>Ga0190273_10000528_pt1 | contig 14286 bp, 16 predicted proteins | sample Popmic504IS_FD_134513 | JGI IMG/M metagenome (GOLD analysis project Ga0190273, IMG submission 134513) | Populus adjacent soil microbial communities from riparian zone of Shoshone River, Wyoming, USA - 504 IS | ecosystem: Environmental > Terrestrial > Soil > Riparian zone > Trees stand | place... | reverse complement strand
GTGCCGATCGAGGAGCTGCAGAAGCGCGGCATCCTGGTCGACCGCGACGAGGACGGCTACCTGCTGCAGATCTTCACCAAGCCGATCGGCGATCGCCCGACGGTGTTCTTCGAGCTGATCGAGCGCCACGGATCACTCGGGTTCGGCAAGGGCAACTTCCAGGCGCTGTTCGAGGCGATCGAGCGAGAGCAAGCACTCCGCGGAAATTTCTAGGGGAGGCAACTTCTGACGTACGCAGGGGTTGCCGTTTGGATGCGCCGGAGAGACTCTGGGTCTACGGGTCGACCCACCGGGCCCCGGCGTCGTAACCATTCGCGGCTCGATCTCGTTGACCTCCACAGTCGAGGTTCGGAGAACGCATGTCGAGCGCAGAGTTCATCGTGGTGGCGCTGATCGAGGTCCAGGCGATGCTGATCGCGTGGGCGATCTATCCCAAGATCTTCCGCAAGTCCCAGCGCAGCTGATCAGGCGGTTGCCGCGCGCAGGACCAGCGCCGACTTCCGGAGCGACGAGGTCAGCGCCCCCGCTCTGCTGGGGATCTCCTAGACAGCCCTCAGACATGGAGGCCTGCGGTTTCCATCGGTACGACTGCGAGTGGTGGCACTACACACTCAAGGACGAGCCGTATCCCGACACCTATTTCGGCTTCCCGATCACCTGGTCGGGCCATGTTCCCCGCGATTCAAGTGAGTCGACGGTGAGTACTATTCACATTACGTATACATAGTGTGTATAGTCCCACGACATGGCAATAGGACATGTTCTCTTGGGCATCCTGGAACAGGGCCCAGCCCACGGCTACGACCTCAAGCGGACCCACGACGAGAGGTTCCCTAGCGCGAAGCCCCTGGCGTTCGGGCAGGTGTACGCCGCGCTGGCGAAGCTCGCCTCCGACGGTCTCGTCGAGGTCGCCGAAACCCAGCAGGAAGGGGGTCCGGAGCGCACGACGTACGCCATCACTCCCGCGGGTGTGGAGACCCTCGAGACCTGGCTTGCAGCGACAGAGTCCGCTGGCCCCTATCCGGCCGACGAGCTGGTCCGCAAGACCATCACCTCCCTGCTGCGAGGCGCAGACACCTCGACGTTCCTCCAGCGGCAACGAGCCACCCACCTGGCGGTGATGCGCGAGCTCGTCGCCTCTCAGGCAGACGTGACGCACGCCGCGGCAAGTATCGCGATCGACCACACCATCTCCCACTTGGACGCCGATCTTCGGTGGCTCGAAACCGCGGCCGAGCGCGTCGCCGCAGACAGGACACCGACCGCATGAACGAGGACCGCATGGACGAGGTGCTGCTGGATGCGCAGAGCCTGCACAAGTCGTACGGCCGGACAGAGGCGCTGCGCGGCGCATCACTGTCGGTGACCGCGGGCGAGGTCGTCGCCATCACGGGGCCGTCGGGTAGCGGCAAGTCCACGCTGATGCTGTGCGCCGCCGGCGTGCTCCGACCTGAGTCCGGTCGCGTGACCTTCGCCGGTCAGAACCTCGACGATCTCGGTGAGGCGGAACGGTCCAGGCTTCGCCGACGCGACTTCGGGCTGGTGCTCCAGTTTGGCCAACTCGTGCCTGAGATGACTGCCGTGCAGAACGTCGCCCTCCCTCTCCTGCTGGAACGGCACGACAAGGCCAGCTCCTTCACCGCCGCCCGCAGCTGGCTCGAGCGGCTGGACGCCCTTGACCTTGCCGACGCCCGGCCCGGTGAGATGTCCGGCGGGGAGTCACAACGCATTGCGATAGCCCGCGCACTGGAATCGGGCCCGCGGGTCATCTTCGCCGACGAGCCAACCGGTGCGCTCGACACCGTCAACGGCGAACGGGTCCTCAAGGTGCTCTACGAGGTGTCCCGCGAGACGTCGGCGAGCCTTGTCCTCGTGACGCACGACAACCGCGTCGCGGCCGGTGCAGATCGCGAGATAGTCCTGCGGGACGGATGCAACGAGCTGCGAGTTGGGGCCTGATGTTCACCCTGGCTTGGACGATGGCACGTGCCGGCGGCTGGGCCCGCTCGGCCCTGCTCGCCGGCTGCACCGCGGCGGTCTCGGGCTTGCTGCTGGTGGCGGTGGCGCTCGCTCTCCTCAGCGACTCCGCTGACGAACAGCTGGCCTCCTTCGTGCGCGATGGTGGGACCCGGGGTGGCGTCGTGTTCGCCGTCCTCCTCCTGACGCTGCCGCCTCTGCTGCTGCTCGATCAGGCCGTCCGGCTGGGGTCCGCCCACCGCGATCGCCGCTTGGCAGCGCTCCGCGTCGCCGGCGCAACCCCCTCGGAGGTACGTCGCCTCGGGGCGATCGAGGTCGGCATCCCGACGTCGGTGGGGGCTGTGCTCGGGGTAGGGGTGTTCGCAGTGCTGCGTGAGCTGCTTGGCGGTCAGACGTACGACCCCAATGCCTACTACGGGTCCAACTTCGCCGTGGTGCCGACCACGGGAGCCCCGAATGCTTGGCAAGCGGCCGTCGTCGTGATCGTCGTAGCCGTCGCCGGGACGTTCGTCGGTTGGTGGGCATCGCGCGCGGTGGTGGAGGCACCCCTCGGTGTGACCCGGCGGGAGAGGCAGCGCCCGCCACGCCCATGGGGATTCCTTCTGCTCCTCCTGGCTGTTGTGCTCACGCCCACATCCCTCAGTAACGACCACAGCACGGATTTCGTCGTATTTGTCGTGATCGCCCTTCTCGTTGCTGCGCCTGTGGTGCTCGCGCCGTGGATCGCATTCGTCATCGCGCGGAGACTCGCGCGACGGACGGACCGCCCGGCGTCCCTGCTGGCGGCGCAGCGCATCATCGCGCAGCCGGGCGCAGCTGGGCGTGCGGCCGCGGCGATCGGCGGTATCGCCCTCGTGAGCGGCGGGGTCGTCGGGTTCGTCCTCGACGTGCGGAACTCCGACGACTCCTCCTACATGGCTGGAGCCATCCTGGTCGCCTTCTCTCTGCTGGTGGGCCTGCTGATCTCGTCCGGCTCGATGGCGGTCCACTCGGTGGAGTCACTCCTCGACCGACAACGCGAAGTGGCCTTCCTCGCCGCGAGCGGCATGCTCGAGTCAGAGCTCGAACTGGCTGCCAGACGAGAGATCACGATGGTCGCCCTGCCACTGGCTGGGGTCGGATCGGCGATTGGCGCGGCGACGATTCCCGCGCTCGGCGGCGACCCACTCGCCGCGTTGCTGCTTGCGGTCATCCTCGGGGTCGCCATCACGGTCACGCTGGTCTGGTTGGCGTCCGCGCTCGCCGTTCGATCGGTCCGCCCCTGGGCTCGCCGCGCTGCCTCACCCATCAACCTACGAACGGAGTAGGCGTGACAAACCTCAGAGCACCATCATCGATGAGTAGCAGCGATGAGTGACGCGCTGGTGCATCCGTGGCACCGGGTCGGCCTGTCCGTCGCGGACCGACGGGACCTACGAGTGGTCGAGCAGCGCCTCGCGCATCAGCATCCAGACGTCCCTGCCGGCAGGATCATTCGTATGGTCTACGGAACGGCGCGACTCCTGCGTTCAACAGGACCCGTGCATGCACAGTTGGCCGCGCAGGTGGAAGCGGCCTGCCGCGCAGCTCTTGAACAGGACGCGTCCCGCGAGGCGTGAGCCATCCGACCGCGGGATGGCCAGGTCTTGGCAGATCTCCTTTGCCACGCGGGGCCTGGGGGCTGTTCGAAGGAGTCTTCTTACACGAGGATAGTATCTGCGTATGAATGCAGGTAACCAGATCGACCTTCCGTCCTCTGACGAGATCGACCTCGCCGCCGAGGTCTTTCGGATGCTCTCGGACGGGACGCGCTTGAGTCTGTTGTGGTGTCTCGTGGATCGTGAAATGTCGGTCAACGAACTCGCCTCGACCGTGGGCAAGGCGCCGGCGGCGGTGTCACAGCACCTGGCGAAGCTTAGGTTGGCTCGCCTCGTGCAGACCCGCCGCGACGGCAACACAATCTACTACCGGCTCGAGAACGACCACGCGCGCCAGCTGGTCATCGACGGCATCCGGCACGCCGAGCACCAAGGGCCCGAGGTGCCGGCCCACCACCGTTCCGACGCGTCCGTGACCCAGTTCCCCACGTCGACCGAGTCACGCTCATGACGGATCGCCACACACACCCACACGACCATGACCATCCGCGTGATCATGACCACGAGCATCACGGAGGCGTGAAGGGGTTCCTGCTGTCGATCTTCCGCCCCCACAGCCACGATGCCGCCGATTCGATCGATTCCGAGCTGGAGTCCAGCACCGAAGGCATCCGCGCCCTCAAGATCAGCCTCCTGGTGCTTCTGGCCACCGCGGTTGCCCAGCTACTGATCGTCATCCTGACCGGTTCAGTGGCCTTGCTGGCGGACACGATCCACAACTTCTCCGACGCCCTGACCGCAGTCCCGTTGTGGATCGCGTTCGTGCTCGTCAGGCGACCACCCACCCGCAGGTTCACCTACGGCCTCGGGAGGGTCGAGGACATCGCAGGGCTGTTCATCGTGCTGATGATCGCGCTGTCAGCCATCGTGGCCGGGTACGAGTCGATCCACCGGCTGATCGATCCCCGCGACATTACCCACCCCTTGGTCGTGCTCGCCGCCGGCATCATCGGCTTCGCCGGCAACGAGCTCGTCGCCATCTACCGGATCAGGGTCGGGCGCAAGATCGGATCTGCCGCCCTGGTCGCCGATGGTCTCCACGCCCGCACCGATGGATTCACCTCACTTGCTGTGGCGCTCGGTGCGATCGGCGTACTCGCAGGATTCCCGCTGGCAGATCCGCTCGTCGGCCTACTCATCACCGTGGCGATCCTGGTTGTGCTCAAGGGCGCCGCCACCGAGGTCTTCCGCCGGCTGCTGGACGGAGTAGACCCGTCGTTGGTCGACCAAGCCGAGCAGGCACTGACCAGCACACCAGGCGTCCTAGGCGTCGACTCGATCCGCCTTCGATGGATCGGCCACCGGCTCCACGCCGAGACCAGCATCCAGGTCGACGGCACCCTAGATCTTCAAACAGCTCACGGCATTGCGCATGACGCCGAGACGTATCTGCGCGAAGGCGTACCCAAGCTGATCGAGGCAACCGTGCACGTCAGCCCGCCCACGCCCGCGGTGTCAGTGAATGAGCAAGCGCTGAGTTCCGCTGGCTGACCTCCCCCGCAGCGCCGGGAGGGCCGCCCTGAAAGGCGTCCGTAAACTCGTCGCATGGATGACCCCCGAAGACCCAGATCCCGGCCAACCCTGCCGAATTCGCGCGCGACAGGAGGGCTGGCCTGATGGATCAGAACACCATCCTCAACCTCGCACTCGTCGTCCTCTTCGTTCTCGTCGGCGGTGTATTCGCAGCCACGGAGATGGCACTCGTGTCCCTGCGCCCGAGTCAACTTGCGCAACTGGAGCGGCAGGGCGCGCGCGGCGCCAAGGTGGCATCGCTTGCGCGGGACCCCAACACATTCCTCGCCGCCGTGCAGATCGGTGTCACGGTCGCCGGCTTCCTGTCGGCCGCGTACGGCGCCTCGACCCTGGCACCGGACGTCGCACCCGTGCTCACCTCGCTCGGCCTGCCCGATGGCGCGGCCGACAACGTCGCGCTCGTTCTGATGACCTTGCTCATCGCGTACTTGTCCCTCGTACTGGGAGAGCTCGTCCCCAAGCGCTTCGCGCTCCAACGTTCGGCCGGGCTCGCGCGCGCAGTCGCACCACCGCTGGGACGGTTCGCGACGGTCATGAAGCCGGTCATCTGGTTCCTCTCGATCTCGACGAACGCGGTGGTCCGGCTCCTGGGCGGCAATCCACACGCCACCAACGAGGCCATGTCCGAGGAAGAGCTTCGTGACCTGGTTGGAGCACACGAGAGTCTCGAGGTCGACGAACGACAGATCCTCAAGGATGTCTTTGACGCCACCGAACGCTCGGTCAAAGAGGTCATGCGTCCTCGCGGCACCGTGGCCTTCATCCCGGCCGAGCTCAACCTGCCAGAGGCGATCGCGGCCGTGCGCGGGAAGCCGCACTCGCGGTATCCGGTGACCGGGGAGTCGGTGGACGACATCGTCGGCTTTGTGCACATCAGAGACCTGCTCGACTCTGCTGCTTCGCCGCCAGCTTCGACGGTCAGGGACATCGCCCGCGACATACCGGTTCTGCCCGGCACCAACCGCATCCTCCCCGCCATGTCGCAGATGCGTCGAGAAGGCGTACACATCGCCCTCGTCGTAGACGAATACGGGGGAACAGACGGCATCGTCACTCTCGAAGACATCGTCGAAGAACTCGTCGGGGAGATCCGCGACGAGTACGACGAGCTCGACGAGTCTTCCCACGCAGAGCCACGACGCACAGGAATCGTCGCTGCCAGTCTCACCATCGAGGACTTCGCGGACGTCACCGGGATCGCGCTCGAAGACGGTTCGTACGAGACCGTCGCCGGCTATGTCATCGATCGCCTCGGTCGGATCCCAGACGTCGGGGACTCGATCAACGTCGACGACTCAGTGATCGAGGTCAAATCGCTCGACGGCCATCGCATCGCGGAGATTGAAGTCCAGCCAGCAGTTGTCGACGATCATTGACCCGGGCACGTCCTCCGTCGAGGCCGCTCAGCGCTCAGTCAGCGATGGTTTGGTGTCCCCGCGTGATCAGGACGTACTGCCCGATCATGTCGCCGAGCAGGCTGCCGGCGGTGATGTCGCTGGTGACGTGGCCGGCCATGTAGAGCCGGGAGTAGGTGATCTGGCCCTCCATCCACCGGTAGTCCGCGATGCGGTGGGGGTCGAGCTGGCCGAGGTAGGTCCGTGATGCGGCAGCTCGTGCGGCGTGCCGGGAAGGGTACGAGCACGGGCAGACCGCACCCTTCTTGACGGTATGGTCCGGCCGGAGCGACGGGTCGAGGACGTAGGGCGCCGACTGTTGATACTTCGTGCCAAGGTCGTCGGCGGCAGTCTTGGCCATGCTGAGGATCAGTTTGAGCTCTTTCTTGTCCGTCTTGCCCGTCGCGGCGGGCTCGAGCTCACGCTGGTCGTGCAGGTAGAGCTTCCAGATGTCCTTCTTGCCGTGAGCCTCCAACCATGTGGCGGCCGCGATTCCGGCGGGGGTCCGTTGCTTGTCGAGCGCCTGCACGACCTTGAGCTCGCTCCTGCGCTTCGCAGCTGACGGGGGCGTTGGCACCTGCGTCTCGACCCAGACCAGGAAGGTCTTGTCGTCCGGAGCTGTGCCGTGGGCCTTCCACCATGAGGCCATGAGCGCGGTCGCTGTCTTGTCCTGGGCAGCGACGTCAGCCGAGATCGTGGACGTCTGCGCGTCGCTGAACAACGTCGGCGGAGGGCTGGCCTTGATGCGGTCGGTGGCGGACAGGTTCGGAGCGCTGTCGGCGACCAAAGGTCGGGCGACGCCTGCCCCGACGGCGAGCACTGCCATCACAAGGACGATCAGGTAGCGAGTCCTGATTCGGCGTGGCGCTTTGCTGGGGGGTGCGGTGGTCATGATGGTCCGTTCAGTGCGTTGGGGTGGATTCGGCAGTGCAGGCTGATCCCGCGCAGGTGCCGCAGGTCGTTGTCGGCGATGTCCGGGCGTACGAGTGAGGTGGCCGCGACGTACTTGCTGAACGACCGTGGCCGGGCTCCCAGGCTGGTCAGCACGCGGTCGGCGCGAGCCGGGACTGCGCTCCCCTTGGTCTCGATCAGCACGTAGTTCTCGTCGATCCACGCGTCCCCACCGCGCAGCGTCGCCATCAGGTTCCAGTCGAGGGTCACCCGGGTGCAGGCATCGATGTCGGCCAGGCTGGCCCGGGCATACGTCACCTCCGCCGTCGACATCAACGCGCTGACGTCGACATCCGGATGAGTTGTCGCGAGGACTCTCTGGACGAATTCACGCTCCGACCCGACGAGCCGGGCATACCGTCCCGGCGTCGACGACCCGACCGTCTTGATGGTGGCGCCACGGCCGCTCCTCGTCTTCACCTCGATACGGCACAGCTGATCCTCGACATAGAGGCGGCTGCGCACCTTCCACCGGCGACGGCGGCCTTGCACGTGCGACCTGGACGAGGTGTATGTCGGGGTGTCGAAGTACGTGCTCCGATACGTCGTGGACCGGCGACCGTCGATCTGCAGAACGGCGTGACTGTCGGCGAGCACGTCGACGAGGTTGCGCGCAACGTCCAATGAAACGAGATACTTACGGTCGACGCGGTGCATCAGAGCCGCGTTCTCGACCACGTCTTCCAGGGAGACCGACTCCAGCTGGGGCAACGCCAGGAGCCCGCTGAGGCTTGCCCCCACGGCGGGCTCCTGTCGCAGGGCGGTCACGCGTCGACCCGCTCGGCGTCGGGTGCCGCGCCGTCAGGAATCTCGGCCGCCTGCCAGACCTGGTCGGCCACGACGTACCTGACCGACACCCGACTGGTCTCGCGTACGAAGTCGACGTCGTCGATGATCACGGCGACGACGGGCACGGCCAGCTGGCCGGCAAGCTCAACGCGAGCCTCGTCGGGATCCATGACCACGTGGTCGAGGGTCATACGCATGACACGGGTCGCGGGCTGCGTGCGCGAGTCGTCAGTGATCGCGACCACGAGAACCAGCAAGACATTGAGGACAACCACCAGCCACAGCTGTCGCTCCTGCAGCCCGTTGACGAGCCCGAGCACCAGGGCGATGAACGTGTAGGCAACATCCTTGAGGGTGAACGCGGTGCTCCTCAGTCGCACCAGCGAGAGCAGGCCGAACAGGCCGAAGCCGACGCCGGCTTTGAAGCTGCCGGCCGAGATCGCCGACAGGGCGGCGAAGAGCCCGATGTTCAGGACCGCGAACACCAGTGGCATTGCCGGTGCGGAGTGCCGGCGCCGATACAGCCAGCCCACCAGCACCAGCAACGCCAGCACGTCGATGCCCAGCCGGACCAGAAGTCCGACTGCGTCTGACGACAGGACAGTTCCCATGGATCCCACAGGCCTTTCAGTTCCTCGACCGGATCTGCTGATCCGATCCTTCGCATCCGACGCTAGGGATCTCAGATGAAGAAAGAATGAAGCCTTGGGGCTCTCTTCGGAGCCGCCCCGGGCCGCCTGCGGGCTTCATCGAGACTTCACGTTGCCGCACTACTCTGGAATCGTGACAAGCCCCGCGCGCGTCCTGATCGCCGAGGATGATGTGCGGCTGGCCAGCATCCTCGCGCAAGCCATGGCGGAGGCAGGCTGGACCACCGAGGTCCACCACGACGGCCGAAGCGCCCTCCGAGCAGCACTTCCGGGTGGTTCTGACCAGGAGTTCGAGGTCCTGCTGTTGGACTGGATGCTGCCGGGCCTAGACGGCATGGCCGTGTGCCAGCGACTACGTGAGCTCGGGATCGCCACGCCGGTCATGATGCTGACAGCGCGCGCTGGGGTGCCAGACCGGATCGCCGGACTCGACGCGGGCGCAGACGACTACCTCGCCAAGCCATTCGACCTCGACGAACTCCTTGCGCGGATTCGAGCCCTGCATCGCCGAGCTTCGGCATCGGACCAACGGGGACCACTGCGCGCTGGTGACCTCGAGCTTGATCCGGGCTCCAGACGAGTGACCCGCGGCAACGTCGAGATCGACCTGTCGGCCCGTGAGTTCGACATTCTCGCTCTGTTGCTCGATCGCGCCGGGCAGTGCGTGACGCGGTTCATGATCCTCGACGAGGTCTGGGACGGCGACACCGATCTGAAGAGCAATGTGATCGACGTCCACATCGCCAGTCTTCGTACCAAGATCGATAGGCCCTTCGGCACCCAGACGATCACCACTCTGCGCGGGGCCGGCTACCGGGTCGATGCGGACCCCCGATGAGAGACCAGCGCGGACGAATCTCGCGCCTCCCACTACGGGTGCGCCTCGTCGCAGGGTTCTCCGCCACCATGCTGTTCGTACTGACCGCTGCAGGCGTCTTCGTGTATTGGCGCGTCCAGTACGCCGTCGACCACCGCCTCAACACCCAGCTGGCCAAAACGGCTCGTGTCGTAGCGCCATTGGTGACGTCGACAGGTGAGGTCTCTGATGACGATGCGTTGCGCGCCGCTGGCGACCACTACCAAGTTCTAGATCGAACCGGTCAGGTCCTGACCGCGGACAAGACCGCCGGAGCGAAACCCCTGCTCGACCGAAGCGAGGTGCGTTCCGCACTCCGGCATCCCGTTCGAAAGGACGTGGGACAGTTCCTCCCCGCCAGTGACCGACCACTGCGGGTGTACGCCAAAGCGCTGCCGGCCGGCACTGGTGGCGATGCCGCCGTGCTGGTGGTGGCGACGAAGCGCAACCAACGTGACGAGGCTCTGCGTGAGCTCTTGGGACAGTTGTTGGCTGCGGGCTTCGGCGCCCTGATCATCACGGCCGTGGTCGGCGACCGCTTGGCTCGCGCCGCGCTGAAACCGGTCGAACGGTATCGATCGCAGGCCGCCGACATCGCATCCGGAGCGACCGGCGTACGACTTGACGTCCCCGCTGACCGTGACGACGAAGTCACTCGCCTCGGCCACACCCTCAACGACGTCTTGTCGGCTCTGGAGGACGCGCTCGAGCACGAGCGACGGTTCGTCAACGACGCCAGCCATGAGCTTCGAACTCCCCTGACCCTGTTGACCAGCCGGGTGCAACTGGCACTGCGTCGCCGACGGACCGTGGCCGAGCATGAAGGCATACTCGAGGAGATCGGCACCGACGTCTCCCGCCTGTCCAAACTGGCCGAACAACTGCTTGCACTCGGCACCGAACAGACCGCCACCCACACAGACGACTCCGCGGACCTGGCTGCAGTGGCTCTCAGACAGGTCGAACTGCGCCACTCCCTCGCGCCGCCGGACTCGCCCCTCAGCGCGCCGGGAGCATTGCACGTGGCGGCATCGGGACCCGCCGTCGTCTCAGTAGGGTCTGCGCGCCTCACCCAACTGATCGACAATCTCCTGGACAACGCCGCCGTCCACGGCGCGCCCCCGGTCACAGTCGAAGTCGACACTACGAACGGCGCGGCCCGACTCACGGTCAGCGACGCTGGCCTCGGGATGGATCAGGCTCTCCTCAGCACCGCCACCCAACGGTTCGCCCGCGCATCGGAGGCGCGCTCGCGCCCGGGCTCCGGTCTCGGGCTGTCCTTGGTCGAGACCATCGTCGCCAACGCGGGTGGCCAACTTCGACTGTGCTCGCACGGCCGGCACGAGAGGTTCGGTGCAGACTTCGACGCCGCCTGCTCCCACGACGAGCGCACGACAGCAACCGTGCTCCTGCCACTCCAACCCGAACCGGCCCAAAGCTGAAGCAAGTGCGACCTGAATGCACCCCCAAGTTCGTCCGGGCTTCTCGAACGAACCGCTTGTACAGGTTCTATTCAGGCAACCGCCACTAGCGTCCAGTTCACCTGTCGCCCACCGACCCTCGGGACACTTCATGCCGAACGACTTCCACGGCCTGCCACTCCATCCGCTCGTTGTGCACGCGACAGTCGTCGTCATTCCACTGACCGCACTGACCGTGCTCCTTGCCGCCTTGTGGCCACGCTTCAGGGCATGGGCCGGCCCCCTACCTGCAGCACTCAGCCTCGTCGGGCTCATCCTGGTCCCCCTGTCCACTTCGACTGGCGAGACACTCGAACGGCACGTCCCGCCCTCCACACTCCTCGAAAAGCACACTCATCTGGCGGACGGGCTGCTGCCATGGATGATCGGTCTCCTGGGTGTGTCACTGATCGGTTACGCCGTACACCGGTACGGCCGTGACCACTCCGTACACAGCTTCGTCACGATCGTGCTCGTGGTGTCGACTGTTCTCGCGGTGGCTGGAACGACGACCCAGGTGGTCCGCATCGGTGAGAGCGGCGCAAAAGCGGCATGGCACAACACCGACATGACCACTTCGGTACGTCCTTGAGGACGTACCGAAGGACCGTCGACTCTGTGCACTCATGGATCGTGTTTGTCTGCTCGGCTAATTCCGCCGGGTCACAGCTCGCCGCGGTGCTCTGGTCGAGGAGGGGCGACGTTCCGTGACGTCGGCGGGAACTCACACCGCCGAACACGCATACCCTGAGGTCCAAAATTCGTGGAGCCGCTTGTCAGAATCGAACTGACGACCTTTTCATTACGAGTGAAACGCTCTACCGACTGAGCTAAAGCGGCCGAGGTCCGCCGGGGATCGCCCGCCGAACCGATCACTGAGTCTACCGGGTGATCTGTTGGACATCACATCGGCCTCTCCCCCGTAGAATCGCATTCGTGACCGACACGACGCAGGCCGAGCTCGAGGAGATCCGGGCGAGCATCGACAACATCGATGCCGCTCTGATCCATGTCCTGGCAGAGCGCTTCAAGTACACCAAGCGCGTCGGCAAGCTCAAGGCCGAGCACGATCTTCCGCCCGCTGATCCCGAGCGCGAGGCCCGCCAGATCACCCGGCTCCGGGCGCTGGCGATCGAGGCTGACCTCGACCCGGCGTTCGCGGAGAAGTTCCTCAACTTCATCATCGACGAAGTGATCCATCACCACGAGGCAGTTCGCCAGCCTTAGGCAGTGACGCCTACTTGCAGGTCAGGCCGTCCTTGGGCACGGTCCCCTTGGTGAAGAAGCCGTCGACGGCGTCGGTGATGCAGTCGTTGCCGGAGTTGTAGGCCGTGTGCCCGTCGCCCTCACGGGTGATCAGCACGCCGGACGACAGCTGCGTGGCCAGCGACTTGGCCCACTCGTAAGGCGTTGCCGGGTCGCGGGTCGTGCCGAGCACGAGGATCGGTGGGGCGCCCTTGGCCTCGATCTTGGGCAACGGGTTGGTCACCTTGATCGGCCAGTCGGCGCAGCCCAGCGCACCCCAGCCCAGCGCCCGGCCGAAGACCGGGGAGACCTTCTCGAACCGCGGGAGGATCGCCTCGGTCTCCTCGACGGTCAGGTGATCCGAGGTGTCGAGACAGTTGACGGCATAGATGACCTGGCCGATGTTGCCCTTGTAGGAACCGTTCTCCTGGCGATCGAAGTAGATGTCGGAGAGCCGTAGCAGGATGCTGCCATTGCCCTTGAACGCCGCCGTCAGGCCCTGCGAGAGGTAGGTCCACGTCGTCTTGTCGTACAGCGTGACGGCGATGCCGTAGAACGCCTGCCCCTCGGTCAGGTCGCGACCCGGCAACGCCTTCATCGGCGTCGCGTCGAGCTGCTTCATGAGGTCGGCGATCTTGGCGAGGCCGGCATCGGCATCGCTGCCCAGGGGGCAGTCGGACTGCTTGACGCAGTCCTTGGCGTACGCGTCGAGGGCCCGCTGGAAGCCCGTGGTCTGGCCCAGGCTCGAGTCGACGGGACCCAGTGCGGGATCGACCGCGCCGTCGAGCACCATGCGGCCGACGTTCTTGGGGAACAGCTGGGCATAGACCGCACCGAGCTCGGTGCCGTATGACGCGCCGAACCAGTCGAGCTTGGACCGGCCGAGCAGCGCACGTACGACGTCCATGTCCTTGGCGACCTCGACGGTCGAGACGTGGGCGGCCAGCTCACCGGAGTTCTTCTCGCACGCGTTGCCGAGGTCGGTGACGCTCTTGCGCAACGCGGTGATCTCGGCGGCATCGTCGGGATCGGGGTCGGTCGCGGTGAACGCGTCGAAGGCCTTGTCGGACAGGCACTTGAGCGGCGAGCTCTCGGCAACACCACGGGGGTCGACGCCGACGATGTCGTACATCTTGCGGACATCGTTGCCGAAGCTCGACGCCATCGTCGAGGCGAAGTCGATCGCCGAGCCTCCGGGACCACCCGGGTTGACGAGGATGCTGCGCTTGGCCTTGCCGCCCTCGGCGGGATGCACGACGGCACGGAGCCTGGTCGTCGCGCCGTCAGGTTTGTTGTAGTCGATCGGCACCTTGATCCAGGCACACTTCTCGGAGCCGCAGGCCGACCACTCCAGCTTCTGGTCGTAGAACTTCTTGAGCCCGGACGGCGCAGCGGTGGCCGAGGGCTTGGGCTTCTCCCAGTTGTCCGGCTCGTCGCGGGTCAGTGCGACGGCCACGAGGGCGACACCCACGAACACAGCGAGGGCGGCCACGACCGAGATCACGATCAGAGTCTTGGAGCGAGTCACCGGCGAAGTCCCATCATCATGCGTTCGAGTGCGAGCAGAGGAGCAGCATTGGCGGTCAAGGCTTCCCGACACTCGACGATGGCATCGATCGTGTGGATCGTCGACTCGGGCGTCCACACGCGAGCCATCTCGGCGATGTCATCGGCAACGTCGGCATTGACCAGGTTGACGCCCGTCGCGCACTGGACGGCGAGGACGTCCCGGCAGAACGACAAGAGGTCGAGCAGGACCCCGTCGATCGAGTCGCGGGCCATGCGCTTGCGCCG
>Ga0190273_10000527_pt1 | contig 14289 bp, 11 predicted proteins | sample Popmic504IS_FD_134513 | JGI IMG/M metagenome (GOLD analysis project Ga0190273, IMG submission 134513) | Populus adjacent soil microbial communities from riparian zone of Shoshone River, Wyoming, USA - 504 IS | ecosystem: Environmental > Terrestrial > Soil > Riparian zone > Trees stand | place... | reverse complement strand
TGCTCGACCGCGACGGCAACTGGCTTCCGGTCAGCCCGAAGCCGGGCGAGCTCGCCGTCAATATCGGCGACATGCTCCAGCGCCTCACCAACAACGTGCTCCGCTCGACCACCCACCGGGTCGTCAACCCGCCGCCCGAGCGGCGCGGCCAGTCGCGCTACTCGATGCCCTTCTTCCTCCACTTCCGCCCCGATTTCCTGATCGAGACCTTGCCGGAATGTCGGGAAGGACGGCCCGACCTCTACCCCGAGCCGATCACCGCGCATGAATTCCTTCAGGAGCGGCTTCGGGAGATCAAGCTGGCCTGAGGTAAATTCCTCCCCGCGATTTCGCGGGGAGGGGGACCGCGCGAAGCGCGGTGGAGGGGTTCTTCGGACTCCGTAAGGCCCCTCCACCAGGCTTCGCCTGGTCCCCCTCCCCATCTTCGATGGGAATAATATACTTGACTCAGTAAGCCGGCCATCCCATCAGGGGGGAATGGCACAGGAACCCCGCACCCTTATGGAAGCCGTCCGGTACTTTTCAGACCCGGACGTGGCCCTTCAGCACATGGTAGAGCTTCGCTGGGGCGGCACCCCGGCTTGCCCGACCTGTGGCCGTACAGACGTGCGCTTCATCAAGACGCGTCGCCTGTGGGAGTGCAAAGAGAAGCACGCCCGCAAGCAATTCTCCGCCAAGGTCGGGACGATATTCGAGGATAGCGCTCTCCCCCTGGATAAGTGGTTCGTGGCGATTTGGATGGTCGCCAACCGCAAAAACGGGATCAGCTCCTACGAGATGGCCCGCGCTCTTGGGATCACTCAGAAATCGGCTTGGCACATGAACCATCGCATTCGCCTCGCCCTACGTCTCGGCACGATTGAGAAAATGGACGGCGAGGTCGAGATTGATGAAACCTATGTCGGCGGCAAGGGCGTGAACCGCCACAAGTCGGACCCTCGCCACCGCCACGGCACTGCCGACAAGGTTCCGGATATCGGAGCCCTTCAGCGGGGCGGCAGAGCCGTTGCGGCCGTCATCCGGCGTACCGACACACAAACGCTCGACGGCTTCGCTCACGCCGTTGTCGCCAAGGAAGCCTCACTGGTTTCGACCGACGAGCATTCCGGCTACCGCCACCTTTCCCGCACCTATACTCACCAAGTCGTTCGCCACACGGCGGGCGAGTACGTTTCTGGCGCCTGCCACACGAATGGCATCGAGTCGTTTTGGGCGCTCCTCAAGCGCGCCCTCAAGGGCACTATATCAGCGTCGAGCCGTTCCACCTTGGGCGGTACGTTGACGAGCAGACTTTCCGCTTCAACACGCGCAAAGGTACGGACGGCGACCGCTTCGCCATCGCCCTCACGGGCATCATCGGGCGCAAGCTCACCTATCGGGAGTTGATCGGCAATGCAGCCATCGCCAGCGCCGCATGAAGGCCCCGCCAAGGTCGCGGAATCTGAGGTAAGCCCCGGATCACTGTCGCGTTTCAAGACGCTCGCGGCGCGGCTTTTCGCCGTCGATCCGGAGCGCTTCAAAAAGGCGCTCGCAGAGGACGAGGCAGAGCGTCGGGCAAAACGATCTGGACAGTGAGCCTTAAGGATGGCCGCTGGACTTGGAAGCGTTGGAAGACGAAGCGCTAGTTCATCAGTTCTTTGGCCGCTTCAATCCGGCGTCTTTGCCGCTTTATGAAGTCCTCTAGGGCCTCCAACAAACTATCATCCATCGCGCCAGCGGCGACGAGCTTGAGATACTGAGCCGTGCCCGTCTCCTCGCTGAATACCACGCGTTCGCCTTCCATGACCTGATATCCTCCATGCTGTCCCGCCGGGGGCGGCGGGGGCGGGGGGGGAGGCGGGGGTGTCCCGCCATTCTCTTCACCCGCAGGAGGCGATTCTGGGGCGTCCTCGCCGTCATCTCCATGACTTTCGATAGCCGCTGAATTCTCCAGAAAATGGTTTGTGTCGATGAAACTCTTGATGACGGGGCCGATAGCCGCATCCCCATATCCCTGCTGAATCAGGTAGGAGCGGATCACGTTCTCTGACGGAATTCCGTCAGTAAACCGCTCGTGCAGTTCTTTAAACAGGCGCGGAGCCGTTCCGGCCTTCCGAAGCGCCTCTGCCTTCGTTTTGGTGTCGAGGCCGTGCAGGATGTCCACAGCCGTCTGTGTCACCTTCAAGTCTCCTTTGCCGGCCTTTGCCACAAGATCGAATTGACCCAGCGCCCCGAGGAGCTTTAGGGTCCTCCCGGTTAGGCCAGAGTATCCCATGTCTCGCGCGGCGGATCCCCGGTCGATCACGTTGGTGCGGTTCTTGGCGTGAATTTCCTTAACAAGCTCAATAGCTTGGCCCAGCGGAATAGCGGGGTAATTCGGGCTGCGCATCCGTGCCATGACGGTTCTCCTGTTCAGATACCATCCATATGCCATATTTCTTTGCGAAACGCAAAATAAACGTGGCTTCCGGTTCCTATTGGAGCTTGCGGTTATTTTTTCGTTGACTCGGCGGACGGACGAGATCAAGAGTCCGCACACGGGCAATGTACCCGTCCGCCAAAGGAGGCGCGCCGATGTGATGCTAATGGGATCGCGGCAACCAGAGCCGCATAGCGAAAGGGCCGAACCCGAAGGCCCGGCCCAATCTGCAACCCACCCCAAGAGACGATATGCGCCTTCGGAACGGACAGCCGTCAGAAGCCACCGTTTCGCATATTCGGACTCGCGGGGCAACCTCGGAGACCAGCGATGTCCCACGTTCGTGGACACAACCGCCGGGTCGGATGCCGCGTCGTGCGCGTCCGTCCCCACAGCCGCCGCCGCTAATCTAGCGGCCTAGGCCTCGCCGCCCTCCGGGGCATCGTCATCAACGCCCTTCGGGGTCGGGGTCGCTTCGGCGGCCCCTCTTTTTTGCCTGACTCGACTCTCCGCGCTTCGGAGGTATTGTGCATGGGTTAGCAGGGAGGAGGACGATGCCGAGTCAGGACGGACGAACAACAGAGAATGAAATCGCCGAAGAGATCCTTCGATACTTAGTCAAGAAGCCCGGCGGCGAAGCTTCAATGGCCGAAATCAACCGCCATCTAACCTATCGATTCCCCTTCACTCAGGCCGACAAGGAGCCGTCGCCTTCGAGGGGGAATGAAGTGGTGTGGGAACAGCAAGTCCGAAACATTGTCAGCCACCGGGACGCCGAAGGTAATTACATCCGTGAAGGATTCTTGGAGGCGAGACCTGGGGGGCTTGCCATTACCGATGCTGGAGCCACGCGGGTTGGCAATAGTTAGGCGAAGCGCGCCTTGTAACCCGGCTTGAACCATTTCAATTCGGTCCCGCCGGGGGCATCCTTGTCCCAGACGAACCAAGCGTAAGCGGTCGTGCCAGAGCCCTTCTGAACAGCGCCGGCCGGGTAGAAAGTGATGCGCTCGCTGAATACCCATACCCGCGACGGCGCACGTTTTGTGAAGATCGCCCGCTGGCGGTTGGCGCCTTCGAGGAAAGCGAGGCGAAGCAGCAACGCGAACTTGCGATCGGCTTTCGCCAGCCCGGCGTCCACAAAGCCCTCCGCGCTGTTGTACGGCGGGTTCGTCACGATATTGGCAGCCCGGCGCTTGGCGGTGAGGAAATCCACCCCGGCCTCACCATAGCCCCGGTCGTATAGATCGGAGCTGGTCACCGGATTGCCCTTGCTGGCGAGAACTTCCGACATAGCGCCGTTTCCGCACGCCGGTTCCCAGATTTCGCCGTTGAACCGCTCGTTGTCCATGAGGGCGTGAGTCGCCCAAGCCGGGGTCGGAAAATAGTCGGGTCCGTCTAAGTCCGCGAACCGCTTGATGGTCGGCTTAAACCCGCCGTTGAGGTGATAGGTCATGTCCATGGCAGAAAGTGTAACAGAATCAGCATCTTAGCCAAGGGCTGCTAAGTGATTCTATCGACTCGATTTTCCGATTTTCATGGCCGGGTGGTGCCAGAAAGACTCACTGAGTCTTGTATATTAGTCCCATCTTCGATGGGAGGAACTAGGCGCCCGCATCCTTCAGATTGTCCGGACCGAAGCCGAACGGGATCAGCTCCGAGATCCGGTTCGTCCGGGTTTCCGTCCCGTCGCCATTGGCCGAGATCACTTCGACGTCTCGCCCCGACAGCTGCGCCGCCTCGAGGATCGACTGGCGGCAGCCGCCGCACGAGGTGACCACCGCCTCCCCGGCCAATTCGCCGTCCGCGACATGGCCTCCCGCGACCGCGATTCGAGCGATCTTGTCCAGCCCGAAGGCCTGCTGAGCGGCCGTCAAAGCCGCGATCTCGCCGCATACGCCCAGCCGGTAGCAGGCATTCTCCATGTTTGCGCCGACCGCGATCTCGCCGTCGACCGACTCGATCGCGCAGCCCACGCTGAAGCGGCTGTAGGGGGCGTAGGCGCCAAGCGCGGCGGCCCGGGCGCGTTCGACGAGGGGATCGGGCGGTACGGTCATCCCCGCACTCATAAAGCCATTGGCGATTCGCGCCAGAGCGTGCCACCAACCGCGCACGATTGGCGGAGAGGTGACGATGAAGATGAGGTTGGCGGCGCTGGCATTCCTTCTGGCGCTCGGCGGCTGCGCCACGACGGCACCGCCGACGGCTGCCCCGGTCGAGGTCCAGATCATCGCCTTCAACGATTTTCACGGCAATCTCGAGCCGCCCCGGCAGGCCATCGACGCGCCGCGGCGGGAGGAAGGCGCGGTGAAGGTGCCGGCGGGGGGCGCGGCCTATCTCGCCTCCGCGATCGCCCGGTTGCGGGCGGCGAATCCGAACCATGTCACGGTCTCGGCCGGCGACATGATCGGCGCTTCGCCTTTGGTCTCGGCGGTGTTCCTCGACGAGCCGACCATCCACGCGATGAACCTCATCAAGGTCGATTTCAACGCGGTCGGCAATCACGAATTCGACAAGGGACGCGACGAGCTCGTGCGCATGCAGAAAGGCGGCTGCGCGAAGCATACGGCCCGCCAGCCCTGTGCCGTCGAGCCCTTCCCCGGCGCGAACTTCCGCTTCCTGGCGGCGAACGTCCGGACCGAGGACGGCTCCACGCTCTTCCCCGCTTACGGCCTGCGCAGCTTCGGCTCCGGCCGCGGCCGGGTCCGCATCGGCTTCATCGGCCTGACCCTGAAGGGCACCGCGACCATCGTTACCCCGGCCGGAATCGCCGGCCTCGGCTTTGCCGACGAGGCCGCGACGATCAACGCCCTGGTCCCGAAGCTGCGCGCCGAAGGGGCGGACGCGATCGTCGTTCTCATCCACGAGGGCCTGTCGACCAAGGTCGGCTATGACGACAAGGATTGCGGCGGGGTCGACGGCGACCTGCTTCCGATCCTCGCCAGGCTCGATCCCGCCGTCGACCTCGTCGTCTCCGGCCACACCCATAACGCCTACATATGCGACTACGGGCGGATCGACCCGGCCCGGCCGTTTCTCGTCACCGGCGCCGGCAAGCACGGCACCCTCCTCACCGACATCGGGCTCACCATCGATCCGGCGGCGGGGAGAGTCGTGGGTAAACGGGCCGACAATCTGATCGTCCAGAGCGAAGCCTATGGCAATGTCGCCCTCACCGACCGTTTCCCGCGCTTCGAGCCCGACCCGGCGGTCGCGGCGATCGTCCGGCGCTACGCCGAGCGGGCCGCCCCGCTCGCCAACCGGGTGGTCGGGCGGATGACCGGCCCGGCGCTTCGGACGCGGTCGCCGGCGCGCGAGATGGTGCTCGGCGACATCGTCGCCGACGCCGCCCTCGCCGCGACCCGCGCGTCCGGCGCCCGGATCGCCTTCACCAACGAATATGGGGTTCGCGACGAGCTCGAGCCGGCCGCCGACGGGAGCGTCACCTACGGCCAATTGTTCGCGATCCTGCCGTTCGGCAACACGCTCGTGATCAAGAGCCTGACCGGCGGCCAGATCCGGGCCTTGCTCGAACAGCAGTTCGACAGCGGCTCGAACACGGTCTCCTCGCCCAACATGCTGCTGCCCTCGGCCAACCTGCGCTACGCCTACGACCTGTCGAAGCCGGCGGGGCAGCGGATCCTCGACGTGACCGTCGATGGCCGGCCGATCGACGACAATGCGGTCTACCGGGTGACGATGAACAGCTTCCTCGCCACCGGCGGCGACAATTTCACGATGTTCAAGGAAGGGAAGGACCCGACGGGAGGGGCGCTCGACCTCGACGCCCTCGAATCCTGGATCGCAAGCTCGAACCCGCTCGCGCCGCCGGTGGCCGACCGGATTCGGGACGTGACTCCGAAGCCTTAGAAATCCTCCCCGAGCTTGCTCGGGAAGGATTATCTGAACGGAGGCTCGTCGAAGCTTCTGAGCTTGCGGCTATGCAGGTTGCCGCCCTGGTTCTTGAGGATCCTGAGCGTCTCGATCCCGATCCTGAGATGCTGGCTGATCGCCCGCTCGTAAAAGGCGTTGGCCTGGCCGGGCAGCTTGATCTCGCCGTGGAGCGGCTTGTCGGAGACGCAGAGCAGGGTTCCGTAGGGGACCCGGAAGCGGTAGACCTGGGCGGCGACGGTGGCCGATTCCATGTCGATGGCGACGGCGCGCGACTGGTTGAAGCGAAGCGCCGAGCTCTGGATTCGAAGCTCCCAATTGCGGTCGTCGGTGGTGACGACGGTTCCGGTCCGAAGGCGCCGCTTCAGGTCCTGCGGCTCCTCCCCGGTCACTTCCGCGGCGGCGTCGTACAGGGCCTGCTGGATCTCGGCGATGGGCGGGATCGGGATCTCGACCGGAAGCGTGCCGTCGAGGACGTGGTCGTCGCGCAGATAGGCGTGGGCGAGGACATAGTCGCCGATCGTCTGGCTCGGCCTCAGCCCCCCGCAATGGCCGATCATCAGCCACACTTCGGGACGGAGGACGGCGAGATGGTCGCAGATGGTCTTGGCGTTGGACGGTCCGACGCCGATATTGACCAGGGTGATGCCGCCGCCATTCGCCGCGATCAGATGGTAGGCGGGCATCTGCACCTTGCGCCAGCTTCCCGCCGCGACCTGCTCGACCGGATCCTGGGTATCCCGGTCGACGAAGACTCCGCCGGGCGCCGACAGCGCCTCGTAGGGGCTGTCCTCGCGCCGCAACTCTTCAACCGCCCAGCGCACGAACTCGTCGACGTAGCGGACATAGTTGGTGAACAGCAGGTAGCGCTGCGTATGCTCGACCGGGGTCCCGGTATAATGGCGCAGGCGCGCCAGGCTGAAATCGACCCGGGGCCCGTCGAACAGGGCCAGCGGCCGCTCGGCGTGGCGCGCATAGTCCCAGGTGCCGTCCGCGACCTCGTCGCCGATATGGGAAAGCTCGGTCGCCGGAAACCAGCGGCTGAGGTCGGCGGCATGGGCGCCGTCGAGCCTGAGATCGTCGGTTCCGTCGAGCACGTAGGGATAGGGAATCTCGCTTGCCGACGGGCCGACCGAAATTTCCACCTGATAGTCGCGGACGAGATATTCGAGCTGCTCGGCGAGGTATTTGCGGAAGTGGCGCGGCCGGGCGACGCTGATCGCGTAGCGGCCGGGCTGGTTCAATCGGCCGAACGCGCGCGGCGGGAAATGGGGCGGGCTGTCGAAGCTGTAGTCGATCCTGAGCTCGGGATAAGCGAACAGGCCCCGCGCCCTGGCCTCCGGATCGGGACGCTCGCCGCGCAGCAAATAGGCGGCGAGCGCGCTGCGCAGGGCCGCGACCGATTCGTCGAACATCTCGCAGAGCCGGTCGATCAGCGGAGGTATGGAATCGAGATCGCTCATCTTCCCCTCCCCTTCGCATGGCTTCGGCCGCGGGGCTAGTGCGGCGGGCGTGGCGGCGGGAGTGACAGTCACTAGTGACTGTCACTGGTGACTGTCACTCGATAGACTGGAGCCGTGCCCGAGCTTCCCAACCCCGTCTACTGGTCGATCCCCGGCTTCGTCGGCCTGCTCCTCCTCGAATTGTGGGTGGCGCGGCGCCAGCGGAGGCGGCTTCACGAGGGCAAGGATACGCTGACCTCGCTCGGCCTCGGCCTCGGCAGCCTCGTCGCCGGGATCCTTTCCGCCGGGCTCGTCGCCGCGCTATCGGTCTGGGTCTACCGATTCCACCTGATCGAGATCGGCTACGCCTGGTGGGCGTTCGCGCTCTGCTTCCTGCTCGACGACCTCGCTTATTACGCCTTCCACCGCTCGGCCCACCGGGTGCGCTGGTTCTGGGCGAGCCACGTCGTCCACCACACGTCGGAGCGCTACAACCTCTCGACCGCGCTCAGGCAGACCTGGACCGGCTTCATCAGCCTCAACTTCCTGTTCCGGCTGCCGCTCTTCCTGATCGGCTTCCCGCCGCCGATGATCTTCTTTTGCGTCGGCGTGAACCTGGTCTATCAATATTGGATCCACACCGAGATGATCCGGCGGATGCCGCGCTGGTTCGAGGCGGTGATGAACACGCCCGCCCACCACCGCGTCCACCACGCCGTCAACCCGCGCTATCTCGACCGCAATTACGCCGGCGTGTTCATCGTCTGGGACAGGATGTTCGGGAGCTTCGAGCCCGAGCGCGACGAGGATCCGCCGCGCTACGGAACGGTGAAGCCGCTCGGTTCCTACAACCTCTTCTGGGCCGCGCTTCACGAATGGGTGGAGATGGCGCGGGACGCCTGGCGCGCGCCGGGCCTCAAGGCCAAGCTCGCCTACCTCGTCCGAGAGCCCGGCTGGAGCCACGACGGCTCGCGCGAGACCAGCGACATGATCCGGACGCGGTGGCGCTCAGGCGTTGAAGGCCGGCCTTAGGCCGGGCCGGGGCCACCTCGCCTTGTAGAGACGGCCGGTGCCGGACGCCGTGATCCAGGCGTCGCGCATGTCCTCGCCGCCGAAGCAGATGTTGGTGCAAACCGGGTCGGGGAACGGGAAATGCTCCATCGCGCCGTCCGGCGCGATGGCGGTGATGCCACCGTTGACGATGGTGGCGACGCAAACCCGGCCGCCGGCTTCCACGGCGAGGCTGTCGAGCAGCTGGTAATCGGCAAGGTTGGCGACCACCCGCCCCGGCGCAAGGCCCGGCGGTGCCAGCACTCCCGGCGCCTCGACGTCGAAGGCCCAGAGACGCTGGAGCCAGGTATCGGCCACATAGACGACGCTGCCGTCGGGGGAGAGGCCAACTCCGTTGGGAGAGATCAAGCCGTCGCGCTGCCGGGTGACGGCGCCGTTCGCGGCGTAGCATAACGCGCCGTAGCGCCGTCCGTCCGCGGTGGTGCAGCCATGGTCGGTGAACCAGAGGCCGCCCTCCGCATCGAAGACGAGGTCGTTGGGACCGATCAGCCTGCGGCCGTCGCAGCCCTCATAGACCGTCTCCAGCCGTCCCGAGGCGAAGTCGAAGCGGCGGATCGAGCCACCCTCATGCCCGGGCGGAGTCGGGCCCGGCAGGGTCAGCCCCATCTGCTCGTGCCAGGAGAAGGCGCCGCCATTGTCGGCGATCCAGAGCGCGCCGTCCGGGCCGATGGCGAGGCCGTTGGGGCCGCCGCCGGTCTCGACGAGAACTTCCCTGCCGCCGTCGGCATGGATTCGGGTGATCCGCTGCCCCTTGATCTCCGTGACGATGACGGAGCCGTCCGCCATCGCCACCGGCCCTTCGGGGAATTCGAGCCCCTCGGCGACGAGTTCCATTTCCATCCGGTGCACTCCTGAAAGGGCTCAGCGAAATGATCCGAGGGCGTGGGCCTCCTCCGTCACCCCAGCGAAGGCTGGGTCCCGGCGGGTGAAGAGCGCTGAGCCTTTCACCCCCGGGGCCCCAGCCTTCGCTCAGGCGACAGCGATCCTCAGGCGTGGCCGAGGATCGCCTTGGTCTCGAGGAATTCCTCGAAGGCGTGGTCGCCCCATTCGCGGCCGTTGCCCGACTGCTTGTAGCCGCCGAACGGCGCCATGAAGTCGGTTTCCGCGCCGTTGATGTTGACCTGCCCCGTACGCAGGCGCGCGGCGATCCGGCGGGCATGGTCGGTGTCAGACGAATGGACGTAGGCGGCGAGACCGTAGGGCGTGTCGTTGGCGATCGCGACCGCCTGCTCCTCGTCGTCATAGCCGATGATCGACATGACCGGTCCGAATATCTCTTCGCGGGCGATGGTCATTCGGTTCTCGACGTCGCCGAAGACGGTGGGACGGACGTAATAACCCTTGTCGAGACCCTCGGGCTTGCCCGGGCCGCCGCAAATTAAAGTAGCGCCTTCGGAGACTCCGCGCTCGATCAGGCCCTGGATCTTGGTCCACTGGACGTCCGACACCACGGGTCCGAGATTGGCGTCGCCCTTCGGATCGCCGACCTTGGTCTTCTCGGCGACGGCGCGGGCGGCTTCCTTGGCTTCCTCCATCCGCGCCCTGGGGACGAGGAGGCGGGTGGGCGCGTTGCAGGACTGGCCCGAATTGGTCAGCATGTGGCGCATCGCCGCCGTCACCGCCTTGCCGACGTCGGCATCCTCGAGGACGATGAAGGGGGACTTGCCGCCGAGCTCCTGGTGGACCCGCTTGACCGTGTCGGCGGCCGCCTTGGCGACGGCGATCCCGGCGCGGGTCGAGCCGGTGAAGGAGACCATGTCGACGTCGGGATGGGCGGCGATGGCGGCGCCGACGCCCGGCCCGTCGCCGTTGACGAGGTTGAACACGCCCGCCGGGACGCCGGCGGAGTCAAGCACCTGGGCGAAGATATAGCCGGAGAAAGGCGCGACCTCGGAGGGCTTCAGGACCATCGTGCAGCCCGTTGCCAGCGCCGGGAAGACCTTGGTGGCGATCTGGTTGATCGGCCAGTTCCACGGCGTGATGAAGCCGCAGACCCCGATCGGCTCCTTCTTGATCAGGGTCGAGCCGCGTTGCTCCTCGAACGGATAGTCCCTGAGGACTCCGATCGCGGCCTGGAGATGGCCGATCCCCACCGCCGCCTGGACGCGCTGGGCGAGCATGGACGGAGCCCCCATCTCTTCGGTGATCGCCTCGGCGATCTCGGCGTAGCGCTTCTGATATTCGGCGGCGATCGCCTGGAGCAATTCGAGCCGCTGCTCGCGGGTGGTCTCGGAATAAGCCGGAAAGGCGGCCTTGGCCGCCGCCACCGCCCGGTCGACGTCCTCCGGCCCGCCGAGGCTGATCCGGCCGGCGACGCTCTCGTCGGCCGGGTTGACGACGTCGAGGGTGCGGCGCTCGACGGGCTTCACCCATTCGCCGCCGATGTAGAAATCGAGATAGTCGCGCATGGTCTTCCCCTCGGGATGAGTCGGGGCCGCTATAGCTCGTGCGCCACCAAATTCCTCCCCGGCATTTCCCGGGGAGGGGGACCAGGCGAAGCCTGGTGGATCTTTCAGAGCCCGAAGAACCCCTCCACCGATGAGCAGGTGCGCAGTGCCCCGCACTGCGCAGCCGTGTCCGGGGGACACGGCGACCTGCTCATTCGCGCGGTCCCCCTCCCCCGGAAATCCGGGGGAGGAATTAGGAGCGCCCTCCTCCCCCTAGAACTTCACGCCCGCCGCGACGCCGTAGCGCCTCGGCTCCAGCGTGAAGACGTTGGTGAACAGGCCCGAGGACTGGTCGGTGACATATTGGCCGGTGATGGCGTCGCTCTTGGTCAGATTCTGAACGAAGGCGCGGGCGAACCAGCGCTCGTCCTGGCCGTTCAGCTGGATCTGGGCGTTGACCACGTCATAGCCGCCGATCCGGTCGACCGCCGTGTTGAAGCTCCGCGCCCAGAATTTGCCGTTATAGGTGTAGTCGATGCGCGGAACGACGGTCATGCCATTGCCGAAGCGGATGGTATGCTGGATGCCCAAGGAGAATTTAAACTTCGGCGCCTGCGGCAGCTCGTTGCCGCTGAGGTCGACCGGAACACCGGTCGCGACGCTGAAGGGAAGAGGCCCGGACGGAGTCGCAAACAGGCCGCGCAGGGGCGCCGAGGGGTTGGCGATGGTGCCCGCGAGCGCGTCGCAGATCGAGAAGGCGCCGGTCGTGTTGGTGCCCGGCACCGGCACCGGGCCAGCGAGGCCGAGGGCGCCGTTGAAGGCCGTGACGAGCGTGTTGGCGCCGAGCGCGTTGCCGGCGGTGTTGGGGATGAGGGCGCAATTGGACCCGTTGGTGAGGTCCTTGATGATCACCGTGTCCGAACGGCCGCCGGAGACGTCGCGCGGATCGACCAGCTGAAGGTCCTTGATCTTGGTATGTAGGTAGCTTCCCGACACATTGATCAAAGTGTCCGGGTGCGGCCGGAACACTGCCTCCGCCTCGGCGCCGTAAATCTCGGCGTCGGTATTGTCGTTGACCGAGGTCCGGGCGACGATCCGACTCAGCTGCAGGCCTTTGTAGTCGTAATAGAAAGCGCTGAGGTTGAGGCGGATCGTGCCGTTGGCGAAGCTGTTCTTCGAGCCGATCTCGAAGGCGTTGATGATCTCCGGCTCGAAGGTGGCGGGCACGTTGAAGATCGGGTTGATCGGCGGGTTGAGGCCGCCGGATTTATAGCCGCGCGACCAGGAGAGGTAGACGAGATTGTCGGGCGTCAGATTGTAATCGACGACGAACCGGCCGGTGAACTCGTCGAAGGCGGCGCGGCCGATATTGTAGGGCTGGTTGCCGGCGACCGCCGGATCGGCGTCGAACTGGCCGAGGAAGGGCGACTGGTTGGCGTCGGTGGTCCCGAAGGGAACCGGAAAGCTCAGCAGCGGCACCCGGGCGATTTGGCGCTTTTTGTCGTTCGAATAGCGGATGCCCCCGGTCAGCCGAAGCTTGTCGGAAACATCGAAATAGACCTCGCCGAAAAGGCCGTAGCTCTTCAGGCTGAACAGATTGACTTCGCTGTTGTAGAAAGGCGGCGCCAGAAAGACGTTCGGGAAGGTGACGTTGCCGGCGCCGCGCTGGCCCTGCGCCGTCGCCGCGCCGAGGATGCCGGCCGCATAATCGAGGCCGAAAGAGGCGACGTAATAGTTCGAATCGGTGAACTTGTTGTCCAGGTAGATGCCTCCGATCAGGAAATTGAACGGTCCCTCGAAGTCGCTGTCGAGATGGGCCTCGATCGAATATTGGCGCGAGTGGCTCTGCGAGCGGTCATAATCGGTGCTGCCGGGCGTGCAGCGGTTGACGAAGCCCCCGTAGATCCCGGTGTAGTTCAGATTGGTCTCCGACGTGCAGACTCCGCCGGCGGGTCCGTTCGGGATGAGGGCGTTGCGGGCCTGGACGAAGGGATTGACCCCGCCCGGGAAGAGCACGCCCGGCGCCGCGGCGGTTGCCGCCAGGTTGAGCAGGCCGGGATTGTTCGCCAACGATTGGCCGGCGACGAGATTGTAGTCCGTTCGGCTGTCGACCTGCTGCTGGGTGTAGCCGCCGGTGACGGTGAGGTCCAAAGTCTCGCCGATTTCCTGCTCGATCCGCGCCATGGCGTGAATTTCTTCGGCGAAATAGGTCGGGTTGAAGTCCGTCCGGACCGTGCGCAGGTCGCCCGGATTGATCACCCCGCCGAAGAAATTGTCCGGACCGTAGAGGCTGCCGAGGCCGAATGCGGCCAGCTGGTTTCCGGCAGCGGCCGCCTGCGCCGGGGTCCTGCCCGCGGCGAGGGCCCCGTTGAACGCATTGACGAAGAATAGCTCACGGCTCGTAAGGATCGCCGCGAGCGTCGCGTTGCCGTTGACGGTCTCGAAGCCGAGCCGGTCCGGCCGGCAGCCGAGGATACCCGTATTGTCCCGGGCGCAGAGCTGCTTCTGAATTCGCGAACGGTCGTCTTTCTCGTGGAAATAATAGCCGACGAGGTCGACGGTGGTGCCCGCCATCGGCTGGATCCGGATCGAGCCGCGAAGCGCGTAGAGGTCGCGGCCGTCGATCCGGCTGTTGTCGAACGTGTTCTTCATGAAGCCGTCGCGGTTCAGCCAGTAGCCGGCGAGCCGGATCCCGGCGATGTCGCCGATCGGCACGTTGATCATCCCGGTCAGCTTCTTCGAATCGTAATTGCCATATTCGCCGGTGACGCTGGCCTGGAGCTCGTTGAGATTGGGACGGGCGGTGATGAAGTTGACCACGCCCGAAGTGGCGTTGCGGCCGTAGAGCGTGCCCTGCGGGCCGCGAAGCACCTCGACCCGCTCGAGGTCGAAATATTCGGTCTCGAACAGGCGCGTCGAGGTGAGCGGCATGTCGTTGACATGGATTCCGGTGGCGCTGTCGCAGGAGAAGCCGGTGCACAGATCGCCGATGCCGCGGATGGTGAAGCTCGACGAGGTGAAGTTGGTCTTGGTGTAGGTGACGTTGGGAAGGCTCTGCTGGAGGTCGCTGGCATTCTCGATCTGCTGGCGCTCGAGCGCCTCG
>Ga0190273_10000526_pt1 | contig 14302 bp, 12 predicted proteins | sample Popmic504IS_FD_134513 | JGI IMG/M metagenome (GOLD analysis project Ga0190273, IMG submission 134513) | Populus adjacent soil microbial communities from riparian zone of Shoshone River, Wyoming, USA - 504 IS | ecosystem: Environmental > Terrestrial > Soil > Riparian zone > Trees stand | place... | reverse complement strand
GACACCCTCTTCTTCCAGACCAGCGCCGCCTGGATGATGTGGAACTGGCAGCTCTCGGCGCTGGCCTGCGGCGCCCGGGTCGTCCTCTATGACGGGCCGCTGACCGACGCGGGGACGCTGTGGCGAATCGTCGCCGAGGAGCAGGCCACCGTCTTCGGCACCAGCCCCCCCTACCTGCAGCTCTGCGAGGACAGCGGCTACTCGCCCAGGCGCGAGGCGCCGGCGCCGTCCCTGCGCTCGGTCCTCTCCACCGGCTCGGTGCTGCGCGAGTGGCAGTTCGACTGGGTCGCCGAGGAGGTCGGCGCGGTGGCGCTGCAATCGATCTCCGGCGGCACCGACATCATCGGCTGCTTCGTCCTCGGCCATCCCCAGCTGCCGGTCCGGCGCGGGAGGCTGCAGGCACGCAGCCTCGGGCTCGACGTCCAGGCGCTGGCGACGGCGACGACGCCTTCGGATTCCTCGATCGGCGAGCTCGTCTGCCGCAACCCGTTTCCCTCGCGGCCGCTCGGCTTCCTCGGCGACGACGACGGCAGCCGTTTCCACGCCGCCTACTTCGCCGCCAACGAGGGGGTCTGGACCCACGGCGACCTGATCGAGTTCGACCCCGACGGACAGGCGCGCATCCACGGCCGCTCCGATGGCGTGCTGAACATCCAGGGCGTCCGCATCGGGCCCAGCGAGATCTACGGGGCGCTGCGCGAGGTGCCCGAGGTGCAGGAGGCGATGGCGGTCGAACAACGCCGCGACGATGGCGCGCGCCTGGTCCTGCTGGCGGTGCTGCGGGAGGGCGAGGAGCTCGATCGCGACCTGACCCTGCGGATCCGCAAGACGATCGCCGCCCGGACCACGGCCCTGCATGTGCCGGAGCTGGTGGTGGCGGTGGACGAGTTGCCGGTCACCCACAGCGGCAAGCGCTCCGAGCGGGCGGGCCGCGACGCGGTCGAGGGGCGCGAGGCGGCGAACCGGCGGGCACTGGCGAACCCGGAGTCGCTGCGGCGGATCCGCGCGGCGATCGAGGCGGCCGAAGCCGCCCGGGCCGCGCGCGGGATCGAGGCACTGGACGAGGGAGCCTCGCTGCGCGACAAGCTGCGGGCGTTCTGGGAAACGGCGCTCGGTCTCCAGGAGATCGGCGACGAGGAGGACTTCTTCGCTCTCGGCGGCACCTCCCTGCAGGCGGTGGAGGTCTTCACCTGGATCCGCGACCGCCTCGGGGTCGAGTTGCCGCTCTCGGCGCTGATCGAAGCGCCGACGATCGCCGAGCTGACCGAGGCCGTCGAAGATCCAGGGCGCCACTTCCAGCCCCTGGTGCAGATGCGCGCGGGCGGCGACGAGTCGCCGCTGTACCTCGTCCACTCGATCTGGGGCGACGTCCTCGGCATGCGCCAGATCACCGCCGCGATGCGGAGTGACGTTCCCGTCTTCGGCATCCGGGCGCGGGGGCTGAACCCGGGCGAAGCGGCGCAGACGAGCGTCGAGGAGATGGCGAAGACCTATGTCGAGCTGATCAGCGAATTCCAGCCGCAAGGGCCTTACCGCCTTGCCGGCCACTCCTTCGGCGCCCTCCTCGCCTTCGAGATGGCGCGGCTGCTGGTCGAGCAGGGACAGGAGGTCGCCTGGCTCGGGATCATCGACGCCGAGCTCGACGACGGTGCCCACACCCCGGCTCGGCGCTGGGCGCACCGCACGGCGCTGCCCTTCCACTACGGCCGGGCGGCGATGCGCGATCCGATGGCTTCGCTGAAGAGGCTCCGCCAGCAGATCCCCGCCTTGCTGCGCCGCGGCTTCTCGCGCCTCCACCGCGATGCCGCCCTGGCCGAGTCAGAGGCGACCTGGATGGAGGGAGCCTCAGAGGCCCACCAGCGCCTCGCGGCCCACTTCATCGAACTCGCCGCCGCCTACCGCCCCCGCTCCTACCGTGGCTCGACGACCTATTTCCTCCCCACTGTCCGCCGCTTCCACCTCTTCGCCGACCCGCTGCCGGTCTGGCGCCGCGTCACCGCCGGCGAGGTCGAGATCGAGCACGTGCCCGGCCCACACGTGGGGATGGTGGCGGGCGAGGCCGGCCGGATCGTCGCCGGCCGGATCGACCAGCACCTGCGCGCCTAGCTCAGGCGGCAGACGGCGCCGCCTCGGCAGCGCCGCCCGCGACCGGGTGGCCGCTCTTGCGCCAGGCGCCGACGCCCTTGCCGACGTGGATCACCTCGAAGCCGGCGCGCTGGAGGATCGAAGCGGCGAGGCCGCTGCGTTTGCCGCCGCGGCAAATCGTCGCGATCTGGCGGTCGCGGGGCAACTCGTCGAAGCGACCGGCAAGGTCGCCGTAGGGGATGTGGAGCGAGCCGGGGATGTGCTCGCTCGCGTACTCGGAGTTGTTGCGGACGTCGAGGATGACCGGGCCGCCGTCGCCGTCGACGCGCCGCGCCAGCTCGTCGGGGTCGATCAGCTCGATCCGGTGCACCGGCCGTTCCTCCGTGCGCCAGGCGGTCATCCCGCCCTCGAGGAAGCCGCGGACCGGCAGCCCGACCGAGGCGAGCAGCTGGGCGGCGGCGCGCTCGTCGCCGCTGGACGCGGCAACCACGACGATGTCGGCGCCGGGCGGCGCCACCCGCGAGACCTTCGTCGCGAAGCCGGTGTCGTAGGAGGAAGCGCTGAGGGCGCCCTCGATGTGCGCCTCGTCGAACTGCTCGTTGGTGCGGCCGTCGATCACCACCGCACCCTCCTCGACCAGCTCTTCGACCTCGTGCGGGCTGAGCGGCGCCGGCGTGCCGAAGTCCTCGACCACCGGCCCTTTGTTGAGGCCGACGATGCGCTCGACGTTGGGCGGTTTGTCGCCGAGCGAGCCGACCTGGGCCTCGACGAACTCCGCCTCGTCGGCGATCGCGAGGGCGCGGTTGTGGCGGCGCTCGAAGCCGATCGTCGAGGAGGTCTTGAGGTCGAGCCCGGAGCCGCCGCAGAGCGAGCCGCCTAAGTGGCCGGGCCAGACCTCGACCTCGTCGGAGAGGACGAGCAGCCGATCGTGCAGCGAGCGGAACATGTCGGCGGCACCCTCGCGCGGTTCAACCGCCAGGTCGGGACGGGCGACGTCGCCGATGAAGAGCGAGTCCCCGGTCAAGAGCGCCCAGGGCGCGCCGCCGCGGCTCGCGTCGCTGAGCAGGAAGCAGGTGTGCTCGGGCCGGTGGCCGGGGGTGTGGATCGCCTCGATCGTCAGGTCGCCCAGCCCCAGCTTCCAGCCGTGCCCGAACGGCTCGTGCCGGTACTCGGCCTCGGCCAGCTCGTGGACGTGGATCGTGGCGCCGGTACTGCGGCAGAGACGGCCGTGGCCGGAGACGTGGTCGGCGTGGTTGTGGGTCTCGAGCACATGCCCGATGCGAACCCCGTGCAGCCGCGCCAATTGCTTATAGGGATCGATGTCCCACTGCGGATCGATCACCGCGGCGACGCCGTGTTCGCGGTCGGCGACGAGATAGGAAGCGCAACCGAGGTCCTCGTGGATGATCTGGCGAAAGAGCATCTTCTTGCCTTCGGTCAGGCTAGCGCCTGATCGACCCGAGCCACGGTAAACTGCCCCGCAGTGCGGCTGTAGCTCAGCTGGCTAGAGCGTCTGCTTGCCATGCAGAAGGTCGTGGGTTCGAATCCCATCAGCCGCTTTTTCGAGAATGCCCTGCACGTGGGCGGGTTGGTTTCGGCGCTGGAGCCCGAAACCAAATGGAACCATCCCCGCATATCGCCGGCATTTTGGGCACTAATGCGAATTAGTGCCTGGGATGGCCCGGATGCGCGACGATCGGCGGCGATTTCAGGGGAACCATCTAGGGGTGCTGCGTTTAGCGCACTGCGTCGGCGTCCGAGGGGTAGTGGATGATTTCCTGGCGGTGGAACCTGGCAAGTACCCAACTACGTCCAGAGCCTCAAGCATGGAGCTGGCTCAGGCAACGCTCTGATCCGACACATGGGCGTCCTGACGCGCGTGGCCACCCGACCCACCCTTGACGACCTACGCCAGGAGTTGGTCGATGATCGAGCTTTGCAAGGCGCTGATCAGGACCGCCTGCAGCACAAGGATGTGGTCGACGAGTTGGACCAGCTCGTCTGTGCGACCGAGGTTCCGGCAAGCATCGCCCTCTATGGGCCTTGGGGATCGGGCAAGAGCAGTCTCGCCAATCTTCTTCGCGAGCGCATGGAAGCGCAAAAGATCCCCTTCGCACGCTTCGACGCCTTCAAGTACGCAGAGGCACCGATGCGGAGGCTATTCCTCTCGCAGGTGGCAAAAGAGCTTGGAGTGACTGGGGACCCCGCCAATCCCAAGGACAAGCAGGCCGAGAAGGAGAAGTACGAATCGGGCCTCTACACGGAAATCAGCTACAACACGGTCACTCTTCCCGACGCCAAGGTGAGGGAGCTAATAGGGGCTTTCCTCGGCGTGGTCGGACTCGGCATCCTGGTCATCGCTGCAGCACTGGCGCTGGTCGCGATCGTTCTCGACGGACCGTGGGCGCATGCCTACTCGCAGCTTCTTCTCTCCGCCTTGCCGGCAGGAGCGATTGCCGCCGCTGTTATCGCCTCTGTGGCCGCCTTCGCCAATCAGACCTTGCCGGTGAATCGGAAGCGCAGCAGCCCGTCAAGTGAGGAGGAGTTTGAGCGGCTCTTCCGGGATCTGATCAAGAAGGTAGATGCGGAGCGCATCGTGATCTTTATCGATGAGCTCGATCGCTGCTCTTCGCGAGAGGTGGTTGGCACTCTCGAGACGATCAGGACCTTTCTTGAGGTTGAGCCTTGCGTGGTGATCGTCGCGGCTGATCAACAGGTCCTTGAGCAAGCTCTTCGCCGTCAAGCTCGTCAGGAGACTCCGTACGACTCGCGCAACCCGTACTACAGCAGTGGCAGCGCTTATCTCGACAAGATCTTCAACTTCCAGATGGCGCTGCCTCCGTTGCGTTCGCGCCGACTCTCAGATTTTGCGCTCAAGCTCGTCGAAGGTCTTGGGGGCCTCTGGAGGGAAGTTGACGTCGGCATGGTATTGCTGGCATTGATCCCCACCCATGTCCGAAGCCCGCGGCGGGTCAAGGCCCTGCTTAACGGATTCGTCGCGAACTTCCGCCTCGTCCAGCGCCGCTCCGCGTCGGGGATGCTGCCGAAGGACGTTCATTCCCGGGCCGCTGAGATCGCGAGGCTAACCTGCCTGCAGGTCGAGTTCCCGCTGTTCGCCGCCGACCTAACGATCGAGCCGCGCCTGCCTGAGTACGTGCTCAAGCTTCATCTCGACCCCGATGCCGACCTACCTCAGTTTGTGCCGGAGTCCGTGAAAGAGCTGGCGCGCAGCTACGCCAACTGCGAACTCGATGTCGACGAGGTATTGCCGACGGACATCGACACTGACGATGACTCGGTAGCAAGCCCTGGGAGTAGCGACTCCCCTCCGTCGGCCGGGGGGTTGCAGTCAGGGGATCATGGGGGGACCACCGACCCGGAGGACGAAGCTGACGATCCGGATGCAAGGGCGGACACCCGTGACAACGCGGAGTCTTCGGGGTCCGGGTCGTTCGGACATCGGCGTACGCGAGCCGATGTTAAGAGCGCACAGGGACAGCACCTGCTCGAATATCTACAGCGCAGCGAGCAGGTCGGCGAGATTCGCAGCGATCTCGTCTACCTCGAGGGCAGGGGGTCTACCTTTGGAATCGACCCGAGCCGTGCCGAAAGGCTCGAGAACGCCGCCGTCAACGGCGACCGGCGCGCGGTCGTGGAGGCGTTCGAAGAGGCGAGCCAAGAGGAGGCGATCGGGATGCTGCGGCTGCTGGCCCAAGTCGCCCGCGAGGCCCCACTCGGACCGGAGGCCGTTAATACCGTGCAGACGATGCTGAGCGCCGCAGCAATTCAGAAGGGTGCCGCCAGCCAGCTCGCCGAAGAGTTGTTCCGTGCTTTCAGAACCCACCGGCACCACTACGGTCTGGAGGTGGCTGACCTGCCCGGTGCTCTGGTGCTCTCCTTGGCAGCCGAGGGGGAGGACGCCTCCGAGATGCTTGGAAAGGTCCTCACGAGTGGCGAGGCGATGAGAGACGAAGATCTGGGTCTCGCCCTCGTTGGGGCAGGGGATAGGGTGCTCAACGCAGACTCCGATCAAGCGGCGATCGTCTTTGCGACTTGGCTTGACACATCGCCGCTTCCGACGACGAGGATCCTGCTGAGGCTGCCAGTGGATGTCCAGGATGAACTGCTCGACCTCGGCATGGCGCTCGTGGATGAGCAGCTCGGACTCCGTAAGGACCGAGTCTCGTCCGGCCGCGACGAGGAGGGCAACCCAGCCGAAGATCCAGAAGAGGCAGAATCGCTGGCAAAACGCAATCAGGGTCTAACGGAGGCGATCGATCTGGCGCTCGCGAGTGACCGGAAGCCGGTTGCCGAGGTTCTGGCTGGCAGCTTGCTTGCCGCGGATAGCAAGGAAGCTCGCGACCTCGTTGCGCCGCATCTCAAGGCTCTCTCGCCTGCTGCCAGCTCTGAGCTGCGCTCCGCGCTGCTGGTGGCGACCCGTCACCGAGCGATCTCAGACTGGCCGCAGTGGCTTGCGCCGATCGAATCAGACGCGCTTGAAGGCAACCAGCAAGAGACCGTGGCGGGCCTGCTCAAGGCGCTTTGGAACCGCGCGACCGGCGAGAAGCCGGCGAAGTCCGAGTACCTGAAAGCCGCGCTCAATGCCATGCGACCGATTTGCAATGCGGTCGAGCTGGACCGGAACACGCTGGATGCCGTGATGACTGAGTCTGCTCGGGGCGCGCTGCTCGGGAATTCACGCCGCAGCCTCGCCGAGCTCCGTGAGGCCGCCGCCGAATTCAGACGCAGCCAGCTCCTTACCGAACAAGGCGCCGCAAATGCCTTCCTCACCGATCTTCAGGACGCCCTGGGCGAGTCGGCTGTTGGTGACCCCGATGTTGCGGGCGGACGCGCAGTGGAATTGGTGGAGGCCTACGGCGCGGAAGCTCCGCCAGAAACGTTGCGAACCATTCTCGAGGCGGCCAATGGATCCCAATGGCTCACGCCGCCGTCGCGGCCGAACCTGATGTTGAGCTTGGCTGCCGCGATCATCGACTCCGGAGAGGAGGTCGACTGCCCAGTCAGCCATGAGCGGGTGGTGGAGTTGGCGGGCACTAGGACGGCCGGTGCACCTGCGGTTGGTGCCTGGCTGCGTGCGTTCGCGACGTCCAGCGAGGATGTCTACGCAGTACTCGAGCCGCTTGCACACGCGACGGTCGTTCCCCAGCCAATAGTGGACGGCCTGGTGAGGTGGTGTGAGCGTGAAGGTGCGGGCGAGGCGCTTTGGGTCGCCCAGCGTTACTACGAGGTTCATGGCCTGGCAGCCCCGCCCGGCGACGAGATACTTGCTGCACTCGGCTCCTGTGATCCGGATGAAGAGCATGTCGTCGAGTGGCTGTTGACGCTCTTCAAGTCAGCGAGCACGAATGAGGAGCGGAAGGGGGCGATGGTTGCCTGGCGCGGGTTCGAGCCTTCCGATCCCTCGATCCGAAAGCGGTTGATCACTGAGGTTTATCTGCTGCTGGGCGATGAATACAAGGGCGGCTTCAAGCTGGCGTTGAAGAACATCGCCCTAGTTGCAGATCCGCCCTACGGCGTAAAGGGAAAGATCAAGAAGACTCTCCGGCGCCAAGGCAAGGAGCACGATCTCCGCCGTGCGGCAGAGCGAGCGCTTGAGGAAGCGGGCATCATCGACAAGGCGCAGATTGGCTTGCGCGACAGAATCCGTCGCGAGGAGAGCCTGGACGACTGAGGGCGCTTTTGCGCCAGGCCTTCTGACACGCGATGATTTTGTCACCGTCCACGCCCAAGTCAGGTGCCGCTTGCTATTCCCGTTTCTCAGAGAAGCTTCAGGAACTCGGCGCGATCCAAGCCAGAGGCGCTGACGATCTGGTTGAGCGTACCCTTCGCCAGGTCTCGGCTGTGCATCGGGACAACGACCCGGTGAGCGTGATCGGGGTGCCGGAAGACGTGGTGGCTCCCCTTGGTCCGATCAAGTTTCCATCCGCAGCGCTCCAGTGCGCGGACGGCCTGGCGCGGCGTGACGGCCGGGAGCCGCGGCGTCACGCGGCGACGGTGACTCGCTCGATCTCGACTGGTCCGGGAATCGGGTCGCCGTGCGCGACGAGCGATTCGATGTAGAGCTCGATCGCCTCGCGGATCATCGATAGGGCCTCGTCGCGGGTCTCGCCCTGGCTCGTGCAGCCAGGGAGGGCGGGAACGGTCACGCTGAACCCGCCCTCGACCTCGCGCGTCAGCACGACCTCGTACTCGCGGGAAGTGGACATCGGTTCAGCTTACTCGCCAGGGGTGGATCGATGGCCAACCTGAGGATTGCGGGTCGCCGGTGCCGGAATGGAACCGGCAGGGCGAGTTTCGGGCACTTCTGTGGCGAAGTTCCCAAATCGCTGCATATCGGCGCACATCCATGCGTATCTGCGCGGGGTGTGTCCATTTTCGCCAATTGTGAAAGCCCTGCAAATTACGCTTATTCAGGCCAGAAGCTTGCGCATGACCTTCCTAATTGCCATGCAGAAGGTCGAGGGTTCGAATCCCTTCAGCCGCTTCCAGTCAAGCCCCGCTCCGGCGGGGCTTTTCTTTGTCCGGCAGGGAACAACCTGTCTCGCAGCATTCTTCAACCCGGGGTATCGATCCAGCGGATGATCCGGCCATCGTTTAGCTCGTGATAGGCAGGAGGCGCTGGCGGCGGATCGACTTCGAGGCAGGCGATGACGGCATCGGGGCCTAGTAGATGCTCCTCGACCGCCGTCGTCCAGTGGACTTCCGGGTGTAAGAGGCGGCGCAACCGCTCCCATCGCCGCCGTTCGATCGTGTCGAGCACGTCGCAGACCGCTCGTACCTGCTCCGCCATTCCTAAAGGCCGAGCCCGCCGACTCCGCGCTCGTCCCAACCGATGTGATGGGCGAGCTCGTGGCGGAGGGTGCGGTCGATCTCGCGGGCGAGCAGCTGGCGGTCGTGGCCGAAGTCGCGTTCGAGGGTGTCCCGGTAGATCACGATTTTGTCCTCGTACGTATCGCGCGCGATGCCGTCGCCGAAGTACTGGCCGTAGGCGTTCGCCTCGGTTCCCAACTCGGAGATGACGACGGGCACCTTCTCGAGCAGCGTTCGGAATTCCTCAGGGAGCCCGTCGATCGAGTCGGCGACCATCGCCTCGAACTCGTCTAATGGTTCGTCGCCGTGCACAGGGAAAAAGTAGCGGCGAGCAGAGCCGGGCTATCGCCAGAGCTCGCGACGGAGCATCTCGTTGCCGCGCTCGAGCTGGTCGATCGTGGCGCTGGAGACCGAGCGGGCCCGGGTGGCGCGGTTGATGCGGGCCTGGATTTCCCGGTGGGACTTGCTGGTGCGGCGGGCGACTTTGGCGACCAGGCGGCTGCGCTCGTTGCGCAAGCGCTCTCGGGCCTGGTAGGCCGACTCCCGCTCGGGCTGGCGATCCTCGGGCGGTTTGCCCGGGACAGGGGCCTTCTTCGCCCGCGGTGGGCCGTCGGTCGGGAAGAGCTGAAGCGCGGTTTCGCTCATGATCGCCTCGTCGAGCTCGGCATCGCCCGAGCTCAGAGCCGCAAAGCCCCCGCCCGGCTCGCCCTGCTCTGGAGCGGGGTCATCGAACTCCTCGCCCTCTTCCTCCTCACCAACCGGCGAGAGGTCGAGGGCGTGGCGGCGCTCGAGCTCGATCTCGTGGGCCAGGGCCTTGAGCCGCGAATCGGCGGGCATCAGGAGGTAGCTCATCTGCCGGCGCGGCTTCGGCGTGGCGCGGATGAAGCGACCGACGACCTGGCGGAAGAAGAGCTCGGTGCGGGCCGCGGTCGCATAGATGCCGACCCGCAAGCGAGGGATGTCGACGCCCTCGGAGACCATCAGGACCGAGACCAGCCAGCGGCGATCGGAAGCGGCGAACTCGGCGATGCGGCGGCTGGCCCCGGGCTCGTCGCTCATCACCAGCTCGGGTTGCTCCCCCGCGATCGACCCCAGGCGCGCGGCAATCGCCCGCGCGTGATCCTGATCGGAGGCGATGACCAGGCCGCCGGCGTCAGGGTGCCCGTCGGCGCGGACCTCGCTCAGCCTGGCATCGCCGTCGCGCAGGACCTCCCCCATCCACTCGCCCTCCGGGCTCAGCGCCGTCCGCAGGCGCCGGGCCGCCTCCGCCGCCGGCAGGAGAAGGTCGAAGTCGGCGCTGCGCAGCCGGCCGTCGGACACCCATTCCATCTCGCCGTCATACGGGAGGAAGGTGATCGGGCGGCAGACCCGGTCGCGCAGCGCCTGCGGATAGCCATAGGCGTAGTCGGCGCGACTGAGGCCGTCCTCGTCGTAGGTGACCCAGGGGATGGCCGAGTTGTCGGAACGGAACGGCGTCCCGGAGAGAAGCAGCCGAAAGCGGGCGCCGTCGAAGGCCTTGCGGGTCTGCAGCCCCCAGGCGGCCTGATCGCCCATGTGGTGCGGCTCGTCGGCGATCAGCAGGGTCGGCCGGCGGGAGGCGGCCTGCCGGTGGGAATCCGGCCCGGCCGCGATCGTCTGGTAGGTGACGGCGACGCCGTGGAAGTCGCCTGACTCAGGGCCGTCGGAGTTCGGCCGGTTCGGCTCGAGATCGATCCCGTAGCGGACCGCGTCGGCGGCCCACTGGCGGCAGATGTGGGTGGTCGGGCCGGCGACGACGACGCGCGAGACAAACCCGGCGCTCAGCATCCGGTGGGCGATGTGGAGGCCGAAGGTGGTCTTACCGGCCGCCGGCGTCGCCGAGGCCAGGAAGCTCGTGCCGGAGTGCGCCCGCACGGCTTCGGTCGCCTCCTCCTGCCACGAGCGGAGCCGTCGGGCACTGGGCCAGTCCGGGAGCGGTCGGGCACGCGCCCCACTGCCGATCGGGTGCTGAGAGGCGTCGTACAAGGGCGGGCAACAATAGGGTCATCCGCGGCGGAGGAGATCGAAGCTGCGGGGTAATGGTTGCGGTACGGTCGCGCGATGGCGATCGAACGGATGGACCACGTCAGCATCGTTGTCCGCGACCTTGCCGGGGCGGTCGATTTCTTCCTCGCGCTGGGACTCGGCAAGCAGCACGAAGGGTCGGTCGAGGGGAGCGAGGTGGACCGCATCGTCGGGCTCGAGGGAGTCCGGTCTGACCTCGCGTTCATGGCCACCCCGGACGGGCACGGGCAGATCGAGCTGGTGAAGTTCAACTCGCCGGAGGCCCGGCCCGGCGACTCAGATGCGCCGGCGAACACGCTTGGCCTTCGCCATCTCTGCTTCGCCGTCGACGACGTCGACGCCACCGTCACCAGGCTGCGGGCAAAAGGCGCCGAGCTCGTCGGCGAGGTCGTGCGCTACGGGGACAGCTACAAGCTCTGCTACGTCCGCGGTCCCGAGGGCGTCATCGTCGAGCTGGCAGAGAAGATCTCCTGATCACGGACCTTGATTTGGCTCTCCGTGCGGAATCTCCCGGGTGACACAAATCGAAGTTTTTCTGAGATTTCTTGCTGCCGGGTGTTTTGCCGTACTGAGTAATGGGTATGCTGCCCCTGTTCCCACATTGATCCATCCCCCGACGCGGCGCAGAGGAAGAGCCCTTTCCCCGTTTCGGCACCGTCGTTTTCCCTGGCCACGGTTGCCCGACGCTCCTCCTCCGCGCCGCGTCTTTTGATGCTGTGGGGTGCCTGGGTCAGTCGCGCAGCGCGGAGATCAGGCCGTCGAGATCAAGCGGCATCGTGCCCATCTGCACGCCCTCCCCGTCGGCAGCCATCGGCCACTCCTCCCGCGGGCGGTCCCAGTAGAGCTCGACGCCGTTGCGATCGGGGTCGGCGAGGTAGAGAGCCTCGCTGACGCCGTGGTCGGAGGCGCCTTCGAGCGGCCAGCCCGCCTCGCTGAGGCGGCGCAGAGCGTCGGCGAGGGCGCGGCGGGTCGGATAGCGGATCGCGGTGTGGAAGAGGCCGGTAGTTCCGGGCGGCGGTGGCGAGCCGCCTTTCGAGGACCAGGAGTTGAGGCCGATGTGGTGGTGGTAGCCGCCGGCGGAGATGAAGGCGGCGTCAGCCCCCCAGCGCTGCATCAGCTCGAAGCCGAGGATGCCGCAGTAGAACTCGAGCGAGCGGTCGACGTCGGCGACCTTGAGGTGGACGTGGCCGATGTCGACGCCAGGGTCGATCGGCTCAGCCATCGAGCACCCCGTCCAGCGCCTGGTTGACGAGCCGGTCGGCATCGGAGTTGTTCTCGCGGCGAACGTGGCGGATCGACCAGGAAGCGAAATTCCCGAGAGCCTGCTTCACCTCTGCGTGCAGCGGCTTGATCCCGGCATTTTTCACTTTGTATTTACCTTCGACCTGGCGCACCACCAGCTCTGAATCGCCGATCAGGGCGAGGTCGGTGGCGCCGTGCTCGGCGGCCAGCCCGATTCCTCGCAGCAGCGCCTTGTACTCGGCGACGTTGTTGGTCGCCTCGCCGATCTTCTCTCCCACTTCTTCCAGCACCTGACCGCTCTCGTCGCGGAGGACGACGCCGATCGCCGCTGGCCCAGGGTTGCCGCGGGCGCCGCCGTCGACGTTGACCGTCACGCGGCTCATCGCTTCGCCGCGCGCTCGGCGGTCAGCGCGAGCCGGCCGTCCTCGCCGACCGACCCGTTCCACTGCTGGGCGGCGCTGTCGAGCTGGTCGATCTCTCCCCCCTTGCCGATCTGGAAGACGGGACGCAGCTCGTCGCCGATGTCGACACCCCACTGGTACCAGGAGAGCTCCCAGGCGACGGTGATGCGGATCTCTTCGGGTTTGCCGGCGGCGGCGCCGACCGAGACGTAGGGCTTGCCGAGGGTGCGAGTGAGGCCGGCCGCGGTGCGACCCGCGTCGCTGGAGTTGAAGCGGGCGACGGCGCGCTCGAACGGGCTCGGCCCGTGGATGTCGGGGACAGCAGCCGGACGCACCCGCCTGGACGGCTCCGGGGTGGACGGCTTCGGCCTTCGTCTCCGCAGACCTCGCAGGCGCCAGCGACCCTCGTGGCCGTTGCTGACCCGCTCCGGCTCCGGCTCGCCCGCCGGGCGCCAGGCGAGCCGCTCGGCCCGGGCCACGCAAAGCTCGCAGACCGACCGCTCCTCCCCCCCGTCGACGAAGCCATGAACGCGCTCGCCGGCCAGGATCGTCCGGCCGCAGATCGCGCAGGTGGCCTCGGCGCTCATGCCAGCCCAAGGTAGCAACGGGGGCATCCGCCCCCCCGGGCTCAGTCCTGCTGCAGATGCGATTTCAGCCGCATCACGGCCTTCGTGTGCAGCTGGGAGACCCGCGACTCGGTGACGCCGAGGACCTCGCCGATCTCGCGCAGGGTGAGGTTCTCGTAGTAGTAGAGGGCGACGACCAGCTGCTCGCGCTCGGGCAGCCCCCCGATCGCCTCGGTTAGGCGGTCCTTGACCTCGGTGCTGGCGAGCGCCTCCTGCGGATCGGCGGCGCCCTCGTCGGCGATCGTGTCGAGCAGGGAGACCTGATCCCCCGAGGAGTCGGAGACGGTCCAGAGCTCGTCGAGCGCGTAGACCGAGGAGTTGGCGATCTCCAGCAGCGCGCTCTGCAGTTCTTCCTCGGTCATGTTGAGTTTGGCGGCGAGCTCGGACTCGCTCGGGGCCCGCTGCAGCTCGTGCTCGAGCTTCGCCTGCACCTGTTCGATTTCGCGGGCGCGCGAGCGAACCGAGCGCGGTACCCAGTCGAGCGAGCGCAGTTCGTCAATGATCGCGCCGCGGATGCGGGTCATCGCAAAGGTCTCGAATTTGATTCCGCGCTCGGGCTCGAAGCGCTCGATCGCTCCGATCAGGCCGACGAGGCCGTAGGAGATCAGGTCGGCGTCTTCGACGTGGGAAGGCAGCCCGGCGCCGAGCCGGCCGGCGACGAATTTGACCATCGGCGAGTAGGCGACGACGAGCCGCTCGCGGGCGCCGTCGTCACCCTGGTCCTTGTAGCGGCGCCACAGGTCGCGCAGCTCCACCTCCTTGACGCCCGTGTCCATCAGGTGATCCTACGTTCGTGTTCGGCGGTTTGGCTCATGCGCGGGGGTGGCTGGCGGCGTAGGTGTCGCGGAGTCTGGCGGCGTCGACTCGGGTGTAAACCTGGGTGGTCGAGATCGACGCATGACCCAACAACTCCTGAATCGTACGCAGATCTGCACCACCCTCGAGCAGATGAGTTGCAAAGGAATGTCTAAGTGAATGTGGGGAGACGCCCGCCGCGAGCGCGGCCTCGCGAGTCCAGAGACCGAGGCGGCGGGTGACGTCGGAGTTGGAAAGCCGGCGCCCGCTCTTCGAGAG
>Ga0190273_10000525_pt1 | contig 14335 bp, 12 predicted proteins | sample Popmic504IS_FD_134513 | JGI IMG/M metagenome (GOLD analysis project Ga0190273, IMG submission 134513) | Populus adjacent soil microbial communities from riparian zone of Shoshone River, Wyoming, USA - 504 IS | ecosystem: Environmental > Terrestrial > Soil > Riparian zone > Trees stand | place... | reverse complement strand
GGCCACACTGATGGTGGCGCTCCTTCCTCAACCCTCCCGAAGTGTGGATATCACTCGAATCGAGGCTCGACTGGATTCGATATTTGACTTAACCCGCAGCAGCGGACTGGCCTCAGCCCGTGATGGATATGAACCGATTTCGGAGCGCGAAGCCACGGGCCTCAAGAGCGGTCACACCACGCTTCGCTACTTCGACGACGGCTTGCTCATTGCCGAGTTCGAGCCCAAAAGTGCGAGAGACAGGGATCATGGATTCGCGAGCTACTACCTGTCGCCGTCCCTTGCTCAACGGCTGATCGCGGGCTGCTTCCCTCTGTTCGAAGGCTCAAGCGGCTGGTGCCAGGTCACGCTGAGCGGCATGGAGAACCGCGTCATGCGGGAACCGCCGCCCGGACCAGTCAATAGCTTTTCGATGCCGCATCGGCAAGAAAACGAGCAGTCGATCCGCAAGCTGCTGATTCCATGCAACGAAGCGGTGTATTCAGCATGGGTCGATGAAGTGACACGGAGGCTGGCGAGAACCTTCGGTCGCACGGACTGAACCAATAAAAAGGCCGCCCGAAGGCGACCTTTGATTGCAGCAACTAAGGCTCAGTGCCCGCCGCCATCCAGCGACTTCACGGCCTGGATCATCTGCACCAGCACTTTCTGCGCGTCGCCGTACACCATGCTGGTGTTGTCGGCGAAGAACAGTTCGTTCTCCACGCCCGAGTAGCCCTTGCCCTGGCCGCGCTTGACCACGTACACCTGCTTGGCCATGTCGACGTTGAGGATCGGCATGCCGTAGATCGGCGAGGACTTGTTGGTGCGGGCGGCCGGGTTCACGGTGTCGTTGGCGCCGATGACGATGGCGACGTCGGCTTCCTTGAACTCGCCGTTGATGTCTTCCATGTCGTAGATGATGTCGTAGGGCACGCCGGCTTCGGCGAGCAGCACGTTCATGTGGCCGGGCATGCGGCCGGCGACCGGATGGATCGCGAACTTCACTTCCACGCCGGCGTCCTGCAGCAGCTTCACGAACTCGAACAGCTTGTGCTGGGCCTGCGCCACGGCCAGGCCGTAGCCCGGCGCGATGATCACCTTGCTGGCGTAGCGCATGTTGATGCCGGCGTCGCCGGCATCAACCGGCTTCATGCTGCCCTTGATCTCGCCCTGCTCCTCGGTGCCGGCGGCGCCGAAGTTGGAGAAGATCACGTTGGCCACGGAGCGGTTCATCGCCTTGGCCATCAGCAGTGTCAGCAGCGTGCCGGCGGAGCCGACCACCATGCCCGCGATCATCAGCGCCGGGTTGCCCAGCACGAAGCCTTCGAAGCCCACCGCCAGACCGGTGAAGGCGTTGTACAGCGAGATCACCACCGGCATGTCGGCGCCGCCGATGGGCATCGTCATCAGCACGCCGAAGACCAGCGCCAGGATGAAGAACAGGGCCGTCAGCCACACCGGCGCATGGCCGTGTGCGACCAGCGCGATGTACAGGCCAACCAGCAGCGTCGCCAGGAAGAACGTGCCGTTCATGACCTGCAGGCCGGAGAAGCGCCACACGCCGTTGACGCGGCCGTCGAGCTTGGCCCAGGCGATCAGCGAGCCGGACAGCGAGATCGCGCCGATCAGCGAGCCGACGATGGTGACCACCAGCGGCAGCAGCGTGTGCTCGGCGCTCGCGCGGAACAGTTCCACCGCGCCGATCGCGGCGGCGGCGCCGCCGCCCATGCCGTTGTACAGCGCGACCATCTGCGGCATGGCGGTCATCTCGACCTTCTTGCCGCTGGTCCAGGCCCAGCCCAGGCCCAGGATCAGCGCCACCGCGGCGAGGATCACGTTGACCGTGCGATGCGGCAGCGCGGCTGCACTGACGTTGAACACGTACAGGAAGCTGGCGACCACCGCGATGACCATGCCCAGGCCCGCGACGCGGATGCCCGAGGCCGCCGTGACCGGCGAGCTCATGCGCTTGAGGCCGTAGATGAACAGGAACGCGGCAGCGAAGAAGCCGGCGTCGATGACCAGCGTCGTCAAGGAAAGAGTGCTCATGGTCTGGTCTATGCCTTCTTCTTGTCCGAGGACTTGAACATCTGCAGCATGCGTTCGGTCACCACGTAACCGCCGGCGGCGTTGCCCGCGCCCAGCAGCACGCCGAGGAAGCCGATCACCTGCTCGGTGACGCTGGTGGCGTTGAGCAGCGCGAACAGCGCGCCGACCACGACGATGCCGTGCACGAAGTTCGATCCCGACATCAGCGGCGTGTGCAGGATGGAAGGCACGCGGCCGATGATCTCGTAGCCGGTGAAGGCGGCGAGCATGAAGATGTACAGCGCAATGAATCCCGTAAGCATGGTCCCTTCCCCCTGATTAGAGTGACTTAGGCTTCAACCGCTTTCTTGGCGGCCTCGTTCTTGCTCTCGCCGGCGTGCGTGAGCGCAGACTTGGCCAGCACCTCGTCGGACCAGTCGATGTTGATCGCCTGGTCCTTGAGGAACAGCTCGATCAGGTTGTACTGGTTCTTGGCGTACAGCTCGGAGGCGTGCTCACCCAGCAGGGACGGCACGTTGATCGGCGCGACGATGGTGACCTGGCCGATCTGCACGGTCTCGCCGGGCACGGTGTACTCGGTGTTGCCGCCGCCTTCGGCCGCGAGATCGATGATCACCGCGCCGGACTTCATGCCGTCGACCTGCGCCTTGCTGATCAGCTTCGGCGAAGGCCGCCCCGGAATCGCGGCCGTGGTGATGATGATGTCGGCGGCCTGGATATGCTTGGTGACGACCGATGCGATCTTGGCCTTCTCCTCGTCGGTCAGCTCACGTGCATAGCCGCCGGTGCCGCGTGCATCAACACCGGTGTCGATGAACTTGGCGCCGAGCGATTCGACCTGCTCCTTCACTTCGGGGCGCACGTCGTAGCCTTCCACCTTGGCGCCGATGCGGCGCGCGGTGGCGATGGCCGACAGGCCGGCGACGCCCACGCCCATCACCAGCACCGTGCCGGGACGGATCGAGCCGGTGGCGAACGTGGTCATCGGCATCATGCGCGCGATGCTGGTGGCGCCGAGCAGCGCGCCGTAGTAACCGGCGAGGGCAGCCTGCGAGCTCAGCGCGTCCATGGCCTGCGCGCGGGTGATGCGCGGCACCAGCTCCATCGCGAAGCTGGTGATCTTCTTGTCGCGCAGCAGCTTGGTCAGCTCTGCTTCTTTATGCGCATAGACGAAGGAAATCAGGATCGCGCCTTCCTTCATCGCGTTGACGACGTCGATCGACGGCGGCTGCACCGACAGCACGATGTCGGCGTCGCTGACCAGGCCCTGGGGGTTGGCGGCGAAGGTCACGTTCTTGAACGCGGAGTCCGGCAGCTTGACCGCGAGGCCCGCCTCGGACTGCATGTGCAGCTCCGCCCCGAGTTTGGCGAGCTTGTCGGCGACGGCTGGAACCATAGCCACGCGACGCTCGTTCGGACGGGTCTCCTTCAGCACGGCGATTTTGACCGGCATTACTACGCTCCCTGGCGCTCATTTGGAAAATAGCTCGCCGTCCGCGGCAGGACGGCCGCCGGGGAGCCACAAACGGCGGCAAGTCTAGCCCATGGCATGCGGGGGCGACATTATTTGTTTGCTGAAGTTTCCATTGGCTCGCGCTATCGAGCGCGATCGTGATCAGCCTGGCAGCGTGTCCAGTGCCAGATACGCCGCCAGCAGGAAGCTCAGGCCAGCCAGTGCCGCCGCGACGATGCTGGCCATCGAACGCGAATAGCGTGCCGGCAGATCCTGCGTCGGCAGGGTTTTGACGAAATGCCGGTGCTGCTGCATCGCCGCCAGCATGGCGCCGGCACCGGCCAGGGTCAGTGCGACGCCGAGTATGGTGGGAGCAAGATTTGCGTGGGCGCCGCCGTTCTGCGTGCCCAGCATCCGCAGGAACAGCCCGAAGCGGGCGACCACGAAGCCCAGGCCGACGATTGCGATGCCGGTGCGCACCCAGGCCAGCAGCGTGCGCTCGGACGCGAAGTAAACCCGCGGATCAGAGCTCATGCCGCCATTCCCGTCGGCCATGGAGAAACGTTGCACAGGTATAACCCCCCGTTCATCGCCAGCAGCGACGCGTATCGAGCCACCGCGCGATGCCTCGATACGCGACGTGGGTACGCCAGGCCACTACTCCGCACCAACGGACGCCTGTGCAGGCCATTCCAGGCGTCCTTAGACGAAGTTGCCACCGGCCGTGTTCGGCGGCGCAACCGCCGTGGCTGGCTTCGGTGCCTCGTTCTGGCTCCTCAGCAGATCGCGAATTTCGGCCAGCAGCTTGATGTCGGCCGGAGTTTCGGGCGGCGCCGCGGCCGCAACCGGCGGCGGCTCGGCATGCTTGAGGCTGTTGATGCCCTTGACCAGCGCGAAGATCGCCAGCGCGACGATGCTGAAGTCGAAGATGCTCTGGACGAACTTGCCGTAGGCCAGCACCACCGCCGGCTTGTCGCCCTCGGCGGCGCGCAGCACCACGCCGAGGTCGCTGAAGTTGACGTTGCCGATCACCAGGCCCAGCGGCGGCATCACCACGTCGCCGACCAGCGAGGACACGATCTTGCCGAAAGCGGCGCCGATGACCACGCCGACGGCGAGGTCGATGACGTTGCCGCGCATCGCAAACTTCTTGAATTCGCCCAGCACGCTCATTAGAAACTCCTTTCTTCCTTGGTTGTATGCGGGTCAGCGTGCCGGCAGGCAGCTCGGCAAGCCGCTGGCGAGGTCCGGATACCGCGGCGTCACGCCGAGCTCGTCGCGCATCTTCGAGTTCAGCAGCCGCTTCGATTCCTCCAGGAACGACAGCATCGCCGGCGTGAAGGTTCGGCGCGCCTCGGCCATGCCGACACAGCGTGGCTCCGGCAGGCCGAGCAGCGCGGCGCAGCGGCGGAAGTAGTCACTCATCGTCGTCGGCGTGCCGTCGCTGACGTTATAGGCCTCGCCCGGGCGCCCGCATTCGGCGGCCGCGATCGCGACGCGGGCCAGATCGTCGGCGTGGATGCGGTTGGTGGTCGGCGACTCGTCGTCGGCGATCACCGGCAGGCCCTGCCGCAGGCGCTCGATCGGCAGCCGGCCGGGCCCATAGATGCCGGGCACGCGCAGGATCACCGTCTCGGTGCCGCGGCGTTCGCCGTGGTCGGCCAGCGCGGCCTCGGCGTCGACGCGCCGGCGGCCGCGCGGTGTCTGCGGTTTCAGCGGCTCGGTCTCGTCGATCCAGCGATTGCCGCAGTCGCCGTAGACGCCGGAGGTGCTGATGTAGACGATCCGCTTGGGCGAATTCTTCGTCAGCCAGGCGCGGATCCGCGGGTCGGTGTCCCCGGTTGCCGGTGGCGGCGCGAACCAGAACACCAGTTCGTAGGCTGCGGCTGCGAGGCTCGCCGGCGCGTCGAGGTCCGCGATCACCGGCGTCACGCCGGCCTGATCGAGCGCCTGCGCAGTGGCGGTGCGGCGGACCTGGCCGTGGACCGCGATGCCCCGCATCAGCAAATGCCGCGCTACCCGCAGGCCGATGTCGCCGCAGCCGACGATCAGCGCGGGGGAGGTCGAGTCGAGGCCGGGTTTCATGCGGCGACTTTAGCTCACTCGCCCGCGCCAACGACGCTCCGTTCCTCCCGAGTAGCGGACCCTGGCCCGCGTATCGATGGATCGACGTAGCCGCTGTGTCCCTCGGTACGCCGCAAGCGGCGACTCGCGAGACCGGATTTTTGTTGGTCCCGCGGGAGTGTTTAAGTCTGCAAGTTACACTGACGCCCTTTCGCAGCAGCCCGCGGTGTTTTTCGACGATGAAATCCCATTTGCAGACGCTGATCGCCACCGCCGCGGCGGCAGTGATCAAAGAGGCCGGTGCCGATCTGGCGGTGCCGGCGACGATCCAGATCGACACCACCAAGGACCCCAGGCACGGCGATTTCGCCAGCAACCTTGCGCTGGTGCTGGCCAAGCCGCTGGGCAAGCCGCCGCGTGCGGTCGCCGAGGCGCTGGTGGGCCATCTTCCGCCCTCGCGCCGCGTGGTCAAGGTCGAGCTGGCCGGGCCGGGCTTCATCAATTTCTTCGTCGCCGCGGACGCGTTCCAGGCCGTGATCGGCGACGTGCTGGCCGCCGGCGCGGCTTACGGCCGCGACGATTCCAGGCAGCGCGGCAAGCTGATGGTCGAGTTCGTGTCGGCCAACCCGACCGGGCCGCTGCATGTCGGCCACGGTCGTGGCGCCGCGGTCGGCGACTGCCTGGCGCGCCTGTATGAGGCTGCCGGCTGGGACGTGACGCGCGAGTTCTATTACAACGACGCCGGCGCGCAGATCGCCAATCTCGGCGTGTCGGTGCAGGCGCGCATCAAGGGCGTCACGCCGGACGACGCGGCGTGGCCGGAAAACGGCTATCGCGGCGACTACATCGCCGACGTCGCGCGCGCTTATCTGGCCGGCGAAACCGTGACTGCGGACGACCGCGAAGTCACCGCGAAAAAGGACCCCGACGACATCGACGCGATCCGCGATTTCGCGGTGGCCTATCTGCGCCGCGAACAGGATGCCGACCTGAAAGCTTTCGGCGTGTCCTTCGACGTGTATTCGCTGGAATCCGCGCTGTATACCGAGGGCCGCGTCGAGGCCACCGTGCAGGCGCTGATCCAGGCCGGGCATACCTTCGAGCAGGACGGCGCGCTGTGGCTGCGGACCACCGACTTCGGCGACGACAAGGACCGGGTGATGCGCAAGAGCGAAGGCGGCTACACCTACTTCGTTCCGGACGTCGCCTATCACCACGCCAAGTGGGAGCGCGGCTTTGGTCGGGCGATCAATGAGCAGGGCTCGGATCATCACGGCACCATCGCGCGCGTGCGCGCCGGCCTGCGGGCGCTGGACGTCGGCATTCCCAAGCAGTGGCCGGAATACGTGCTGCACCAGATGGTGACGGTGATGCGCGGCGGCGAAGAGGTGAAGATCTCCAAGCGCGCCGGCTCCTACGTGACGCTGCGCGATCTGATCGACGAAGTCGGCCGCGACGCGACTCGCTACTTCCTCACCGCGCGCAAGAGCGATTCGCACCTGATCTTCGACGTTGATCTGGCGCGTTCCAAGAGCGACGAGAACCCGGTGTATTACATCCAGTACGCGCATGCGCGCATCTGCTCGGTGCTGCGCCAGGCCGCCGAGCGCGGCGTGGTGTTCGACGCATCGGCCAGCGGCGATGCGCTGCATCGCCTCAGCGAAGTGCAGGAGAAAAACCTGCTGCTGCATCTGGCGAAATTCCCGGAGACGGTGGCAACGGCCGCCGAGCAGTCGGCTGCGCACAGCATCGCGTTCTACCTGCGAGATCTGGCTGATCTGCTGCACAGCTACTACAACGCTCACAAGTTCCTGGTCGACGACGCCGAGCTGACGCGCGCGCGCCTGGCGCTGATCGTCGCCACGCGCCAGGTGATCCAGAATGGCCTGGCGCTGCTCGGCGTCAGCGCGCCGGAGCAGATGTAGATGGCGCGCGACTACGCGGCGCGCAATCCCAAGTCTTCCGGCAACCGGCGGCCGCCGCCGAAAGCGAAATCCGCCGGCTTGCCGGGCTGGGTGCTGGGTATCGTTGGTTTGTCGGTGGGCTTGCTGGTCGCGGCCTTCGTCTACGTGTCGCGGCCGACGCTGGAGCCGCTGCGCGGGACCTCGGCCGCCAGCGATCGCCCTGGTGACCGCAAGTCGCGCGCCACTGCCAGCAGCAGCGCGGACGACGAGGATGCGCGGCCCGCCGCCAAGACCGCGCCGCGATCCGCGCGCGGAGCCAAGGCTGACGATGGTGACGACGCCAAGGTTGCGGTCCCGCCCCGGGAGAAATCGCGCTTCACGTTCTACGAGCTGCTGCCCAGCCAGGAAGTGCTGGTGCCGAGCCAGGCCGCCGGCAAGCCCGCGGCCGGCCAGCCGCCACCGTTGCCGGCAACGACCCCGACGCAGCCGCAACAGACCGCGACCACGATCCCGGCCACGCCCGGCACCGCGCCGGCGAGCGTGCCGGCATCGGTGCCGCCGACCACGGCCCCGAGCGCCGCGACCACCGGCAGCTTCATCATCCAGGTGGCCTCGTATCGCGGCCAGGCCGAAGCCGAAAAGCAGAAAGCCGCGCTGGCGCTGGTCGGCGTGGAATCGCGCATCGAGAAGGTCACGATCGACAACAAGGACACGTATTACCGGGTGCGCGTCGGCCCGCTACGCGACGAGAACCGCGCCCGCGACACGCTCGCGCAGCTCGAATCCAACGGCATCAAGGCGATCATGGTGAAGGTCAAGTAAGCCGAACGCGTCGCCCGGCGACGACCCATTTTGCGGCCGGCCTACCGCCGCTTGACAGCCGCCGTGGCCACGCTGACGATGAGGTGGGGAGCAGGAAAACAAGGGTGAGGCCGTGGGTCGGCTGCTTGCTTGCGTGCGCCCCGTACTTTTCGGGCACACACAGACAATCGGTGACCAATGAAGGGCTCTATCCGGTGGATCGCGAACCTGCTGCCGTTGTGCCTGCTGTGTTGCGCCGGCACCGCTTTGGCGGTCCAGGACCTGGAACCCAACAACAGCTGTTCTGCGCCGCAAAAGGTCGGAGCTTTCGACAGCGGACAAATCGTCGGCGCCATCGCCACAGCGAGCGACGTGGATTTTTTCAAAGCCACGTCCGCCAACCCCGGCCACACCCTCGATGTGCGCCTGACGCCGAAAGCGACCGACGACAGCAGCTATCCGATCTACGATGCGCTGCTCGGTGTTTTTGACAGTGCCTGCCAGCAATTGGCGTCGGTCGAGGCTTACTACAGCGACGCGGTCATTCGTCTGCAGGTCCCGGCAGACGGTAAATATTTGATCGCCGTCAGCAGCTGGCCGGATTACCAGTTCAACGGGAGCGGCTATTACGCCGGCGGTTATCAGGTGTCGGTCGCGCCTGCCCCAGGCAAGATCAGTGGCACCCTGTCGAACCTCAACGGTGCGTATCCGGGCTACTACACCATAACGCTGTACAAGTGTCCGAGCTCGCTTTACGAGTACTGCAGCCAGGCTGTCATGACCGTCTATCCCGACGCTTACGGGTATTACGAGTTCAACGGAACCTATCTCGAGTCCGGCGCGAGCTATCAGATCGCCGCGGCCCCGTACTACGAGAGCAGCTCGGTGGCACGTTCTGCGGTATTCACGCTCGGTACCGACGACCTCGCTGTCGACTTGGCGCTGAAGTCTCCTTCGATGAGCGTCGCGCTCGCTTGGAGCTCCTCGTCGGTCATCGATGGCGGCGTCGCCGCGCTGACGGCGTCCATCAACAACAGCTCAAGCAAGAAGACCGTTGATCTGTGGCTGGCGGTGAACGCCAGCCCGACCGGTTCAGCACTAGGCATCTCCGATTTCCAGCAGGGCGGCGCCGGTACCACCAAGGCGGTTCCGGTGCAGGCAACCGCGAAGGCCGGAAAGATCACCGCAGTGCCGCTGTCGTTCGCGGTGCCGGTCAGCGCACTGTCGGGTTCCAGCGGCTATGTGACGGTTTACGCCTCGCAGACCGGCCAGCCCGCGAACGTTTATGCGGTGTCGGCTCCGATGTACTACGAGGTCGTACCCGACGGCAGCGTCGCGCTGTTGAATGCCGAGCAAAGCCTCGAGCGTGCACGGCAGCAGCAACGCTCGCGTGAGCGCACGTGGTTCCAGCATGACCTGCAGCGGCGCGAGGCCGCCCATCGGCACAAGCCGAATCCGTCCGTCGAACAAGACGGCGCGCCGTAACCGCGTCGACTGGAAACCACGACATGAATAACTACGCTATTGCGGTACGTCGCGCGCTGACTTGCATGGTCCTCGCCTTGATGGGCCTGGCTTCAATGCCGGCTCATGCCACCAAGGAAAAGGAACCCAACAACAGCTGCTCACTTCCTCAGTCGGCAGGCACCCTGACGGACTCGACGCTGACCGGGACCGTGCCCAGTTACGACGCCGACTATTTTCTAATCAAGGCGACCGCTGGCACTGAGCTGGAATGGACCGCGACCGGGCAGGACAATGGCTCGGGTTATGGCCCGTTGGGAGCGCCGCTGATTGCGGTTTACGACAGCAGTTGTCAGTTGCTGGTCAGCAGCAGTGCCTATTACGACGAGCCCATGGTCAAGCTGCATTTCGCGGTGCCGAGTAACGGCAAATACATTTTCGAAATTACCTCGTGTTGCGACCTCAGCGGCGGCTACGGGCAGGGCGATTACCTCGCGACCGTGGCGGCCTACCAGCCGCCGCCGATCATCTATGGCTATGTGAAAGAGGCCAACGGAAACCCAGTCAGCGGTGCATCGGTGACGCTGTTTCATTGCCCGTCGGCTGCGTATGAATTATGCGATGACCAATCGGTTACCTCTGCCAGTGTCGCGCAGGGTTCCTACAGCATCGGCGTGCAGCTGGTACCCGGCGATTCGTATCAGTTATCGGTGTCCAGCTATTACGCGAGCGGCTTTGCACGGTCACCGGTCTTTGTCGCACCGGCCTCCGATCTGCGCGTGGATCTGCGCTTCGCGGTGAGCCCTGTAGCGATCACATCGGCAAGCTGGACCAGCAGTTCGGTGCCGGACGGCGGCACTGCCGGCTTGACGGCCACGATGGTCAACCAGACCGGGGCATCGCAGAAGATCGACGTCTGGCTCTGGGTGCAGATGGACCAGACGGGTGCCGAGTATTCATCGACGCGGTATCAGCAAGGCCAGACTGGCTCCGCCAAGCCGGTCACGCTGACCCTGAACCCAGGTGAAACGCGGACGGTGTCACTAAGCTTTGCTGCGCCTAAAAATGCGCTCTCCGGCACCGGAGGCTATGTGAGCTTTTACGTCGGGAAGTACGCGGAGCCGTTCAATACCTACGCCGTGTACGACAACCTGTCGTACGTGATCACACCTGCAGGCAGCGCCTCGCTTGCCTCGGGCGCCGTGGTCGAGGCAGAACGGCAACAGCAACAGGAGCGGATGATGCGCGGCCGCGTGCAGGGCCCGAGGCCGCTGGCCACGCCGCGTTAGCCGCGGGTCTGAAGCGCACCGGCAGCGGCACATCGGCCTAGCGTGCTAGGCCGGGTGATCCAGCCCGCCAAGTAGTGGCTGTTTGCGCCAGTGCAGCCCGCCTAGATTTTGCCAAGTCCTTGACGGAGCAAGGCTTCCCTGGCTGGCACAGCTCGTGCCCCTTTTCGGTTCGGGGATATTCCCGGACAGATTGGGGACCAATAATGATCAAAACCGGAATTCGGGCGCTGCTGATCGCGGCGCTCGCGACGAGTCTTGCCGGCTGTGTGTTCGCGATCGGCGGCGACGGCGATGAGCAGCACAAGGACGCGCACACGCGCATCGAAGAACGCAACCGCAGCCTGATCGGCCTGCTGCCGCTGGGCGGCTCGATTTCGGACGTGCAGAACCAGCTCGGCACGCCGGATTTCTCCGAGGCGCTGCGCGGCAAGGACGGCGAATACCGCGTGCTGCGTTACCGCACCCAGCACGCGCATTCCGACGGCGATACCACGCGTGATGAAACCACCGCGCTGGTGTTTCTCAACGGCAAGCTGGTGGGTATCGGCGACGCGGCTTATCACAAGGCCATTGCCGAATAGCAAAGGCGTCATCGCGGCGGCCGGGCTTCTGAATCACCGAGCCCCCAGCGCCAGTCGCGCGTGTCGTAGCCGAAAGTGTCGCGCAGCAGCTCATAGAGTTCGGGATGGTGCTGCGCGAGTTCGGCACCGCGCTGGATGAAAGCCTCGGTGACCACGCCGAAGAATTCCGCCGGGCTTTCGCCGCCGTAGGGATCGAGCACGCGCGGCCGGCGCTGACGGCGCAGCCGCTGGAATTCCTGCTGCATCACGCGCGACCAGCGCTGGTAGTCGGGCAGATTCGGCGCGCCTTCGGCATTCAGCGACTCGTCGTCGAGCTGATGCGCGAACTCGTGGACGACGACGTTGACCTCGTCGCCGCTCAGCGCGGCCTGCACGTCGCGCCACGACAGCACCACGCGATCGCCCTGCCAGGATTCGCCGATGCGTTCTTGAGGTTGGTCATCGACCAGGCCGAACTCGTCGGGCTCGGTGACCGGCACCAGGAACGCGTCTGGGTAGACCAGAATTGTTTTGACCGCCGGAAACAGCCCGTCGCGGGCCGCGTCCGGCTTCAGCACCAGCAGGCAGGCCAGGCCGGCGATGGCGATGCGCATGTCGTCGTCGACGACCAGGCCGTCGCAGCCGGCATAGCGCTTGGCGGCGATGAACTGCGCCACGCGCTCGGCGTGACGGTTGCGTAGCTCATCGGGCAGTTGCGCCAACACCGGCAGCAGCCGCAGCAGAGCTTCGCGCAGATCCGCCGGGGGAATCGGCGCAGCGGCGTCGCGGCGATTGGACAGGATCCGGAGCGTCGTCAGCGGGCCGACGATCAGCGCGATGGCGATGACGATCGCGATGACGGCCCAGGCTCCGGCCGACATCAGGTTGAACCCGTCCCCGTTCCTCCCGAGTAGCGCGCCTGCGTGAGCGTATCGCGGGACGCATCGAAGCTCGGCGCGATCCCTCGGTACGCGCCGTTGGCGCCACTCGGGGCGAACGTAGGGAGCTTGCGCCGGATGAAACGCCGGCTCACAGCGCCTGCAGCTTGGCGAAGCCCAGCATCAGCCGCTTGATGCCGGCGTCGCGGAAGCGGATTTCGATCTGCGCGCGTTCGCCCTCGCCCTCGAAACTCAGAATCATGCCTTCGCCGAACTTGGCGTGGCTGACGCGCTGGCCGAGTTTGAAGCCGCCGTAGTCCGGCGCACCGGCACCGGCGACGCGGCGTGGCGGCGGCGTGTAGCCACCGCCACTCGAGTTGCTGCCGCCACTGCCATAGCCGCCGCCGTAGCGCGGCGCATCGCGGCCGCCGCCGAAGCTCGACGGGCGCAGGATGCCGGCGCGTGGCCGCGTTTCCATCAGCGTTTCCTGCGGAATTTCCTTCAAAAACGGCGACGGCATGCCGATCTGCTCGATGCCGTGGATACGCCGCACTTCGGCGTAGCTCAAGTACAGCTGCTGGCGCGCGCGGGTGATGCCGACGTAGCACAGCCGGCGCTCTTCCTCGAGATTGCCTTCCTCGACCGCGCGCATCGACGGGAACAGGTTGTTCTCCAGGCCGACGATGAAAACCACGGGGAATTCCAGGCCTTTTGCCGCGTGCAGCGTCATCAGCTGCACGCTGTCTTCGCCGGCCGCGGCCTGGCCCTCGCCGGCTTCCAGTGCCGCATGCGACAGGAAGGCGGAGACCGGTTCGACACCGTCTTCATCCGGCCGCTCGAAGCTGCGTGCGGCGCTGACCAGTTCGTCCAGGTTCTCGAGCCGGCCTTCGGCCTGATCGCCTTTCTCTTTCTGATAATGCTGACGCAGGCCGCTGCCGGTGATCACGTCTTCCATGACCTTGGGCAGCAGCTGATCTCTGGCCTCGGCCGACAGCTTGTCGACCTGGTCGAGGAACTTGTTCATCGCGCCGGCGGTGCGGCCCAGCAGTGCGGCGTCGCGTCGCGCGCTCGCCCAGAGCGAGCTGCCGGATTCGCGGGCCGACGCGCGCAGCTTGTCCATGCTGGTCGCGCCGACGCCATGCGGCGGCGTCGCCAGCGCGCGTTCGAAGCTGACGTCGTCGTCGCGGTTGTAGATCAGCCGCAGCCAGGCCAGCGCGTCCTTGACTTCCATGCGTTCGAAGAAGCGCAGGCCGCCGTAGATACGGTACGGCAGCCGCGCGCGGATCAGCATTTCCTCCATCACGCGCGACTGCGCGTTGCTGCGATACAGCACCGCCAGGTCGGAATGCCGGAACGGACCGTTGATGTGGTCCTTCATCCGCTGCACGACGAATTCGGCTTCGTCGTACTCGTTGTACGCGGCATACAACTGTATCGGCGGGCCTTCGGAGCCGTCGGTCCACAGGTTCTTGCCGAGCCTGCCGTTGTTGCGTTCGATCAGGCCGTTGGCGGCTTTCAGGATGGTGCCGGTGGAACGGTAGTTCTGCTCCAGGCGCAGGATTTCCAGGCCGCGGAACTCGCGCTGCAGCTTCATCATGTTTTCTACTTTGGCGCCGCGCCAGCCGTACACGCTCTGGTCGTCGTCGCCGACCGCGAACAGCACGCCGTGTTCGCCGACCAGCAGCTTCAGCCACAGATACTGCAGCGTGTTGGTGTCCTGGAATTCGTCGACCAGCACGTGGCGGAACTTGCGCCGGTAATGCGCCTGTACCTCGGCGCAGTCGCGGCACAGCTCGAACGCACGCAGCAGCAGCTCGGAGAAATCCACCAGGCCCTGGGCTTCGCAGGTGGCGTGATACGCGGCGTAGATGCGCACAAGCGCGCGCTGGGT
>Ga0190273_10000524_pt1 | contig 14336 bp, 17 predicted proteins | sample Popmic504IS_FD_134513 | JGI IMG/M metagenome (GOLD analysis project Ga0190273, IMG submission 134513) | Populus adjacent soil microbial communities from riparian zone of Shoshone River, Wyoming, USA - 504 IS | ecosystem: Environmental > Terrestrial > Soil > Riparian zone > Trees stand | place... | reverse complement strand
TGCCCCTACACCAAGGGCGGCAAGATCGGCCTGTTCGGCGGCGCCGGCGTGGGCAAGACCGTGACCATGCAGGAGCTGATCAACAACATCGCCAAGGCCTACGGCGGCTACTCGGTGCTGGCCGGCGTCGGTGAGCGCACCCGCGAGGGCAACGACCTCTATCACGAGATGATCGAGTCCAACGTCAACGTCGACCCGGCCAAGAACGGCGGCTCGACCGAAGGCTCCAAGTGCGCCCTCGTCTATGGCCAAATGAACGAGCCTCCCGGCGCCCGCGCCCGCGTCGCCCTGACCGGCCTGACGCAAGCCGAGTACTTCCGCGACGTGGAAGGCAAGGACGTGCTGCTGTTCATCGACAACATCTTCCGCTTCACCCAGGCCGGTTCCGAAGTGTCGGCGCTGCTGGGCCGCATCCCCTCGGCCGTGGGCTATCAGCCGACGCTGGCCACCGAGATGGGCAACCTGCAGGAGCGCATTACCTCGACCAACAAGGGCTCGATCACCTCGGTGCAGGCCATCTACGTGCCCGCCGACGACCTGACCGACCCGGCGCCGGCCACCTCCTTCGCCCACCTGGACGCGACGACGGTGCTGAGCCGCGACATCGCCGCCCAGGCCATCTTCCCGGCCGTGGACCCGCTCGACTCCACCTCGCGGATCATGGACCCGCTGGTGATCGGCGATGAGCACTACGCCGTCGCCCGCCGCACGCAGGAAATCCTGCAGCAGTACAAGGCGCTGAAGGACATCATCGCCATCCTGGGCATGGACGAGCTGTCGGAAGACGACAAGCTGACCGTCGCCCGCGCCCGCAAGATCCAGCGCTTCCTGAGCCAGCCGTTCTTCGTGGCCGAGCAGTTCACCAACCAGCCCGGCAAGTTCGTCGAGCTGGCCGACACCATCCGCTCGTTCAAGGCCATCTGCGACGGCGAGTACGACCACCTGCCCGAAGGCGCCTTCTACATGGTCGGCGCCATCGAAGAGGCGGTCGAAAAGGCCGAGCGCATGGCGGCGGAGGCGGCGTAAGTGGCCGACCGCTTCCGCTTTTCGCTGGTCGCGCCGGAGCGTGAGCTGTTCTCCGGCGAGGTCGACCAGGTCGATGCGCCGGGCACGGAAGGCGACTTCGGCGTGCTGGCCGGTCACGCACCGTTCATGACGGCGCTGCGAGAAGGCCGCGTCAGCATCCGTGACGGCGCCTCGGTGCGTATGTTCGATATCGAGGGCGGGTTCGCCGACGTCACGCCCGATGGCTTCACCATCCTGGCCGAACAGGCGGTGGAAGCAGCTTAAGTTAAGTCAAAAGCCTGCCGCAAAGAGCAGGCACTTGTCGCGTTCAGAGGGAACAACCGGCGCCATGGCGCCACAGCTTTAAGGAAGAGCATGCGCAAGACGCTCGTCAGCCTGATCGCCATCGGCGCCGTTGCCGTGTCGGCTTCCGCCTTCGCCCAGGATACGGTCAACCCGGCTCCGGCCACCCAGCCGGCGGTCCCGGCCACGCCGGCCGTTCCCGCCACCCCGACGGTGGAGCCCGCCACTCCCGCCGTGCCGGCAGAGGTTGCTGCTCCCGCGCCTGCCGCGCCGGTCGTCGAGGCGCCGCCCGCTCCGCCCGCCGCGCCCACCGACCCGACCACCATCCGCGTGCTCAGCATCCTCGAAAGCGTCTGCCAGCCGCTGATCAAGGGCGGCGATATCACGGCCCTGACCAAGCCGCTCGGCTTCAAGAAGAAGCGCGGCGATGTCTATACCCTGGCGCTGGACAAGCCCTATTCGATCACCGTGCTGCCGCCCGGCGCCAACAAGAACATCTGCACCGTCGAGATCGACCACGCCGTCGGCGTCGACGCGCCGCTGACGGTGGCCATGCACAACTGGTCGCTGGCGCGCGGCCTGCAGCTCTATCGCAACGACCAGCGCAACGAAGACCTCAGCCGCCACACCCGTTCGTGGGAGGTGAACCGCGCCGACGGCGGCTATGAGGCCCTGGTGCTGACCACGGCCCGCAAGCTGGACGGCACGCCGCTCAAGAAGAACGCCGACCACACGACGTTGATGTACACCCTCCGGTGAGCCTACCCGACGCCGCCGGGCTGGCGGGGGTCCTGATGATCCTCGCCGCCTACGCCGGCGCCACCAGCGGCAAACTCGATCCGAAGCGATTGCCCGCGTTGCTGCTGAACCTGGCGGGCGCGGGGCTGATCCTGCTGTCGCTGGCGTATGACTTCAATTTATCGGCCTTCGTGATGGAGGCCGCCTGGGCGGCCGTGGCGCTGTTCGGTCTGCTGAGGTTGGCGATTAGGCGATAACCTTCTCCCATAGGGAGAAGGAGGGGCCCGCCCGCGAAGCGAGGTGGGAGGATGAGGGGATAAGCCCTCTCCGGAAAGGCCGTAAACCCTCACCTTCCCACGCCTTCGGCGCGGGCCCCTCCCTCTCCCTCATGGAGAGGGAATCAGGCCGCCGCCTTCTTCGCCGCCGGCATCCAGTCGAGGCAGAGCTGCGCCACCTCTTCCCAGCCGGGTTCGCCGGGGAGCCAATGGCTCATCTCGCGCATGACGTGGAAGTCGCCCGACAGTCGCGCGGCGGTCTGCTTGACGGTGGCCGGCTGGTGGATGATGTCGCGCCCGCCGGCGATGGCCAGCACCGGGGCGCTGATGGCCCCGGGCGGAACCAGGGTGGTCATGAACGGATCGAGCCACCAGTTCAGCGTCTGCCACAGAGCCCGGCCGCTCTCCGGCGTCATCCGCTCGAATACCCGCTTGCGGTCCGCCCGCTCCATGCGGTCGAGGCTGTAGAGCTTGGCCAGCGCGTAATCCGGGTCGATGGTCTGCAGCCAGTAGGGCCCGAGCGCATAGAGGCTGACGGCCGACACCGCCTCCTCCATCGACGCGCCGTGCACGCCCCAAGGCGGCGACGGCGCCAGCAGCACCAGCCCGGCGACGGATGTGCGGGCGGCGGCAAGCTGCGCCACCAGCCCGCCCATCGAATGCCCGACCAGGATCGGCGGCGTCTTGCAGGCCTGGCAGACCTCGGCCACCGCGCGGGCGTAGTCGGTCATCGACAGGCCGGCCACAGAGCCGCCTCCCGCCGCATGGGCCGGCAGGTCGGGCGTGATCACCTTGTGACCCGCCGCCTCGAAGGGCTCTTTGAAACGCTCGAATACCCAGCCGCCGCAGAAGGCGCCGTGGACCATGACGACGGGTCTGGGCATGCTGTCGCTGATCCTCATCGCGCGGCGCATCGCTTGCGCCGCATCCCCCAAGCGCACCCTAGCGCGAGTCCGTTCCCAAGCTAGAGCTTCATTGCGCTGGTGCGGAGCGCGCCAGGTGCCGGAAAGCCTGAACGACCTTCTCATAGGCGGCGCGCTTGAAGGGTATGACCAATCCGGGGGCCTCGTCGAGCCGCCCCCAGCGCCAGGCGTCGAACTCGACCTCGTGGTGGTGGTCGAGCCGGATCTCGGCCTCCTCGCCCTCGAACCGCAGCGCGAACCACGCCTGCTTCTGGCCCATCCAGCCGCGCGCCGCCTTCTCGTGCCTGTAATCAGGCGGAAAGTCGTAGGCGATCCAGCCCTCCGTCCGAGCCAGCAGCGAGACCGAGGTCACCCCCGTCTCCTCCTCCAGTTCGCGCCGGGCGGCGGCGAACAGCTCCTCGCCCGCATCGACTCCCCCTTGCGGGAACTGCCAGTTATGAGGGTCGGGTACGTTTGCCCGGCGGCCATACCAGACGCGGCCGTCGGGATGGAACAGGACCACCCCGACGTTCGGCCGGTGCTGCGGATAGTCGAGGCCGTCCGGCGCCGCCAAACGCTACTTCTTCTGGTCGACTTTGGCCTTGGGCGCGGTCGCCTCGGCCATCCGGGCGGTGGTCTTCGGCATCTTCGGCGTCGCCGCCACGCCGCCGTGCTTGAGCACGTCGAGGGCGCGGGTCAGCTGGAAGTCGCCGTCCTTTTCGTCGAAGCCCGCCGGCGGGGCTTCGGCCGGCTCGTGCGCGCCCTTGCGGGCCTTGCCTTCCTCGGCGTTCAGAGCGTTGCGGAAGCTGGCTTCGCTGAACTGGAAGCTGCGGTTGGCGATCAACTGCGCCTGCTCGCGGGTCGCCGCCACTTCCAGATCCGGGTCGATGCCCGTCTTCTGGATCGAGCGGCCGGACGGCGTGTAGTAGCGCGCGGTGGTCAGTTTCAGCGCCCCGTCGACACCGCCGCGCAGCGGGATCACGGTCTGCACCGAGCCCTTGCCGAAGGTAGTCAGGCCAACGACCTCGGCCCGCTTGCGGTCCTGCAGGGCGCCGGCGACGATCTCGGCCGCCGAGGCCGAGCCGCTGTTGACCAGCACCACGACCGGCAGGCCGTTGAGGATATCGCCGCCGCGGGCGTTATAACGTTCGATGTCGCGCGGGTCGCGGCCGCGCTGCGACACCACTTCGCCGCCGTCGAGGAACAGGTCCGACACGCCCACCGCCTGGTCGAGCAGGCCGCCGGGGTTGTTGCGCAGGTCAAAAACCAGCCCGCGCATCTTCGGGTTCTTGGCGCGCAGCCCCTGGATGGCGGCGGCGACCTCGTCGGTGGCCTTCTCGTTGAAGCTGGCGAGGCGGACATAGCCGTAGTCGCCCTCCATCCGCGCCACCGCCGCCTTGGGCTTGATGACCTCGCGGACCAGCTTGACGTCGAACGGGTCGGACTTCTCGCGGGCAATGGTCAGGGTGACGATCTCGCCCACCGGCCCGCGCATCTGCTTGACGGCCTCGGCAACCGGCATACCGAGCACGCTCTCGCCGTTGACCGCGGTGATGTAGTCGCCCGCCTGCACGCCGGCGCGCGCCGCCGGAGTGCCGTCCATCGGCGAGATGACCTTGACCACCCCGTCCTCGCTGGTGATCTCGATGCCCAGCCCGCCGTATTCGCCGCGGGTGGTGTCCTGCATGTCCTCGAAGTTCTCGGGCGACAGGTAGCCGGAGTGCGGATCGAGCGAGGTGAGCATGCCGTCCAGGGCCGCCTCGATCAGCTTGGTGTCGTCGACCGGCGCCACATACTGGCGGCTGACGGTGTCGAGCACGTCGCCGAACAGCTCCAGCATCCGGTAGGTCTTGGCGCGCGGCTGGGCCGTCGCCTGGGCGGCCTGGCTGACGTAGGCCATGGAGCCGGCGCCGAGCACGAAGGCGGAAACGCCGATCAAGAGGTACTTTCGCATCTGCCCTAAGGCTCCTTGTGCGGCGAAGTCGCGCCGCGCGAAACTCAAATGCCCCGCCCGAGGCCTGCATACTTACACTACCTGAACGTTGGTTGCTGAGAAGTGCCCGCGAGCCACCGCGACGGATCGACCGCCACGCCCTTCTCGCGAACCTCCAGGTAGAGCTCAGGGCTCGATTGTCCCCTATCGGCCATGCGTCCGACAGGGGCGCCGGACGCGACCGATTGTCCGGGCGCCACTGTGGCCTGAGTAAGGCCCGCCAGCACCAGGTGGTGCGAGCCCGCCCCGCGCACGATCACCACCACGCCCCATCCGGCGACCGGGCCGGCGAACTCGACCACGCCCTGCGCGGGCGCCCGCACCGTGGCGCCCGGCGCGGCCGCAAAGCTGATCCCCGGAGAGCGGGCGCCCGACGGCAGCGGCTCGCCATAGCGGCGCAGGACCGGCCCCTGCACCGGCGGCTTCAGCCGGGCCAGCGTGCCGGCCTCCGCCGTGGCGGGGAGGGTGGTGATCAGCGCGCCGGGCGAGCGGGCGAACAGGGTGTTGTCGTCGAGGTCGTCGGCGGCCTCGTCCTCCAGCAGCCGCTCGATGTCGGCGCGCTGCTCGGCGACCGCACTCTCGGCGCTGAACAGGTCGGCGTTGGCGGCGGCGGCCTCGCGGCGCAGGGCGGCCATGGCCTTGGCTTCGGAGGAGAGCGCCGCCGCGCGGCGCTCGAGCTCCGGCGTCATGGCGCGGATCAGGATGGCGGCGCGGACGGCGTCGCGGGCATCCTCCGGGCGGACCAGCAGGGCAGGCGGCGGGCTGCGGCGGAACAGCTGCAGCGCCGACAGCAGCTTGGCCAGCTTGTTGCGGTCCTGCCCCAGCCGCACCGACATCGCCGTCTCGCGGGCGTTCAGCGCCTGGAGTTTGGCCTTGGCGGCGGCGACCTGGGCGGTGTTCCTCGGACCCGACGCGGCGATGCGCGCCAGCTCGGCGCGCAGTTCGTGGATTTCGGCGCGGGTCGACTTGGGCGCGGGCTGGGGCGCCGGCTGGGCCGCGACCAGCGCTGGGGCGGTGAGCATTAGCACGGCGATGGCGGCGAAGCGGCGCATGGCGCAGAGGTAACGCTAGTCGCGGTGGTAGGGCGAGCCGGAAAGGATGGTCACGGCGCGATAGACCTGCTCGGCCAGCATCGCCCGCACCAGCGCATGCGGCCAGGTCTGCACTCCAAACGCCAGGGTTTCGTTGGCGGCCGACAGCACTTTCGCGTCCAGCCCATTCGCCCCGCCGACCACGAGCACTAGCCTGCGGGCGCCGTCGTCCCTCAGTTTGGCGATGTGGGCTGCGAACTCGCGGGAGGTGCGCGCCTTGCCGTGTTCGTCGCAGGCGATGACGTGGGCTGCTTCCAGTTGCGGCCCGAGCACCTCGGCCTCGGTGGCCTTGCCGGGCTTCCTCGCCTCGACCTCGACGATCTCCACAGGCCCGAGCCCCAGCGCCCGCCCGGCGGCGGTAGCGCGCTCGGCATAGTCCTTCGCCAGCTGCGCTTCCGGTGCGCGGCTAAGCTTGCCGACGGTCAGCAGCGTGATCTTCAGTTGGCCGTGGCCCGGGTCGGCGGTTCCACCGACCAGATCTTCTCGATGTTGTAGAAGGACCGCACCTCGGGGCGGAACAGGTGGATGATGATATCGCCGGCGTCGATCAGCACCCAGTCGCAGCTAGGCAGGCCTTCGACCCGCGCCCGCCCGCAACCAGCGTCCTTGAGCGCCCGCAGCAGGTGGTCGGCGATGGCGCCGACGTGGCGGTGCGAGCGGCCGGACGCGATGATCATCGCGTCGGCGACCGGGCTCTTGCCCCGCAGATCGATGGAAACAACGTCCTGGGCCTGATCGTCGTCAAGCTTGGCCAGGATGACGGCTTCGAGCGAAAGGATACCTTGCTCTACCGACGTGGGCTCGGCTGCAGCCGAAGCCTCATGCGCACTGGGCGCGGACTCACGATTCAGCGGAAATGCTCCTTAAGACGCCTCGCGATAAACCCACCCTTACCACGGACGAGCGCCCTTGGAGAGAGGGGTCTTGCCGGCTCAACGAGACTTGGCCGAACCGCGTTCCCGCAAGGCCGTGGATGAGGCGAAGTTGAGCGGGGCGGAGAGGTAGGTCCAAGCCGGGGTGGGCGAGGTCAGCAGGGCGCCTGCCGGAACCCGGGCCGATGCGAACCGGCGGGCGGCGGGGGAGGTGAGGGCCTTAATCTCCACGCTCGGCCGGGCGACCACGGCGATAGGCAGTTCGCGGAAGATCTGCGTCCAGCCCTTCCAGCGGTGGAGGCCGGCCAGGCTGTCGGCGCCCATCACCCAGACGAACCGGACGCCTGGGTTGTGGGCCTTGAGCAGGCGGATGGTATCGATGCTGTAGGGGGAGCCAAGCGCGGCCTCGGCGGCGGAGACCTGCATCGATGGACCGACCGCGAACCGCGCCACTTCCGCGAGGCGCCGATCCAGCGGCTCAGGCTGGCCCTTTAGCGGGTTCTGCGGCGACACCAGCCAGACCACCCTGTCAAGGCCCAGCCGGATCAGCGCCGTCTCGGCGACGTGGGCGTGGCCTTCGTGGACGGGGTTGAAGGATCCGCCAAACAGGCCGACGCGCATACCTGGCGCGAATGAGAGTCCGAGCCTGAGCGCGCCGGGGCGCCCGGCTTCAGGGACGCGTCTGGCCGGTCCCGCGGACCACATACTTGAAGGTCGTCAGCTGTTCGGCGCCGACCGGCCCGCGCGCATGCAGCTTATCGGTGGCGATGCCGATCTCGGCGCCGAAGCCGAACTCGCCGCCGTCGGCGAACTGGGTCGAGGCGTTGATGAGCACGATGGCCGAGTCCACCAGCTGGGTGAACCGCTCGGCGGCGGCCGCGTCCTCGGTGACGATGCAGTCGGTATGGCCGGAGCCATACCTGGCGATGTGAGCGGCGGCGCCCTCGACCCCGTCCACCACCGCGACGGCGATGATCGGGGCGAGGTATTCGCAGGTCCAGTCTTCTTCGTTGGCGGCCTGCATAGGCGCGATGGCCCGGGCCGCTTCATCGCCCCGCAGCTCGCACCCGGCGGCCTTTAGGGCCTCGGCGATGGGGGGCAGCAACCTGTCCGCGCCCGCCCGGTCGACCAGCAGCGTCTCGGTGGCTCCGCAGACGCTGACCCGCCGCATCTTGGCGTTGACGGCGATGGCCGCCGCCTTGGCCGGATCGGCGGCGGCGTGGATGAAGGTGTGGCACAGGCCCTCGAGGTGGCCGAGCACCGGCGCCCGCGCCTCGGCCTGCACTCGAGCGACCAGGCTCTTGCCGCCGCGCGGGATGATCAGGTCGATGCTGCGGTCGAGCCCCGCGAGGATCATGCCGACGGCGGCGCGGTCGGGCGTTCGGACCGCCTGCACGCACGACGGCGGCAGGCCCGCCGCCTCCAGCCCCCTCTCCACGGCCGCATGGATGGCGAGGTTCGAGTGGATGCACTCCGAGCCGCCGCGCAGGATCGCCGCATTGCCGGACCGCACGCACAGGGCGGCCGCGTCCGCGGTCACGTTCGGCCGGCTCTCGTAGATGATGGCGATGACGCCGATGGGCGTCCGCACCCGGGCGATGTCGAGCCCGTTCGGCCGCGTCCACCGCGCCGTCTCGACGCCAAGCGGATCGGGGATGTCAGCGATGGCGGCGACCGCACCCACGACGCCCGCCAGCCGAGCCTCATCCAGCATCAGCCGGTCGAGCATCGGCCCGGAGACGCCGTTCGCCTTCGCCGCCTCCATGTCCCGCGCGTTGGCGGCGAGGATGACGGCAGCATCGGCGCGGATCGCCTCCGACATGGCGCGGATGGCCCTGGTGCGCGTGTCGGCATCGGCCAGCCGCAGCGCCAGCGCGCCTTCACGAGCCTCGCGGCCCATCGCGCTCATCGTCGCCTGAAGAGATGCGCCGGTGTCGTCCATGGGCATCGGCTTAGACTTTTTCCCCGCTGCGGGCGAGGGCGAGGTCGTCGGCGTGGATCAGCGGGCCGGCGGTGTAGCCGATGGCGGCCTCGATGGCGTCGGAGCGAAGTCCAGCGATCTTGCGGGCGTCGGCGGCGTCGTAGCGGCTAAGGCCCCGGCCGATCTCGCGGCCGTCTTCGCCCCGGATCGTGACCGCGTCGCCCTTGCCGAAGCCGCCTTCGACGGCCTTCACACCGGCCGCCAGCAGGCTCTTGCCGGACCGGAGGGCAGTCGCCGCGCCGGCGTCCACCACCAGCGCGCCGCCCGGGGCCAGCGACCCGGCGATCCAGGCCTTGTAAGCGGCCGCGGTCGTGGTGGCGGCCTCGATGACGGTGGCGGGCTGACCGTCTTCCACGGCCTTCAGCGGCTCGGGGCGGCGACCGAGCGTGATGATGGTGGCGCAGCCGGCGGCCGAGGCGATGCGGGCGGCGGCGATCTTGGTGGCCATGCCGCCCGTGCCGACGCCGGCGCCTGAGTTGGCGCCGCCCGCCGCCGCTTCGATCTCGGCGGTGAGCCGGGGCACTCGCGCGATGTGGCTGGCACCGGGATCCCGCCTCGGATCGGCGGTGTAGAGGCCGTCGACGTCCGACAGCAGCACCAGCGCGTCGGCGCCGATCATCTGGGCGACGCGGGCGGCAAGGCGGTCGTTGTCGCCGTAGCGGATTTCCTCGGTGACGACGGTGTCGTTCTCGTTGACGACCGGGACCGCTCTCAGCGCCAGCAGCGTCTCTACCGTGGCCCGGCCATTCAACCAGCGGCGGCGCACCTCGGTGTCGTCGCGGGTCATCAGCACCTGGGCGCAGGCCACGGCGTGGGGCTCGAAGGCTTCCTCCCAGGCGCGCATCAGGCGGCTCTGACCGGCGGCGGCGGCGGCCTGTTTCTCCGGAAGGGTCAGCGCCTTGCGGGTCAGGCCGAGGCGTCGCCGTCCCAGCGCCACCGCGCCCGATGAGACCACCAGCACCTGCTGGCCCCGCGCCCGCATCCGCACCACGTCGGCGGCGAACGCGGTCAGCCAGGCGCGGTCGGCCTCTCCGGTCTCGCCGTCGATGACCAGCGCCGAGCCGACCTTTACGACGATGCGTTTTGCCCCCCCGAGCGAACTCATGGCCGCCACGCCTCCGTCGAGGGCTCCTCGTAGTCGACCTCGTCGTCGACCACCTCGCCGCGCGTCTTGCGCACCTGCTTCCAGGCCGCGCGCAGCAGTTTAGTCACCCCCTCGCCCGACACGCCGGAGATCAGCAGCGGCTTGACGCCGGCCGCCTTCTTCAGCTCGGCCGCTTTGGCCTTGCGCGTATCCTTGTCCAGCGCGTCGATCTTGTTAAGCGCCAGCACCTCGGGCTTCTCGGCCAGTCCTTCGCCATAGGCCTCCAGCTCGGCCCGCACGGTGCGATACGCCTCCGCCACATCCTCCTGCGTGCCGTCGACCAGATGGATCAGCGCGCCGGTCCGCTCGACGTGGCCGAGGAAGCGAGTGCCGAGGCCCGCGCCCTCGGACGCGCCCTCGATCAAGCCGGGGATGTCGGCGATGACGAAGCGTTCGTTGCTCGACAAGTCAACGACGCCGAGGTTGGGCGTCAGGGTCGTGAACGGATAGTCGGCGATCTTCGGCTTGGCCGCCGAGCTCGCCGCCAGGAAGGTCGACTTGCCGGCGTTGGGCAGGCCGACCAGCCCGACGTCGGCGATCAGCTTCAGCCGCAGCCAGATCCAGCGCTCTTCGCCCTCCTGGCCGGGGTTGGCGTGGCGGGGGGCCTGGTTGACCGGCCCCTTGAAACGGGTGTTGCCCCAGCCGCCGTTGCCCCCGCGCGCCAGCAGGAACCGCATGCCGGGCGTGTCGAGGTCGGCGACCAGCGTCTCCTTGTCCTCGTCCAGCACCTGGGTGCCGACGGGCACGCGCAGCAGCACGTCCTCTCCGGCCGGGCCGGAGCGGTTGCGGCCCATGCCGTGAGTGCCGGTGCCGGCCTTGAAGTGCTGCTGGTAGCGGTAGTCGATCAGGGTGTTGAGCCCCTCCACCGCCTCGATCCACACATCGCCGCCGCGCCCGCCGTCGCCGCCGTCGGGGCCGCCGTACTCGATGTACTTCTCGCGCCGGAACGACACGGCGCCGCCACCGCCGTCTCCCGAGCGGATGTAGATCTTGCACTGGTCAAGGAACTTCATGGGCGGTGTTTATCCGTAAAGCGTGGCTCTAGGCGAGCCACACCATCATCCGCGTCGGCGCGGGCTCGCGGCGGGCGATGGATGGCTGGGTGCGGACGACGCCGGTGTAGAGGAAGCCGGCCTTGACCAGCACCTGCCCCGAGGCGGCGTTGTCGGCGAAGTGGCCGGCGGTGACGCAGCGCTTCTTCCAGTCGTGCGAGGCCCAGACCAAGGCGCCCCTCAGCGCCTCGGTGGCCAGGCCCCGGCCCCACCAGTTGCGGCCGAGCCAGTAGCCGACCTCCAGCGTGTCGTCGGCGTTGGTGAAGAAGCCGAGGCACCCGGCCACGCCCTCATCCTCGACGTCGAGCAGGAAGGTGGCGTCGTTTTGCCAGTCGCGCTGCTCGCAGCGCTCGATGAAGCCCTCGGCGTCCTTCAGCCTATAGGGCCAGGGCATGCGCGTGGTCATCCGCACGATGTCGAAGTCGTTGGCGATCTCGGCCACGCGGCGCGCATCGGCGCGTTCCGGCGTGCGCAGGGTCAGGCGCCGGGTCTCGATGACGGGAGTTCGTTCGATCAGGCACATGACGCACCTCCTGGCCCTCGGGGCCAAAAACCAGAGCGGGGAGCCCGGCGTTCCGGACTCCCCGCTTGAGGTCGTCATGTCCGGATCGCTCGTTGAGGGCGATCCGGGAAGGTCTCTCGGATCGCCTATTCGGCCGCCTGCACCGGCATGGCCGGCACCACGGTGACGTAGGTGCGGTCGTTGCGCTTGGTCACGAACTTCACCGCGCCCTGTTCGAGCGCAAAGAGGGTGTGGTCCTTGCCCATGCCGACGTTCACGCCCGGCCAGAACTTGGTGCCGCGCTGGCGGATGATGATGTTGCCGGCGGCCACGGCTTCGCCGCCGAACTTCTTGACGCCGAGACGGCGGCCAGCGGAGTCGCGGCCGTTGCTCGAAGAACCGCCTGATTTCTTGTGAGCCATAGTGCTCTCCTACTTAGCTTGGCGCCGCCCTCAGGCTTCGCCCTTGTCCTTCTTGGCGGCGGCCTTGGGAGCCGCCTTCTTGGCCGGAGCCGCCTTGGCTTCAGCTTTCGGAGCCGCTTCTGCCTTGGCCTTGGGAGCGGCGGCCTTCTTCGGAGCAGCTTCCGTCTTGGCCTCGGCCTTGGGAGCGGCTTCAGCCTTCACGTCCGCCTTGGGAGCCGCGGCCTTCTTCGGCGCGGCCTTCTTGGCCGGAGCCTCGGTCGCGACTGGATCGGCGTGCTCGACGACCGTGGCCTGCACGATCGGGCTGTCCTTGGAGCCCTCGACCACCACGTCGGCGGCGGAGACCTTCTTCGGCGTCGCCTTGGGAGCTGCCTTGGCCACCGGAGCGGCCTTGGCGGCGGGCGCCTCGGCGGTCAGGCCGGCGATCTTCAGGTTGCGAGCGCGGGCGTTGAGGACGGCCTTGGTGGTCAGGTCGACCGTACCGTCCCACTTGTCCTGCTTGCCGCCGTCCAGGCCCACGACCGTGACGCGCAGCACGCTCTGCTGCTGGCGATGGCCCTTGGTGCGGCGATAGCCCTGGCGGCGGATCTTCTTGAAGATCTTGATCTTCTCGCCCTTGCGGGTCTCGATCAGCGTCGCGCTGACGGTGGCGCCGGCCACCAAGGGCGCGCCCAGGGTGATTTCGCCGCCATCGCCCAGCATCAGCACTTCGCCGAAGGAGACTTCCGCGCCCGGTTCGCCGTCGAGCTTCTCGACGACGAGCAGGTCGCCCGCCTTCACCCGGTACTGCTTGCCGCCGGTTTTGATCACCGCGTACATGTCTGAAACTCTATGTCGCAAAAAGATTTGCGCCCGCGAGAAAGCCCGCGGGCGAGGAGGGCGCTCTTATACAGGCGACCCGTCCCAAGTCAACGCTGGGGAGCCCCGGCGGAAGGGCGCACTTCCACGGTGATGTGGCTGAGGCCGGGGAGCCCGGCGAGGCGGGCGCGGTAGGCCTGCGGCGGCTGTGGATCGGCCGCTTCGATAACCGCCAGCACGGCGTGGTGGCCGGGGCCGAGGCGCCAGAGGTGGAGGTCGAGGAGGCGTTCGCCGGGGGCGGTGAGGCGGTTGCGGACTTCTTGGGTGAGTTCGGGGCTGGGGTTCATGTCGAGGAGGACGGCGCCGGCTCTACGCACCAGGCTCCAGGCGAAGCGGGTGACGAGGGCGGCTCCCAGAAGACCCGCCGCTGGATCGGCCCAGCTCCAGCCCAGGGTGCGCCCGGCCAGCAGGCCCGCGATGGCGAGCGTCGAGACGATGACATCGGCGGAGAGGTGCAGGTAGGCGGCGCCGATGTTGAGGTCGCCGTCGTGGTCGTGAGCGTGGCCTGCCTGGCCGGGCCGCAGTAGCAGGGCGCTGACCAGGTTGACGACGAGGCTGAAGACGCCGACCCACACCGCCGCGCCATACTCGATGGCTTCAGGGTGGATCAGCCGCTCGATGCTCTCGATGGCGATCAGCAGCGCCGTGAAGGCCAGCGCCACGGCGTTGGCGAAGCCGGCCAGGTAGCCGACCTTGCCGGTGCCGAACGAGAAACGTGCGTCGGCGGCGAACCTGCGGGCGAAGACGTAGGCCAGCGTGGCGGTGACCAGCGCCGCCAGGTGCGCGGCCATGTGCAGCCCGCCCGCCGTCAGCGCCATGGAGTTGAAGATCAACCCGCCGCCGACCTGCACTACCAGGCTGAGCGCGCAGATGATGGCGACGATGCGGGTGCGCCGCTCGTTTCGGGCGTGGTCGGCGCCCAGATAGACGCGGTCGGCGCGGAAGGCATCCTCGGAGCTCATGAATGGGTGTTATTGTATAACAACGACCCACGTCAACGTCGTGAGGTGGTTCACTCCTGGCTCGCGCCGCCCTAGATAGGCGCCATGACAGTCCAGACCCCCGTCACCGTCCTCACCGGCTATCTCGGCGCCGGCAAGACGACCCTGCTCAACCGCATCCTCACCGAGGACCACGGCAAGCGCTACGCCGTCATCGTCAACGAGTTCGGCGAGATCGGCATCGACAACGACCTGGT
>Ga0190273_10000523_pt1 | contig 14338 bp, 11 predicted proteins | sample Popmic504IS_FD_134513 | JGI IMG/M metagenome (GOLD analysis project Ga0190273, IMG submission 134513) | Populus adjacent soil microbial communities from riparian zone of Shoshone River, Wyoming, USA - 504 IS | ecosystem: Environmental > Terrestrial > Soil > Riparian zone > Trees stand | place... | reverse complement strand
GTGGAAGAGCGTCCGAGTGGGCCTGAGGCATAATGATGTCCGAGTCCGAACTACCTAGCTGGCGCATGGTCATGGAACCAACAAAGCAAAGCCAGAAGAGGCGACGGCCGACCTGTTGATCGACCAAACTAGTATGTTGGTCATAGCCTTGAACATCTTCAGCTTTGTGGTAGTTGAGAGTTCTTAGGATCATGACGCACTCGCTGCAATAGAGGCGCCAGCGGCGAAGGTCAAACATGTAGGCAAAAGAGATGCCTGCCATGTAACTGCTGCAAGCATCGTAGAGATTGAGATCATCACGGTCAATGAGCCCTTTGCCTCGCGCTTCGGTGAAGACAGAGTGACATCTACTGATTAGGGCATTGGCATGGGGAAACTGCGCTCTTGCGTCTGGAGATGCAAAGACCTGCTTGACCCGCCGTGGGAAAGAGGTAACCAATGCTTCAATCATGCCCGCAAGCAGTGCTAGAAAGCTTCTGTCCCGCAGATCGTCCCGCCTCCTAAGCTGTTCTCGGAAGGTCGGCTCGTGTGGTATAGGAATCAGAGGGTGAATGTATGTGAAGTAGTCGTCAATCAAGACATTGAGGGTGCCGAGATCGCAGATCATTTCCGCCGACAGTTGCTGGGGCATGGGCGCCGAGAGCGCAGCTAGACCATACGCTGCATCTCGTGTTGGTGAAGCGTCCATCTGGCTTGCAGCCATAGGGTTATATGAGCCATCCTCGAGGCGCTGGCGCTTGATGGCTTCGGCATGCCTATTAGGAGGCCCACGTCGACGGCTTGGGCGATTGAAGGTGCAGGGAATTTCAAGAGCGGCGCACGACTTGCAAGGTGGTCCGCTTTCGTCGCACTGGTCGGCATATTAGTACAAGCATGGATTGAGTAAGCATCTGGCGCCGTACCTTGACTTTCCGGACACTACAACTGTCGCAGGCTTTCCGTAGACGAGGCTTCACCTCTCCGCCGCTTTTCGATTTGGTTGTGGACGGAGGAACTGGGCCTGGGGATGAATCAACTCGCTGCTCAGCGTAGACCGGTTGCTGCTGAGGAGGCGGTGGGATCGTAGCGGGAGGAGGTTGCGGTGCATCTTCGTAACGGTAGCCAGTATCGCCATAGTCACCAGGAGGTAGAGGATATACTGATAGGCCGCCCTGGGCGGTCTGGTCTGCCATGACTGCGATAGAATACTTTTGGCTATTCTTCGGCACTGGCAGCTGGTGACTTGAAGTTCGTTCTAGAACCAGATTAGCGCAGATGAGCGCCAAGAGATATGTGAAAATGGAGCAAGGTGCCACTACTAGGTTAAATATACTTGTTCTAAGCATGAACGACCATACTTTCCGTGACCACTGTTGACATCAAATACCCATCCGGAAAATAGTCAGAAGAACGTGCCGTCCCAATAGACAATGCTTCCGTCATAAGATTTTGCTCAGAATTGTAAATCGGTGCAGTCGTTAGAGCCAGCTTGATCAAAGTCGTTCATTCATTCCAGAATGCTTCATAGCTAGTCCTAGTCCAATATACATCATCATACATGTTCCGCGCTTTTCTCATCACTTTCCTCGCTACACCGCATGAACGGAATCAATATCTCATCGCTCCTAATGAAATTGATCTTCCGTAACGCCCTTCCCCATGGCAGCAGTACTGCTGAACCCGCCCGTCGCGAGCGCCAACAGCTTATCAACATACGCAGCACCACTCCACTTCTGATGCGTTACCACATCAATCTTCTGCTCCATCTCCGGCTCCTGAATCGTCTCACCATAAGCCCGCATCCCCCGCTTCGCAAAGTCCTTGCTGAATTGTGCTGAGATAAGTGCTGTAGAGTGGAGACCAGCAAGCGTGATAAATTGCCAGCAATAGCCGAGTTCACCTAGACGCTTGATATATGTCTCTTGGTCAGAGGCGGACATTGCGGCTTTCCAGTTGAAGGACGGGGAGAGGTTATATGCGAGTCTGGAAACTGTTAGTGGCTGTTGAGTAGTCAATGGTAAAGAACTTACTTCTGCTCGGGCCAAACGGCGTGAACACCCTCGGCAAACTCAACGGCCTGCTTGTACTCTGGCAGCTTGCTCTCCATCCAGATGAGATCGGCGTATGGTGCGTATGCGATGGCTCGGTTGATGGCACAGTCGCAGCCACCTTTCAGTCTGTAATATCCTTCTCTCGTTCTTGGGGAATCCCAATCGAAATGTACGTCTACACCGGTGATACCCTTAGCAATAGCACGCGACTCCTGGTTGGACTTGCCCTTGACAGCTTGTTTGTAATGCTCGATGAGATCCTGCTTGTTGACATGTACACCTGCATTGATGGCATCAATGACTGCCTCATCAAAGAGCTTGAGCTTTGCTTGCGCAGTCCATGCATCTTCTATGGCTTGAAGTTCTTCGCCGAATTTTCCAGCTTGTTCAGCGGCGACCATCAGATCATTGAGTGGCTGCAGGTTGGGATTCGTGCTACCAAGGATGAAAGCATGATCTCGGGGATCAATTGTCGAGGTGATCAAGGTCGCGGCCTCGGCGTCTGTTCGTGCCACAGCTAGCAGATCAGTACCCAAGATATCAGCTTGAGCTCGGATGGCCACCAATCTGTTGATGTGCTCGCTGACGGGAACAAGCACTTTTCCAGCCATATGACCGCACTTCTTCGTGCCTGGCGACTGGTCTTCGATGTGGATACCAGCGGCTCCACGCTCGACGAAGAGTTTGGTGAGCTTCATCACGGCGGTAAGACCACCATGACCAGTGTCTGCATCAGCAACGATGGGTCGCAAATAGTCAATGTCTGGACATTTGCTCCGGTTCTCCTTCGGTGTCGAAAGTCTCTCTTCTCTCTGCTTTCGGTCGTGGAACAGCTGTGCCATGAATAGGTGATTGACCTTCTTTGGAACGCTGTCCATGGGGTAATCTGCAAGATCGGGACTTGGCTCGTCACTGGACGAGGCAGTAGAGGATGTCTGCCAGCCGGAGACATAGACTGTCTCGAGGAACGGTGCCATCTGGGTCACCATGGTGGGATCCAAGCAGCCATATGTCGGTGATGCCTGCTTGTTGGCGAATCTTTCCTCGACGAGATTCCATAGTTTCTTTGCCTGGACTGCGCTAGGGTACTGGATCTTGAGATTTCCCCTCTTCTGTGCTATGGCCTCGGCGGTGTATGTGCGCTTGGTGTACCTCCATCGCGAGTCCTGCCACCATTCTTTTATAGCAGCAACCTCTTGCTGGTACGCTTGCTCTTCCTGATCAATGGCACCCATGGTGAACAGCTCTTTGGCTTTATTGAGGAGCTCCAGCGTAGCACGAGCTCAGAAGCTCTAGTTATTGTACGGGGGAGGGTAGTTGCTGGTGAGAGCAAGTTATCTGGTGCTAACGAACCGTCAAAGCTCGATCAAGGAGGATGAAGAAAGCTATATCTGGGTTCGCAAGGAAAGGGTAGCGGAGAGAAGAGCAGACTCGAGACAAGCAGGACCGGAAGCATCTTTGAAGTATGTGACGGATAGTTGCAATGGCTCCCGAGCAATGACGAAGTGGACGTAGATGGTGCTAGCATTGGCCGAGCGGATGTGGATATGGTCAGCCCAGACCACTTAACAAGACCTGGACTCAAGAGCCGCGTCCCCGCCTCCCCACAAACGCTGTTCTCACAAGCTCGTCGATCATCGTCGGCTGTCTTGAGCCAATCATTCCTATCAAAGTACTTGGCCTACGTTAGCTATCACTCCAAACCGACTGCCGGTTCGTTGCTGGTTGAGCGCATATTCTGTGAATTCATGGCCGCAACACAGGCATCTTCGCTCATGAAAATCATCGTAGGCAGCAAAAGCACACCACGTTGAGCTGAGTCTCGGACGATGACCGAGAGCCTCGGATGAGGACTCTGACAGCTGATGAAGAAAAGAGGTTAGATCCGATGACTCGCTAGGACGAAAGGCTGGTGGATTAGTCTCGGCGCATGCAATCCGTTGTGGGGGCGCAAGACATGTGGTCTAAAATCTAATCATTATTAAACGTCACAGTCGTCGGTCCATGATTTGAGATTTGGAAAGGTTTATACCGTGTATTTAGCCATGCATGACTATGAAGTTCTTTCAGAGTATAAGTTCTGCCCGAATTGCCAAGCTGTATGTCTTCTCGGCTTACCAGATCGTCTGCTTAGCTTGAAGGCACGTATATGCTGCCATCGTCCTCGGTCAACCGTTTTAGTGTTTGTATTCCCATCAATAGACAAAGCAATATATTTACCTAGGCTACAATATTCGGAAATCGTCCGAGAACCACAGAAAAGGTCACATGGTATTGCATTCTGAGTACTGGTAACCAACGTATGGATAAAACTGCGTGCTGTATCCGCCTCCAAAACCTGCATCAAACACTAGCGCCACTGATCTCGGATTGTGACCGATATCTGATCCAATACTCCTGCTTGTCAAAAACTACCTGGGTATCTCTGACAGTCCATAATAACGCCAGTTGTCTTTCATATTTCATTCACACGTACCGGATCACTCGCTTTCTTCCGAAGCTTCATGAATCGTCAATTCATCAAACCCATCAAGCTTAATAGCTGTCTTCTCTTCGAATGTCTTCCACGGCGTAATGGTACCAAGCGCTCTCTTCATGTGCATCGGTAAGAACGTCAAACCATAGACGAAACTTGCGTTGACCCAGCCAAATCCCTCACGAGGAACACCTTTGAAGTCAGATCCCTGGTTGCCATACTCAGCTTCGACCTTGTGAGGATCCAGTTCACGTGTCACATCATATTTCTCAACCACAACGCCGTTGAAATCGACGAAAGCTTTGATGACCATGTACAGCCATTTGTACGTGAGACGGTGAGCCTCTTCAGTGTAGCCATACTTGAGCAGACCACCCCAGGCAAGCATCTGTTGAGGTGCCCAGCCAAATGGATAATCCCACTGTCGGTTAGGTCGTGCAATATGGATCTCTCCGCGAGACTTTTCTGTTCCCGAAACAAGGCCACCATATTCTTCAAACTTTGGTAAACCCTTCAGCACGAGACCAGCAGCTTGCTTTGGGCTTGCGAGACCAGCCCACATGGTCCAGAAAGTCGTGGCACTCTCGTAGTCCGTCCGCTGTTTCTTCACGGTGTCGTAGTCGAAGTACATGCCGGCTGCTTCGTTCCACATGTATTTATCCATCCTGGCTTTCCGCATCTTTGCACGGCGATCCCAAACCGAGGACGTCTCGAAACTATCAATACGATTTGCCTCGGTCTGGAAACCGGCACCCACAGTGAGATGATCTTTGAAGTACGTGCGGATGATCTTGGCAATATCCACTTCGTACTTGTACAACAGCGAATTCAAGTCGACAGTGGCAAGGTTAGCAGCGACGCCTTCCAGTCTGTAGGATGTGTCGTGGCCTGATTCACGAACGGCTCGGTCGTGCAAGAAATATTCATCAAGTTCGGGCTCTTTGATGGTGCCAGCATTGTAAGCGTTGACGTAATCCTCAAAAGAGATGTTGAGTTTGGCCGCGTACGGCTTGATGACATGAACGAAGTGACTCGCCTCTGTCTCCGGGGGCACACCGAGGCCACCAGGTCGGTAGCGTGAGAGACCAGAAGCAGCATCGTAGCGCGGCTCGCATGTCCAGACGTTATAGTATTCCTTGATGGCCGCTTGGGTTGCAAACTTGAGGAAGTCCAGAGCATCAGGTTCGTGCTTGATGTGGTCGTAGATTTTCAATGCCAAATCAGTGAGAAATGGGGGCTGTGATCGACAAAGGTAGTAGGATCTGTTGGCATTGAGGATCTTGCCGTAGTGCTGGATGCAGAAGGCAAAGTTCATGGTGATACTTTTGGCCATTGCGATTCTACCGTGTTCAAGTAGACCGATGGCCATCATGTAGCTATCCCAACCGTAGAGCTCGTTGAACCGACCACCAGGTACGACGAATGGCTCTCCCTTAAGCGTCTCCTTGCCGTTGATGGTCTCCTTCCGCATGGCAAGCGCAAGAATGCCAGGAGCTTCATTTAGATCTCGGACAAACTCATCTGTTACACCACCTTGAGGCAGCCATCGAACATCCAGCCGCATCTCTGGCTTATCCTTCGCAACTTGTGTGTAGTATTCGTGTTGTTCTGGACATCCATGAGGGATGTATATTCTTGGTCGAGGATCAGCAGTCCAGTCCTTGGGGTCTTTACCAGCCTTCTCGATCGACTTGGCATCCAAACAACGTTCCAGGTTCTTCCAGAATTCGTCTCTGATGCGGCGAGAGAGCCGATCAACAGGATTCTCATGCAACCGTGACTTGTGTATCTTGATGACCTTCTTTCCCAGATCTTGTGCCAGTGTCAACTCTTGAAGCAGGTTGCTGATGACATAGTTGCCCCTGAGGTCTGTAGAGCGGTAACCTGCTGAAGCAAGTGTGCCCACAGATATGTTTTTGGGACCATTGTCCTCTATTGTGATCTGGTAGTTCTGATCTTTGTCTTCTCGAGCCAGCAAGTCATGGATGGTATGTTCCACGTTGATCAACAGCTCTTGGTCAGCCTGCGTGTACTCATCGTGGCTTCCACGACGTCTAGGCTGAAAGTCCGATTCGAAAACACAAGCTGTGGCTTGCTTAGCGTAGGTCGAGATGGATCTCTGTTTGTTGCCCAGCAGTCTCTTCTGGAGTTCTGCCTCGTCGTAGTAGGTGTCAATAGCTGCAAATGGATCTCGTCGTTCAATGGAGGATGTTCGTCGCTGGGAGACTGGTGATCGACCTGATCTTCCTAGCACGCTCATGCTAGGTGGGGTTTGAATTCTGCTGTTAGGTAGTGGAGGGTGCCAGAGATATAGAGAAGAGATAGGACTTCAAGAGGCTCAAATTTAATGGTGGATGTTTAGGATGATTGTCAGTGAAATCGGCGGAGAAGCGGCTTTGAGAGGATTGATATGCTTCGACACTGAATTGAGGAAAGAACCCGACACTATTTGGTAGGAGCAGCGGAGTTTACGGATTGTGCGACCTTTGACAACTGCAATTCGAGGAAAGTACGACTCGAAAAGATAAGAAAACGAGCCAAGGTCAGACAAGATGCGCGATCAGCATTGACAGTGCATTATCAGTCTGGTACTTATCGAGGACGTTCGCCTGATCCAAGACGCTGGCGGGCCTACGGCTCTCCTCTTTGTTTTTGCTCTGGAACGATTTCCACGGCCATTAGCAAATGACAGTGCTTGCAGCTTACGAGTATGGAGCACACATAATCATCACGCTATGGGCAATGAACGAATTTTCAAAGCAGACCTGACAAAAAGGTCAAGTGATAGCTCCAGCCATGCATGATGACATGCAGTGCCTGCATTACCGAAGTTGCCCTGCATTTTTGGAGCGGTGAGAGCGGCTCCCATCTCTGTTCCGAGATCTACCCGCCATACCGCTCTCGGCTCAATTTTCGACAAAACCCTAACCCACAACACCAATTCTTGAACACTGACCACACGACACCCCGTTGGCCGTGAGGCATCAATATTGTATATCATCTGATTCATCACATCCTTGTTTCTTTCATCAAATCTTGCTATTTTGGTATCATTCTGCTCTTTGTTTCCGGGACGTTCGTACCAAAGCGTGATTTCTTCTTTAATGGCGACACAACGGCGGCGTCCGAACATGGTACGATGCCTTACTGTCTCCCATTGGTTGCTTGACCGTGTACCTGCAACTTACAAACGCCGTGTCGCGAATGTAAAATAAGAGAAGATATCTCGACCATGGGGTACCGAGCTGAAGTGGTTTTGGAGCAAACGAGTGAAAGACAAAGGTGTGATACAGAGAGGTGACGCCAACTATTGCATCGTGTCACATCCTATGCATCAGAGGTAGCAGAGATGGCCCGTAAAGATTATGACTTGGCAAAGACCAGAGGCTTCATCCAATATGACTACGATGAGTTACTTTAATATGAGGCTAAACGATCATCCGACTTATCCATGGGGTTTACACTAACATCCCACGCCTCACAACTCAATCTTCACAGGATTCTTGTCAAACCTCCGCCACCGCTCAAACCTCCTGCTCGCCTCACCGACCGCATCTGACAATAGTGGAAGCCTTCCGCGCTCAATCACGGTCACACTGCCATCCAGCAGGTAATACACCGTCAAATCATCATGCCATGAGCTGAGGAGTACGGCTCGCGCTGCAGGATATTTCTTCGCTAACACTGATGCTTCGGGAATCGTAACCAACGGTAGCTGCGTGACGTGTGCAAGGCGACGTCGGTGTGAGGTTGATTTGGTCTGGGCTTGCAGGGCGGTGTTGATCAACTTGAAGTCATCGAGGTTTAGATCCTGCCAGTGAGTGAATTCGTGGTCGGGAATGGTGTCAGTCAGAGTGTTTCCCGGACTTGTGCTTCGATTGTTCGAAGTCTGAGATTCTGGACGCCACTTGGGCTTCCGCCGTCGAAGCAGGAAGTTGAGTGGCCTAATGCTGGCTGCTTCTTCTGGCTCGGCAGGCGTCTCTACGACAGTGTCGAGCTCCAGACCTAAACCTGTCACCATGGCGAAGTTCTGACTCTCGTGAGATGAAGCCAGACTGAAGTGTTGAGTCGAAGGCGTGCCAGGTGCGTGTCGCAGCCGCTTCGCTAGATGAAGGAATTGTCTGATGTCAGAACTAGCATTAGAAATAGAGGATCGTATTGAGCTGCTTGATGGACGAGTTCGTTTGGAGAATCTGTTGCTCCCAGGTAGATTTGGATTGTCCAGAGTTGCGGCTGGCTGGACAATACTAGCAAGAACGAGACCGGTGCCAGCAAGCATCGACGAAGGTTGTTCGATTTTAGGTTGAGATTCCGACATCATATCGAGGGCATTTAACTCTATGGGCTCGAGCGTGACTGCTTGAGCAATGCGTATCAATTGATCCAGATCGTCTGGGATCGGCTCCGGAGGCTCCTGTGGGGTCTGCACCGTCTGTGGAATGACATTGACGAGCACTTCGGCCGTGCCAAATTCTCCAGGTTGTTCGCAAAGAGAGACAGCCCTGTCTGCCTGCTGGGCGTCCGGCCGGTAATGTATTTGGGTATTCTCTTCGTCAGAGAAGGCTGGAGAAGTCATATCCCCATCACCACCTTGAATAGGCGAGACTAGGTCAACATCCCTCGTTGTCGTGAGACCCCACTTCTTGAAGCGGGTTATCAAGGCAGCATAAGTGCCTCGGAAGCCATGGTAGCGAGCAGCAACCTTCATGACTTCTCTTCTCGTTAGACCTTGTTGATCCAAGTTGATGAGTATCGGCTTGAATTTTTCCCATTCCTCCTCAGTGAGTCTTTCGCTATACCGTGGCTTGTGAGGGTTGAATTCGAGGACTTTTAGATCGGTCATGATGAGCAATACAAACTTTCGCATGCACAGTAGCTTCCGCTAGATGCATCAACGCCGCATACGATGAGACAACAAAGGTGCTACTGGCTTCGCTTTTGCACACGACTGGTCTGTCGCCAAGTGGTCAGTCCGGGCAAGGAAGAAGTTATCAACGTAGTGCTAGAGGACAGTACGCGCCTGGCGTCCCAATTGGACCATCCAAAGAAATTCAAGATATGTACCTTCCAAATAACTCACTCCATTAGAATCGTTAGAACAAATGCTCTATTGATTAAGATATGTAGAACTTGCTGAGGTTCGTGGTGGAGTCGTTGTGAATTGCCTAGAAAGGAATGGTCTCAAGCTGAAGCAAATGCTAAGCTCGCTTGTGATGCCTACGGCTTTCCTCCTGCAAGATTCAAGGATGTTTTGCATGAAAGCTGCTGCGCAAGGTGGCGTGACTGACTGCTGTAAGCATCATATCCTGGCTAGAACAGCGTGAGCGTCTGGGGAAAGCTTGGGATTAAACTTGCTACGCATGCAGCGCGCATGGCCAATATGTACTCTAGTCCTGCTGCTGGCACCCGCACCAGTTATAACAGCGGAGGAGCAAAATCTGCCGACGCTGCATTTGCCTGTGAGAAGCCAACTCTCCATCCTCACTGCTAAAGATTACAGCCATGACTTCTTCCAGCACGGTAATCACCATTATCTTTTGTAGAGCACCATGAATGCCATCAGCAGACGCCGGCCAGTTGATTGTTTATTGCCCTGGAATCGTAGCTCCTGGTACTTTGACCATTTACAAGCATGGTATTTAGCCTATCAGAGCTTGTCACACAGCAAGATAACAGGCGCATTATCCTTGATCTATACATTATGCTCTCAAAAGAATTTCGCCAGGCAGAAATCTCCCGGGATACGTAATCATGGCACTGTTGTGGCCAAGCGCGTTCTGGTGACATGGTTAGAGTGGCATGGTTAAATTCAGGATCATGTCTTTTTAGCGGAAGCTAGGACAACTCCACGACACTGGGCGTGAAATGGCCGTGTTGGCTGATTGTATCGATGCGGATGTCATCGAATTCTATCTGTCTGGCCTGTGAGCGCACCTTATTCCGACGCTTCCTTCAAGGTGGCCATTCGCTCAATTGACTCATTATATGGATTACCATTATTGTGAATAGTCTTTGCCATGATCTAGCGTACGCGCCACTGCATTTGATGCGGCGCATGGGGAAGACACTGCTTCCATTGAAGGTAGCCGCTGTTCTATGGATATCATCATGCATGCAAGATCTGCGGTCGGAGAAGAACATATGGGTAAATCTGTCTGGGATCCTTCCCGAGAAGTACGAACGAGAAGTTAGTGCAATCTGGATATTAGAAGGATCGCGTTAGCTTGGTACAGTGGGGCGAATGCCATACACACCGAAGCGTACATTGACTGACAGGTACCACATACAGAACATCATAATTTCCGGCAAGGTAAGATATCAACAAGTAATAGCTTAGTGTCTCCCATACAGATTGGTAGTGAGGTTCAGAAGTAATTCACTTTGCCCAGCCTACGCAGAGCCGCCGCCAGGCGTACGCTGATCCGCTAGTGCTAGTCTAGCATCTCAGTCTAGTATCACCAGAACCCATTCAACCATTACCATTCCTCTTCACCAATGGGTGACATGACTATAATGATAGACGCGTAGGCTGGTCTCGCCATGCTTGTTTCAATTTCCGCTTCCGTCCTCCATCGTGACCTCTTCCTCCATTACCTACCACTTCGGTGAATGGGTCCTCGACTTCACCAACAACCAAGGCCTTTCCATCTTTGGTTCCAGTAGCTTTGAAGTCTTCATTGTATCTGTAGTCTCTTAGGGTCGTATCACCGCATATCGACATGGTCGCTGCGTACTCGAGGGTATTGAAAATCGGATGAGGCGTCAATGGGTGAGGTGGATTTGGTGATGACTCACGTGGGATTCTATCAATGCTCTTGAAGACTTCCGATTCAGGTATATCGAGCTTAATTCGAGTATTGTCAAACTGAAGTGGTATTGGCTCGCTTAGTAAGCGTCGCTGACCGGTTTTAGTGCGAGTTTTACCTTTGGGTACAGTCATCGGCTTCACTTCGCTGTCTAACCATTCTCCAGAAGTCTGCTTTGTCTTCGCTGGGAAAGCCTTTGAGCAGTCCAATGGACACACGTTGAATAGAGGAAGGTTTGACTGATCGGGAGGAGTCCTTGGACTCGTGTTGTGCGGTACCGAAGAGGAGGAGAACGAGATGGCATCATCGTCTGACTCAGGTGATGTGTTCGATTTTCTGGAGACTCTTTGAATATGGGATGGCTCACCTGTGTTCAAGAATTGGTACGCTGCAGACGAAAAGCTCCGAAGCCTTGGTTTTGTGCTTTTGAAAGGGGAGGGACTGAAGATTTCTACTAGGTCGTTGTCGGCTCGCTCAGCCACATCAGGAGCAGCTTGGTCATCGCCGTGACTGTGTCCTACGCATAGCCTGCCGTTGTTAACTAAATTGCAGGTTTCTTTGTCACGAGGTCCTTCCTCTCTGACATGCATGACCCGAGAAATTTCGATTGTGGGATCCTCGAAAATCTCAGAAATGTCTACTAGACATTGGTCAGTGGACTTCATCGTTCTCTTTGTCCTTACCACATATGACTGTGCTCCGGGTTTACTACTAGCCAGGCGAGTGGGACCACCATCGTGGGCAGTGTATGTTTTGCTCGATGTGTAGTAAACAAGACCGGCTCCCAGGACTGCGCAAAACATAAATGGGACTATGCTCATACTTTTTGATCTAGTCTCAGCAATTACGTTGTTCCTCGCTATGCTTGTCGCTCCACTTCTTGTGTGCTTGTGAAAGTATATTTTCTCTGCGTTAGAGCAGATAGTTGGCTCAGAAGTCTCAGTGCTGATTTCTCGTGTTCAGGGAATTCCAAGTCAGCTGTCCCGATTTGAGCGTTGAAGAAGATGGATACTTCGGAATAGAATAGCTAGTCCGGCCAGGAAGTACTTTATTATTGAAGCATGCGGCGCAAAAATTCGACTTGACCTTCGACTTCACTGCACCAGTTGCACTCTCTAATGGCACTTTTTAATTAACTTGTCACCAACTGGCTTTATTGGCTGGTCGCCCCTTTTTGAACCCACAAATCAGGCCTGCACTGGTGTGCAAGAAAGGCCTATCCCGAAGCATTCATAGCCTAGATGTCCCTGGTTCATTGACTTCACATCAAACTCCTGATACAGGTGAGATGAGGCGACTAACAGACGATGAGGAGAAAGCAGGATGAGTAACAATACCTGGGTAGAAGAGGCGCTGTTGCCATGCGTTTCAATCATCTCCTTGCCCACCATCAATGGATCTGATTGTCTGGCGTGCATCGCAGACACTTCTGACCCGCTCCGCTTCGAAGGAACAAATCTGATATCGATGTGCAATGGGGCTTGATGTGCTTGAAAATGCAGTAGCAGTCCGGCTTTGTCATGCTACAAAGGCGAACAACGGAACATCCGAACTTTTCTCTTGTTTGAATCATCATGTCCGGTGAAAACGCAAGTGGTCTTGAGAACTCATAGGAAATAAACGTAGGATATCTCGAGCTCGGTAACACTCGTACTACTGCGTTGCGAAATCGTTCCTGCCATGTGATCGCATTCTGCCACCAGAGGCGAGAAGGATGCTGAGGGTGAAGGCAGCGCCTCATCATGAATGAAAATTAAGCTCGCAGGCGGTATTGTTGCAGTGCATCCTTATATACCTGTGGCGGTTCATACCCTACTCGAGCAACAGAGCATCTCGCTGGGTGTACCGGCACGGTACGCTTCCATGTAATTGTGGTAGCGAAGTATTGATCGATATATTGAGCAGAGCACCGGCCATGCTTGAATATGTAATGGAATTGAACGCTACGCAAACAATTACATACTTGCCAGTTTCTTCTAAGAACACAGGGCTAGCTAAGAACAGCTCGGGAGCGCTATGAGCATTAATAAAGACGTCAAGCTTGTGATATGCTGGTGTCTTTGCAAGATATTCATGTGTAGGGCTGTAGACATGGCGATCAGTGACCTAGTCCCCGTCAGCAATCCAATATAGTGTATAGGTTACTCTTGAGAATAAAGATAGTACGGTCGTCGACGCAGACTCACCTTATTTGCTCTAAGCTTCGTTATCAGCTCCGCACGACCTAATGAGCATAATGCCTATCACAATAACCCTACGACCAACAGCCTGTCTCGTCAGCTGGAATGCCACTGTGCCGATGCCACCTCCTGTGCCACTAATCAATGCACACATCCCAGGCTTGAGGTTTGTCTTTTCCACAAGCGACAAAGCTGTACGGCCTGCCACTCCTAGTCCAGCTCCTTGATCAGCTGGCAAAGTTCCTTGCGGTAATACGAGCACTTGCAATCCAGGAGCTGCATAAGCTAACCAATACTCTGAGAGGGCCCTTGAGACTTCCATATGTTCTGGCACAAGGATGTCGTGTATCTGCTTTCCTCGATAACTTATGGCAATTCGTTCTTGCTAACCGATTTATCGGTGAGCTTGCATTACTTCAGCTGTACTCATTGGCAATCCATTTTGGGCCGCAAAATAGCATCATCAGAAACATTTGTGGTCCTCCGCCAGCGTGGCTGTGATGATGCCCGATTACCCCTTTGGCATGAGTCTTGAGCTACAGAAGCTAGAAGGGCACACCCACAATTTCTGCGAGGTGGTATTCTCTCCCGATCGCTCGCTCCTCGCTTCTGCATCGCGGGACGAGACCGTGCGGTTGTGGAGGCCAATAATATCAGAACTCTGCCTCACAACCAACATCCTCTTCAATGCCATATTCATCGTCTCCACACTCACCAACTTCCGCATACTCCTCTTCGTAGTCATATTCACCATTGCCATCCTCATACACAGTAGCCTCTTCGTAAGCTATTTCACCTTCGCTATCCATGTAGGCCACTTCTTGATGTGCAATTGCACCAGTTTCG
>Ga0190273_10000522_pt1 | contig 14354 bp, 5 predicted proteins | sample Popmic504IS_FD_134513 | JGI IMG/M metagenome (GOLD analysis project Ga0190273, IMG submission 134513) | Populus adjacent soil microbial communities from riparian zone of Shoshone River, Wyoming, USA - 504 IS | ecosystem: Environmental > Terrestrial > Soil > Riparian zone > Trees stand | place... | reverse complement strand
CGGGATCGCCGCGTCGCTCGAGCGGGCGGGGCGTCGCCCTTTCGTGGTAACCGCGCGATCCCGGCCCACTTCGGTGTTGACCGATTCGCCATCGGTGGACACCGTGCTGATCGTCGATCAGTTTGAAGAGGTTTTCACGCTGTGTAATGCACAGGAACGTGAGCAATTCTTCGCTGGGCTGGTCGCCGAGGCCGCTGGATGCCCGGTAGTCATTTCGATGCGGGCCGACCACCTGGCTGTGTTGGCGGCGTATCCGGATATTGCCCGGCTGATCGAGCGCGGCCTCTACCTGCTCGGCCCCATGGGCGAAGACGGGTTGCGCGCTGCGATCACCAGGCCAGCGGATTCGGCCGGCATGCTGATGGAACCGGGTCTGGTCGACCTCTTGATCCGCGAGGTGGAGGGTCAACCGGGCGCCCTGCCCCTGCTGTCGCATGCGCTTCGCCGGACTTGGGAACGGCGCGAGGGTCGGACCCTGACGGTCGACGGCTACCGGGCGACGGGCGGCATCCGGGGCAGCGTCGCGCAGTCCGCCGAGCAACTGTACGAATCACTCACCCCGGATGAGCGGCTGGTGTTGCGGAAGGTCCTGCTGCGGCTGGTCTCTGCCGCGGATGAGGGTGACCCGGTACGCACCCGGGTGCCCCGCCGGCTACTGCTCACGGACCCGGAACGGGAGCGAATCGTCAACCGCCTGGTGGCTGCCAGGCTGGTCACCGCAAACCAGGAGACGGTGGAGATTGCCCACGAGTCACTGGTCCGTGCCTGGCCCAGGCTGTCGAACTGGCTGGAGGACGATGCTGAGGGACTGCGGATCCTCCGCCATCTCACCGCATCGGCTGACGCCTGGCAGGGCATGGGTGAGCCGGACAGCGAGTTGTATCGGGGTGCCCGGCTCACCACGACTCTGGACTGGCGGTCGACGGCGCACCCTGATCTGACCGTCACGGAGGCGGCCTTTCTCGATCAAAGCGCCGCGGCCCGCGACGCAGAACGCGCGGCCGCCACCAAACATCACCGAAACCAGGCGCGGGCCCGTCGGCGGACCCGGCTGCTGGTGACCGGGGTTGCCGCCCTGCTCGTTGCCGTCTTGGTTGCCAGTTTGTTGGTGGTGCGTCAGCAGGCGCAGCGGGAGGCCGCGGACCTCGCGGCGACCGTCGCAGAGGCCCGCCGGGTTGATGACGCAGCTCGCAGCACCACCGATGTGGACCGCGCCCTGCTTCTCGCGATCCAGGCGCACGGCCTGTACGACTCTGCCGAGACTCGAGCGGTTCTTGCGGATCTGCTTTCCGCCCGTCCGGCCTTGATCCGGTCCTTGGCAATGCCCACACCTGTTCACGCCCTCGCCGTCAGCCCGGACGGCGCGACCTTGTTGGTCGGCTCGGGTGACAGTGGTACGGCGTCATACGGCACCACAACCCTCAGCCAAACGGCCGCGTACCCCGCCGTCCCCGGCTGGACGATGGATTTCAGACCCGATGGGCAGCAGCTGTTGCTGGTCGGGCGGGGATACCAGGGAATGGGGGATAACGACGCACTTTCTGCCGCGCTGGCCGATCCTGCGATCTCCATCATGCAAAGGCTGCACATCGACGGTCTCAGAAACACAATGGCGTGGGCGGTCGATGCCCATTACAGCGCCGATGGCAGATTCGTGGTTGTCGGCGGTATTGGCTACGACGATTCCGCTTTTGGTTCTGACAACCTCATCGACTCAGCGGTAGCGGTCTGGGACGTCGCCACACCCGACCGGCCCGCACTGGTCCGTCAGCCGTTACTGGCCTTCGCTGTTTCGCTCAGCCCCGACGGCCGACTACTTTACGTTGCCAGCAGAGATCCGGCGCTGACAGTGATCGACGTCGCCACTGGCCAGCTAGTGAATTCGATCCCGCTCTCAGCCACCACAAGTCTCTTACCGCCAACCGCCGACGTCGACGATTCCTTCCAATCTATTTGGGATGCATTGTCTGACGGCATGGAAGTCAGCCCCGATGGAAAAACGGTCGCGGTCGCCCAAGGCAACGACGTGCTGGTCTACGACGCCGCAACGTTGACCGAACGGGCCCGGCTCCGCGGGCACACCGACCTGATCCGGTCGCTGCAGTTTTCCCACAACGGCTCGTTATTGGTGTCCGGTTCGGCCGACCACACCGCCGTCGTCTGGGAACTGGCCACCGGCCGAGTGGTGTTGAGAACTAACGGGCACGCCGATGCGGTGCTGGCATTGGCCTTTTCTCCGGACGACGGGACGCTATATACCGGTGGCCTCGACAAGCATGTGCTGGTCTGGGATCTCACCGGCAGCCGCAGATTCGTCGCTCGGGTTGTCGACGGAACTCCGCGAGTAATTCTCGGTAAAGTCGCCGCACCCTCGCCCGATGGCAGGGCCGTTGTTTACGTCGGTCCGGCATCTAGAGGCGACAAGGTTCGGTTTCTCGATATCCCCACGGGGCAGTTGGGTGAGCCTGTGATCGATCGAAATGGGGACGCACTCGTTGCGTGGCTGGGTCCGGACAACGAACGGGTGGTCACCGTCGCCGATCGGAGTCTCCGGGTTTGGAGCCGGGGGACCGGCCAACTGATCAAGGAAATCGTTGCCGGACCCAGCAAGATCACCGCCATCGCCGCCACCCCGGACGGCCGTTACTTGGTTGTCGGGAACCAGGACGGCGATCTGCAACGCATCGACGCCAACACCCTCAGTTCAGCAGGCCCGCGAATTAGGTTCGACAGCAAGATCGCCGCGGTGGCCGCCGGCAATGCAGACACCGCTGTCGCGCTGCTCGACGACAAGAGCTATGTGATTGTCGATCTCGCTACCGGCACCGAGGTTGGGCGCGGTGACCTTACCGTGAAGCCGGCCGTGGCGGCGGTGTCCGCGGACGGTGCCCGACTGGCCATCGGCGGTTCGGCCGGCGAGGTCGGTCTGTTGGACCTCGGCTCGCAGGAGTGGGTGACGGCGCCGCAGGTGAGCCACCGTCAATCCGTCGGCGGCGTCGCTTTCTCCACCGATGGCCGGACGCTCGTCACCTCCTCCTTCGACGCGGGCGTCCGGCTGTGGAATGGGTCGACCGGCGAATCGATCGCCGGTGTCCAGGTCGGACAGGATCCCTCCGCTGCTGTCGCAACCGTGTCCCCGGACGGTACCAATGCGATCGTGGCAACCCGGGACGGTGCGGTGTACCGAGTGGACTCCCGATTTGAAGAATGGACCGATTTCGCCTGTGCGGTGGCCGCGCGCAATTTCACTCCCGACGAATGGCTGACCTTTTTCGGTGACCAGCCCTACCGCGAGACCTGCCCCGCGGACTGACACTCGATTCTGTCCTGGCGTCCGACGACGCGACGATCGCTGCCTGGCCGGAATCTCAGCGAGGTCGAAAGGCGGGCGATCTTCGGTGACCAGCCCTGCCGCGAGACCTGTCCCCTTGTGACAGACTCTTCGGGCGATGGCACAACTCAGCAGACCAGCGTCAGTTAGCGACGTGCACGAGATCGCCCTTGGCATGCCATTTGTCACGGTGGAACACGGGTCCGGTGACAATCCGGTCTATCAGGTGGGCGGAAAGTCGTTCATCTTCTTCCGCACGCCTCGCCCGGACGCCTTCGACCCCGAGACCGGCGTGCGGTATCCCGACGTCATCGTCTTCTGGGTGCCCACCGACGAGGACAAACTGGCGTTGGTTCAGGACGAGGCCAACCCGTTCTTCACCACCCCGCACTTCAATGGCCACCGCTCGGTCTTGCTGCGGGCCAGCCGCATCGGAGAACTGACCCGGCAGGAACTGACCGAAGTGATCCAGGACGCCTGGTTGTCTCGCGCGTCACCGCGACGGGCCGCGGCCTGGCTGAAGGAAGTCGGGCAGAGCCCAAATTCTTAGCGAGATGTCGTCGTGAACCTCGAGCACCGCAGGACCGGCTTGTGTTGACCGGTCCTGCGCCGTCGAATTCCGCGCGCTGCCTGCAAAATGTGGGCTATGGGCGGATCTCGTAAATGAGATTGAACGGGGTTTGCGCCGCCCGCCGGAACCGGGTGAAGCCGGCTTCGGTGGTCACCTGACGGATCGCGGCCTCGCCGGCCTGGGCGCCCAAGGCATAACCGCCGGACTGGGACAGCCCGTTGGGAACACAGAGGAACATCGAACCGGCGTAGAACAGCCGGCCCACGGGGTTGAAGTTCTCTTCGACCTTGTCCGAGGCATTCGGCTCGACCAGTAGCCAGGTGCCGTCCGGTGACAATGCCTCCCGAACCCGACGGGCGGCGGCAACCGGATCGCCCATGTCGTGCAACGCGTCGAAGGTGGTGACCAGGTCGAAATTCTCACCCGAGAACGTCTGCGCGGTGGCTACCTCGAAACTGACCCGGTCGCTGACCCCGGCGTCCGCGGCCTTCTTCCGGGCCAGCTCGATCGACTCGGTGTGGTAGTCAGAGCCGACCACTGTGCTATTCGGAAACGCCTCGGCCAACAGCACCGACGACGACCCCAAACCGCAGCCGAGGTCGGCCACTCGGGCTCCGCCAAGCAGCTTTGCCTCCACCCCGTCCAGCGCCGGGATCCAGCTCGGCACCAGCTGAGCGACGTACCCAGGTCGGTAGAACGCGTCACACCCAACAAAGACATCGTCGTGGTGTTCGTGCCAGCCAATGCCGGCACCGGTGCGGAACGCTTCGGTGAGTTGAGGTTCGGCCCGCAGGTAGCCGAGCGCAGCCAGGAACGCCGACGAAATATTGGGTCCATTCGGGTCGGCCAGGCAAAATGCCTGTTCCTCGGTGAGAAAGAATTCGCCCGTTGTGGGTTCGTAGCTGATGTACTCGCCCGCCGATTGGCCGCGCAGCCATTCGGTGAGGTAACGCAGGTGGTAGCCAGTGCGTTTGGCGAATTGTTCCGGCGTTGCCCGGCCTTGCGCGAGGGCGCGGTAGAGGCCGAGCCGATTACCGATCACCGTCGCGCCGGCAGCGCCGGTCGCTGCCATGTCGGTGGTCACCCGCCCGAGGAATTCCAGCACCTTCTCCTGTTGCATGGTCTGTCTCCTTTGCATTCTCGAACCGGCTTGTGCCGGTCACAAGAGCAGAGTTGTGCAGTGGGCTGACAGCTGGCTGACAACCTCTTACAGCAGACAGAAGGCGTACCCGGCAACCCGATATCGTCTCCTGACGCGGCGTTCGGCACCGGAGGTGGATCGATGGATTCGATGGACTCGCCACCGCTGCTGGTGGAGGTGCTCGGCCCACTCCGGGTGTTTGTCGGCGGTATGGCGATCGACGTGCGTGGCCCGAAACGGCGTGCGGTCGTGACGTTGTTGGCGCTGGCCGAGGGCCGGACGGTGACCGTGGATTACCTGCTGGACGCGCTGTGGCCAGCAGCGGGGCCAGAATTGGGACGACAAAGCCTGCAAACGCACGTCTCCCGGCTCCGCATCGATCTCGGCGCCGCGGCGCCGCGACTGCAGACGGGGTATGACGGATACCGACTAGACCTGGGTAGCGACGACCTCGACGTCACGCGGGGCCGGGCGCTACTGGCGGCGGCGCGGGCCGCCAAGGCAACGCAGCCGGACCGGGCGCTTGCCCTGCTCCGGACGGCACACGCATTCTGGCGCGGGCCGGTGCTGGCCGATTTGACCGACATTGCCCCGATCGAGACCGCGGTCGAGGGCTACCGGCGGCTGTACCGCGAGGTGACAGACGAGCTGATCGCATGTTCCATCGACACGGGTCAGGCTAACGCCGTGCTGGGCCTGGCTGCCACGTCGCTGGCCGAGGATCCGCTCCGCGAACCCGCCGTCCTGCTGTTGATGCGAGCCCTTTCGGCCACCGGTCAGGCGCCGGAGGCACTGCGCACCGGACGTGAGTACCGGCACCTGCTGGTCGAGCAGACGGGGCTGGACCCGTCACCGGCTCTTGGCACGCTGGAGAGGGAAATCGCCAGTGGCACAGCGGATCCACCGCCAGCGCCAGCCAAGGCGAGCACGGCGCCGGGGTCGATCGCTTCGGGGGACCGGCCCACTCCCGACTCGCGTGCCGGGCAGCGTATTGGCCAACCCCTCCGGCCGACGACCCGGCTGATCGGCCGGGAGACGCAGGTCGGCGCGTTGCATCGGTTATTGGCCGAGCAACGATTGGTCACCATCGTCGGGCCGGGCGGCGTTGGTAAGAGTCGGGTGGCCTTCGAGGTGGCCGGCGCGGGCGGCTCCGCGGCGGTGCTGCTGCTTGCGCCGGTCACCGACCCGATGGCAATCCCGCATGCGCTCGCAGCAGCACTGAAGCTGACCGTCGTGCACGGTGATGTGCTCGCTGCCTGTGTCGCGGTGCTGGGTGATGAATCCGCCCTGGTGGTGATCGACAACTGCGAGCACGTGCTCGATGCCGTGCGCGACCTGGTCGATCTGGTGCTGTCGGCCTGCCCAGGAGTGACAATTCTGGCCACCAGCCGCGAGCCACTGGGTCTTGCCGATGAGTACGCGTTTCGACTGGCACCGCTGCAATTGCCCGCCGCTGCCAACCTGGACGCCGGGCTCGAACTCGTGCCGGCCGTTGCTGTATTTCTCGACCGGGCCAGCCGGGTCCGGCCTGGGCCGCCGCCGACACCTGACGAACTGCGGCTGGTGGCCGACATCGTCCGGCAGCTCGACGGGATGCCATTGGCCATTGAGCTGGCCGCCGGCCGGCTATCCACCTTCTCGCTCCTGGATCTGCACCAGCGGCTGGACCGCGCGCTTGATCTTCTCGGCGGTGGCCGGCCCACTGGCGACGCCCGGCACCGCACCCTGCGCGCGACGATCGAGTGGTCCTACCAGCTGCTGCCAACAGCTGAACAACGACTGTTCCGCCAGCTGGCCATGTTTGTCGACGGCATCGAGCTGGCGGCCGCCGAGCAGTTGGGGATCGAGCTTCGCCCGGATACCGACCCAGGAAGCTTGCTGGCTCACCTCGTCGACGCGTCGATGATCGAAGCGGACCTTGCGGCCGGCACCCGGTACCGCCTGCTCGAGACGCTCCGGTCGTTTGGTATCGACCGGCTCGTTGCCAGCGGCGAGGTGGGCACAGCCGAGGCTCGATTCCTGCGCTGGGCCGTCGAACTGACCGAATGGCTGCAGACGGCGCTGCGCAGCGAGCGGGAGTCAGTGGGTAATGAGGTGTTGCGCCGGGAACTTCCGAACCTTCGGGCCGCGTTTCGGCTGGCCCGGGACCGGGGGGCGCTCGACCAGGCTGCGACGATCGTCATCGGATTGTTCGACGCGATCGCCTTCCGCGATTTGCTGGAGGTCCGGTCGTGGGCCGAAGAACTGGCCGACGACCCGGCGCTTACCGGCCATCCGAAGTTCGCTGCTGTCCTCGGGACGGCCGCCGAGGCTGCCTACCATCGGGGCGACTACCAGGGGGCAGAGCAGCTCGCCCGCAGCGGGCTGGCCGGCGCGACGGATAGTACCGGCTCATGGTTGTGCCTGTCGGCGCTGTCGGTCGCCGACCTTGCCCGTGGTGCCTTCGATGACGCGGGCAACCACGCGCAGGAAGCAGCGCAACTGAGCGGCCGTCCGGCCGACAACCTGGTCGTCGCCGCCCTCGCCGCGACGTATGCCGGTCAGCTCGACGAAGCGAGGCGGCTGAACAAACTGGCGCTCGCTACCGCGGTGTCACCAACCTCGCGTTCGTGGTGCGCCTACGTCACCGGTGAGATCGAATCCGCTGACGGCCGGAAGGAACTGGCCGACAGCCATTATGTGCAGGCGATCGAGTTGGCCCGCGAATCGGGCGCCACCTTCACCGTCGGCGTCGCCACTGTCGGGCTGCTCTCGGTACGGGTGGCGGCAGGCCGGATTCCGGAGGCCCTGACGGGCTACCGTGAGGTGATCGACTACTTCGACCGGGCCGGCAATTGGACCCATCAGTGGACCACGCTGCGCAACCTCGCCGGTCTGCTCCGCCGGCTTGGCGACGACGACCCTGCGACACTGCTGGAAACCGCCGCGGAGCTGGCTCCGGATGCGCCGGCCGACAACCGACCTCGTGACGGCTCGAGGGGCGGTAGCGAAAACCGGCGCAATGCACCGACTCCCGTTCACCAGCGGCCGGAGATTCTGGCGGTGGCAAGACGAGCCATCGAGCGCAACCTGGCCGCGAATTTCGACGGACCTGCCTGAACGGAGGTTGCGAACCTGCTCAGCGTCCGGACCGCTCCACAAATGACTCCTTACTCACCCACTCGGTGTAGCAGGGCAGGCCCAACAGGTCGATCAGCCCGGCGGTCTGGGTCGTTTGAGCGGCCAAAGCACGTACTTTCCTGGCTGCAGTGCCCCGGTCCAGGAACAGGTCGACCGCCAGCCGCTCGTCCGGCACCGTGATCGGGTAGCCGGCGGCGAAGACGCCCAACCGTTCGTTCAACCCGCTCCACTGCATGGTCCGGTGCTCGCCGGCCGCAACCTGCAGTAGCCGGCTCCGCGGGCGGCCGACGCGATCGAAGGCAGCGGCCGCCCAGCCCCCCACCGCCTGGTGGTCCGGGTGGCCGGTGAAGCCGTCCGGCCCGAAGGTCACCACGGTGTCGGCGACAACGAGGTCCATGACTGCGCACAGCTGGTCAATGGCGTCATCGGCATCCACGCCGGCGCACTGGCCGTCCCGGTACCCGAGCCAGTGATGCTCGGTGACCCCGAGAATCGATAGGCAGCGCGCCAGCTCCCGGGTTCGCTCCGCGGCGAGTCGATTCGGCGGCCAGCTGGCCGGGTCCGCGGTACCGAGCTCGCCGCGGGTCGCGGTCACGCAGACCACCCGCGAACCGTTGTCGCCGGCGAGTGCCATCAATCCGCCGGAGAGGTACGCCTCGTCGTCGGGATGCGCCCAGATCCCCAGAATTGTTCCCAGTTCGGCAATGTCGGTCCGGTCGCGGGTGTGCTTGTCGAGCGCCAGTGGGTTCAGTTCTTCGTCCATTTCGCACTCCTTTGGGACGGTGTCAGTAGAAGAAGGGTCGCGGCCAACGCTCACACCTGACTGTCGCGCTGCTGACTTGAGCGAAGCGCTCCTACAATCTGCTGAACCGAAATCCCGACAGCATCAGCGGTCCGCTAGCCCGTGCTGGTTCGCCGCCCGATAGCGAAGAGGTCGTCGAGCTGACCGACGAGCATGAGCGGATCGTGGCAGCACTGACTGCGGCGCGGGTCGCCTTTGCCACCTTTTGGTGCGAGCGCGACCGCCGCCGACGCGGCCACCGCAGCGGCCGCGATCAGAGAACTCCACGCTGCGGCGACCGAACACTTCACCCATGAAGAGGGTGAGATGGTCGAACTTTGCTCGCACGCCGATCCGGGTGCCCGCCTGAGACAGCCCTATTCGCCAGCCAGGCCCTGATCAGGACAGGGCGTGCTCCAGCCGCCGGGATAGTACGGCGACAAACTTGGCCGGTTCGGCCAACTCACCACCCTCGGCGAGCAGCGCCATCCCGTAGAGCAGGTGCGCGGTGTCGGCGAGCCCGGGATCGTCTGCCCGGGCCTCATGGGCGGCCTTCAGCCCGGTCACCAAGGCATGCTTGGGGTTGAGTTCCAGCGTGCGCTTGACCTTGGGCAACTCCTGGCCCATCGCCCGGTACATCTTCTCCAGGGTCGGGGTCAGGTCACCCGGGTCACCCACCAGAACGGCGGCCGAGTCGACGAGCCGGTGCGAGAGCCGCACCTCCTTGACGTCATCGGAAAGGGTGCCGGCCATCCAGCTGGTCAGCGCGTCAAAGCCCTTCCTGGTGTCCTCGTCAACGTCATCACCGCCGAGATCGACCTCACCGCGGGCGATCGAGGCGAGCGGCTTGTCCTCGAAGGACGGCACCGAATCGACCCACACCTCGTCAACCGGATCAGTCAGGAACAGCACCTCGTAGCCCTTCGCCCGGAAGGCCTCCATGTGCGGCGAGTTCTCCAGCGCCGACCGGGATTCCCCGGTGGCGTAATAAATGGAGTCCTGACCCTCCGGCATCCGGGCGACGTACTCGGTCAGCGTCGTCGGCTTTTCGGCGTCGTGGGTCGACGCGAACGAGCAGATCTCCAGGATGGCCTTCTGGTTGTCGTGATCCGAAAGCAGACCCTCCTTGACCGCCCGGCCGAGCTCCGACCAGAATGTCGCGTACTTTTCCGGCTCCTTCTCCTGCATCGTCTTGACGGTGGACAGCACCTTCTTGACCAACCGCTTCCGGATCAGTTGGATCTGCCGGTCCTGCTGCAGGATCTCGCGGGAGATGTTGAGCGACAAATCATTTGCGTCGACGACGCCCTTGACGAAGCGGAGGTACTCAGGGACCAGCGCCTCGCAGTCGTCCATGATGAAGACCCGCTTGACGTACAGCTGAACCCCACGTTTGCTGTCCCGCATAAACAGGTCCATCGGCGCATGGCTTGGCAGGAAGAGCAACGCCTGGTATTCGAAGGTGCCCTCCGCGGATAGTCGGATGGTCTCCAGCGGGGGCTGCCAGTCATGGCTCACGTGATGGTAGAACTCGGTGTATTCCTCTTCGGACACCTCGCTCTGCGGCCGCGCCCACAGTGCCTTGCGAGAATTGATGACCTCCGGCTCGACGACCGCGTCGACGGTGTCCGCTGAATCTTCCGTATCCGGTTCAGTCGCCTTCTTCGCCGGCGCCATTCGGATCGGCCAGGTGATGAAGTCCGAGTAGCGCTTGACGGTGCTGCGCACGGTTCCTGGGTTGGCGAAGTCGTGCAGCGCGTCTTCGGTGTCCTCCGGCTTCAGGTGCAGGGTGACCGAGGTGCCCTGCGGCGCGTCCGGCTCCTCGGAGATGGTGTAGGTCCCCTCGCCGGTGGACTCCCAGCGGACTCCGCTGTGCGCACCGGCCTTGCGGGTGACCAGCACGACCCGGTCGGCGACCATGAAGCTCGAGTAGAAGCCGACGCCGAATTGCCCGATCAGCTCGGTGGTTGCCTGTTCGGAGGTGTCGCCGGCCTCCCTGGCCTGCCGGAGCTTGGCGAGCATCTCCGCTGTGCCCGACTTCGCGATGGTGCCGATCAGGTCGACCACCTCGTCCCTGGACATGCCGATACCGTTGTCGCGGATGGTCAGGGAGCGCTCGGCTGGGTCGGTTTCCAGCGAAATGTGCAGGTCAGAGGTGTCGACCTCCAGTTCTTTGTCCTGGTAGGCCGCCATCCGCAGCTTATCCAGCGCGTCCGAGGCGTTGGAAATCAGCTCGCGCAGGAAGACGTCCTTGGTCGAATAGATCGAATGGATCATCAGCTGCAGCAGCTGACGAGCCTCCGCCTGGAATTCGATCGTTTCGGTCGGCAATGCTTCGGTGGACATTTGACTGACAGCGCCTTTCAAACCCTGGGATTAGTGCACAGCAAATATAGTCGGCCCGCGTCGGCCCCCCGACCCCTCGCCGGGCCATCGATCGCCCCGGTCCGGTGACCACCGCTCACGGCGGTCCGGATCACGTGCGAGAACCGCCCCCCGTCCGGCTCTTGTGAGCAACAATCCGGACAAATAGCATTACCGTCCGTCAACCCTGGGGAGGCGGCGGTGCGGGTTATCGGGTGGCGACCTCGGGCACGTCTGCTACTGGTTCTGGTCACGACTCTGCTGCTCAGCGGCGGGCTGGCGGTTTCACCGGCGGTGGCGGCGGAACGAACTGATCAACCGTCGCTTTGGGCAGCCGAACCAGGCGGTCCGGGCGCCGACGGCGACAAAATCGTCGCCGACCTTGCGGCCGTTCTGGACGAGAAGGGCAGCGCCGATTTTTATGTCGATTTCACCGAGCGCGCTGACCTGACGGTTCCGACGAGCCTCAGTTGGTCGGAGCGGGGCGCTGCCGTTGTGCGGGCCTTGCAGAGCACGGCCGAAGCCAGCCAGGCCGCGGTTCGCGAGCAGCTTGACAAGGCTCAGGTCAGTTACACCAGCTTCTGGATCTCGAACACCATTTTGGTGCAGGGCGGCAGCCAGGAACTGGCCCAGGAAGTCGCCGGCCAGCAAAAGGTGGGCACCATTCGCGCTCCCGAGCGTTACGAAATCCCGGAACCGGCGGCGGGTATCGACGAGCAGTCCATCGGTGCCGTCGAATGGGGCATCGACCGGATCCGGGCGGACGACGTCTGGTCGACATTCGGTGTGCGCGGCGAGGGCATCGTGGTCGGCAACATTGACACGGGTGTCAATTTCCGGCATGCCGCCCTGGTGGGCCAGTACCGCGGCCAAGCCGATGGGGGTGCCTTCACCCACGACTACAACTGGTTCGATGCGACCTCGGTCTGCCCGTCCGCGGAGCCCTGCGACAACAACAACCACGGCACCCACACGATGGGAACAATGGTTGGCGACGACGGCGGGATCAATCAAATCGGCGTTGCGCCCCGGGCCAAATGGATCGCCGCCAAGGGGTGCGCCACCAACACGTGTGCCCAAGACGCCCTGCTTCTGGCCGGTCAGTGGATGCTCGCGCCCACCAGGCTGGACGGCACCGGGGCCGACCCGGCGCTGCGTCCCAATATTGTGAACAACTCTTGGGGCGGATCAGGCGGCGACAGCTGGTATAGCGACACGATCGACGCGTGGCGCGCAGCGGGAATCTTCCCCGCGTTCTCCAATGGCAACGCCGGACCGCGCTGCGGGACCGCCGGCGCACCCGGAGATGACGAGCAGGCGTTCGCGACAGCATCATTCGGTAGCAATGACGCGATTGCAGCGTCGTCGAGCCGTGGCGGCGCCGGTGGCCGGGTGAAGCCGAACCTGGCCGCACCGGGGGTGAATGTGCGGTCGTCCATCGCTGACGGCGGTTACGCCGCGTTCAGCGGATCCTCCATGGCGTCGCCGCACACTGCCGGCACCGTCGCCCTGATGTGGTCGGCGGCGCCGACCCTGGTCGGTGATGTGCCAGCAACGGCGGCGCTGCTGAACCAGACTGCTGCCGATACCGCTGACCTCAGTTGCGGCGGTAGCGATGTGAACAACAATGTCTGGGGGGAGGGCAAACTCGACGCGCTGGCAGCCGTCACCCAGTCACCGAGGTCACCGGTCGGCACCCTTACCGGACTGGTGAGTGACGTCGCGACGTCCCGGCCACTGGCCGGGGTGAAAGTGGTGGTCGATGGTCTGTATGAACGCGTCGCCAATACCGGTCCGGACGGTGTCTACACGGTTCTCATACCGGCGGGCGATTACCGGGTCACCGCATCCGCGTTCGGATATTACCCGGTTTCCGCTTCCGCGACGGTGACCGCAGGAGCGATCGCCGAGCAGGGTCTCGCGCTCACCGCGGCTCCAGCCGGCGGGGTGAGCGGGACGATCAGCGACGCGGGTGGGCCAGTTGCCAATGCCACTGTCACCATCGATGACACCCCGATCCCGGCCGCCAAGACCGGAGCAGACGGCCACTTCGGCTTCGACACCGTGCCGTTCGATTCCTACCGGGTGACCGTCACGGCCGGTGGCTGCTATACCGCGGGAACCGCCGAAATCACTGTCGACGGTAGCGAGATCGTGGACATCACCCTGCGACAGCTCACTGACGCATACGGATACACCTGCCGCATCGACAGCGCCGGGTACCTGGAAGCGGACACGCCGTTGACCGGCCTGGTCGGCGACGAAAGAGCGCTGGCGGTTGACCTGCCCTTCCCATTCTTCTTCTACGGCAGCAGCTACCGCAGCGCCTTTGTGTCCACCAACGGGCATCTGAACTTCCTGGCCGCAACCACCGCGCACAGCAACACGGCCCTACCGAACCCCGTCGCTCCCAATGCTGCCGTCTACCCGTTCTGGGACGACCTCAATGTGCTTGCCGGTAGCAGCCAGGTCCTCACCAGAACACTGGGCACCGCACCGAACCGGTCCTTCCTCATCGAATGGCGCAACGTGTTCTTCTTCAACACACCTGCCCTGCAGATCGATGTCGAGGCGCAGCTGAATGAGGACGGCACCATTGTCACCCGCTATCGCAATCTCGGCGCCGACCCGCGGGAACGCGGTAATTCAGCGTCGGTCGGTATCGAGAATTCTTTGGGGACAACGGGATTGCAATACGCGAGAGATACCGCGGTGTTGTCGGACGATCAGACGATCCGCTTTGTGCCGCCGCCGACCGGGACGGTTACCGGAGTGCTCACCGATGCCAACGACAGTTCACTGCTCGAGGGAGCCACTGTTCGTGCCCTGCAGGGGACGACGGTGGTCGGGTCGACCACCAGCGCAGCGGACGGGACGTACCTCCTGCGATTGAAGCTGGGCGGCTACCGCATCGAGGCAGCCAAGCCGAACTACCTGCCTGCCGCGGCGGGCGTCGAACTGACCACGGACGGCGAATCCATCATTCAGGACCTTGCCTTGGCAACGGCTATGGCGCAGCTCAGCCCGGAAGCGGCGTCGTTCCTGG
>Ga0190273_10000521_pt1 | contig 14363 bp, 10 predicted proteins | sample Popmic504IS_FD_134513 | JGI IMG/M metagenome (GOLD analysis project Ga0190273, IMG submission 134513) | Populus adjacent soil microbial communities from riparian zone of Shoshone River, Wyoming, USA - 504 IS | ecosystem: Environmental > Terrestrial > Soil > Riparian zone > Trees stand | place... | reverse complement strand
AGAGCGCGTATTCATTATCCATCGCGCTCGGATCATACCTGTGGCGACTGGCATCAATCCGCACGTAGTGAACAGAGCGCCTGTCGAGTTCCTCGAACAGCGGGCGAAACCACTCCGGGTGCTCGTAATAGATGGCGATGGGCTTTTCGACGACGGACATTTTTTCGACTCCCTACAGAAAACCGAAAAGCCGCTCTCGCATTGAGCGGCTTCCGACGGGGGCTCGGATGATCTTATCAACGGTTCACAAGTTTACACCCTTCCATGATGAGTAGGAAGCGCTTCGCTTCTCGCAGGCGCGCGCGAGTGGGCGACTGCATAGGAAGAGTCAATCGCTAATATGGCTGGCTTGAACATGACATATTCTGTATGATCTAAAAAGAAATCCGGCATTATTGGTATGGCTAAATTTTGATCGCCCGACGCTGCGGCTATCGGATGGCTTGCAGTCCGAACGGCCCGGTCAACCGGCGCGTATTCTTCTCTTTCGCGCGGGTTGATTTTGGCTCTAGGACATGAGACGCGCACGTGGGCCTTCAATCGTTCGGGCTTAAAACTAAAATCTCAAGTCGAAGGTTAATCAAGATGAAAACAATTACGCGAATCCTGACTCTCGTCTCTGTCATTGTTTTTGCGGCTTTTGGCATGGGGTGTGTCGCAGGCCCTGACGAGGGCGGCGCGGGCCGTAAGCCGAACACCGGACAGTTGCGCATAGGGCTTTCGATGGACACGCTCAAAGAGGAACGCTGGCAGCGTGATCGCGACCTGTTTGTGGCGCGCGCCAAAGAGTTGGGAGCGGAGGTGCTGGTACAGGCCGCCGACGGCGACGATAAAGCGCAGATGCAGCAGGCCGAAACTCTCCTGACGCAGAACATAGATGTGCTCGTCGTCGTTCCGCATAACGGCGAAGTCGCGGCCTCCATCGTCGATGCCGCCAAGCGACAGAACGTGCCCGTCATCGCCTATGATCGATTGATTCGCAGCAGCGAGCCGGACCTTTACGTCTCTTTCGATAACGAGAAAGTCGGCGAGATGCAGGGGCGTTATCTCATTGAGCGCGCGCCTAAAGGTAACTACGTCCTGATCGGCGGCGCGCCCACAGATAACAACGCGCTCCTTTTTCGCAAGGGACAGATGAACGCCTTGCAGCCCGCCATCGATCGCGGCGACATCAAAATAGTCGCGGATCAATGGGCGCGCGATTGGCAGGCAAGCGAAGCGTTGCGTCATGTCGAGAACGCGCTGACGCTGGCCAACAATAATATCGTCGCCGTGGTGGCCTCGAATGACGGAACGGCGGGCGGAGTAATCCAGGCCCTCGAAGGTCAAAAACTTGCGGGGAAGGTGCTGGTCTCAGGCCAGGACGCGGACATCCCCGGCTTGCAGCGTATACTCGCGGGCACACAATCGATGACGGTCTACAAACCCGTCGCCAAGCTGGCGAGCCGCGCGGCGGAAGCAGCTGTCGCGCTGGCCCGTCACGAAAAAGTAGAGACCACACAGACCGTCAATAACGGGAAGATCAACGTTCCGTCCATCCTGCTGGAGCCGATCATCGTCGATAAGACCAACATCGTCGAGACCGTTATCAAGGACGGCTATAAGAAGATGGAGGACGTGTATCGCAACGTCCCGCGCGATCAATGGCCCAAACCTGCGGGCACGGATTGAGTAAGTAAATAAGTCCGGCGAACGTGATGAGCGGCCTTCGCGATGCTGTTTATTTCACTCATCAACTTATTTCGCTCATAGACCGAGAGAGCCTTTCGAGATGATAAAGCAGTCGTCATAAGATCATGGATCAGACACTAGCTCCCGTGCTGGAGATGCGCAATATCACGAAGTCGTTTCCGGGCGTGCGCGCCCTCGACGGCGTTTCGTTCGATCTGCGGGCAGGGGAACTGCACGCGCTCGTTGGCGAGAACGGCGCGGGCAAGTCTACGCTGATGAAAATCCTGGGCGGCGTTTATCCTCATGGCAGTTACGGGGGCGAGATTCTGATAGAGGGGCGCGAGCGTCGCTTTCATCATGTACGCGAGGCTGAAAGTGCGGGCATCGCCATCATCTTTCAGGAGCTATCGCTCATCAAAGAGCTTTCCATCGGCGAGAATATTTTCCTGGGGCGCGAGCCGAGCCGCTTCGGCGTTATACGCTGGGATGAACTTTATAGCCGTGCTCGGCGCCTGCTGGATGATCTACATCTACCGCTCGATCCGCGCACGCCCGTGGGCCAACTTGGCATCGGCCAGCAACAACTTGTCGAAATCGCCAAGGCGCTTTCGCAGGAGGCGCGCATACTCGTCCTGGACGAGCCGACCGCCGCGCTCACAGACGCAGAAGTCTTGACGCTTTTTAATATTCTCGACCGACTGCGCGCGCGCAAGGTTGGCATGATCTACATTTCGCACAAGCTCGATGAAGTCTTTCGCATGAGCGACCGCATCACTGTGCTTCGCGACGGAAGATCGGTCGGCACAAAGCAGGCGGATGAGCTTGACCAGGCGCGCGTCATCGCCTTGATGGTCGGACGCGAGGTCGGCAATATATTTCCCAAAGCGGAGCACGCGCCCGGCGAAGTAGTCTTCGAGGTGCGCGATATAACGGTCGAAGACCCGGACGTGCGCGGCAAGCTTCTGGTTGATCGCGTCAGCTTTGCGGTTCGTCGCGGCGAGGTGCTCGGAGTGGCAGGGTTGATGGGCGCTGGACGCAGCGAGCTTTTAACGGCGATCTTCGGCGCGCACGCTGGCCGCGTACGCGGACAGGTGCTGGTCGCGGGCAAACCCGTCGAGATCAAAAGTCCCGCTGACGCGATCAACTACGGCATCGGTTTCGTCACAGAGGATCGAAAGCGTTACGGGCTTGTCCTGGATCAAACGATCGTCAATAACGCGACGCTCGCCAGCCTCGAACATATCTCTGGCCGCTTCGTGACCAACATGGATGCCGAGCGGGCCGCGTGCGAACAGGCCGCGCGCGATCTGCGCATCAAAGCGCCAGGAGTATTAACCATCACGGGGACGCTCTCGGGCGGTAATCAGCAAAAGGTAGTGCTCGCCAAGTGGCTTCTGACAAAGCCGCGAGTGCTCTTTCTGGACGAGCCGACGCGCGGCATAGATGTCGGCGCGAAGCAGGAGATTTACGCGCACATCAACAGGCTCGCAAGCGAGGGCCTGGCCATCGTGCTCGTCTCAAGTGAGCTGCCGGAAGTCCTTGGACTCTCGGATCGCGTCCTGGTGCTGCACGAGGGGCACATCACAGGAGAGTTCACACGTGCTGAAGCCACGCCCGAAGGCGTCATGGCCTGCGCGACGGGCCACACAGAGCGCGCTGCTTGATGCAGATACTTCACTCTGCGGCTTTGGTCGCGGGCTTGCTCCTTGCGGAGCTTCTAAATTTAGTTGAGGGCAAACTAAAGTCGAATGAGGTGTCAGGATGAGCCAACAAGCTAACGAGCCCGTGATTGATCGCCCGCCGGTCACGGCGGACACCGCGCCTGCGCGAACCATCGGCGGCGTCAAGGTTCCCATGACGGCTCTGCGCGCTTACACGATGGTCTTTGCGCTCATCGTCATCTGGCTGCTTTTCACCTGGGCGACGGACGGAATATTTCTGGAGGCCAGAAACTTCTCGAACCTGATGCGGCAAACTGCCGTGACGGGCGTGCTGGCCGTCGGGATGCTGATGGTCATCGTCGCCGGACAGATAGATTTGTCAGTGGGCTCTGTCGTCGGCTTGACGGGCGGCGTGGCGGCGATTGTCCTGACGTGGCTCGGCTGGGGACTTGTGCCCTCGCTGGCGGCGGCGATTCTGGTGGGCGCGCTGATCGGCGCATTGCAGGGCACGCTCGTAGCCTATGCGAACGTTCCGGCCTTTATCGTGACGCTGGGCGGCCTGCTGATCTGGCGCGGTGTCATCAAAGGCATAAGCCAGGGCAGCACTATCCCCATCGGCCTCACCTCATTCAAAGTCATCGGGCAGAATTATGTCTCGCCGCTTGTCGGGATCATCATCGCGCTTTTAGCGATAGCCGCCATCGTATGGCTTAACCTGCGTCGCATACGCGCGCGCACGCGCTACGGGCTGGCCGCTGCGAGCATGTTCGATATAATTCTTCGGATCACGCTTCCTTCTCTGGTCGTCCTGGGGTTTATCCTCGCGCTCAACTCTTACGCGGGCGTGCCCATCCCCGTCATTATTCTGCTCGCCATCGCGCTCGCCGGAGCATTCCTGACGAGGAATACGACGTTTGGCCGTTACCTCTACGCGATTGGCGGCAACCCGGATGCGGCGCGTCTCTCGGGCATAGGTTTGCGCCGCCATATCCTAGCGGTCTTTTGTTTGATGGGCGCTCTCTCGGGCATGGCCGGCATCATCTACACGGCGCGTGTCAGCAGCGCCGCGCCCGATGCCGGTGTGCTGCTGGAATTGGATGCGATTGCCGCCTGCGTCATAGGGGGAGCGAGCCTGATGGGCGGGCGCGGGACGATCTTCGGCGCGCTTCTCGGGGCGCTCTTTATGGCCAGTCTGGATAACGGGATGTCGCTCAAAAACATCGCGGATTTTACGCAGGATATTGTTAAAGGCTCGATCCTCGTAGCGGCGGTCGCACTCGACATGCTGGGTCGTCGAAAGGGCGAATAGCAGCCCTCGGACACAGTGGAAGGCGGGACAAATGATTTACCCGAAAATCTCCGAAAAGGGCAGTAAATACGGGCCGAAAAGCGGTTTTCAGGCGGCAAGCGAATCGCCTGGCATTTGCATCTAAGCAGTAGTTTATAGTAGTCATTTAAAAGGGACGACCAGCGAGCAGCGCGCCCCCGGAGCAATGGCTCTTAGCTGTAGAGCCGGAAGGTTGCTGCAAATAGCTGGTCGTCAAGTGTTCTTAAGAAAGAAGAGTGAATGGCAAAAAATTTAGTCATCGTTGAGTCGCCCGCGAAAGCGAAGACCATCAATAAATATCTGGGATCGGATTATCTGGTCAAAGCCTCCATCGGCCATATCAAGGACCTGCCGTCCAAGGGTCTGGGTGTGGACGTGGAGCACAATTTCGAGCCGACCTACGAGGTTATCCCGGACACCAAAAAGCGTAACAATAAAAAGATCATCGCCGAGTTGAAGAAGGCCGCAAAGGAAGCCGACACTATCTATCTGGCCGCCGACCCCGACCGAGAGGGCGAGGCCATCTGCCAGCATCTCTTTGAAGAGATCGTGCCGAAGCGCCCGCGTAAGCCTTCCTTTCGCGTGATGTTCAACGAGATTACGAAGCGCGCCGTGCAGGACGCCTTCAAAGAGCCCAGAGAGATAGACGCTAATCTGGTCGATGCGCAGCAGGCGCGACGCCTCTTGGATCGCCTGGTCGGTTACAAAGTCTCGCCGCTTTTGTGCCGCACGGTCGGAGGGCGTCTCTCCGCCGGTCGTGTGCAATCCGTGGCGCTTCGCATGGTCTGCGAGCGTGAGCGCGAGATAGAGCAGTTCGTCAAAACAGAGTATTGGACCATCATGGCGAATGTGGCGGCAAAAATGCCGCCAGCCTTCGATGCGCGCCTCTTTCGTATCGGCGAGCAGACGGTCAAAACCTCCGGCTTCGATCAGGACATCAAGAAGAATGAGATTCTGATCTCCAACGAAGAGCAGGCCGCTGAGATCGTCCGAGAAGCGGAGCAGCAAGCTTACGTCGTCTCGGATGTCGTCACAAAGGAGCGTAAGCGCAATCCTGTGCCGCCCTTCATCACGTCGAAATTGCAGCAGGAGGCTTCAAGAAAACTGAGCTTCCCCGTCAAGAAGACGATGATGCTGGCGCAGAAGCTTTACGAGGGCGTGGAGCTTGGCGCGGAAGGCGCGGTCGGCCTTATCACTTACATGCGCACGGATTCGACGCGCGTTTCAGAGGCGGCGCTCTCGGAAGTTCGCGATTTTATAGGCGGGCAATATGGCCCAAATTACTTGCCGGAAAAGGCCGTCCATTACCGCTCGAAAAAAGATGCGCAGGACGCGCACGAAGCGATTCGTCCGACGGATGTAACGCGCACGCCCGATGCTCTCGCGAAGTATCTCAACAAAGAAGAGCTAAAACTTTATCGGCTGATCTGGCAGCGCTTCGTCGCCTCGCAGATGATGGCAGCGATCTTCGATCAGACGACGATTGATATTGCGGCGGGCCGCTTTACTTTCCGTGCGACCGGGTCTGTCTTGAAGTTCGACGGCTTCCTGAAAGTTTATCAGGAGGGGCGCGACGAAAAACCCGCCGAAGATGATGACGAGCAGGAGCGAAGGCTTCCGCAAGTGGAAAAGGGCGAGGCGCTTGAATTGAAAGCCCTCAAGCCCGAACAGCATTTTACAGAGCCGCCGCCGCGCTATACGGAAGCCACTCTCGTCAAGGCTCTTGAAGAGAAGGGCATTGGCCGTCCCTCTACCTATGCGGCGATCATGACGACGATTCTCGACCGCGAGTACGTCGAAAAGCACGAAGGACGTTTTCATCCGACGGCTCTGGGGACAACCGTCAACGATCTCCTGGTCGCCAGCTTTAACGACCTCTTTAACGAGACCTACACGGCGCGCATGGAAGAGGAACTGGACGAGATAGAGGAAGGGAAGCTCAAGTGGACTGAGGCGCTGCGCGAGTTTTACGAAAAGTTCGCGAAGGATTTGAAGACCGCCGAGCGTGAGATGAAGGCGGCCAAGCAGCAGGCCATTCCGACCGACGAGATTTGCGAGAACTGCGGCTCTCCGATGGTCATCAAGTTCGGTCGCTTCGGCCAGTTCCTCGCCTGCTCGAACTATCCCGAATGTCGTACGACGCGCGAGGTCGCAAAGCCCGCGACCGAAGCGAGCGTCGCCGCAGCATCGGCATCCGCTTCGACTTCCGCGAACGGACAGGCTGAAGCAAACAGTTCCGAAGCGGAAGAGGCAGAGACGTGCGAGCTGTGCGGCAAGCCCATGGCCTTAAAACGCGGACGCTTTGGTCAGTTCCTGGGCTGCACGGGTTATCCTGACTGCCGCAACATACGCAAGATCGCGCGCAGCGGCGCGGTCGCTCCTGCGCCCGTCACGCTCGACGAGAAATGTCCCGTGGACGGCGCGCAGCTTGTCAGGCGGCACGGTCGCTTCGGCGAATTCGTTTCCTGCTCGAACTATCCGAAGTGCACTTACATCCAACGCGAGACGACGGGTGTGGCCTGCACGCGTCCCGGCTGTAAGGGAGAGATCGTCGTCAAGAAATCGAAGCGCGGCAAGGCTTTCTACGGCTGTTCGGAATATCCGAAGTGCGACGCGGTCTACTGGGACAAGCCCATCGCCACGCCCTGCCCCGTTTGCAAAGCGCCTTTCCTGCTGGAGAAGACGACCAAAAAGGATGGCACTGTTCAATACTGCGCGCAGGAGGGCTGCACCTATCGCGCAGAAGACCCTGCGGCGGTTCCCGTGGTCAAGCCCACACCGAGGACGCTTCGCCCAACGGCTGGCTAAAGAAATAAAGCCCCTCGGCGAGGCTTATAAACCCCGTCCTATTGAATAAAAACTCTCCGGGCTGAAGCGGTCGTTTGACTGCATCAGCCCGGAGAGTTTTTTTATCAACCTACCTACTTACTCATTAAAATATATATTTAAGCAGATTAGCTCCTAGATAAACTAAGTCTGGTGAGAAGAAAACGAGTAGCCAGATCAGCAGCGCACCCTTCTTTGTCTTTATTCCATTCAATCTATATACGGTCACTGTGGCAGCACCGCTCAGGGCAAGCCACGTTATCAGTGAAAGTACAGGGGAGAAGTTATGTCTCACGCGGGAGAGTATAACTACCCGGCGGACTTTATAGTCAACCCTCTATCATTGTGGTCAAACCCGCCTTTGTGTGCAAAGCCACACTCTATCGCCCTTGTCAGGGGCTAAAGGAATCAATTCGATTCCCCCGGCGCGTCCTCGGGCGGAACGGTTGGTTGTAAGCCGTCGCTCTTTTGGTCGAACGTTATTCCGGCGGCGACTTCGGGCGTGATGCGTACCCAGCCGTCTGCGGTGTGGCGGAAAGTCTCGTCCGATGAGATGGTAAAGCTTGTGCGTTCTGGCTGCCAGCTTAGGCGCTCGACCTTGATGTGCGGATGCTGCGCGCGAATCACGTTGAAGGAGTTGGTCTCGCCGCGCCCGCGTGTGGAGGTGGCTGTGCCAGCCGAGATGACGAGCGCGCTGTGGCCCGCGATCTTGTAGCGCGCAGAACTATGGCCCGTGTGGCTGACGTGCAGGTGGCCCGCAAGGAGCACGTCCGCGCCGCAGTTGGCGAGCGCCTCCATAGCCATCTCAGCGCGATTGACCAGCTCTGCTTCGTCATGTCCTTCGGGCAGATCGAAGGGATGATGCGTGACGATGATCTTAATCATCTCGTCTGCGAGCGGGCAGAGTTGTTCGCGAATCTGTGCGATCTGTTCCTCGTTGATGCGGCCATCCTTGATGGTGAGCGAGCGCGCCGTGTTGATGCCCATGATGGCGATCTCTTCATCGGCGTAAAACGGCTGTAGGTCGTCCGTGATGTAGCGCTTGTATTTATCCAGCGGCTGAAGGAAACGCGCGAAGACATTATGCAGCGGCACGTCGTGATTGCCGGGCACGACGATCTTTGGAAAGGGGAAGCGGTCTAAAAAGGAGCGTGCTTCCTTGAACTGCTGGCTGCGCGCGCGCTGCGTCAAATCGCCGGAGACGACCAGCACGTCCGGCTTCAGTTCCATGATGGTCTTGACGAGCGGTTCGATGATCGAGTAATCGATGCGACCGAAGTGCAAATCGGAGAGATGTACCAGCTTACGCATGAGCTTTCGTGTTTACTCCTTTCCATCTTCGGCGGGCGGCGGCACGATGACGTTGAGCGCGCCCGGCAAAACTCTATAGTGCAGCGGCGTGTTCATGACCGTGACCTCGCCGTCCGTGGCGACGCGCAGTCGCGAGCGCCTGGTCTCGATCCAGATTTCTTTTGTACAGAGCGCGTCGAAATCCTTCTCGTCGCGCAAGCCACCGAAGAGCGCACGAATTGCGAAGCGCAGCAGGCCCAGGCGGCCCGTGCGATGCGCCGTGTAAAGACTCAAGTGCCCTGCGTCCAGGCAGGAGCGCGCGCCGACGTTAAAGCTCTCCATCTCGTATTCGTTGTTGCCGACGAAGACGAAGGGCGTGCGCCGCAGCATCTCCGTCTCGTCCGTGTTCAGGCGAACGGTGAGAAACGGATAACGGCGCAGCACGGACAACGTGGCCCAGATAAAGGCGGGCCACTTGCCGCGCCCCAGGCGCTCCTGCTGCTTTTCACGCTGGCGGACGATCGAAGGATAAAGCCCCAGGCTCGAATTGTTGAGAAAGATACGACCGTTGACCTCTCCGACATCGACGCGCGCCACGTGAGCGTCGAATATATTACTGACAGCGCCATCGAGGTCTAGCGGGATTTTTAAATCTTTGGCGAAATGATTGAGCGTGCCAAGTGGCAGGACGCCGAGCCGCTTGCGTGTTCCGACCACAGCGGAAGCGACTGCGTTGATCGTCCCGTCGCCGCCGCCCGCGACGACGGTCTCGCAATCATCGCGGGAAGCGCGCTGGGCCAACTCGACTATCTCCTCGCCGCTCTTTGCCAGCGTAATGCGCGCATCACTCCCGCGCTGCGCAAAAAGCTCCGCGAGACGCGCGCGCGTGCTCTCCTTATCATCCGCGCCCGAAGTTGCATTGATAATGACCGTCGTATGCGAGGACATAGCACCTGTATAAGGAGCAAATGACAAGCGTCATCGCCGCCAGTATAAAACAGCTTGTCAAGATGAGAGCGAGCGCGGCTGACTCATTATAAAGCCGCTGTGATCTTCGTTGATCCGCAGAATATCGTTAAGGGCGAGCCTCGCTGTTTGAAGCTCGCCCTTCGGTTTTCCAGATCGCGCGTGACACGTTAGGTCAGGTAAGTTCCGTTAAGTGCAGAACTACACTGCACACCGCACCCACATCAACGCGCCGCGCGCCATCGCATACCTTCAACTACTGCTGCGCCATTTGCGTCCGAACGTGCGCGCTCAATGAGAAGAACGCGCTCTCTCTTAATCAGAGCCGCGCTTGTAGTCGCTGCCGCCGCCAGCCGAAGCTCCGTAGCCGCGATTTTCGCTCGTCGCGTAAGACGTGGAGGTGCCGCCGCTCGCTGTGGCCGTGCCGCCTTCATCGCCAGTCGTGCGCCCTGTCAGAGTGCTATCATCCTCACGGCCAGAAGTTCCGCGATTGACGCCCGCGAAGGAACTTTGCGCGCCACCCGATAAAGAGGCGTTGGTCTCTGCGGACGTGCCCGCTGCTCGCTGACCGGAAGCGCCCTCACCCTCTGCGTTTGAAAGATCGACGCCGAACAGCTCTTTGACTTTACTAAAGAGCGCGGGCAGCACGACCGTCTGCGCAGTCTTCGACAGCTCGTTGATAAAGCGGTCGCCGAGCGCGGAGACTTCTTCTTCCAGCCGGTCATAAGCCTTGGTGGTCTTGAACCGATCGATCAGTCCGGGGCCTTTGGGCTCTGTCTCTTCCGCCGTCTCCGTCGCCTGTCCGCCCGATACGGCTGCCAGGTTGCGGCTTGAGACGGAAGTCGCGGGACTATAGGCACTCGGCTCGTCGGATGCGCCGTAAGAGCCGCCTGTCAGAGACTGCGCCGCATAGGAGCGGCTGCCAGCAGAACGGCTCTCGCCCGTGTCGCTGCCGTAGCTTGGGGGCGACGCGGCCTGCGAGCGCGGCAGTCCTGTGCTCGTATCTTCTGCGTCGTAATAGTATGAGCGGCCATCGTCCTTGAACGTTCCGGCGATGCTGTAACCGACGATAAAGCCTACGGACAGCGCCCCGACGCTAAAGGCCACGGGCCGTTTACGAAATTGTTCGCGCCAGTCCAGTGCTTCTGTGACTGTCTCTCTCACCGCTTGATATTGGTTTGCCACTGTGTCTTTTATCTCCGTTACGGTTTGTGTGATGGATTCGCGCGCCTCTTCCATGCGACGCTGAAGCTCTGCTTTGGTGACATCTTCATCAGTCGATTCGGGCGCGCGCACGGTCGCTAAATTTCTTTCTTCAGCCATTGCTTGTCCTTTCTGAGTTCATCAACGCTTCTGTTCGGCACGATGTCGCGATTCGCCAGCCGATTCTTCATCACGACGACGATAATGCCGCCAATCACCAGATAGACTGCACCCGTGATGAGAAAGCCGAGCGCATAATTGACCGGCGGATCATAGGGCAGCAGAGTGGCGACCAGAAAAGCAATCGCGATATTGACGAGCGCGAAACCGATGGCCGCGATGATGCCACCAACGCTGATCATCACGCCGGCGCGCACATAAGCGTCGGCATCCTCCTTGACTTCTACCTTCAACAGACTGAGCTTCGTATCCAGAAGCCGCATCACGTCGTCGCCCAGACGCCCGAACAGCGTCGGCAGACTCTCCAGGTCTGTCTGCGGCGCTACGGGTGCGGGCGCAGCAGCCGTGCTTCTCTCCAAATCGGCCATTGCTCGACCCTCCCTTCAATAAGGGATGAGGGCTTTAGGGATGAGGGATGAATGATTGAGTGAAGATGTCAATTGAATCTACCACTCAAATTTTTCATCCCTCATCCCTCATCCCTCATCCCTGCTTTTTTTATCTACGACTACCGCGAATCAGGAGGCCGAGGACGAGACCGGCGGCTGCCGAGATCAAAATCGCCTGACCTGGATTCTGTCGCGCGTAATCCTTGGCCTGGTTGGCTACCTCTTTAATATCGGTGTTCTGCAAGTCCTTGATCTTATCGACGACCGGCGTCATCTTGTCCGAGACGTAGTCCTTGGCCGTCGTGGCCGCATCGGCCACCTTCTGACCGTAGTCTTTGGCCGTCTGCGCCAGACCCGTCGCCGCGCCCGTGCCCGTTCCACCGCCGCCCGTGCCCGTCGACGTGGTGCTCGGCGTCAGACTCTGACCGCCGCCGCTGCTGCTGCCGCCGCTGCCGCCCGTCGATGACGTTGATGAGCCTGTGCTTGATGAGCCGGATGAGCCGGTGCTTCCCGTCGAACCCGTGCCGGTCGTGCCAGTGCTGCCCGTGCTGCTGCTACTGCTGCTGCCGCCGCCTGTCGAAGCCGATGAGCCAGTGCCTTTTGTTGATCCGCCTGTAGGATTGTTCTGTGACATTCTCTTATTCTCCTTAAAAGTTAGGTTATCTGTGCCAAATGAGTGTGCGAGAAACTCTCAATTAAATGTGCCGCACCAGTTAAAGCTGAGCAAACGACGTGCCGACACTTTGGCTCGCACTCCCTCGTCGCCATAACCTAGTAACGACGCGGTAGCGCGCACCCTTGGTGCACATCAGCGAGCCTTCATCTTGTTGCGAAAAGATACAGCGTTAAGATAGCGCAAAGGTCGGGAACAGTACAGGCAGCAGCGCCGATTTTCCTGAAACTAAACGCGCCTTGACATCGTTTACCGAAGATGGTAAGTAAGTACTTACTTTCAAAAAGCCCGCGAAAAGGATCGTCCGTTTGAGCAAACAACCAGTCACGTCCGAGAGCAGCGCTTTGATTCCAGTGGTCGCGCCCACAGCCGCCTCCTCTTCTTCCGCGACGGCGCGAATGGCCGGCGAGGAGAGGCGTCTGCAAATCCTCCTCGTCGCTATCAGCCTCTTCGCCCGCAAGGGGTTTCGCGGGACGACGACCAAAGAGATCGCGCAGGCCGCCGGAGTCTCAGAGGCGATGGTCTTTCGCCACTTCGCCACCAAGGAAGAACTTTATTCCGCCATCCTGGATCACAAGGCTTGCGCCGGTGGCAATCTGGATTTGTGCGAAGGCGATGCGGTCAGCGCCGCCATCCTGCGCAGAGATGATCGCGCAGTCTTCGAGGGGCTGGCACTGGCGCTGCTTCAGCATCACGAACATGACACGGAGTTCCTGGGCCTCTTGACCTACGCCGCGCTCGAAGGCCACCAGTTGGCACAGATGTTCTGGGAAAGAAATGTCCTACAGGTTTACGAGCAGCTTGGCGCATACATACGCGAGCGGCAGCGCGAGGGGGCGCTGCGCGAAATCGAGCCGCGCATCATCGTGCGCGCTTTCCTCGGCATGGTTATTCATCATTCTTTGAACAACAGTCTTTGGGACCCTACGCGCCGTCTGCTCGACATCTCGAACGAGCAGGCCGCGCGCGAATTTACTTCGCTCCTTTTAAACGGCATCACCAACACGGCCTCGTCGAAGGGGACGCGCAACGGAAAAGCCGCGCGCGTCCGCAGAGGCACAGCCAAAAAGAAACAGTCGAAATGAGTCTTCGCAAATTAAAACTACTCTCTCTCTCTTTTTTCCTTGTTCTCTTGAGCCTCTTTGCGATCAGTTGCAGCGGCTCGAAAGCTCAATCGAATAAGGGCGCGCAAACGACGACAACCACGACGACTACGACCGTGGTTGATGTCACGACCGCGCCTGCTGTCGTGCGACAGTTGCCGCGCTTCTTCGAGGCGACTGGAAGTCTCGCCCCGGACGAGCAGACGGATGTTTCGCCTTCAATCGCGGGCAAGGTCGTCGCCATCGGCGTTGATCTGGGCAGCTACGTCGAGCGCGGCGCGATGATCGTTCGTCTGGACGACGTGGACTCGCGCATCCGGCTGGAACAGGCGCAGTCGCAGGTCGAACAGGCGCGCGCCGCCGTGCGTCAGGCGGAAGCCAAGATCGGCCTTCGTCCCGGCCAGAACTTTGAACCGGAGCGTGTCGCGGATGTCGGCGCGGCGCGTGTGGCGCTTGAGCTTGCAGAAAAGCAGTTGCGCCGCTACGAGCGCCTTATCGAATCCGGCGACGTGTCGCGCTCCGCTTACGATCAGCAAAAAGCGCAGCGCGACCAGTTGCGCGAGCAATACGAGGCCGCTTTGCAGCGCGCGCGGCAGGATTACGCTGCGGTCGCACGCGAGCGAGCGAACGTCACAACGGCAGAGACGCAGGTCGCTGCGGCGCGACGCAGTCTCTCTTACGCGCTGGTCTTTGCGCCGATCAGCGGCTACGTCTCGGATCGTCCAGCCGATCTGGGCGAGTACGTTTCGCCTACCTCTAAGGTCGCGACCATCGTGCGGACGAATCCTCTGCGCATGCGTATAGACATTCCCGAACAAACTATCTCGGCGGTACAGGCAGGGCAGGGCGTCTCCGTCAGTGTCTCGGCCTATCCAGATCGCACCTTTAGTGGCCGCATCGCTCGCATCTCGCCTAACGTGACGGCGACCTCGCGTACTTTGACGGTCGAAGCAGAGGTCGAAAACAACGACGGCCTGTTGAAGCCCGGACAGTTCGCCACCGTGCGCATACAGCAGTCGACCGCCGTGGCTGCGGTGCTGGTGCCAGCGCGCGCCGTCCACACAGAGGGAGCTT
>Ga0190273_10000520_pt1 | contig 14382 bp, 11 predicted proteins | sample Popmic504IS_FD_134513 | JGI IMG/M metagenome (GOLD analysis project Ga0190273, IMG submission 134513) | Populus adjacent soil microbial communities from riparian zone of Shoshone River, Wyoming, USA - 504 IS | ecosystem: Environmental > Terrestrial > Soil > Riparian zone > Trees stand | place... | reverse complement strand
CAGAGATAGCTCGCCGACAGAGAGCGTATCCGTCAGGCTTTCCGCTTCGCCCAGGTCGCCGTTCGCGCCAAGGATGCCGAGCGCAATCGGCAGATCAAAGCTCGCCCCCTCTTTACGCACATCGGCGGGCGCGAGATTGATAGTGGTTTTGTGAAAGGGAAAAAAGAAGGCGCAGTTGGTGATTGCGGCGCGGATGCGCTCTCTGGATTCACGCACGGCGGCGTCCGGCAGGCCGACGATAGTGACGGAAGAGGGCGAGTCGCTTTCACCGCGCGCCGGTGTGAGGTCAACTTCTATGTCAACGAGGTCTGCATCAATGCCATAGACGGCGGCAGACTGTGTGCGAAAGAGCATGGTGAGATTGCTCCTTGAAAGGATTAGAAGTTAGAGGTCAGAGGTCAGAGGTCAGGCAAAGATCAAAATACTAACCTCTAACCTCTAGCCTCTGCCCTCTGACTCATTGATAAAAAACAGGAGCGCGCTTTCACCGATGTGGTTGAAAGCGCGCTTGACCTTTTTCAAATAGCGTCCGATTGATGAGGAGCGAACGCTTCTGCTCTATCTCAACGACCGCCGCCGCGTCGTCGCCCACCCTGAGAGGAAGACGAGGACGGAACTTTGATCTCCTGGCCCGCCTGAAGCTCTGCATCCACGGCCATACCGTTTAATCTTGCGACATCATCGGCTGAGACGTTCGAGCGCTCGGCGATCTTGGCAATCGTGTCGCCCGCGCGCGCCTTGATCTTCAGCAGGCTGCTACCATTTGTCGGCGCATCCGCGTTCGTCTTCGCGCGCGTGAGCGTAACCAACTGCACGTTACTGTTACGCGGCGAAGAGTCACGCTGGTTGACCGGGATGTTTTTCAAGTAAGCGACGAACTGATTGGCTTTGCCGCCGGGGATGCGAAGCTTGTGCGCCTCGCCTCGCGGCGTCACGTCGCGACGCAGTTCAGGATTGAGACTTCGAATATAGTCAACGCTGTGACCTGTGGCCGCCGCGACATGATAAAGGCTGGTCGCACTCGGCACTTCCACCACATCGTATGAGAGCGGAGCGTCGGGACGAATATTGCGGAAGCCGTACTTCTCAGGATTCTTGGCGATCAGGATCGTCGCCAGGATATTCGGCACGTAGTTACGTGTCTCCTGCGCGATGTACGGATAGATGGCCCAGAAGTCTGCACGACCGGCGCGCGAGATGGCGCGGTCGACGTTGCCCTGTCCGGTATTGTAAGCGGCCATCGCCAACTCCCAGTTACCGTTGTAGTGGCGAGCCAAATCCTTCAGGTAACGTGCAGAGGCGCGCGTCGCCTTCTCGTAGCTATTGCGCTCGTCGATCCAGGCCGTCTGCCGTAGACCGTAGGTTGCGCCCGTGCCCGGAATAAACTGCCAGAGGCCGGAAGCGGCGGCCCAGGATTGAGCGCGCGGACGCCATGCGCTCTCTACCTGACCGAGCCAGGTGACATCTTCGGGCACGCCCTCTTCGCGGAAAATCTTGCGGGCCATCTTCATAAACTGGCCGGAGCGACGCAGTCCCGTCTCCATCGTCCCGCGACCGCGACCCTGATAATAGTTGATAAACTGCTGTATCAGCGGATTGGTATTGAAGCCGAAATCAATCGCGTTCTTGGCCTGTTCAAGCCTTGCAACATCCTCGGGGTTGACCGTCTGCTCTTCCTCTGTGAGGACAAGCTTGCTGAGTTCGTCCAGGTTCGACGGCTCAAACTTCTGCTCGCGGAAACCGACCTGCGCGACTAGCTGTTCCTGCTTGACTGCGCCGCCGCCACCCGTGGAAACGGGCACGACGCTGCTGGCAAGCATCCCGCCCTGCGGCACAGGCTGGACGTACTGCTGGTTCGGGACTTCCAAACGATAGATTCTTTCGACCAGTTCCAGGTAGTAGGTTTGCAGACGCTGGTTGGCGCGCACATCCATACCTGATTCGAGGATGACATCCACCGCTTTATCAAACTCATCGCGCGCCTGCTCACGACGATTATCGTCAAGGTTGAGCTTGCCCTTCTTGAAATGATCTTCCGCTTTGGCAATCACCTGCAAGGCATGCGTATCTGCCATCTCGACCTCGGTCGGGATGGAGCGCGCGGAAGAACCCGTCGGAATCTGTGCGGAAGTGAGAGCAGCGGGGGCGGCGAGCGCCAACAGAAGTGCGGCGCGGGCGATCAAACGGGGGAAGCTCGTTGTTATCAAGTCGTCGTTCTCCTTAAAGTAAAGAAAGCTAGAGCGAATCCACGACGGCGACTTCCTTAACCCAAAGGGTCGCACAAGCGGCATCCACGATCTCGAACGCGAGGGGTATATGCAAAGTTCCTTTATTTAAAGTGACTCCGCTGGGAGGGCTATTCATGCACCGGGGCACGATTTGAAGCCACAGTTAGCGGAGGGTATCACACGGTTTCGCGGAGTGTCAAACAAATACCCACCTTAAATAGAAGGCGAAGCGGTTAGAAATTCCACCAAAAACCGCTTCGCGCCAGTAATAAAGATGCTCACAAAGAGCGGCGGGTTGTGCCACCGGGGAGAGGATTTTCACCCCGCGTAACTGTTGAAATAGTTAGACCTGCTAAGCGTCCCGGACGGGCGTCGGGCTGGCCGCATGAGGGATGCGCGCCGGGCGCGATCCTGTGGTCGCGGGGGGCGCTTCCCTGGCCTTTAAAGCCTCGCGGAAGACCTGGCGCACGTTGTCCACGAAAACGAAGCGAATGTCCTTAAAAGGCTCTTTGGGCACTTCGTCCATGTCGCGCCTGTTCTGTTGCGGCAGGATGATGGTCGAGACGCGCGCCCGCCGCGCCGCCAGCACCTTCTCTTTGACGCCGCCGACGGGCAGGACATTGCCGCGCAAGGTGATCTCGCCCGTCATCGCCACATCCTTGCGTATGGCTCGCTGCGAGAGCGCAGAGACCATCGCGGTCGCGAGCGTTATCCCGGCTGAAGGGCCGTCTTTGGGAATAGCGCCTTCAGGAATGTGTATGTGCAGATCGTAGTTACTGAAATCGTCTTCGTTGATTTCCAGTTCACGGGCGCGCGACTTGGCGTAGGAATAGGCGGCCTGCGCGGACTCGCGCATTACTTCACCGAGTTGGCCGGTCAGGACCAGATTGCCTTTGCCCTTCATACGCAGGGCCTCTATAAAGAGCACGTCGCCGCCGACGGCTGTCCAGGCCAGCCCCGTAGCCACGCCGATCTGATCTTTCTTTAAGACCTCGTCGGGCAAAATCTTCGGCGCGCGCAGGAACTCGTGAAGATTTCTAAGCGAGACGCGCACCACGCCAGTGTTGCCCTCGGCGATGCGGCGCGCCACCTTGCGACAGATCGTGCCGATCTCGCGCTCCAGTTGGCGCAGCCCGGCCTCCTGCGTGTACTGCTGAATGATGGCGAGGACTGCCGTCTTAGAGATATGCACGTTGCGCGCAGTGATGCCAGTCTCTTCCATCTGTTTGGGCAGCAGGTGACGACGCGCAATCTCGCGCTTCTCTTCTTCCGTGTAACCGGCCAGGCGGATCACTTCCATCCTATCGCGCAAAGCGGGTTGAATAGTCTCAAGCACGTTGGCCGTCGTCATAAACATCACGTTCGAGAGATCAAACGTGATGCCAAGATAATTATCGCGGAAGGAATTGTTCTGCTCCGGGTCAAGGACTTCCAAAAGAGCCGACGAAGGATCGCCGCGAAAGTCCGCGCCGACCTTATCAATCTCGTCTAGCATGATGAGCGGATTATTCGTGCCCGCTTGCTGTATGGCCTGAACGATGCGACCCGGCATCGCGCCGACATAAGTGCGGCGGTGTCCGCGTATCTCCGCCTCGTCGTGGACGCCGCCCAGGGAGAGTCGCACGAACTTTCTGTCAAGCGCCCGCGCTATCGAGCGACCCAGAGAAGTCTTGCCAACTCCTGGTGGGCCAACCAGACAGAGGATCGGCCCTTTGGGTTTCTCTTTGAGCTTGCGCACGGCCAGCGCTTCTATGATGCGCTCCTTCACTTTTTCCAGCCCGTAGTGATCCTCGTTGAGGATGCGCTCGGCTTTTGCAAGATCAAGATTATCGACCGATGCTTTCGACCAAGGGAGATCGGTCATGATCTCCATCCAGTTGCGCAAGGTCGCTGTCTCTGCCGCGTCCGGATGCATGCGCTCTAATTTCTTCAACTGCCGCAGCGCTTCTTCTTCGGCGGGTTTCGGCATCTTCGCCGCTTCGATCTTCTCTCTGAACTGTGCGATCTCTTCGGCCAGTTCGTTGCCCTCGCCAAGCTCGGACTGAATCGCTTTCAACTGCTGGCGCAGGTAAAACTCGCGCTGCGAGCGGTCGATGTCGGCACGGGCCTGCGTGTTGATCTCCTGCTGAACCGTCAGGACTTCGATTTCTTTATTTAAAAGCTCGTTGACGCGGCGCAGTCGTGCGGTCGTGTCTGCGATGTCAAGAACGCTCTGCGCGTCTTCGACTTTCAATTCGAGGTTCGAGGCAGAGAGGTCTGCGAGTCTTCCTGCGTCGTCCAGATTAGCGATGATCGCCATCACTTCGGGCGAGATGTTTTTGCCAAGGTTAGCGGCCTTCTCCATAGAGGCGCGCACGTTGCGAATCAAGGCTTCGACTTCCAAGGAACGTTCGGGCGCGGGCGTCTCCTGTATGACGTGCAGGCGCGCGCGCAGGTATTCGCCCCCTGCCTCGACCGATTCGATCTCGGCGCGTGCAAGCCCCTGCACGAGTATGCGTATGCGCCCATCGGGGAGCTTGAGCATACGCATGATGACGGCCACCGTCCCGATCCCGTAGAGGTCTTCGCCCGCAGGCTCTTCCTTGTCCAAATCCTTCTGCGAGGCGAGCAGGATCATGCGATTCTCGCCGAGAGCCTCGTCCACGGCGCGAATGGATTTCTCGCGCGAGACGAAGAGCGGCACGATCATAAAAGGATAAATAACGATGTCGCGCAAAGGCAGCAGCGGCAATTCACCGGGAATTTGTAACTGCTGTTCCTCACTGCCGCCGCCGCTGGCAGCATTGGTCGCCTCCAAATCCTCTGCGATCTCTGAATTGGTAATGATAGCCATAGTCTTAAAATAATAAGCGATGAAGGCCGCAACCACTAACCCCGAGCGAGAGAGCCCGCGCACTTCATCGTCGATTATTCATCTTCCTCTTTTACCGTCACTTTAAATTCCGCGCCGCGGCGGTCTTTTCTTTTTGGCAGCTGCACGATCAGCACTCCGTTTGACAGCTCGGCGGTCGCTTCCCGCACGTCTATCGTCCAGCGAAGCGGAACGGTGCGGCTGAAATGTCCGTAGCTCCTCTCAGAACATAGATGCGAGATAATGCGCGTGCGTGTCGCGCGTCTTCTCTTTTCTCCGCAGATGCGCAGGTGCGTGCCCGTCAATCCGACCTTGATCTGAGACGCCGTGACGCCCGGCAACTCTACGCGCACGGTGATCGCCTCACCCGTTTCGCACAGATCAACGGGCGGCGACCACGCGCCCGGCGCAGCCGGAGCATCCGTAAGCGTCGCCTCCTGCAAAGCGTCGAAGAGACGCCCCACGCGGTCGCGCAATCTTTCCAATTCGAGGCGCTCAAGCCCCACAGCATGAACCGCTTTTATCATAAGCAATCGGTGGTCAGTGCTTGCGTGGCCAGTTGAAATCAGTCTTTAACTGAAAACTGATGACTGACCACTGATAACTATCTTTCAAGCTCTTTTGGCGGCCTGTCCGCCCTGACGAGAGCGCACCAGATGTTTTAGCTCGTGCATAAATTCCGAGACATCCTCGAACTCCAGATACACAGAGGCGAAGCGCACGTAGGCCACCTTGTCCAGTTCTTTGAGGCGACGCATGATCTGCTCGCCGATCTTACTCGTGGGCCGTTCGCGCTCCGGCGATTCCTGCACATATTTTTCCACCGTGTTGACGATGCCTTCCAACTTTGAAGAAGGCACTGGCCGCTTCTCGCAGGCGCGAAGCAGCCCGGCCATCACCTTGTTACGGTCGAAGGCCTCGCGCCGCCCGTCCTTCTTGATGACCATGTACGGGATTTCGTCTATGCGCTCGTAAGAGGTAAAGCGCCGCTCGCAACGCAAACACTCTCGGCGACGACGAATCGCATCGCCTTCGCGAGACTCGCGCGAATCCACCACCTTGTCTTCAATAAAACCGCAGAAAGGACACTTCATAAAAAGCTCCTCAAGAGTTTAGGGGAATATCACTTTCCGACGCCGACCACTTGCAACTCGTCCTCGATCTTCGTTTCCGCGGGCTCTATCTTTTCATCTTCGACCGCGTGCTCGACCGCTTCGGACGAAGTCAATTCACGCAGCCGCTTGATCTGTATGTCCCCGCGCAGCAGATAGTAGAGGCCAAAGAGAACAGCCGGAGCGAAATCAACCAGATGAATGATGATCGAGACAGCCGCCGCCTGTTCGCGCGCCACGCCCAGAAAGACCAGCCCCGCAGCGGTCGCCGCATGAAAAGCTCCGGCAGCGCCGCCCGGCGTTGGAACTAATGAACCGACCAGCGCCCAGCCGAGCACAAAGACTGTCTCGCTAAAGCCGAAGGGCAGTCCGAAGGCGCGAATCACCAATCCGTTTGCCAGGATGATGGCGAGCCACAAAAGGAGCGTCCACGTCGTCGTCACTAGAAGCTCGCGCGGGTGGGCCAATACCTGTAAAGCCGTCGCCAGTTGTTCCAGCGTGCTCACCGCAGCATGGCGCACGCGTTCGGGCACAAACTTCCAGCCAGCCAGTCTCTTGTCCAGCCAGCGCGTCGCCCTGCGCGATTGACGCTCGAACCAGACCAGACAGGCGACGCCGATGATCGCCAGGACGAGCAGGATAACGCCCGCCTCGCGCACATGCATCAACTCGGTCGCATTACTACCCGGCGCGCGAAACCATAGTAGATTGGCCGAGAACAAAACAACGACGGCGACCATGTCGCAGAGCCGCTCGACCATAATGGTGACGAACGAAGCGGCGGGTCGCACGCGCCTGTCGCGCAGCGGAAGGACCACTGGACGAACGACTTCGCCCGCGCGTCCGAAGAGAAAGACCGAGCCGAAGCCGACCGTCGTCGCGACGAATAGCTCGCGCAGGGAGGCAGGGGTCAGCGGCGCGAGCAGCGCTCGCCACCGGAAGGCTCGCAGCAGATAGGTCAAGCAGACGACCAGGATTGAGGTCGCGAGCAGCGGCGCGTTCGCTTGGGCGAGGCTCTGGCGCACCTCTGCCCAGTTGAGCCCGCGCCCGAACCACCACAGGATAAGCGCGGCGAGCGCAACTAACGCGATGAATTTCAGATGTTTACGCAAAAGAGATCGTGTGCCCTTCTGAGTGAAAGCCGCACCCTTCCACGGGCCATAAAACTTGACTCGGGACGCACCCCTACCACAATATATAGTGTGGCCAGGCAAGGCTACAATACTTCGCCACAGGGGCGCAAGAAGCGAGCAGGGGGAAACTGCCGCGAAAGCCATACCGTAGGGCACAGCCGTGTACGCCCCTCGTCGGGCTTACGGCCAATGTTTTCAGGAACTTTCGCTTCCCGCGCGTCGTAATCAGGGCTTGGCAGGGAAGTTTTCCACCTTGCCGTAGACGCTCTAAGAGAAGGTTGCGGCCGAAGGCGACGGAGAGATTAAAAGGTGGGAGCTGCAAAGGTTTTGGCGACGACTGAGGGAGCCGAATTAGTCAGACGATGCCGGGCGGGCGACGGCGCGGCGTGGGAAGAAATCGTCTCCAGTTTTTCCCGCCGCATCTATAATCTGGCCTATCGCTTTACGTCGCGCGCAGATGCGGCAGAGGATTTGACGCAGGAAGTCTTTATACGCGTCTATCGTTCTTTGGAACAATATGATCCCCGTCAGGGCGATCTGCAAAACTGGCTGATGCGCCTCGCGCGTAATCTAATCATAGACGATTACCGACGCCGCCAGCGCACGCCGCATGATACGCACGCAGATGATCTGGAAGATCATACTTATCATCTGCGCGCATCGAGCGGCTCTGTGCAGTCGGAGATGGAACGCCGCGAGCTGGGCGCGCAGGTACAGGCAGGCATCGATAAGCTCTCTCCCGATCTTCGCACCTGCGTCATCCTACGCGACATAGAAGAGCTGAGCTATCAGGAGATAGTCGATCTTTTACAGATACCAGAGGGCACTGTGAAGTCACGTATCAATCGCGGTCGAATTGAGCTGGCGAAGATTTTGCGCCGCATGAGAGTCGTCGCGATGACGAGCGTGTAGACAAAAGTTAGGAGCGGAGAGCGTCTCCCATTGGGGCGGGAGAAACTGTCTCCTTGAAAATAAAAAACAGGGGTGGAAACGAGTAAACTATTATGCTTTGTGCAGATTTTGAAGATCGATTGACAGATTACATAGAGGGCACGCTCGCAGCGGCAGAGGCTCGGCCCTTCGCCGAGCACGCCATGCGCTGCCCCGTCTGCCACGATCTTTTGAGCGAAGTCAAGAACACCATTAACGCATGTCAAATCTCTGAGCCTGCCCCGCCACCCGCCGAACTCGAAGCACGCATCCTGATGCAGACGATGCCCGACGCGGCTATGACGTGCGAAGAGTTTGAAGATTGCCTGACAGATTACCTGGACGGATTTCTGCCCGCCCCCCTTTACCATCGCTGGGAACGCCATGCCGCCCTGTGTGCCAGTTGCACTGAGCTTCCAGGCCAAGTCGTGCGCTCAATCGGCGCTTGCTACACCTATATCAACGAAGAGAGAGCCGTGCCCGCAGGATTGCACGAGAGAATTTTGCAGGCCACACTCGGCACGACGCAGGCCGAAGAGGTACGCGCGCCCCTCGCTGCACGCATCGCCGCATGGATGCGTGTCTGGCTCGATCCGATTGTCTCTCCGCAACTGGCGACCGTCGCGACCATGCTGCTCGTCGCCGTCCTGGTGCTGACCAGCACGGTCTCTGCCGACGGCTCGATCGGCGGCATTTATCGCGCGGGCGTTCGTATGGCCGAGAAGACTTATGAGGCGAACACTGCCGTCAAGGGTGTGGCCGACGGGATTACGGATTTTATGAGCCGCCAGCAGCCAGCACCTTCCGACAAAAAGGAAGCGGCCAAACCCGATCAGTCGCGCGAGCAGAAGAATCGTTAAAGGGAGTACGCTTCCGCAGAAGTTTAGAGACGTTTAGAGAACTCGGAATAAACAGTGATTCGTTGAAGAGAACACACGGCAAGAAGAATGAACTGCGCTTACCATATTAGAAATCCGGCGGTCGTGCATTGTAATAGTTGCGCCCGCCCCCTGTGCCCTGCGTGCGACCATCGCATACGCGGTTTCCCTTTTTGTCAGGACTGCATCGTCGCGGGCGTAGAGATGCTGCAACAACAGCAATCGCGCTCTTCAAAGCTGCCTGTGGTACGCCGCAAGAGTTCTCCGCTCATCGCCACACTGCTTTCGATTGTGCCGGGACTGGGCGCTGCCTATAACGGTCAAACGTCGAAAGCCATCGTCCACTTCTCCATCTTCGCCAGCTTTTTTCAGATGGCGGTCGTCACAGACGGCATGGCCTTCTTCGTGTTGGGCCTCTTCGGCACGCTGCTGTTTGCGGCGGTCGATGCGTGCCGCACGGCGCAACTGCTGCGCGCAGGTCTCGCGCCCGATGCCGAAGAGGATGTCATCGCGCGCCGTCTTTACGGTAATCCATTCGCGTGGGGCTTGACGCTGCTTGTCCTGGGGACGATCTTTTTGCTCCACACGATGCTCGGCATACAGCTTCCCGTCAGACAGTTTTTGCCGGTCGCGCTCGTGGCGCTTGGCGCTTACATGCTCGTCGATTATGTCGGACGACGACGCCGTCGCGATCGAGAGCCCGCAGCTTTCGATGCGCTTCGTCCGCCGCCCTCCGTGGTCGTCGGCTCGCAACTGGACGCGTCCAGATTTCGCACCGGCGAATTGATTACGCAGGTCACTGCGCGCGAGGCAGAGGTCTTTCCCTTCGAGCCGCGACCTTGAAGAAAGCAACGGTCGAATAAATTTGTTTTTCCTTTTTGTCTTTGTTGGGTCGCCCGTCTCTTTGTTATGATGTTGGAGAAGGCGCACGTGCCGGCGCTCGAACCATGCGGAAGGGTTTAAGCGAAGGAGTTGGGGCGGCGCTGAAGAGTTAGAGCGGTACTTTTTCGTCCTAGAGGTTACAGGTTATGACAGCTTTTCTAAAAATCGCAGGCCGTTGGGGTTCAATCATTGCGCTTATCCTGATGATCGTCACGCTGCTGCGGCAGTTGATCTCGCTGGTCACATTTTTAATCGTCGCCATCAAGGTTGCGGTCGTCGTGATCTTTATCGCCATCATGCTGCTGATAGTGCTTTCCATTCTTCGTGGCCGCCAGAGTCGGCGGCGCGAGGCCGAAGATATTTGATGGGCTGATTGCCCTTCTTTGTAGTAAAATAGCTCACGCGCGGCGAAGAGCACCTGTGCCGCGCGTGGGCTTTTGTTTCACTCCTTCCAGGCTCTCCCTTGCAGAAACTTCCAGGGGTTGCAATCTCGCTTCTCATGTGATAGTTTCCCTGACCTTTGCAGCACTCGAATCCGGTCGATCACATTGCGACCACAAGTGTATTGCCCCGTGCGCTGCAAAATCTCCAAGTAGGTTCACAATTTAAGACCTCGATAGCATTGATCTAGAATCAGTCGCCCTCGTCCGGCAGGCTGTGTCTTTCCGGGGTTCGCTCGCGCGTCTCTCTCCAAATGTATTTTGCGCGCGAAGATAAAACCGCCAAGGAGCACGTATGATGGCCAGAGACGACCGCTTTTACGCTTTTATCGTCGCCCACACCTCCAACCCAAGTTCACGCATCCGCCGTATTTCTCTGCACAAACGCTGGGTCAAAGCCTGCGTTTGCGCCATCTCCGTTCTGCTCGGCGTCGCCGCCTACGGGATTTACGGGCTGACGCAGCAGGCCGTGCACTTGAGAGTCGCCTACGAGAACCAGCGTCTGCGCGCGGAGAATGAAAAACAGCGGCAACAGCTAAACAGTTTGAATCAGAGAGTCGAGGCCGTCGAGACCGTCTCGCGTCGCATCGCGGAGATGTCCGGCGTCCAGCATGAGGATCAACAGTCTTCAACCCAGCGCGGAGCTGGCGGCCCGGAATTGCCCTTCGACATCGCCACCACGATTGAGTATCGCACCAAAGTCATCGAGAGGGATTTACGCACGTACGAGGCGGCGCTGCACACGCGCTCTGTGACGCCCTCCATCTGGCCCGTCTCCGGCGAGTTGACGGACGGCTTCGGCGGTCGCAGCAATCCCTTCGGCGGCGGCTCTTTCGAGTTCCACACAGGCCAGGACATCGCGACCATCTATGGCACGCCCGTGATGGCTGCGGCCAATGGTAAAGTGGTCTTTTCAGGATGGCAGAACGGTTACGGTCAGGTCGTCATCATAGATCATGGCGGCGGGCTCACCACGCGCTACGGCCATCTTTCGCACATCGATGTGCTGGAAAATCAGAGGATCGCGCGCGGCGATATGTTGGGGCGCGTCGGCTCGACGGGACGCTCCACCGGCCCGCATCTTCATTACGAAGTGCGCATCAACGACGAGCCCGTCAATCCTAAACAGTATTTGCCGCACGGCGTAGATTAAAAGGCAGCCCGTTCAAAAAAATCTCAAGCGCGCAGGGCAGTAAGAAGTGATGCTTCTTACTGCTCTACTGCTTTCGGCTCTACGGTTTTTGCTTGCCCGTCTGCTAATATCCCTCCATCCGAATCGAAAAGCTTTTACATCATCGAACTGTAAAGAAAAGGTTATCCGAGATGGCCCTTCCGAGACTCCGCTCGCGTGCAGGCGCTTTCGCGCTCGTCGCGCTTCTCTTCATCACTGCGGTCGCGCCGTGTGCCTTCGCCGACGAAGGCATGTTTATGCCGGATGCTATTAATCGCTTGCCCCTGGATAAGCTTAAAGCTCGCGGTCTGAAGATTCCCGTCACGGACATCTACAACGCGGCGGGATCGAGTCTCAAGGACGCCATCGTTATCATAGACGGTGGCACGGGCGAATTCGTTTCGCCTGAAGGGTTGCTCCTCACCAACCATCACGTCGCCTTCGATGCGCTAGTGGCCGCTTCCACCCCGGCCAACGATTATGTCGCACGCGGCTTTACGGCACGCACGCGCGCCGAAGAGTTGCCCGCGCCCGATTACACCGTCACGATCACAGAGGACATGCACGATGTCACGAGCGAAGTTCTAGGCAACATCCCTGCGACGCTCGCGAATGATGAACGTGCGAGTGCTATCGAAGAAAGGGTCGCTGCTCTGGAAGCAAGTGCGCGCAGCCGTGCCGCAGGTCAGGAAGCACGCATCCGAATCATGCCGCTCAACGAGGGGCTCTCCTATTACATGTTTACGTCTCTGGTGCTGCGCGACGTGCGTATGGTTTATGCGCCGCCCAATAGTGTGGCCCAGTTCGGCGGCGAGACCGACAACTTCGAGTGGCCAAGACACGGCGCTGATTTCGCTTTTCTTCGCGCCTATGTTGGCCCGGACGGTAAGCCAGCGGACTATTCCACCAACAACGTGCCGTTCAAGCCGAAGAAGTTTTTATCGCTCTCGATGGGCGGAGTCCGTGAAGGCGACTTTATGATGGTGCTCGGTTATCCGGGCTCTACGCGCAGGTATCGCGAAAGCCAGTCGGCCCGCTATAGCCAGGATGTTGACTGGCCTTTTCTAGTTGATCTCTATACGAACTACATACGCATACTGGAAGACACTGGCCGCTACAACCCTGCGCTGCGTATCCGTCTGCAATCCGACATAGCCGATTACAGCAACACCTTGAAGCTCTACGCGGGCTCGATTCCGGCGCTTCGTCGCGCAGACTTCGCCGCGAAAAAACGGCTTGAAGAAGAGGCCTTCGCGCGCTGGGTTGCCGGAGACCCGGCGCGCAAAGCCAAATACGGCGAAGTCCTGCCCGGTATCAGTAAAGCTTATGACGAGAAGTTTGCTACGGGCCAGCGTGATCTGGTCGTGCAGCAGATGTTCGCCGTCAGCGACCTGATCGGTCTCGCTTATCTTGCCGGACAGGTCGCCGCAGATAAAGAGCGCCCAGAGGCAGAGCGCAACCCTGTTTTCGCCAACGCCGGATTGGCGCGTCTAAAATCGCGCATTGGGCCAATCCTCGCGTCGCGTAATCCGACCGTCGAGCGAGAGATTCTGACTTTCCTTCTGCGCAAGGCCGATGAGCTTCCCGCAGGGCAAAAGATCGAGGCGGTTGAAAAGCGCTTCGGCAATCTTCAAGGTGAAGCCAGGCGTCGTGCGGAAGAAGATTTCGCGCGCACCATCATAGACGGTAAACGCTTCGGAAGCGCCGAGGCGCTCTCTTCGCTCTACACGATGACGCAGACACAGCTGCGCGAGCTGCGCGAGCCGCTCATAGAGTTCTCTGCGGAGATGGGCGCGGAGGAGCGTCGGCGCTCGCGTCTGTCGCGAGAGTTCAACGCGGTAGTCGAGCGCTTGCGCCCTCGCTTGCTTGCAGGCATGAGCGAGATGCGCGGCTCTCTGCCCGCTTACCCGGATGCCAATCGCACGCTTCGCTTCGGCTACGGCGAGGTTAAAGGCTACGCGCCGCGCGAGGCGATTCTTTATCAACCGTTCACGACGCTCTCAGGCGTTATGGAAAAGGAGACGGGGCAAGGCGAGTTCATCGTTCCGGAAAAACTGAAGCAGCTTTACGCGGCTCGCGACTTTGGCCCATACGCCAGCGGCGGCGATGTGCCCGTCAACTTTCTGGCCACGACGGACATCATCGGCGGCAATTCCGGCAGTCCGATCATGAACGGTCGCGGCGAGCAGGTCGGCATCATCTTCGATGGTAACTACGAAGGGCTAGGCAACGATTATCTCTACAGCGATGCGACGAATCGCGCCATCTCCATCGACATACGCTACGTGCTTTTCATCACAGACAAGTTCGGCGGCGCAGGCTACCTCTTAAAAGAGCTTGATATAAAAAACATGCCAGCGGCGCGTGCTCATGGCGACGCTTCAACTCGGAAGTAAGTTTGAGGTTCATGCGAGCGGCGTGGCTTGCAGTTGAATGTTAGGAACATCAAGACTCACCACAGAGACACAGGGAACACGGAGATAACACAGAGAGTCGAAGCGCATTCCTTCCTCCGTGTTCCCTGTGTCTCTGTGGTGAGTGCCTCTCCGCATACGCTCAATTGAGATTTGCTCTAATCGCACGAGCGGATCAGTTTCGGGCGAAAATTTTTTAGATTTTTCGCTTGACAGAGTTGCGGGCTATCGCTTAGTATGCGCCGTCGTTTCGATGCAGGGATTTCCTTTAACTCGCCCCCGCAGAGAGATTTGCAAGCAATACAGAAATGAGTTTCAGCTTTTCCCCATTGGTCTGTGTGTG
>Ga0190273_10000519_pt1 | contig 14383 bp, 11 predicted proteins | sample Popmic504IS_FD_134513 | JGI IMG/M metagenome (GOLD analysis project Ga0190273, IMG submission 134513) | Populus adjacent soil microbial communities from riparian zone of Shoshone River, Wyoming, USA - 504 IS | ecosystem: Environmental > Terrestrial > Soil > Riparian zone > Trees stand | place... | reverse complement strand
GCTCGAGTGCGCGCGTCGGGAGCTGGCCGAGGAGGCGGAGCTGCAGGCGGAGGACTGGCGGGTGCTGCACGTCGTCTATCCCAGCCCCGGCTTCCTCAGCGAGAAGGTGACGATCTTCGAGGCGACCGGGCTCTCGCCCGCGAGCGGGGAGCGGGACGAGGACGAGGAGATCGAGATCGTCCGCCTCGACCTCGCCCAGCTCGACGAGGCGCTGCCGCAGATCCGCGACGCCACCACGGTGATCGCCCTGCAGTACCTGCAGCGGGAGCTCTAGCCCTCAGCTGACGAGGCGTTGAGCCGGGCGGCGCGCTTGGTCAGGTAGTTGCGCTCGGGGATGTTCTTGGTCAGCCGCGCCGCGCGTTCGTACTCGGCGACCGCGCCGCGCCTGTCGCCCTGCTCCTCCAGCAGGTGGGCGCGGGTGGCATGGAGGCGATGGTGCTCGCCGAGGGTGTCGCCGAGCTGGTCGAGCAGCGCCAGCCCCGCGTCGGGCCCGTCGACCATCGCCGCCGCGATCGCCCGATTGAGGGCGACCATCGGATTGCCGGTCACCTGCTCGAGCAGGCCGTAGAGGGCGAGGACTTCGCGCCAGTTCGTCTGCTCGGGCCGCGGCGCCTTGGCGTGCTCGGCGGCGATCGCCGCCTGCAGCTGGTATTCGCCGATCGCGCCCCGTGCCAGGGCTCCGCCGAGGAGTGCGCGCCCCTCCCCGATCAGCGCCTGGTCCCAGAGCGAGCGATCCTGCTCCTCGAGCGGAATCAGCTCGCCGCGCTCGTCGGCGCGGGCGGGCCGGCGCGCCTCGGTCAGCAGCATCAGCGCCAGCAGTCCGCCGGCCTCGGGCTCGGCCGGCGCCGCCAGGTGGACGATGCGGCCGAGCCGGATCGCTTCGGCGGCGAGGTCGGCCCGCGCCAGCTCGGCCCCGGCGCTGACCGCGTAGCCCTCGTTGAAGATCAGGTAGATCACCCGCAGCACCGAACGCAGCCGCTCGCCTCGTTCCTCGGCGGCCGGCATCGCGAACGGCTCGCCGGACTCCTTGACCGTCTTCTTGGCGCGGCTGATCCGCTGCGCCATCGTCTGCTCGGGGACGAGGAAGGCGGCGGCGATCTCCCCCGTGGTCAGCCCGGCGACCGCGCGCAGGGTGAGGGCGATCGCCGAGGCCGGGGTCAGCGCCGGGTGGCAGCACATGAACATCAGCAGCAGGGTGTCGTCCGCTTCGTCCGCCTCCGCTGGCGCGCCGGGCGGGACCGGCGGCCCCTCCGCGGCAACCGCCTGCTCTCGATCCCGCCGCGCCGCCTCGCTGCGGATCCGGTCGGTCATCCGCCGCGAGGCGACGTGGATCAGCCAGCCGGTCGGATTCTCCGGCAGGCCCTGCGCCGGCCACTGCCGCGCCGCGTCGATCATCGCCTCCTGCACCGCGTCCTCGGCGTCGGCGAAGTCGCCGAAGCGTCGCGCCACCGCGACGAGGGCCCGCGGCGCCGACTCGCGCAGCAGGCCCTCGATCTCGTGGTTCCTTTTGCACGTCATAGGGGCGAAAGGAACCACGACTCAGTGCGTGATCGGGGGGCCCATCACCTCGCGGACCTCGATCCTCTGCTTGATCGGCTCGCCCCGGGGTCCAGGGGCGGCGGAGCCCTTGGCGGCGATCTCGACCGCCCGCTCGACCGACTCGACGTCGATCAGCCGGAATCCGGCGAGCAGCTCCTTCGACTCCGGGAAGGGACCGTCGGTGACGACGGGGGAGCCGCTCTCGTCCCAGACGACGAACTTGGCCAGCTCCGGCGCGGCCAGGCCCCGCGCGTCGACGAACTCTCCCCGCTCGGTCAGCTCCGCGTTCAGGTCCTTCTGGTAGGTGACGTGGGCGTCGATCTCCTCGGGCGTCCACTCGGTCATCGGCGGCACGCTCTCCGGCACGCCTCCGTACTCCTGCAGCAGCATGAACTTCATGGGCCTTCTCCTTGCTCGTCGTGCCTCATCGGTAAGGCGCGTTCACAAGTCTGTCGGAGCCGCGCCCCCGTTTTCGACATCGGCGGAGAAACAGGTGCCGGCTAGGGGCGCGGCCGCTGGCGGACCTGGCGCTCGCGGGCGGCGATCTCGCGCATCCGCCGTTGCGACTCGGCTGCGTTGGCAATCGCGAAGCTTGCGAGGAATCTCATGGTCTCGGCTCCTTTCAGAATCCGGCCGGAAACGACACCATCAAAAGCGTCTTGCCGGTGTCTCCAACACTAGCTAATATGGATAGCCGGTGTCAAGCCCGATCGACAACCTCCTTCAGCCCGAGATCGACCTCCTCGTCGACTTCGTCAACACGCACGATCTCGAGGAGGAGACCGACGCGATCGCCGAGCCGGCCCTGCTGCGGACCTGGATCGCCGAGCACGCGGGGGAGCACCTGCCCGACGTCGACGAGGACGATCACAGGCGCCTGCTCGAACTGCGCGAGTCCCTACGCGCCCTGCTGCGCACCAACAACGGCGGCGAAGCGGGGGAGGCGGAGCTGCGGGCGCTGCGTGATGCGGCCGGGCGCAGCCGCTACCGCCTCTCCTTCGACCCCGCCGGCCGCCTCAGCCTCGCCCCCGCCCGCGCCGACCTCAGCGGCTTCGAAGCCCGCCTCCTCCTCGCGATCGAGCGCCTCCAGTGCGAGGAGGCCTGGCCGCGCCTCAAAGCCTGCACCGACGAGGGCTGCCAGTGGGCCTTCTACGACACCACCCGCAACCGCTCCCGCACCTGGTGCTCGATGGACGTCTGCGGCAACCGCGAGAAGACCAAGCGTTACCGGCAGCGGAAGAGCCCTGGCTGAGCGGACCGCCTGAGAGTCTCAGGCGACGCCGATCCGACGGACCGGCTTCTTCGCCTCGTCCTGCTTGCCCGTCCGCACGGGTTTCGTCTTCGCGCAGAGGGCGGCGAATTTTTCCAGCAGCGCTTCCAGCTTCTTCGGCGTCAGCGCCGGCGACTGGCGGCCGAGCGGTTCCTGGTGGGCCCCGCCTGAGATCTCTTTCACCGCGGCGTCGATCTCGCGCGCCAGCTCGGCGCTCCACCTGACTTTGTGCAGGTTGCGGACGCGGATGTTGCGCGCCTGCCGCTCGATCGTGCCGCCGAGGACGTAGACCTCGATCATCCGCTCGTAGGCTTTGCGCAGCTCCAGCCGCCAGCGTTGCGCTTCGGCGTCGTAGAGCGGATCGTTGCCCTTGTAGAGCGGGACGAGGCGGCTCTTCAGCTCGTGCCGCAGCGCTTTCGCCCGCTCCATCGGCGACTTCACCTCCCAGGGGAGGTCCGGGGCGACGACGCCGACGCTGTGGAAGGCGCGTTCGAGCGCCTGTCCGTGCACCTCGACGCCGAGCTCTTCGGCCTTCTCCTGCAGGTAGTAGACGAAGACGAGGTCGTGGGTGAGGACGACCACCTGGCGCTTGGCGGCTTCTTCGATCAGGCGGGTGGCGACGTGCTCGCGGCGCTGGTGGTCGAGCGAGGAGACCGGGTCGTCGAGGAGGATCGCGCTGCGCTCGTTGCTGACCCGCAGCTCGGCAAGGAAGAAGGCGGTGGCGAGCGCGGTCTGCTCGCCGGTGCTCAAGACCTTGCCGACCTTCTCCCGCCCCTCGGCGCGCAGCTTGAACTGGACCGCCGGCTTGCCCTTGCTCGCCGAGGCCTTCAGCTCGACCCGGTTGGCGATCGGGTCGAGCTCGCCGATCTCCTGCTCGAGCGCCTCTTTGAGCCGGTCGGTGATCGCCAGCCGGCTGAGCTCGCGGATCCGGTGGGAGATCGAGGCGGTCGAGAGCTTCTGCCGCGCCGCTTCGCGGGCGGCGACCGCCTCCAGGCTCTCGAGGTGGGCGAGCACGTCCGCGAGCGCCTCGCCGACCGCCCGCCGCGCCCGCAGCTCGCGCAGGCGACCCGCGACCCGCGCCCGCTCGGCCTCGTTGCGCAGCACCGCGAAGCCTTCGGCTTCGGCGACCTGAACGGCGACGTAGTCGCGCAGCCGCTTCAGCTCGAGACCGCGATCGAGCGACGGCTCGCTGCGTCCGGTGACGATCGCGAGGCGGTCCGCCAGGGCCTTCAGCGCCGCATCGGCAGGTTCCTGCAGGTGCTCGCCGGCGGCGGCCACGGCGACCTCGGCGGTGTGGGAGAGCTCGCCGAGGTCGGGCAGCGCTTCCAGGTGCTCGGTCAGGGCCGCGTCGACCAGCCGCACCTGCTCGCGCAGGTTGCCGGAGACGAAGGCCTCGAAGCGCTGCATCCGCTCCCGCGCCGCCGCTTCCAGATCCTGTTGGCAGAGGGGGCAGGTCGCGTCGTCGCCCTCGTCGGGGAAGGTGCCCTCGCCGGCCTCGACGAAGCGCCGCGCCGCCTCCCACATCTCCCGCCAGACCTCGCTGCCGGTGCCCGGCTGGGGCTGGTCGGCGAAGGCTTCGGCGGCGACCTGGTCGACGGCGGCCGAGGCCCGGGCAAGGCGGGTGCGCAGCTCGGCGATCTCCTCCAGCGCCTCGTCGTCGAGGCGCTCCCAGGCGTCTTCGAGCTGGGACGCGAACCGCTCGACCGCGTCGCCGCGCTTGCGCGCCGCCGTCTCCAGCTCCCGGCTCTGGTCGGAGGCGATCGTCGCCTCCGCCTTCTCGAGCTCCCGCAGCTCCGCGAGCTCGGCCGCGGTCAGCCGGGCAAAGGCTTCGACCTCGTCCCTGGCGACCTCTCCGGCCTCGACCCGCGCCAGCAGCGCCGCCGCCTCCGGGTCGTCCAGCGCCGGCAGTTCGGGAAGCGCGTCGCGCAGCCCGTCGATCTGCTCGGCGAGTTCCTCGGCCAGCTCGCCCTGCGCCTCGACCAGTTCTTTCAGCAGGCGCAGCGGCCGTGGCGTGTGTTCGATCAGGTTCGAGCGGCTGATGCAGAACTCGGCGCAGTTGGCGTCGAAGGCGGTGATCGCCGAGAGGACGCGCGGCGCCTCCTCGGCGAGGTCGATCTCCGCCGTCTCCTCCTCACCGTCGACGGCGAGGAGGAACTCGGCCGTCTGCGGTGCCTCCGCCTGGCCTGGATCGAAGACGTCGTGGAGCACCTCGCCCGGTTCCGCCGCCCGGCAGACCCGCCGCGCCAGCCGCCCGTAGCCGCTCTTGCCGGCGCCGTTCTCGCCGAAGACGATGTTCAGGCCGGGGCCGAAGCCGAGCGCCTGGTCGCCGGCGAGGCTGTTGATGTTCCGCAGGTTGCGGATAGCCCGCAGTTCGACCGTCCCGTAGGCGCCCTCGTCGGCGGGCAGGTCGGCCAGCTCCAGCGGCGGCAGCTCCGCGACATCCGCCTCCCCCAGCAGAACCGCCAGCACCCGCGCTCGCGCCGCCTCGTCGAGCGGCCCGTCGCAGAGCAGGCGCATCAGGCCGCGCTGCCAGGCGGGCAGCTTCTCCGACCAGTTGAAGATGCGCTTCTGGAGGAACACGTCCCGCTCGGCCATCCGAGAAGTTTCTCAGAGTGGAAAAGCTCGTTGTCATGGCGGGGCGGGAACGGCCTGGGGCTGCGCCGCGCGGAGCGTCTGGACCATCCCCACAGCCGCGTCGACCGCCGCGCAGAGCAGGGCCAGGTCGCGGATCAAGGTCAGCTCCGGAGATTTGAAGGTGGCCGTCGAGAGGGCGGTGGCGCCGACGACGATCCAGGCCGGGCGCGCCAGCCGAGTGGTGCCGGCGCTGAGGACGACCGCCGCCAGGCCCAGCAGCCAGACCATGTACTGGGTGCTGAGCACGCGGCTGGTGACGACGACCAGGAGGACGACGGTGAAGACGAAGTCGCGGCTGATCGCGGCATCGGCGAGTCGCTCGCCGTCGCGGATCATCTGCTGCCAGCGCCACCACCAGGCAGCCGCGGCGGCCAGCGCCGCCAGGGTCAGCCAGCCGAGCACGGTCGCCACCGTGTCCGCGGTCGGGGTGGCGACCTCCCAGGCGCCGAAGCGGATCTCGCGCGGGTAGGGGTCGCCGCTGACGACCTGTCCGAGCTGCCAGGGGATCGTCGCCACCGCTTCCTCCTGCAGGCCGCGGTCGCCGCCGTTGGAGAGGAAATCGGTGGGGTTGCCGAAGGCGATCGCCGAGGCGACGAAGATCAGCGCGACGACGGCGACGGTGGCGAAGACGGTCCTCGAGAGGCGGCGCCGGTCCCACTCGCCGAACAGCAGCAGCACCGGCCAGAGCTTGATCGCCGCTCCCAGGCCGACCAGCGCCCCGAACCACCGCGGGCGGCGGTGGACGACGAGCAGGGCGGCGATCGCGATCACGGTCGGGACGAGGTCGAAGCGCAGCACCGCGAAGGTCCCGAGCAGCGGCATCGCCAGCAGCCAGACCCAGACGCCGGTGTCGTTGCCGGCGCGGCGGCCGAGCCGGGCCAGCAGCACCAGGCCGATGAAGTCGACCGCGAGCATCAGGCCGACGAAGGCCTCGCCGTAGTCGGCCGGGATTAGCCGGGGGAGGAGCATCAAGAGGCCGGCGCCGGGCGGGTACTGCCAGGCCTCGCCGCCCGGGAAGGCGCCTTCGCCGGTCAGGGTGTGGGACCAGGTCTCGTAGCGGCTGACGTCCTGGAGGTGCGGGTGCGCCGTCGCCCAGAAGCCGACCTCGGCGACGATCAGCGCCCGCGTCGCCACCCAGACGGCGAGCCAGATCCAGTGCTTCCGGTCGCCGGGGAGGGAGCGCACGGCGGCATTCCATCATGGTTGTAGGCGTGCGGATCGCGACCTGGAACGTCACCTCGGTCAAGCAGCGCCTGCCGCGCCTGTTGCCCTGGCTGGACGAACGGCAGCCCGACGTCGTCTGCCTGCAGGAGACGAAGCTCGCCGACCAGGCCTTCGCGGAGCTGCTGGGCGAGGAGCTGAGCGGGCGCGGCTACGAGGTCGCCGTCCACGGCGAGGCGAGCTGGAACGGCGTCGCGATCCTCTCGCGGGCCGGTCTGGAGGACGTGGTCACGGGGCTGGCGGAGGCGCCGGGGTTTCCGCATCCGGAGGCGCGCGCCGTCGCCGCCACCTGCGGCGGGATCAGGGTCTTCTCGGTCTACGTGCCGAACGGGCGCGAACCCGGCTCCGACCACTACGAGTACAAGCTGAAGTGGCTGGCGGCGCTGCGCGACGTCGTCGCGGCCGGCCCGGAGGAGATGGTCGTCTGCGGCGACGTCAACATCGCCCCGGCCGACGAGGACGTCTTCGACCCCGAGGCCTACGCCGGCCACACCCACGTCACCGAGCCCGAGCGGGCGGCGCTGGCGGAGCTGCAGGCGCTCGGCCTGCGAGACGTCGTCCGCGACCGCTGGCCCGGCGAGCGGGTCTTCAGCTACTGGGACTACCGCGCCGGCATGTTCCACCGCGACCTCGGGATGCGGATCGACCTCGTCCTCGCCGGCGAGCCGGTGGCCGAGCGCGTTCACGCCGCCTGGGTCGACCGCAAGGCGCGCAAAGGCAAGGGCCCGAGCGACCACGCCCCGGTCGTCGTCGACCTCGACGAGGCCCCGGACGGCGACGTCGGCCCGGTGGTGCCCCCGCCCTCGCGGCCGGTCACGAAGAGCGGCTCGGCGAAGCTGCCGCAGTCGCCCTAGCGGCGGCCGCCCAAGATCATCCGCCGGGGGCCCGGCGCGCCTTCTTCCTCCGCGCCGATCGCAGCGCAACCGGCCGCTCCCGCCCCTCGCGACCGTAGGGCTGCTCACGCCACGGCTTCCCTCTCTCGGGCTCGCCGACTTCGAAGACGACCACCACACGGCGGACGAAGGCCGGGACATCGAGCGCGGTGTCGACGACGTCGGTTTCGTCCTCCGCGTGCGTCAGCAGGCGATACGGGTCGGCCAGGCCGGCGCCGGGCTGGCCGGTCACGGTGACGATCGCCTCGTGGCGTCCGTGCTGGAAGGGGGTGAAGACACCGACGTAGTCGCCGCTGCCGCCTCCCTCGGCAAGGTCGTCGTGCAGGATCACCGTGCGGCGGGCGCCGTTGGGCGACGTCACGACCGCCTGGACCTGCAGCCCGGTCAACGCGTGGCGCCAGCGCGCGGAGGCCGAGATCGGAACCGGCGCGCCAGCCGCCCCGGTCGCCGGTGCAGAGGCGAAGACCTGCAGGTTGCGGTTCTCGCCGCCGGCGACGACGTGGCCCTCGAACCCCGGACCGGGGGTCGTGCGGACGGCGACGATCGTCCAGCGACCCGGGTCCGGGTGGTCGACGAGGATGAACTCGTGCGGCGCGTCACTGGCGACCTGCACCGCGTAGCCCCCCGCGGTGGTGTCGACGACCGCGCCGGAGGGGTCGACGAGGTAGAGCCAGACGTCGACGTCGCCGGGATGGTTGACCGTGAAGCTCGCGCGGTCGGCGTCGGGCTCGACGTCGACCGGGATCGCGACCAGGCGGTTGTGCCGTAGGCGGCCGCCCCGCGGGCGCAACTGGGTGACGTCGGAGATCCGCGCCGCCTTCAGCAGTCGCTCCAGTGGCGGGCGCTTGCCCGGGTCGACCGGCTCGCGCGGGCGACCGATGACCTTGTCGATCGCGCTCGGGCGGCTGTCCGGGAAGAGCACCGGCTCGGTGGTGATGATCCCGCCGCGGACCTCGGCGTTGATCTCCACCATCTTGGTCTCGATGAGCGCCGGCTGGTCGTCGCCGACGGAGTAGGAGCGCCCGCCGGTGCCCGTGGCGATCGCTTCCAGCGTTCCCATGTCGATTTCACTCCGCCTGCCGACGCCGAGCGTGTAGACGCGGATCCCTCCCTCCTGGAGGTCCCCGAGCGCCTCCAGGGCCGAGGATCCCGACGGGAAGTTGTGGATGCCGTCGGTGAGCAGCAGCACGACCTGGGAGGCGGCCCGCGTGGGCAGCGACTCGATCTCGTCGCGGGCGCGGAACAGCGCGTCGCGGATGTCGGTGGCGCCCCGCGGGGTCAGCGCGTCGATCGCCGACGTCGTGCCCCCGAGGCCGCCGAGCGCCGAGACCTGGGTCTGGGCGAGCACCGTCTCGATCTGGTCGTCGTAGGCCACGACCGACAGCAGGTCGGTACCCGCCGAGCAGTACTCCAGCCAGTAGACGGCGCCGTGCTGCGCGTCCTCCATCCGGTGGCCGGCGGCCATCGAGCCCGAGCGGTCGACGACGACCGAGAAGCGCAGTTGCTTCTCGAGGAGGACCCATTCGGGCGCGGACGAACCGGCCGAGGGGCCGGGCGACCCCGGGTCGGGCAAGGTCAGGCCGGGGAAACCGGGGTGCGCGACGATCGTCTCCCAGCACGAGTCGTGGTTGCGAATCTCCTGCTGGGTGTTGCCGTCCGGGTCGTGGTTGCTGTCGGAGCAGAACTCGGTGACCGGGTTGGCGGCCGGCGTCCAGGTGCGCGTCGTGCTGAGCGTGCCGGCGGCGCCCCGGCTGTTCTCCATGATGCAGAAGTTGGGGTTTGCGCCTGCCGCGCACTCGGCCGGGAACTGGTACTGGACGCGGGCGTCGGAGTCGTTCACCGGTGACTGCGAGAAGGCGACGTCGACGGTCACCGAGGTCGGCGTGTTGGCGGTGATCCGGTGGCGCTCGAGCAACGAGCCGAACTTGAGGATCGCGTCGTTGCCGACCAGCGCGCCGGTTGCGTAGGCGCTGCTGACCAGCGGGATGGTTTTGAAGTCGGGCGGGTTGACCGACGTGTCGATGTCCTCCAGGACCGCTTCCCCCGCGTACTCCTCGCCGAGCGCCCAGACGTGGTGGCCCATCTCATGCAGGTGCGTGAGTACCTGGAACTTGACGTAGGGCATCAGGTGCAGCGCCTGGCCCGGTTGACCGAACCGGCCCCAGGTGCCGTAACTCGGGTCGCCGCTGGCGTGCAAGATGATCTCGGCGCCATCGATCCCGATCGAGTCGTCGCAGACGAAGATCCGGCCGTACTGCATCTGGCCTTCGGTGGCGTCGAACAGCAGCTCCGACGCCTTGGCGAAGCTGCGCTGCCACTGTTCAACGTCGGTCGCGGTCATTCCGAAGTTGGCGACCACGACAAGGTCGAACCGGCCGTTTTTGAAGCGTCCCATCCCCATAGCCCAGTGTCCTCTCGGTTGGTTACTCCGATCTTGTCCAAGTACTGAGGTGTAGTCAACCGATCGACGTCATGCGCGGAGATCTGCCGCATTGCTAAATAGACCTTGACTATTATCCCTGGGCCTGTTAGAACTAAAGCGTTCCTTTAACAGCTCTATCGATCTCCCCACTCCTTCGGCCTCATTCATTCATTTGTGCCGCGAGGCGTCGGACCAAAGGAGAGATAATGACCCGCCTCAAGATCACCGCGCTTGCCCTCTTCACGGCTGGGGTCTTCATGGCATTTGCCGGGAGCGCCTCCGCCGCGCCCACCCTGACAAGCCCCGCGGGCACCGAGTACACAGGGACGGTGACTGCGACGGCCAACAGCTCCATACTGTTCAAAGCGACCTTCGCGAACGTGACATGCACCTCGGCCACCGCGTCGGGCACTGGCTCTACCAACAACGAAACCCATGCCAGCGGCTCGATCACCATGCTCTCGGCCAGCGGCTGCTCGACCACAATCGACACGCTTGTCAACGGCTCGCTGACAGTGAATCAGAAAGGCGAAGTCTTCGGCTCCAACTCCAGGGTCACAATGGTGGCGTTTGGTGTCGACTGCGTCTTCGGCACCACTACCAACACCAAACTGGGAACGCTGACCGGCGGTACCCCCGCTAAAGGGACGCTCAGCGCCACCCTGCCGCTCCTCGAAGGCTCGGCCTTCGCCTGTGGCAGCACCGGCACCTGGTCGGGCGGCTACACCGTTACAACCCCGGGCACCCTGCTCGTCACCTAGCACAACAAGCTCCGGCTCCGTCGACGCAACGCAGTGCCAACGGGCCGCCTTCGGGCGGTTCGTTCTTATGCACCCCATTGTTCCCAGGCATCCGCTCCCGAAAGACCGCTCGAGGTGTGGCAGTTCTTCGGCGAGTGAGCGTGGCTTTTGCAGTTTGGAAGCCAGCGCGAGGGCGTCACCGTTGCGGATCGATACGGACATCTCAGCTCTGGCCGCGCGGCCAGAGCGAGCGGAATCGCTGGTCTCTGTTTACGGATGCCAAGACCGTTTCGCGACGTGCAGGCACTCTGCCATGGAGCTAGGCGGATTCGAACCGCCGACCTCCTGAGTGCGATTTAGGGCTCTGGTTACTCGCAACCCGCTTGAATCCCGCATGAGGAGCGGGTTTGCGCGGCTCGCAATTCAGCGCCGACTGAGCCCGATATGCGTGGATATGCGGCGATTGTCGGGGTGTTCTGGCAGAAACGCGGATTTCTGCCAGATGGGCCTCTTCTCGGTTTAAAGGAGACAAAGGGCTGCCGCAATTTTCTTAGGCTCGATTCCGCGTTTGTCGGCTAGGGCAGCGAGTCGCACGACATGTAGGACATTTCGGTTAACTAGTCAGCCTTACCTATAAGCTGCCCGCCGTGCCCCAGATTCGCCGGCCAATGCGTCAGGCACGCCCCCCAGCCGGAGCGTCGGTCCCCCGAACTCGTCAGGTCGGTCAGATCAGTTTCGGCGTCGTCAACTTTAAGTCGATCGCTTCGGCCCAGCTCGAACCCCGACGGCTAACCGTCGTCGCCGGCTCAAATTCCTCGGGGAAGTCCTCCTTGCTTCAGGCGCTGCTTTTCTCGGCCCAATCGTTCGGAGAGCCGACCCCGGTAATCAACGGCGATCTCGTTCGCCTGGGCGAGGCCAGCGACGTCATCCGTGACGGAACGGAGGACCTAACGCTGGAGTTCGGCTACCCGGAGTTCAGCCGTGACGAGCCTGAGGAGGTGTTGATCGAAGCTAAGCGGGCGTTGCACGTGACGATGGTCGCCCGCGATGAGGGACGTTCGCTCGCCGCCAACGAAATTTCGTTGTGGCGAGATGGCGAATGCATCTGCAAGGCCAATGCGGTTGATGCACCCAAAGGGCTTGCTCTTGCTGACGAAGAGCGAGCACTACGGATCTCGGAACCGGCCCTCTTCAACCTGCCGGACGAGAGCTTTGTCACGGTAGCCGGGATAACTCCGTCGAGACTGGTCTTTCGTGCCGACGAGAAGGAGCTCCAAGCCGAGTTCCGTCATTTGGTTGAGGGTGGCTCGGAGGCCCGCTGGCTTCTGGATGAGCTGCGCGGTGCTCGGTCCGTTGCCGGTGATGACGCCAAGGCCAAACGGCTGTCCGTGCTCGCGGCGCATGTCAGTCACCAGGGGGCCGGGCGTCTCGACGATGACGATCTCGAGTTTCTCTTCGAGGTGTTCCGTGAATCCGAGGCGCCAGCGGGGTGGAGTAGTGAGCCGATCGCCCGACTTCCCCGTCGCGGCGCTATCTGGCGCCGTGCGGCTGAGGCCCAGGGCCACGTCAACCGCGCCGCCCTGGCCCGCGACATGGGGCGAGCCCTCGATCAGGTCGAGCGGCTTGCCGACGCTGTGCTGTACCTAGGCCCCCTGCGCGATGATCCGCGAGTCGCCTACCCGCTCGGTCACACGGTTCGAGCACTCCCGGTCGGGGAGAAGGGCGAGTTCACCGCAGCCTACCTGCGTGAGAACCACCGGGCGCGGATTCGTTACGGCAGGCCCGACGGCATTCAGTCCAGCGACCTACTACCGGCCGCTGTTGATCGCTGGTGTGAGCACTTAGGCATCGCGACGCGAATCCAGGTAACCCCGCAGGGCAAGCTTGGCCACCAGCTCGGACTTCTCGTCGGCGGTAGCGAGCGCGACCCCACCGCCATCGGGGTCGGCGCCAGTCAGCTACTGCCGGTCGTGGTGATGGTTCTCGGCGCACCTGAAGGCGCGGTGGTCCTGCTCGAGCAGCCCGAGCTTCACCTCCATCCCAAGGTTCAATCGCGGCTCGCCGACTTTCTCCTCTATGCCCGTCCCAAAATTCGGATCGTTGTCGAGACCCACAGCGAGTACCTCTTGACGCGGTTGCGACTGCGGATCGCCGAGGGCAAACTCGATCGTGAGCAGATCGCCGTCCTCTTCGCCACCCAGCGCGTGGACGGCGGCGACGAGGGCACCGCCGCCGTCCACACCGAATTCAGCCACCTCAACCTCGACGAGCTCGGCGACTTCGACCATTGGCCGGAGGACTTTTTCGACTCGCTCGACCTCGACTCCGTTGCCCTCGCCCGTGCCGTGGCTAAAAAATATGGCGTGCGGCGAAGTGACTCCAATCTGTGAAGCCGGTCTTCGTCCTCTGCGATCCGGCGTTGCTGATGCCGCCGCCCGATGATGTCGAGGCCGCTGTCCACTTTTGGACCCGGCTGGTCGAGTGGTCGGCTGATCGGCGCCTGCGCCTCGGCCCTTCGACTTACGCGATAGTGCTCGACCTTCTCGGCAAGAGCGACTGGCCCACTCCCGGCTCCATTCCCTATCCACCCGGCCTGGGACAGCTCGCCGGGAAGGCACTCAGCACGATTCTCCAGCAGGTGCTTCCGACTGAGGGCGTCGCCGAACAGGAGACGACTCCGACCCTTGATCCCCATTACCTCTTGGATCCGGCGGCCGTGGGGGCCATCGCCCACGATGCGGCGCGCTTTCATGACCACGGGCTACTCGGCGTGGCAAGCGATCCGGCCCACTGGGAGTCCGAGGCAGAAGAGCTGCGCTTCGATCCCCCGCCGCCGGAACGGCTGCCTATAGTCGCGGCGCCGAACGAAAACCTCCCCGAGGAGCGCGATCGAGCAACGGCGCGCTATATGAAGAAACGACGTCTCACCATCCTCGGCGGGGAGCCCAACCCGCACATCATCACGAAGCTGAGCGACCGCTTTGGCGTCCCGAAGCAGAAGATCCGCTGGGTCGGCTGTGACTCCGGTGAGCGGATCAACCTTGACTGCCTCGACGGTCTTCAGGCGCGGGTGGATGTCGTCTACTGCGTAACGGGCCACATCAGCCACGCCGGTAGCACTAAGGCTCGCAAATGCTGCACCAAGCGAGGGATCGAACTGCGGGAAGTCGAGCACGCCAACGACATCGCCGCTGACCTAGTCAAGCGTCACGGAGCGCCTTGACCTAATCGGCAATCCGAACGCTGGGGTGGGGAGGCGCATAACGCCTGGTCCCAGGATCCGATCGGATCGGACGGCGAGATGAACATGGGAGATCTGTTTGATCGTCTGGCAGATTTCCGTAACCAGCTTGTCTTTTTTGAGGACTCGCTCCCGCGTCGGTTACAGATTCAGCGACGCTTTAGTCACTCTTCTACATGATGGTTCTTCACTCATAGTGTCTTTAAGCGATTTGTCATTGCCTAATGCTCAGCATAGGATTGTCATTCGAACTACGAGCAGCGGGAGGCGTTGATGGAGCCAGGCGGCACCGAGAGTCAAGAACTTGCCCTCGACCAGATCCAGGGCAACATTGCTGGGTTCAACAAACCCTTTCAGCGATTCGTCTTCTTGCGTTTTCCCGGTAGGCCGGAGGCTCAGCGATTTCTCCACGTCACCAAACGT
>Ga0190273_10000518_pt1 | contig 14383 bp, 21 predicted proteins | sample Popmic504IS_FD_134513 | JGI IMG/M metagenome (GOLD analysis project Ga0190273, IMG submission 134513) | Populus adjacent soil microbial communities from riparian zone of Shoshone River, Wyoming, USA - 504 IS | ecosystem: Environmental > Terrestrial > Soil > Riparian zone > Trees stand | place... | reverse complement strand
GGCAGCTTCGGCGGCCCCGCAACAAAGTGCCGCCCGCGCGCGTGGAAGGGAATGTCGAGATCGGGGAAACGCTCGCGAGTCACCGCCGCCGTGCGCTCCGCTGCGTCCTCCAGCCGGGCGAGATCCACCCGCCAGCCGTCCACCCTGCCGGCAAGCGCAAGCGCCAGCATCTCATGCGCCCGCTCACGCACGGCTGCGGCGGACAGGAGGGAATAAAGGGAGTGAAGGGCGGTGATATCAGTCACTGAAGACTCCAAATATCCGCTCATCCTGAGTAGGGACTGAGCGCAGTCGAAGGCCCGTATCGAAGGACCCTGCGGAGAGGCGGTGGGTCCTTCGATACGCCATTTCGCCAGGCTCAATGGCTACTCAGGATGAGCGGTGTTTGGTGCGGCAGGCAAGCCTTTAAAACTTGCCCAGGTCCCGGCCGACCACGGCCTTAAGCGCTTCCTCGCTCGGCGCACCGTCGGGCGTGTAGTAGCCGGCGGCCTTCTTGGCCTCCATCTCGACGCTTGCGTCCTCGGGCACCAGCCAATCGGGGATCGGCACGCGTTCGCCGATCTCGATCCCGCCTTGTGCAAGCGCGTCGTATTTCATGTTGGACATGGAAACGAACCGGTCGATGCGGCTCACGCCCAGCCAGTGGATCACGTCGGGCATGAGTTGCTGGAAGCGCGCGTCCTGCACGCCGGCGACGCATTCGGTGCGCTCGAAATAGGTCGCCGCCTGGTCGCCGCCGGGCTGGCGCTTGCGGGCGTTGTAGACGAGGAACTTGGTGACTTCGCCAAGCGCCCGGCCTTCCTTGCGGTTGTAGACGATCAGGCCGACGCCGCCTTCCTGCGCGGCGCGCGTCGCTTCCTCGATGCCGTGGGTGAGGTAGGGGCGGCAGGTGCAGATGTCCGAGCCGAACACGTCCGATCCATTGCACTCGTCGTGCACGCGGCAGGTGAGCTTCTTTGACAGGTCGCCAAGGTGGGCGGGATCGCCGAAGATATAGAGCGTCATGCCGCCGATCGGAGGCAGGAACACCGACATGTCGGGGCGGGTGACCAGTTCGGGATACATGCCGCCGGTCTGCTCGAACAGGCAGCGGCGAAGGCCGGCCTCGGCGACTCCGAAGCGCTCGGCGACTCCGGGCAGCCACCACACCGGATCGACCGCGATCTTGGTGACGGACACGTCGCCCGCTTCGTGCACGATGTCGCCGTCCACCTTCAGCCTGCCGAGCGCGATGGCGTCGCGGATTTCGCCAAGCGTCAGCCGCGCCTTGGTGATGGCGATGGAGGGGCGCACATCGACGCCTTCCTCGATGATCTCAGCGAAATCGCAGGTCAGGCGGTGGCCCCAGGGATCGAGGCTGACGATCTTGTTGGGGTCGCCCCACTGCTTGTGAGGCCCGATCTCGCAGACCGGCGAAGTGTCGTGGAGGTCCGGCCGCGCCTGCGGATCCATCGCGCCCGAGGAGATCGCAAGCGCCCGGTAGATGGAATAAGAGCCGCCATGCGCCCCGATCGCGTTCCTGTCCGCGCCGGCATTCACCGTCGCAATCACCGGCCCGCGCTCCTCCGGCGTCGCCGCCCCCCAATGCAGGGGAAAGCGCGAGGGCCGCCCCGGGTGGGAAGTCAGCCGGATATGACTGCTCCTGGTTTCCGCTTCCGCCGTCATCCTTCATCCTCTCAAGCGGCCGTTTGCCGGCCTTTGCGGGCAAGCGTAGGACGAAGCGGCGGGCCGTGCTAGCTGGGAAAGAAGGTCCTGCGGTGCCCTTTCCCCCGTTGACCCTTCTGGCTCCCCTCGCTATAGGCCGCCTCGCCCGCGGGACCGAAAGCGCACTTAACGGTGCGTCCTGACATCCCTGGAGCGGGCAAGAGCTTGAACATTGCCGCTCGTAAGCGAAAGGCCGGAGGCCACAGGGTTCCCATCAAAGTGCTACTTTGATGGGGTCCCACGGGCCACCGGGTCCTTTCGCATTTCGCGTGTCGGTAAAGTAACTTAGAATAAGGTGAAGGGCTTCATGCCGACGATCAATCAGCTGGTCCGCAAGGGTCGCGAGCCGCAAAAGGCTAAATCCAAGGTTCCCGCGATGGAGCAGAATCCGCAAAAGCGCGGCGTCTGCACTCGCGTCTACACGACCACTCCGAAGAAGCCGAACTCGGCGCTTCGCAAGGTCGCCAAGGTTCGCCTGACGAACCAGCGCGAAGTGATCAGCTACATCCCCGGCGAAGGCCACAACCTCCAGGAACACAGCGTTGTGCTGATCCGCGGCGGCCGTGTGCGCGATCTTCCGGGTGTTCGCTATCACGTTCTTCGCGGCGTGCTCGACACCCAGGGTGTCAAGGACCGCCGCCAGTCCCGCTCCAAGTACGGCGCCAAGCGTCCGAAGTAAGGCTCCCGTGCTCCTGCGAAGGCAGGAGCCTTGGCCGCAGGGCTCCTGCCTTCGCAGGAGCACAACGACAGTAAGCCCCGGACGTGTTCCGGACCCGGCTGAAGAGAAAAGGAAGACCGAATATGTCTCGTCGTCGTCGCCCAGAGAAGCGCGAAATCCTGCCCGATCCGAAGTTCGGGGATCTCGTCCTGTCGAAGTTCATGAATTCCGTCATGCTCGACGGCAAGAAGTCCACCGCCGAAGGCATCGTCTACGGTGCGCTCGAGACGGTCGAGACCCGCGCCAAGCGCGAGCCGCTCGGCGTGTTCCATGATGCGCTGAACAACATCAAGCCGGGCATCGAAGTTCGCAGCCGCCGGGTCGGCGGCGCGACCTACCAGGTGCCGGTGGAAGTGCGCACCGAGCGCGCCCAGGCTTTGGCCATCCGCTGGCTGATCTCGGCCGCCCGCGCGCGCAGCGAGAACACCATGGCCGGCCGTCTTTCGGGCGAGCTGATGGACGCCGCCAACAACCGCGGCAACGCGGTGAAGAAGCGCGAAGACACGCACCGCATGGCCGAAGCCAACCGGGCCTTCAGCCACTACCGCTGGTAAACATCGTCACTATATAGTCGGTTAGCGGGTCCGCTGGGCCTGCCCCCGACATCGGAGAATATGATCATGGCCCGCCGCCATCCGCTCGAGCATTATCGTAACATCGGCATCATGGCGCACATCGACGCCGGCAAGACGACGACAACCGAGCGCATCCTGTATTACACCGGCAAGTCCTACAAGATCGGCGAGGTCCATGAGGGCACCGCGACGATGGACTGGATGGAGCAGGAGCAGGAGCGCGGGATCACGATTACCAGCGCCGCGACCACCTGCTTCTGGCAGGCCGAAGAGGGCAATGGCCCCGAGCACCGCATCAACATCATCGACACGCCCGGACACGTCGACTTCACCATTGAAGTCGAGCGCTCGCTTCGCGTGCTCGACGGCGCGGTTGCCTGCTTCGACGGCGTTGCCGGCGTCGAGCCGCAGTCCGAAACCGTGTGGCGCCAGGCCGAGAAGTACAAAGTGCCGCGGATGTGCTTCGTCAACAAGCTCGACCGCACCGGCGCCAACTTCGACATGTGCGTCGACATGATCAAGGACCGCCTGGGCGCCCGCCCGGCCGTTCTGTATCTCCCGATCGGCATCGAGAGCAGCTTCAAGGGCCTCGTCGACCTGGTCAACAACCGCGCCATCATCTGGCTCGAAGAAAGCCTCGGCGCGAAGTTCGAATATCAGGACATCCCCGCCGATCTGGCCGACAAGGCCGCCGCTGCCCGCATGGAACTCATCGAGATGGCCGTCGAGCAGGACGACGACCTGATGGAAGCCTATCTCGGCGGCGAAGAGCCCGATGCCGCAACGCTGAAGGCGCTGATCCGCAAGGGTACGTTGAACTTCTCGTTCGTGCCGGTGCTGTGCGGCTCCGCGTTCAAGAACAAGGGCGTCCAGCCCCTGCTCGACGCCGTGGTCGATTACCTGCCGAGCCCGCTCGACGTTCCCGCCATTCAGGGCCTGAAGCTCGACGGCGAAACCGTTGACGAGCGTGAGGCCGCCGACGACGCGCCGTTCTCGGCGCTCGCGTTCAAGATCATGAACGATCCGTTCGTCGGCACGCTGACCTTCGCCCGCATCTATTCGGGCAAGCTCGAGACCGCGAGCCAAGTGACCAATTCGGTCAAGGACAAGAAGGAAAAGGTCGGCCGCATGCTGCTCATGCACGCCAACGACCGCGAGGACATCCAGATCGCTTACGCCGGCGACATCGTCGCACTGGCGGGCCTCAAGGACACCACCACCGGCGACACGCTTTGCGCGATCAACGCCCCGATCATCCTTGAGCGGATGGAATTCCCGGACCCGGTCATCGAGGTCGCTGTGGAGCCGAAGACCAAGGCCGACCAGGAGAAGATGGGCGTTGCGCTCAATCGTCTCGCCCGCGAGGATCCGTCCTTCCGCGTCAGCTCGGACAACGAGAGCGGCCAGACCATCATCAAGGGGATGGGCGAGCTCCACCTCGAGATCCTGGTCGATCGCATGAAGCGCGAGTTCAAGGTCGAGGCAAACGTCGGCGCGCCGCAGGTCGCCTATCGCGAATATCTCAAGAAGCCGGTCGAGCTGACCTACACCCACAAGAAGCAGTCGGGCGGCTCCGGCCAGTTCGCCGAAGTGAAGGTCAAGCTGCAGCCCGGCGAGCGCGGTTCGGGCTTCGTCTTCACCGACAACGTCAAGGGCGGCAACGTTCCGAAGGAGTATATCCCTTCGGTCGAGAAGGGCATGCGCGAGACGGCCGAGACGGGTTCGCTGATCGGCTTCCCGATCATCGATTTCGAAGTGCAGCTGGTCGACGGCAAGTACCACGACGTCGATTCGTCGGCGCTGGCCTTTGAGATCTGCGCCCGCGGCGCGATGCGCGAAGCGGCCCAGAAGGCGGGTATCATCCTGCTCGAGCCGATCATGAAGGTCGAGGTCGTGACTCCCGAGGATTACTTGGGCGACGTGATCGGCGACATCAACAGCCGGCGCGGCCAGATCCAGGGCACCGACAGCCGGGGCAACGCCCAGGCGGTGGAAGCCATCGTCCCGCTTGCGAATATGTTCGGATACGTTAATGAGCTGCGCTCGTTCACCCAAGGCCGCGCGCAGTACACGATGCAGTTCTCGCATTACGACGAGGTCCCATCGAACGTGGCCGACGAGGTCAAGGCCAAGCTGGCCTAAGCGAAACACACTGATTTAGAACCGAGAAACACGAGGGTCTGGTAAAATGGCGAAAGCTAAGTTCGAGCGGAACAAGCCGCACTGCAACATCGGCACCATCGGTCACGTCGACCACGGCAAGACGTCGCTCACCGCGGCGATCACCAAGGTCCTCGCTGAAACCGGCGGCGCAACCTACACGTCCTACGCCAACATCGACAAGGCGCCGGAAGAGCGCGAGCGCGGCATCACCATTTCGACGGCGCACGTCGAATATGAAACGGAAGCTCGTCACTATGCCCACGTCGATTGCCCGGGCCACGCCGATTATGTGAAGAACATGATCACCGGCGCCGCGCAGATGGATGGCGGCATTCTGGTGGTTTCGGCCGCCGACGGCCCGATGCCGCAGACCCGCGAGCACATCCTGCTCGCCCGTCAGGTCGGCGTTCCGGCGCTGGTCGTGTTCATGAACAAGGTCGATCAGGTCGACGACGAGGAGCTTCTCGAGCTCGTCGAGCTCGAAATTCGCGAGCTTCTCTCGTCCTACGACTTCCCGGGTGACGACATTCCGATCATCAAGGGTTCGGCGCTTGCCGCCCTCGAGGATTCGAACCGCGCCACCGGCCACGATGCAATCATCGAGCTGATGGCCGCCGTCGACAGCTACATCCCGCAGCCGGAGCGTCCGCTCGACCGTCCGTTCCTGATGCCGATCGAGGACGTGTTCTCGATCTCCGGCCGCGGCACGGTCGTCACCGGCCGCGTCGAGACCGGCATCGTCAAGGTTGGCGAAGAAGTCGAGATCGTCGGCATCAAGGACACCCGCAAGACCGTCGTCACCGGCGTCGAGATGTTCCGCAAGCTGCTCGACCAGGGCCAGGCCGGCGACAACATCGGCGCCCTCATCCGCGGCGTCGGCCGTGAGGACGTCGAGCGCGGGCAGGTTCTCTGCAAGCCGGGCTCGATCAAGCCGCACACCGATTTCCAGGCGGAAGTCTACGTGCTCTCGAAGGATGAAGGTGGCCGTCACACGCCGTTCTTCGCCAACTACCGCCCGCAGTTCTACTTCCGCACCACGGACGTGACCGGCGAAGTGGTTCTCCCCGAGGGCACCGAGATGGTGATGCCGGGCGACAACGTGCAGCTTGGCGTCAAGCTCATCGCCCCGATCGCGATGGACCAGGGCCTGCGCTTCGCAATCCGCGAAGGCGGCCGGACCGTCGGCGCAGGGGTTGTCGCCGAGATCACGAAGTAATATAGGGCTCGGGCCGCGCGGTTCCTTACGGGATTCGCGCGGCCTAGTTCTTTCAGTTTTGAGTATGGGCCATCCGGGGCCGCAAGGTCCGGGATGTTCTTTATGGTTCGCCCGCTTTGGGCAGGCTCTTTGCAATCGGTAAGCAGGTTATGGAAACGCAGAACATCCGCATTCGCCTGAAGGCGTTCGATCATCGTGTGCTGGATCAGGCCACGGGCGACATCGCCGACACCGCTCGGCGCACGGGTGCACTTATCCGCGGTCCGATCCCGCTGCCCACCCGCATCGAAAAGTTCACCGTCAACCGCTCGCCGCACGTCGACAAGAAGTCGCGCGAGCAGTTCGAGGTGCGCACCTACAAGCGCCTGCTGGACATCGTTCAGCCGACCCCGCAGACCGTTGACGCTCTAATGAAGCTCGACCTCGCGGCAGGTGTTGATGTTGAGATCAAGCTGGCCTAAGAGGCCGGCAACGCTTCGGATTCGGAGCACACGTCGCCCCGCCAAGCGGGGCCTATTCTGAGTTGGAATGGATGCCGGCCTTTGCTGGCATGACGGAAGTTGGGGGTCTCAGGCCCCTCACGAGACGAGGATACCGCCGGGCTTGTCCCGGGTCTGCGTCCCCGCCGTTTCGCTAGCGCGAAGCAAGAGCCCAGGCGGGGCACGCTCTTATCATGGGCTGCAAGCCCGTCGGATTGTCCGGCGGGCCTCTGTATAAGGAGTATGGGTCATGCGCAGTGGCGTGATCGCTAAGAAAATGGGGATGACCCGCTTGTTTCAGGACGACGGCCGCCACGTGCCGGTTACCGTTCTGTCGCTTGACGGCTGCCAGGTGGTGGCGCGCAAGGAAGCCGACAACGACGGATATACGTCCGTCCAGCTCGGCGCCGGAACCGCGAAAGCCAAGAACCTCAGCAAGCCGCAGCGCGGTCACTTCGGCAAGGCCGAGGTGGAGCCCAAAGCCAAGCTGGTCGAATTCCGCGTCTCCGAGGATGCACTCCTCGATGTCGGCGCTGAGCTCTCCGCGGACCATTTCGCAATCGGCCAGCTGGTCGACATCCAGGGCGTCACCCAGGGCAAGGGTTTCCAGGGCGGCATGAAGCGCTGGGGCTTCGGCGGCATGCGCGCCACCCACGGCGTCTCGGTTTCGCACCGTGCGCTCGGCTCCACCGGCCAGCGCCAGGATCCGGGCCGCGTCTTCAAGAACAAGAAGATGGCCGGCCACATGGGCGCCAAGAACCGCACCCAGCAGAACCTCGAGATCGTGCGCACCGACGTTGAGCGCGGCCTGATCTTCGTAAAGGGCTCCGTGCCCGGATCGAAGGGCGGCTGGCTGCTCGTCAAGGACGCCGTCAAGGTCGCCCGTCCGGACACCGCGCCCTATCCGGCCGGCATCCGTCAGGCTGCCACCAGCAACACCGACGCTCCCGCCCCGGCGGAAGCTACCGACGGCCAGGAAGGCTAAGCCATGAAGATCCAGGTCCGGAACCTGAGCGCCGCGGACAGCGGCGAGATCGAGCTCAGCGACGACGTGTTCGGCGTTGAGCCCCGCGCGGACATCCTGCACCGCGTCGTCACCTGGCAGCTCGAGAAGCGCCGCGGCACCGCCCGCGGAGCCCGCGAGCGGTCCGACGTGGCGCGCACCGGCAAGAAGTACGGCAAGCAGAAGGGCGGCGGTACGGCTCGTCACGGCGATCGCCGCGCCCCGATCTTTATCGGCGGCGGCAAGGCCCACGGCCCGCGCGTTCGCGATTTCAATCCGTCGCTGAACAAGAAGGTTCGTGCGCTCGGCCTGAAGATGGCGCTGAGTTCCAAGGCCGCGGCCGGCCAGCTCATCGTTCTCGACAGCTTGGACGTGTCCGAAGCCAAGACCCGGGCGGTGCGCGATCAGCTCTCCGGCCTCGGCCTCGGCAAGACCTGCCTGGTGATCGACGGCGACGCGCTGAACGTCGGCTTCGCCATGGGTTCGGCCAACCTGCGCCAGATCGATCTGATGCCGGCGGCGGGTGCCAACGTGTACGACATTTTGAAGCATGAGACTTTGGTGCTGACGCGCGCCGCGGTCGAGAAGCTGGAGGCCCGTTTCAATGGCTAAGGCGAAGAAAGCCGCGGTCGACATCAACCATTATGATGTCGTCCTTGCGCCCCACATCACCGAGAAGACCACCCTGCTCTCCGAGCACAATGCGGTTGTCTTCAAGGTTGCGAACGATGCCACCAAGCCGCAGATCAAGGCGGCCGTGGAAGCGTTGTTCAACGTCAACGTGCTGGGCGTGAACACCCTTAACCAAAAGGGCAAAACGAAGCGCTGGAAGGGTCGTCCCTACACGCGCTCCGATGTCAAAAAGGCGATCGTGACGCTGGCCGAAGGCCAGTCCATCGACGTCACCACCGGAATCTGAGGCGGGGACGATGGCACTTAAAACCTACAATCCGACGACCCCGTCGCAGCGCGGTCTGATCCTTGTCGACAAGTCTTCGCTTTGGAAGGGCAAACCCCTCAAGGCGCTGACCCAGGGCAAGACCAAGACCGGCGGCCGCAACAACAAGGGCCATGTGACCTCGCGCGGCATTGCCGGCGGCCACAAGCAGAGCTACCGCTACATCGATTTCAAGCGCCGCAAGTGGGACATGCCCGCAACCGTCGAGCGCCTGGAATACGATCCCAACCGCACCGCGTTCATTGCGCTGGTGAAGTATGAGGATGGCGAGCTCACCTACATCATCGCGCCGCAGCGTCTCGCTCCGGGCGACTCCGTCGTCGCCGGCCGCAAGGTCGACGTGAAGCCGGGCAACGCCATGGAATTGGGCTCGATGCCGGTCGGCACCATCGTCCACAACGTGGAGATGAAGCCGAACAAGGGCGCCCAGCTCGCCCGCTCAGCCGGCACTTATGTGCAGGTCGTCGGCCGTGACCGCGGCATGGTGATGGTCAGGCTTAATTCAGGCGAGCAGCGCTACATCCGCTCCGACTGCATGGCCACGGTGGGTGCGGTTTCGAACCCGGACAACCAGAACCAGAACTTCGGCAAGGCCGGACGTACCCGCTGGCAGGGCCGCCGTCCGCTTACCCGCGGCGTCGCCAAGAACCCGGTCGATCACCCGCACGGCGGTGGTGAAGGCCGGACCTCGGGCGGCCGTCACCCGGTTACTCCGTGGGGCAAGCCGACCAAGGGTGCCCGCACCCGCAACAACAAGTCGACGGATAAGATGATCATCCGTTCGCGTCACGCCAAGAAGAAGAGGTAACAATGGCCCGCTCCGTCTGGAAAGGTCCGTTCGTCGAATTGTCGCTGCTGAAAAAGGCAGAGGCTGCGCAGGACGCCAACAACCGTTCGCCGATCAAGACCTGGTCGCGCCGTTCGACGATCCTGCCGCAGTTCGTCGGCCTCACCTTCAACGTCTACAATGGCCGGAAATTCATTCCCGTTTCGGTGAATGAAGAGATGGTCGGGATGAAGCTCGGCGAGTTCGCGCCGACCCGCTACTTCCCGGGCCACGCCGCCGACAAGAAGGGCAAGAGGTAAGCCATGGGCAAGCAGGCAGCTCCCCGCCGCGTGGCGGACAACGAAGCGCTGGCGGTTGGCACCACCATCCGCGGCTCCGCGCAGAAGCTCAATCTCGTTGCGGCGATGATCCGCGGCCGCAAGGCCGAAGACGCGCTCAATATCCTGCAGTTCTCGCCCAAGGCGATGGCTGTGGAGGTGCGCAAGGTGCTCGCTAGCGCGATCGCCAATGCCGAGAACAACCATAACCTGGACGTCGACGCACTCGTCGTCGCCGAGGCTTCGGTCGGCAAGAGCCTTTCCATGAAGCGCTTCACGCCCCGCGCCCGCGGCCGTTCGAGCCGGATCGTTAAACCCTTCAGCCGCGTGCGCATCGTCGTTCGCGAGCATCAGGAAGCCTAAGCCATGGGTCAGAAATCCAATCCGATCGGTATGCGGCTGCAGATCAACCGCACCTGGGACAGCCGCTGGTATGCCGACGGCGCCGATTACGCCCGTCTGCTGCTCGAGGATCTCAAGATCCGCACGTTCATCATGAAGACGCTGCCGCAGGCCGCGATCTCCAAGGTGGTGATCGAGCGTCCGGCCAAGCTGTGCCGCGTTTCCATCTATGCCGCGCGCCCCGGCGTGATCATCGGCAAAAAGGGCGCCGACATCGAGAAGCTGCGGAAGCAGCTCGCCGCGATGACGTCCAGCGACGTCAGCCTCAACATCGTTGAAATCCGCAAGCCGGAGATCGACTCCAAGCTCGTCGCCCAGGGCGTCGCCGACCAGCTCGAGCGCCGCATCGCTTTCCGCCGCGCCATGAAGCGCGCGGTTCAGTCGGCGCTTCGCCTCGGTGCCGAAGGCATCCGCATCACCTGCGCCGGCCGTCTCGGCGGCGCGGAAATCGCCCGCACGGAATGGTATCGCGAAGGCCGCGTTCCGCTCCACACGCTGCGCGGCAACGTCGATTATGCGGAAGCCACCGCCCACACCGCCTACGGCGTGTGCGGGATCAAGGTGTGGATCTTCAAGGGCGAGATCCTCGGCCACGATCCGATGGCTCAGGACCGGCTGATGATGGAAGCGCAGACTTCCGGCGTCCGCCCGGCCCGCTAAGGAACATTTGAAATGCTGCAACCCAAACGCACCAAGTTCCGCAAGGCCTTCAAGGGCCGAATCCACGGCGACGCCAAGGGCGGCACCGCGCTCAACTTCGGCGCCTATGGCCTGAAGGCCCTTGAGCCGGAGCGGATCACCGCCCGCCAGATCGAAGCGGCCCGCCGCGCGATCACCCGCCACATCAAGCGCCAGGGGCGTTTGTGGATCCGCATCTTCCCGGACGTGCCGGTCTCGTCCAAGCCTGCTGAAGTCCGCATGGGCAAGGGCAAGGGCGCTCCGGAATTCTGGGTCGCCCGCGTCAAGCCGGGCCGGGTTCTGTTCGAACTCGACGGCGTTCCCGGGCACATCGCCAAGGTCGCTTTCGAGCGCGCCATGGAGAAGCTGCCGATCAAGACGAAAGTCATCGCTCGCCTCGGCGAATCGATGGTTGAGGAAGCCTAAGACATGGCCAAAGACGACACCAAGACCCGCACCGACGACCAGCTTTCCGAGCAGCTGGGCGAGCTGAAGCGCGAGCAGTTCAACCTGCGCTTCCAGTCCGCCACCAACCAGCTCGAGAAGCCGGCCCGGATCCGCGAAGTGCGCCGCACCATCGCCCGCATCAAGACGCTGCAGAGCGAGCGCGCCCGCGCCGCTCAAAAGGCATAAGGAGTTTATCGAATACCTAAGCGCGTTCTCACCGGCCGGATCGTGTCGGACAAGACCGACAAGACCGTTGTGGTCCTGGTTGAGCGTCGGGTGAAGCACCCGCTCTACGCCAAGATCATTAAGCGGTCGAAGAAGTACCATGCTCATGACGAGGCGAATTCGTTCCGCGAGGGCGAAACCGTCCGCATCGAAGAAACGAAGCCGATCTCCAAGCTCAAGACCTGGCGGGTTCTCGACCGCGTGGACACCCACGCGACCCCGCAAAAGGCGGATATCGCCTGACGCCTTCGGGCCGATTGTTGAAACTGATCGCCGGGCGGTTTGTCCCGGTTGAAGTGAAGAAGGAATTGGATCGATGATCCAGATGCAGTCAAACCTTGAGGTTGCCGATAACAGCGGCGCCAAGCGCGTCCAGTGCATCAAGGTCCTTGGCGGATCCAAGCGCCGGTTCGCCGGCGTGGGCGACATCATTGTCGTGTCCATCAAGGAAGCCGCCCCGCGCGGTCGCGTGAAGAAGGGCGATGTCCACAAGGCCGTGATCGTGCGGACCGCCAAGGACATCCACCGGGCCGACGGCTCCACCATCCGCTTCGACTCGAACGCGGCGGTGCTGGTCAACAACAATGCCGAGCCGATCGGCACCCGTATCTTCGGCCCGGTCGTTCGCGAGCTCCGTGCCAAGAAGCACATGAAGATCATCTCACTCGCGCCGGAGGTCCTGTAACGTCATGGCTGCTGCGAAGATCAAAAAGGGCGACACGGTCGTGATCCTGTCCGGCAAGGACAAGGGCAAGACCGGCGAAGTCACGAAGTCCATGCCGAAGGACGGCAAGGTGCTCGTGTCGGGCGTCAACATCATCACGCGTCACCGCAAGCCGAGCCAGACCAACCCGCAAGGTGGCCTGGAGCGAGTTGAAGCGCCGATGCACATTTCCAAGGTCGCGATCGCGGACCCCAAGACCGGCGCAGCGAGCCGGGTGCGGTTCGAAGTGCGCGACGGCAAGAAGGTTCGCGTCGCCGCGAAGTCCGGGGAGCTGATCAATGGCTGAGCCTAAATACGTGGCGCGCATGAAGCGCGACTATGACGATCGCATCGTCGCCCTGATGACGGAGAAGTTCGGTTACAAGAACCGGCTCGAAGTTCCGCGGCTCGACAAGATCGTCATCAACATGGGCGTCGGCGAGGCGACCCAGGACAAGAAAAAGGTCGAGACCGCCGCTCAGGAGATGCAGCTGATCGCAGGCCAGAAGCCGGTGATCACCAAGGCCAAGACCTCCATCGCCCAGTTCAAGCTGCGCGAAGGCATGCCGATCGGCGTCAAGGTCACCCTGCGCCGCGAGCGGATGTACGAGTTTCTCGACCGCCTGATCACCATCGCGCTCCCCCGGGTTCGCGATTTCCGCGGCCTCAACCCGAAATCGTTCGACGGTCGGGGCAATTACGCGATGGGTCTCAAGGAGCAGATAGTGTTCCCGGAGATCAACTATGACCGCATCGAAAAGGTGCGCGGCATGGACGTCATCGTAACCACCACCGCGAAGACGGACGACGAGGCGCGCGAGCTGCTGCGCCTCTTCAACTTCCCCTTCCCGCGGACCGAAGAAGATCAGAAGCAGGCGGCGTAAGTGCCCCCTGTTTCTCGACCCAGAAAGGCGAGAACTTAAGTCATGGCGAAACTGAGTTCCATCAACAAGAATGAGCGTCGCAAGAAGCTGGTGAAGAAACACGCCGGCCAATATGCGAAGCTGAAGGCGACCGCGAACGACACGTCCCTCGATGAGACCGAGCGTCTCATCGCGCGGCTCAAGATGGCCGAGATCCCGCGCAACGCGAACCCCACCCGGGTCCGCAACCGTTGCATGATCACCGGCCGTCCGCGCGCCAATTATCGCAAATTCGGGCTGTCGCGCATCATGATCCGCGAATTGGGCAACAAGGGCCTGATTCCCGGCCTCACGAAGTCCAGCTGGTAAGGTATAGAATATGCCCTTGACCGATCCCCTGGGTGACATGCTCACCCGCATTCGCAACGGCCAGCAGGCCCGCAAGGACAGCGTGGTTTCCCCCGCGTCCAAGCTGCGGTCCCGCGTCCTCGACGTCCTCCAGCGCGAAGGCTATATCCGCGGCTACAGCGAGGAGGCCCTGGGCCGCCACGCCGGCCTGCGCATCGAGCTGAAATATTTCGAAGGCCGCCCGGCCATCCAGCACGTCGCCCGCGTTTCCAAGCCCGGCCGCCGCGTTTATTCGGGCAGCACGGAGCTGCCGCGGGTCCGCAACGGCCTCGGCATCACCATCGTCTCGACGCCTCGCGGCGTTCTCTCGGACGCGGAAGCGCGCGAGCAGAATGTCGGCGGCGAAGTGCTCGCGGAGGTGTTTTGATATGAGCCGCATCGGAAAAGTCCCGGTTGCGCTGCCGAGCGGCGTCACCGCCTCGGTGGAAGGCACGTCTTTGTCGGTGAAGGGCCCCAAGGGCGTCCAGACCATGCAGATGATGGACGACATCAGCTACGGCATCGAAGACGGCCGTATCGTGGTGAAGCCCGCCAACGAAACCAAGCGCGCACGCTCCTTCTGGGGCATGCACCGCACGCTGGTGCAGAACCTGGTCACCGGCGTCACCGACGGTTTCACCAAGACGCTGGAAATCACCGGCGTCGGCTACCGCGCGGCGATGCAGGGCAAGAACCTGCGCCTCCAGCTCGGCTACAGCCACGACGTCAATGTCGAGGTTCCGGCCGATCTCACCGTT
>Ga0190273_10000517_pt1 | contig 14391 bp, 10 predicted proteins | sample Popmic504IS_FD_134513 | JGI IMG/M metagenome (GOLD analysis project Ga0190273, IMG submission 134513) | Populus adjacent soil microbial communities from riparian zone of Shoshone River, Wyoming, USA - 504 IS | ecosystem: Environmental > Terrestrial > Soil > Riparian zone > Trees stand | place... | reverse complement strand
TGCCTCCAGGGCATGCGGAGCGGTGGCCGAGTGGTCGAAGGCGCTCGCCTGGAAAGTGAGTATACGCCAAAAGCGTATCGAGGGTTCGAATCCCTCCCGCTCCGCCACTCCCCTATCGCACGCGCCTCAGGCGCCGGGCCATGGCCACCAGCGGGTAGAGGAAGCCCAGCGCCTTCGGCAGCGGCACCGCGACCCGGTCGGCGGGGTTGACGAGCTGGCGGCGGAGCTCGGCATATTTGAACCTGAGGCCGGGCAGCAAAGCGAATTGCATCAGGTGGATGGTGCCGGTGCCGAGAAGCTTCTCGCTGAGCTCGGCGGTCAGGGTGCGGCCGGCGAGCTTGCGCAGGGCGATGGCGAGGAGCCAGCGGTTGACCCGGTCGGAGCGAAGCTCGGCGGCGAGTGCAGGCGGCAGGGGGGTGGCGAAGAGGCGTTCGCACAGCAAAAGCGCCTGGGCGGGCGCCCGGCCCGCGCCCATTTCCTGCGAGCGGCGATAGAGCCGTTCGATCTCCTCGGGCGGGCAGGCGCCGATGAGGGCGCCGACGTCGGCGATCCATTTCAGGCGGAACCAGGCGCTCGAGGCGCCGTGGATGCACAGATAGGCGAAAAGCTCGTCGGCGCGCAGGGTCTCGAGGAACCTCCCTTTCGAGACCTCGACCCGCCGGCGCGGCGAATCGGGGCCGACGTCCGGAAGCAGCATCTCATTGTCGTTGAGCCTGGAGTGGAGCTCGACCGTCAGCTTGCCGTCGGGCGTTGCCCAGACCGATTCCTTCCAGTGGCGGTGCCAGAGGCCGAGCCGCTCGCGGCCCAGCGTGCCTTCCGGCGAGGCGAGGCGATAGCCCGCCGACTCCAGCACCCGGGCGGCGGCCTCGACCGCCTCGGGCGGGATGAGCAGGTCGATGTCCCACCCCATCTTGGGACCGATCGAGCCGTAGGCGAGCACTCCGAGGCTGACGCCCTTGACGAAGAGATGGCGGATCCCCGCCTCGTCGAGAAGGCCGGCCAGGCGAAGCGATTCCGCGGTCAGCGCCAGATTCTGCCTGACGATCCGGGCGCTCGCCGCCTGGAGGCGCTCGCCCACCTCCTCCGGGACGGCGGCGCCGGCCTGCCTGAGCGCGTTCCACACCAGGCCCTCGACCCGGTGGCGGGCCGCGATCCGTGCCGCCAGGGCCCAGTCGACCCCGGCCGCGGCGGCGAGCAAGGCCGAGTCGCGCGCCGGCGAGGGCGGCCATCGGCAGCAGGCGGCGACGAGCCGGAATTCGCGGGTCAGGTGCACGCCGCGTCCTAGGCGATGAGCAAGCGCCTCAACAAGAGTTGCCACCTTCGCGCCCCATCCTGTAACGCCCGGCCATGGCCGCTCCCGTCACCAGACCGCGCCGCGCCCGGCCGCGCCTCGCCGACGGCCCGATTCTTGCCGAGGCGCTGGCGGCGCTGGCTTTGGCTTCGCTGGCCATCGCCTTGCTTCCGTTCCGGCGGGTCGCTGCCGCCGCCTCGTCGCCGGGGCGCAAGGCGGCTCGGGCCGATCCCGAGACGGTCCGCCGCGCCCGTTCGGCGGTGACCGGCTGGGCGCGCCGGGTGCCGTGGCGGGCGGTCTGCTTCCAGAAGGGGCTCGCCGTCCACTGGATGCTCCGCCGCCGGGGCATCCCCTCGGTGCTCCTCTACGGCGCCCGCCGCGACGGCGAGGGGCTTGCCGCCCATGTCTGGGTCGATGTCGACGGCGAGACCGTGATCGGCGGCGAGGAGGCGCCGAATTTCACCTGCCTCGCCCGCTTCCCCCCGGACCCCGCCTGACCGCGCCCGCACAGTGTCCGGCGCACGGGCCAATCCCTTGAGGGTGCAGGTTTTCCTAGTCTGCCGCGATTAACGTGGGTAAGGGACCGTGGCAGAGGGTTCCGAACAGACGATGCTGGGGTTGAATAAGGGAGCGCTGGTCTGCGCGCTGTCGCTCGTCACGGGCGCGGCGGCGCTCGCCCAGGTGCCGTCGACGAGCTCGCCCGGGACGAGCACTCCGCCGCCGCCGACTCCGACCCCGCCCTACATTCCCGAACCCGCGCCGGCGCCGCTGCCGTCGCACGTCACGCCGACGCCGTCGGCGCCCGCGCCTGTATCCGACCTTCGGACTCGCCCCAACATTGTCGTCCCCGCGACGACGCGTTCGCCGACCCTGCCCGGCCCGACTCACGATCCGCTCAACATCGATCCGGGGAAGGACCCGATCCTCCAGCTCGCCCGAAGCCAGGCTTCGCCGGAGATGTTCCGAAGCGTCGTCGCGACGGCGGTGGAGCGCCATCCCGCCACCCAGGAGGCGAGGGCGACCAGCGCCGAGGCCGGCGCGGTCGTCGACGAGGCCCGGGAGAGGCGCCTGCCTTCGATCGACCTCAGCGTCTCCTCCTATCGGGTGATCTCGCGCGATTTCTCCAACGACGAACAGAACATCATCGAGCGTTCGCGCCCGGCGGCGCGGACCGACGCGATCCTCAACGTCAACCAGACCGTCTTCGATTTCGGGGCGAGCGCGGACCGGGTGCTCGCCGCCGGGGCCCGGCTGCGCGCGGCGGCGGCCGAGGCCGAGGCGAGCGCCGACCGGATCGCCCTCAACACGGTCGCTTCCTGGTACGACGTCTTCGCCTACCGGGCGCTGGTGGCGCTGAGCGAATCGTTCGTCGCCAACCAGCAGGAGCTTCGCGAGGCGGTCGAGGAGCGGGTCCAGCAAGGCGTCTCGGCGCCGGGCGACACGGCTCGGGTCGATTCCTATCTCGCCTCCGCCCAGACCCGGCTCGCCGGCTTCCGCCGGCTGCTCGCCAATGCCGAGGCCCGCTACACCGAGCTGACCGGATCGCCTCCGCCCGCCTATCTCGAGCGGGCTCCGATTCCGCAGACTCCGGCTCTCACCCGCGACGCCGCCGCCCTTGCGGGGATGAGCACCCCGGCGGCGCGCTCCGCCCAGGCGATGGCCGATTCCGCCCGGCGCGAGGCCAGGGCGACCAAGAGCGACCGGCTGCCGCAGATCAGCGCCGGAATCGACGCCGGCCGCTACGGGGTCTTCGAGAACGACCGCGATTACGACATTCGAGGCCGGGTGACGCTTCGCCAGCGCCTGTTCGGAGGCACCGAGGCGCGAGTCGCCCAGGCCAGGGCGAGGGCGGTTTCCGCCGACGCCCGCGCCGCTCGGGTCCGCGACGAGGCCTCGCGCGACGCCGCCATCGCCTGGTCCGACGTCAGGGCGCTGGAGGAGCAATTGCGGGCGCTCCAGGCGAGCTACCTCGCCAGCCGCCAGTCGCGCGACGTCCTGATCGAGCGCTTCATCAACTCGCGGGGCAACCTGTTCGACGTGGTCGCCGCCGAGGACGCCTATTTCGAGACCGCGACCGCCTTCATCCGGACCTTGAGCGAACTCGACGCGGCCCGCTACGTGCTTCTGTCGAGGACCGGCAATCTGCTCGATTCGCTGGGCATCGATCCCGTCCGAGTCGGAGGCCAGGATGAGTAGCGAGCACGAGATCAGGCCGGCCATGCAGCCGCGTTTCGCGGCGTGGCTGATGGAGCCGATGCGGCGCAACCGCCCGGTCTATCTCAAGGTCGCGCTTGCCGCGGTGGTGATCAACATCTTCGGGCTGATGACGTCGCTGTTCACGATGATCGTCTACGACCGGGTGGTTCCGAACAACGCGACCTCGTCGCTGGTCGCGCTCTCGATCGGCCTCGCCATCGTCGTCGTCTTCGACTTCATCCTGAAGCTTCTGCGCGCCTATTTCGTCGACATCGCCGGGGCGTCGATCGACCGCGAGGTCGGCGAGACCCTGTTCGAGCGGCTGCTTCGACTCCGGCTCGATCTCAAGAAGGGCTCGACCGGGTCGCTGACCGGGCTGATGCGCGAGCTCGAGGCGCTTCGCGACTTCTTCACCTCGGCGACCCTGACCGCCATCGTCGACCTTCCCTTCATCATCCTGACCATCGCGGTCATCGCGATCATCGGCGGCTGGGTGGCTCTGGTGCCGGCCCTGATGGTTCCGCTCGTCATCATCGTCGGAGCGCTCACCCAGCCCGCCATGGACCGGCTGTCGGCCAAGGCGATGGGCGAGGGCATGGCCAAGCAGTCGGTGCTGGTCGAGACGATCGGCGGGCTCGAGACGGTCAAGGCCGCGGGCGCCGGGCCGCTCCTCTCCCGGCGCTGGGACAAGGCGATGGAGAATCACGCCGATTCCTCCCTTCGCCAGCGGCTCATCTCGAGCATCGGGATCACCACCGCGACGTCGGCGGGAACGATCTCCTATGCGGGCGTCGTCATCGTCGGGGTCGGCCTGATCGCCACCCAGGACCTGACCATGGGCGGGCTCATCGCCTGCTCGATCCTGGGCGGCCGGGCGGTCGCGCCGCTGGCCCAGATCTCGCAGCTGCTCTCGCGGATGACCTCGACCCGGACCGCCTACCGCCAGCTCAACGACATGATGAACCTGCCGCCCGAGGGGCCGGTGGGCGAGGGGCTGAAGCTGTCCGGGCTGACCGGACGGATCGAGTTCCGAAACGTCAACTTCCGCTATCCCGGCGCGCCCGAGAAGACTCTCGAGGATCTGAACTTCACCATCCAGCCCGGCGAGCACGTCGCCCTGCTCGGCCGGGTCGGCTCGGGCAAGTCGACGATCGCCCGGCTGATCCTCGGCCTCTACCCGCCCGAAGAGGGGCTGGTGATGGTCGACGGCACCGACATCCGCCAGCTCGATCCGCTCGAGATGCGCCGCTACATCGGCGCCGCGCTCCAGGAGAGCGTTCTCCTGACCGGCTCGGTGCGCGAGAATATCGGCCTCGCCCGCGGCCATGTAGACGACGAGGAACTGCTTCGCGCTTCCGAGCTTTCCGGCACCCACCAGTTCATGGGCACGATCGCCAACGGCTACGATCTGAGGCTCGCCGACCGGGGAGAGGGCCTGTCGGGCGGCCAGCGCCAGTCGATCGCTCTTGCCCGGGCCCTCGCCGGCCGGCCGCCGGTGCTGGTCTTCGACGAGCCGACCAGCGCCATGGACGCACAGACGGAGACGGCGCTTATCAACCGACTCCGCGAGGAACTGAAGGACCGCACTCTGGTCCTCATCACCCATCGGCCGCCCTTGCTCGCCCTCGTGAGCCGGATCATGCTGATCGACAAGGGCCGGGTCGCCATGGACGGGCCCCGCGACGAGGTCCTGAAGCAGATCACGCGGCAGCAGACGCCGCCCACCAAGGCGGCCTGAGCCATGAACGAGCACACCCATATCGAGGACCTGACCGACCGCATCAAACCGCGGACCGCGTCCAACGTGCTCCTGTGGGTGGTGATCGGCTTCTTCGTCGTCTTCATCATCTGGGCGGCGCTGACCGAGCTCGACCGCACCGTCCGCGGCCAGGGCCGGGTGATCGCCACCTCCCAGCTCCAGGTCGTCTCCAACCTCGAGGGCGGAGTCGTCGAGGCGATCAACGTCAAGACGGGGCAGCAGGTGAAGGCCGGCCAGGAGCTGGTCCGGCTCGACCGCACCGCCACCGGCGCCGAGCTCGGCAGCGGCGAGGCCTCGGCCAACGCGCTCGGAATGAAGATCGCCCGTCTCTCGGCCGAGGTCGCCGGGCGCGAGCCCGCCTACCCGGCGCCCGCCGACCAGGCCGCCTCGAGCCAGCTGATGATCGAGCGGTCGCTTCACGCCTCGCGGATGCAGGAGCTGGGCAGCGTGGTCAGCGCCGGCCAGGCCCGCGTCGCCCAGGCCAGCCGCGCGGTGCAGGAGGCCCAGGCCGCCTACGACGCCCGGGTGACCGCGCGCGACGCCCGCCGCCAGGAGCTCAACCTCATCCGGCCGATGGTCGAGCGCGGGCTCGAGCCGCGCCTCTCGCTGATGCAGGCGGAGAGCGCCTATTCGGTGGCGGCGAGCGAGGCCGCGGCGGCGGCCGCGGCGATCTCGCGCGCCCGCTCGGCGGTGACCGAGGCCCAGTCCTCACTGAACCAGCAGCGCCAGGACTGGCGCTCGGTCGCCGCCAACGAGCTCGCCACCGCCCAGGCCGAATATTCGGCCCGGCGGGCGACTCTGCCGGCGCTCGCCGAGCGCTCCGAGCGGACGGTCGTCCGGGCGCCGCTGCCCGGCCGGGTCAACCGGGTTCTCGTCACCACCGTCGGCTCGGCGGTGGGACCGGGGGCGCCGCTGGTCGAGATCGTCCCCTCCGAGGAGACCCTGCTCGTCCAGACGATGGTCCGGCCGCAGGACATCGCCTGGGTTCGAATGGGCCAGAAGGCGAAGGTCAGCATCACCGCTTACGATCCCAGCATTTATGGTTCGCTCGAGGGCCATGTGACCGCCATCTCGCCGGACGCCACGGTCAACGAGAAGACCGGGGAGAGCTTCTACACGGTCGAGGTCCGCACTTCCAAGAACGCCCTCGTGCGCAACGGCCAGAAGCTGCCGATCGGCACCGGCATGATCGCCGACGTCAGCCTGCTCGGCGACAAGCGCACCATCCTCAATTACATCCTCAGCCCGATCACCAAACTCAGCCAGACCGCCTTCCGGGAGTGAACCGCTCCGGCACAAAAATCGTGCCGTGCAAAAGAGCCATTGCGCACCCGTAATTTTGCTGCCAAAACGGATGTAACAGGGGGGATTGATCGATGGCGGAACCGTTTCTTTCGGAAATCCGAATCATGTCGTTCGTTTTCGCGCCCAAGGGCTGGGCGCTGTGCAACGGCCAGCTCTTGCCGATTAACCAGAACCAGCCGCTCTTCTCGCTGCTCGGCACCACCTTCGGCGGCGACGGGCGGGTGAATTTCGCGCTGCCCGATTTCCGTGCCCGAGTGCCGATCCATGTCGGGTCGGGGCATACGCTTGGCGAGAGGGGCGGCGAGCAGGCGCATACCCTGAGCATCGCCGAGCTGCCGACCCACACCCATCTGGTGCAGGCAAACAACGCTCCCGGCACCGCGGCGACGCCGCTCGGCAACGTTCTGGCGAAGTCGGGAGCGAACACCTACGGTCCGGCGCAAAACCTCACCGCCATGAACGCCAATTCGACGACGGCCACCGGCGGGAGCCAGGCGCATCTCAACATGCAGCCGTTCCTGGTGCTTAACTTCTGCATTGCCCTTCAGGGCATTTTTCCGTCGCCGAATTGAGGGGGTCGAACAATGGCACAGCCTTATGTCGGTGAAGTCCGGATGTTTGCGGGTAACTTCGCGCCTGCCGGATGGATGTTCTGCGAGGGGCAGCTCCTGCCCATCTCGGAGAACGAGACGCTCTTCCAACTGATCGGCACGACCTATGGCGGCGACGGCGAGTCGACCTTCGCCCTGCCGGACCTGCGCGGACGGCTGCCGGTGCACCAGGGCAACGGCTTCATCCTGGCCGAGACCGGCGGGGCCGAAGAAATCACTCTGACCGTCAGCCAGATCCCGGCGCACACCCACGCGCTGCTGGCGTCGACCGGAGCCGCGTCGGTGAACGATCCCGGGAGCAACCTTCCGGCCCTGACCCAGGCGGTTACCTATTTCAACCTCCTCGACAATCCCGCGAACATGTCGGCGCAGTCGGTCGGGCCGGTCGGGGGCAGCCAGCCGCACACCAACTTCCAGCCCTATCTCTGTGTCAACTTCATCATCTCGCTGTTCGGCATATTCCCGAGCCCAACCTGAGGAGAGCTTCGAAATGGCCGATCCATTCGTCGCCGAAATCCGCATCTTCCCGTTCAACTTCGCGCCCAAGGGTTGGGCATGGTGCGACGGGCAGCTGCTACCGCTTTCGCAGAACACCGCGCTCTTCTCGCTGCTCGGCACCACCTATGGCGGCGACGGCAAGTCGACCTTCGCGCTGCCCGACCTTGAGGGCCGCGCGCCGATGCATCCGGGGCAGGGGCCCGGCCTCAGCCTCCACGATCTCGGCGAGACGGGCGGCAGCGAGACGGTGACGCTGCTCGAGAGCGAAATACCGGCGCACTCGCACGGCATGCGCGGAGTCGAGGACGACGCCTCGTTCTTTACGCCAGCCAACATGTTTCTCGCGGCCGGCAATCAGATGTACGCCGCCGCGCCGGCCGGAGGCGCGACTCTCGCGCCGGAAGCGCTCGCCCCCGCGGGCGGCGACCAGCCGCACAACAACATGATGCCCTATCTGACCTGCTACTTCTGCATCGCGCTGCAGGGCGTTTTCCCGCCGCGCGGCTAACGCAAGACTTCGGGACGGGAAGCGGGGTCTTTACGGCCCCGTTTCTGTTTGGCGGCTCGAGCCTCCGGTTCGGTCGCAGAAAGAAACGCTTCCGCCCGATTCTGCTGGTCACACTTAAATTAGCATGGCATGCTAGGAGCTTGGGAGCGAACACGCGCCGGCGGGGACACTTGCGCGACGCTCCAGAAAACGCCCGGAGGGGGATCTCATGACTGTTTCGTTTTCGATCACGCGCGCGACGACGCGTTTCCATGATTCCAACGGCAACGGCGTCAAGGATGCGGGCGAGGTCGATCTCGATTTCGGCGAGGCGGGGGTCTACGATCCGGGCGACATCCTCTACACCCGCATCAGCATCACCAATACCGGCGACCAGACCGCGACCGGAGTCACGGTCAGAGACGATTTCACCGGCTCGACCTTCGTAGATGCCAGCAACGCACTGTCCGCAACCCCCTTCCTGAACATCTCCCCGATCGCGTTCAACGACACGTTCCAGGCGATCGGCAATACCGTCCTGCGCGTCGGCACCGCCGGCACGATCAACGGCGGTGAATCGACGACCTTCGCCGGCAACCTGATCAGCAACGACATCGGCAGCCTCGCCGGCGACAGCATCAGCGGGTTCCAGATCGACGTCGTCGGCAACGGCACCTTCGCCGGCTCGGGGGTGACCGCCAAGGGCGGCCATTACAACATCCTGGCGGACGGCTCCTTCAACTACGTCAACAGCGGCACCGACGCGAGCCTCACGGACGGGGACAGCTTCACCTACACCATCCGCGACAAGGGGTTCGACGGCACCTACGGGACCGCCGACGACCTCACCAGCATCGGCACGGTGACGATCACCTTCGCGGAGCAGTCGCCCGGGGTCGCTCACCGCGTCTGGTACGTCGACAGCGCCGCGGCGCCCGGCGGCGACGGCACCTCGGCCAATCCGTTCCAGACCATGGCCACGATCAACGGTGTCACCGGCGACGGCACGACCAACGACGACCTCGATCAGGCTGGCGAATATATCTACGTCGAGAACGGCGCCGGCGCCGCGGTCACCGGGCCGATCACGCTCGAGGACGGGCAGCAGCTGATCGGCGACGGCGCCGCCCTCGTCGTCGCCGGGCAGACGCTGGCCACGGCGGGCGCCAATTCGATCCTCAGCGCCGCCACCGGCACGATCGTGACGCTTGGGACCGGCAACACCATCGCCGGCATCACCATCGGCAACGGCACGGGCAATGCGACCGGCCTCAGCGGGACCAGTTTCGGTACCGTGACCGTCGACAACGTCGTCCTCAACGCCGGCGGCTCGGCGCTCAGCCTTTCGACCGGCGCGTTCGCCGGCACCGGCTTCACCTCGACCGACTCCGACGGCGGCTCGAGCAACGTCTCGCTGACCAACGTCACCGGTACGATCGCGCTCGGCACCGGCGCTCTGGCCGGCGCGACCGGCGATTCCTTCTTCCTCAGCGGGTCGGCCTCCGGCACCAATGTCACCTACGGCGGAAGCATCACCCATGCCGGCGTCAGCGGCGCTCTGGTCAACGTCCAGGGCGGCCATACCGGCACTCTCACCTTCACCGGAGCGCTCGGCGCCACCGGCGGCACGGGCCTTCAGTTCAACAATGCCGACGGCACCTACAATTTCAACGGCAACACGACGCTCAACGGCGGCGATGCCGGCATCGACATTACCAACAATTCCGCCGGCACGTTCAACTTCGGCCTGACCGGGTCGACGACGACGAACATCACCAACAACAGCGGCGGCGACGCTTTCGTCGTCAATGCGTCCAACGCCAACGTCACTCTTAACGGCACGATCACCGACAATAACAGCAATGCCGTCAACATCGACGGTCACGACGGCGGCACGATCACCTTCCAGAACGGCTCGATCAACTCGACCGGCGGTGGCATCGACGTCGCCAACAGCAATGTCGGGACGATCAACTTCAACGGCCAGGTGACGCTCAGCACCGGCGCCAACACCGCGATCACGCTGAACGCCAACAACGGCTCCGCGACCAACTTCAACCCGACCGGCAACGGCCTCGACATCACCACCTAGAGCGGCTCGGGCATCGTCGCCAGCAATGCCGGCACGATCACGATTGCCGACAGCGGCTCCGGCAACACGATCACCGTCACGGCCGGTGGCGCTGGCGCCGTAGCGTTCAGCGCGAGCGGCGGCACGACCTTCGCCGGCGGCGGTGTCACCTTCGACAGCATCAGCCAGACCGGCGGCGCCAACGGTATCGTTCTGAACGCCACCGGCACCGGCCCCTTCACCGTGCTCGGCGACAGCTCGCAGACGAGCGGCCTTTACGACCGCGACGGCTCCGGCGGCACCATCTCCGGCACGAGCGGGCACGCGATCGCGCTGACCAGCGCCAACAACGTCACCATCCGCCAGATGAACCTCACCAACCCGGGCGGGGACGGCGTCAACAGCAATGGCGGCGGGTCGATCAAGCTGCAGGCCGTCAACATCGACGCGCAGGGCGGCGACGGCTGGGAAGCGATCAATCTCGGCGGCGTCAACGAGTTCACCAACAACAGCCGGGTCACCGACTGGCAGGTGAACAACACGTTCGGCATCACGGTCACCAACACCAACACGAACTTCACGTCGTTCACGGTGGAGAACGCGCTGTTCACCACCTCCGCGACCGGCGCGGACGGCTTCCTGTTCGACGCCAACGGCGCGACCAGCGGGTCGATCACCGTCAATAATTCCGAGTTCACCCTGATCGATCAGGACGGGGTCCAGATCAACAATGACGGATCGGGCACGATCAATGCGCGCGTCACCAACAACAATTTCCACGACGCCGACGCTACCAGCGGCGACGGCAACAATACGGTATTCCTCGCGCTGACCGGCAGCGGCACGCTCAATTTCGAGGTGATCAACAACGATTTCACCAATTTGGCCCGCTCGCAGGCGCTGACCGGCGCGCTCGCGGTCAACTCGACGAGCATCAGCCAGAACGGCGGCCATCTCAACGGCTTCATCGAAGACAATGTCTTCACCAACATCTTCCGCCGCGACGCGATCTCGTTCGGCATCGAGGCCAGCGGCGGGACGCAGGGCACGCACACGATCGAGGTCGAGAACAATAGCGGCACCAATATCGGCCTGATGGCGCTGCGCGTTCTGATCAACTCGGTCGCCGGCGGCAGCGTCACCGCGACGAACCTGCGCTACATCAACAACACGTTCAGCAACCTCGGCACGAGCCCGCTGGTCACGGACGACAGCCGGTCCGGCATTGAGATCGAGACCAATTACGATGCGTGGAACACCGGCGGGGACCTCACGACCAACATCCTGTTCCAGAACAACAACATCACCAACAGTGGCAGCGCGAGCGGCGTCAGCGACACGGTCGACATCACCAATCGCGGCGGCGACGCCGGCACCAACAGCACGATGAACCTGACGTTCCTCGGCAACAATTTCACCAATTCGACGGGTGCGTTCGGGGTCGACATCCTGAACAGCCAGGGCGCCTCGGCGACCGGCGCCGGGGCGACGATCAACCTCGACATGAATTCGGACAATATCAGCGCGAACAACACGACGACGACCAACGGCCCGGGCGGCGACATCAACGTGCGCAACAACGCTCCCGGCGGCGCCTTCCGGATCGAGGATCTCGGGGCGAACGCGGTCACCACTTTCCTCAGCACGCGCAACAGCAACGACACCGTCACGAACAACACGACCGGCGCCGCGATCTCCTCGACCGGCGATGTCTTGATGCCGACGGCGCCGAGCGCATTCATAGTCGCCGCCCCGCCGCCGGCGACGGTCGATGAGCCTGTCGACGAAGAACCGATCGTCCCTCCGGCCGTCGGCGACGGCCCCACGCCGCCGCCGACTCCGGGGCCGGCCCCGGCCGGCCCGGTCGTCATCGACGACGGCGTGCTCAGCCAGGCCGAGCTCGACCTCATCGTCGACGCGGCGATCCAGCGCTGGGCGGCGGCGGGCGCGAGCGACGAGCAGATTGCGGCGTTGCGCGCGGTCCAGGTCTCGGTGTCCGACCTCGCCGGGCTGACGCTTGGCCAGAGCGACGCCGGCACGATCGTGGTCGACAACGACGCGGCCGGCTGGCGCTGGTTCGTCGATGCGACGCCCGGCGACGACAGCGAATATGCGGGATCGGGAACCAAGCTCGCCGCCGTGAATCCGTATAGCGCGGCGGGGACCCGGATCGATCTCCTCACCGTCCTCACCCACGAGCTCGGCCATCAGATCGGACTCTCCGACCTCGCCGCGCCGGGCGATGCCGCCGAGCTCATGTACGGCACGATCGGCGCCGGCGAGCGCCGTCTGCCGGGCGGGGACGACCTTTCCGCCGCCGCCGACGGTCCGGTGACCGGCGCCTTCGCCTTCGCTCCGATCACCCTCGGCACGATCCCGGCCGGGCAGAAGGTGATCGTCGAGTTCCGCCATGTCATCGACGCTCCGGGCGAGGACCGGCTGGTCGGCGCGTGGAGGGGCACAACGACCGTCACCAGAGACCCGGCCAACGTATCGCAGGATTCCAATACGGAAAGCGGCAATATCGACGGGCTGACGCTCGGCAACTTCCTCTTCAACGACGTCAACAGGAACGGGGTCTACGACGCCGGCACCGACACGGCCGCCGCCAACGTCACCCTGACCCTCTACGCCGACACCAACAATGACGGCGACTATGACGAAGGCACCGACCTCTACATCGGCTATAACGAGGTCGCCGGCGGCGCCGGCTACCAGCAGGGCATCGACACGCCCGCCGCCCCCGGCACCGGCACGCCGCTCACCGCGACCACCGACGCGAACGGCCTCTACAGCTTCGCCAACCTCGCGCCGGGCGACTATATCGTCCGGGTCAACGCCTCGAACTTCCAGGCGGGCGGGGCCTTGCTGGGCAAATATTCGCCCGGCAGCCCGGTCGATCCCAACACCAATGCCCCGAACGACAATAATGGCCAGCAGTTCCTGCTCGGCCAGCCCGGCACCTACGCCGCCTCGCGCGCGATCCGGCTCGACTATGGCCTGGAGACCGTCGCGGGCCCGACCGGCCCGGCGCTCGACACCAACGACAGCCTCGATCTCGCCTTCGTCGCCAACGTGGCTCCGGTCGCGAACGCCGACAGCGTGTCGGCCACCGAGGACACGCCGGCCCAATATTCGACCCAGCTCACCGGCAACGACACCGACGCGGATTCCGATACTCTGACGATCACCGGAGTCTCGAACTTCGTCAACGGCACCGCGAGCGTCACCGGCGGCGTCGTCACCTTCACTCCGACCGCCAATTTCAACGGCGCCGCCTCGTTCGACTACACGATCGGCGACGGCAACGGCCACACCGCCACCGCCACCGCCACCGTCACCGTCGGCGCGGTCAACGACCCGATCAGCACCGCCGCGCCGGCCACCGCCAGCCTCAACGAGGACGCCGGCAACGTCGCCATCGCCGGCCTGTCGATCGGCGACGTCGACTCGGCGCTGGCGCCGGCCGGCGTTTACGCGGTCACCCTGACGGCGACCCAGGGCACACTGACCCTGACGACGCTGACCGGCCTCACCTTCGGCACGGGCGACGGTACCGGCGACTCGACGATGACGTTCAAGGGCACGCTCGCGGCGATCAACACGGCGCTGGGCACGGCCAGCTACACCCCCAACGCCAATTATCACGGATCGGCCGGCATCACGCTCCAGGCGACCGACACCGACGGCGTCACCGTCGCCACGGGTTCCGGCGCCGCGACCAGCGATTCCGACATCGTCGCCGTCACCGTCAATTCGGTGAACGATGCGCCGACCGGCGCCAATCAGAACAGCGCCGCGACCGCAGGCGTGGACTATGTGTTCAGCGCGACCGACTTCTCCGAGAATTTCAGCGACCCGATCGACGGCAACGGCTTCGCCGGGATCCGGATCACGTCGGTTCCGGCCACCGGCACGCTCAAGCTGAACAACGTCGCGATCTCCGTCCCGACGGACGTCACGGCCCTCCAGCTGGCCAACGGCAATTTGACCTACACGCCCGCCGCGGGCTCGGCCGGCACCTCGCCGGTCTTCCAGTTCCGGGTGCGGGACGACGGCGGCACGGCCAATGGCGGCCAGGACCTGGCCATCGGCGAGAATACCTACACGATCAACATCGCCGCCGCGAACGCCGCTCCGGTCCTCGATCTCGACGCCGACGGCGCCGGCACC
>Ga0190273_10000516_pt1 | contig 14405 bp, 12 predicted proteins | sample Popmic504IS_FD_134513 | JGI IMG/M metagenome (GOLD analysis project Ga0190273, IMG submission 134513) | Populus adjacent soil microbial communities from riparian zone of Shoshone River, Wyoming, USA - 504 IS | ecosystem: Environmental > Terrestrial > Soil > Riparian zone > Trees stand | place... | reverse complement strand
CGTGCGCGGCGACCAGTACGTACGACAGCGGGACCTGCCGGTGCGCGGCACAGGGGACAAGGACCGTCACGTCGATCAGGTCCTCATTGTGCACACGAAGCGCGGCCAATGCCTCGAGCGTCCTGGTCACTTCGCGCTCGTTCAGTTCGTGCTCGACGAACATCAGGATCGAGGTCATCGATCGCTCCTTTCGCAGGATTCGAGCCACGCAGGGTCGCCCTGGTCCCTTCGGGTAGTCGACACCGAAATGGCCGTCAGCGGCGGGTGCACAGCAACAGCTGGCACCCGCCGCCGCTCCTGCGTCGGGACGCGAGACGCCGCACGGGCCGCTCGAGATCCGGCAGTGGGAACAAGGGCCGCCAGAGCCAGCACGGTCCCGGCCGCGGCGCCGACCACGAGCGCCCCACGCGCACCCAGCGCCGCGGCGAGTGGACCGGCCACGAACGAGCCTGCGGCGATGGCGCCGACATTGACCTGGTCGTAGACCCCGAAGACCCGCGCCAGCGTGCAGTCGTCGGCTGCCCGTTGCACAAGCGTCACCGCGGCCACCTCGGCCACCAGCGTGGCCGCGCCGGCCCCGCCGACCAGGATGACAGCGAGCTGGCCGACACCGGCGATGCCGAGCAGACCGAGACAACCGGTGAAGACAAGCACCATGACGAGCGGCATGATCCGTACGCACCCACGGGTGGTCACCTGGTTGACCACCGCGGCCGCGGCCAGTGCCCCGATGGCCAAGGCGGCGTTCAACCGGCCGAGGTCGCCGCCGCCGCTCTCTTCGGCCAACAAGACCACTGCCACGATGAGGAAGCCGTAGAGGAAGTTGTCCAGGACGGCCAGCATCATCGGCCGCCGCACCGACGCGTTCAGCACGACGGCCGCTACCCCTCCCTGGAGGTCTCGCCACCACGCCGGGATGTCCCCCCGCGCAGGGCGGGGCAGCCTGGCCACGGAGGCCAACGCGGCCGCGGCGCTGAAGAGAAGGGCCGAGCAGGCCACCACACCCCAGGGGCTGATCGTCGCCATCGTGAGCGCACCGAAGACACCGGGCGCCGCTGTCCAGGTCACGTTCTCCACGCTGGTGGCCAGGGCGTTGGCGGCCGGCAGGTCAGCGTCGGGCACGCACTGTCGTGTCGCGGCGGCAAGGGCGGGGTACGAGGGGGTCGCGCACACGGCCATCGCGGCGGTCAGCGCGACGAGGACCGCAATGGGCGCACCAACGACGAGCGCAGCAGCGACGACAACGCCGAGGCCCGCGCGCACCCCGCAGCAGATCGCAAGCACGGTGCTTCGCGAGTTCCGGTCGGCGAGCACGCCGGCCAGCGAGGAGAACAAGGCGTACGGAGCGAAGGCGAGTGCCACGGTCACCGATGTCCACACTCCGGAGCCCGTCCGGTCGTGGACTGCCACACCCACCGCCAGGGTCACGACGCCTTGGGCGACCGTGCCGCTCCCGTGAGCCAGCAGGAGCAACAGAAAGGGGCGTGATCGCAAGGCCTGTCGAAAGCCATGAGGGCTCGTCACGGTCGTCACCGGCACAGTGATCGCAGCGGTGGGAATCCGTTGAAGCCCGCGGAGGAGTACGTCGTGGTGTACGCCCCCGTGCCATGCAGCAGCAGCCGGTCTCCCGCGCGCAGACCCAGGGGAAGCAGCGGCCGCTGCTCGGTGTACAGGACGTCGGCGCTGTCGCAGGTGGGGCCGGCCAGGACCACCGGACCTGTCGGCCCCACCAGCGGCGCCCCAGCACGCATCGCTGTCATGCGGTAGCGGATCGCTTCCCCCATCGTCTCCGCCAGCCCGGAGAACAGCCCGACGTCGAGGTACACCCACCGTTCACGGTCTCGATGGGACACGAGGACCACCTCGGTCTCCAGAGCCCCGGCGTCGGCGACCAGGCATCGGCCCGGCTCGGCCATCAGTTCGGGCAGATCATCACCGAGGTGTCGGGCCACTGCCGTCCCGATGGCGCTGCCGAACGCGTGCACCGGAGGGGCGGCCGGCGCCACACCCGCTGCGGGGAACCCACCACCGAGATCCACGACAGCGAGGTCGACTCCCACTCTGCGGAGCCTCGCACGGATTCGGGCCACCGCAGCCAGGGGCCCGTCCCAGGCATCGACCTCGCGTTGCTGGCTGCCCACGTGGAAGCACACACCGACGCGATGCCCTCGCCTGGCAGCGGCCACCAGCAGTTGAGCGGCGGCTTCCTCACTGCAGCCGAACTTGGTTCCCAGCGCCCAGTCCGCGCCCTTGCCCGACGCCGCCAACCGCACCAGCAGCGTGGCTCCGGGCGCGCAGACGGTGAGCTTGTCGAGCTCGGCTGCGCAGTCAAAGGAGAACCGGCGCACGCCGACGGAGTGGGCCGCGGCGATGTCAACGGACTTCTTCACGGTGTTGCCGTAGGACACGTGCTCGGGATCGGGATCCACTGCGAGGACCGCCTCCAGCTCGGCGGGGCTGGCCACGTCCCACCGGCATTCCTGGGCGGCCAAGGTGGCCAGCACAGCCGGGTCCGGATTCGCCTTGACCGCGTAGTAGAGGGCCACCCCGGGCAATGCCCCTCGCAGCACCCGATGTGCCCAGCCGACCACGCACAGGTCGACGCTCAGCACAGGTGTCGGCGCCTCCTCCCACCGGAGAGGAACAGCCGCGGGAGCGACATGCGTGGCTGCAACGGTCACTGCGTTCCTCCCGCGCCTCGGCTCATCCGACAGGGCATGGCCGACAACCGAGTTCCGGTAAGGCGCCGGGCACAGGATCGGACCTGTCCAGACGCGGCATGTCGTGGCATGTAAGGCGTCCAGGCGCGAGGTGGCGTCTCCGCGATGAGCGTCTTGTGGTGCTGGTAGTGGACGCACGCCTCGCAAAGGCGCGGCTTCGAAGCTGAAAGTAAAGTATCGCGGCATGAATGGTGGGGCCAGGCACGCAGGTGCCATAGCGCACCGGCACGAAAGGGCTATGCCTTGTGACAAGCAGCCGATCTGAGGCCAGGGGTTGGTCGACGTGAAGGTCCTGCAACGCGCTCTGCTCCGCGTTCGGCGATGACGTCTGTGAGGTCGGTGTTCTCGGTTGTCTTCGCGCGGTTGAGAGAGCACGTCGGGCGCCGAGGAGCTCGATGGCCTCGAGGAAGGCGATGTGGGGCGTGCCGCCGACGTCCATTCGAGGAATCTGCTTGTTGTGACCGAGCTGCTCATGGAGTTTCAGGAAGCGGTCGGCTGGGCCGATGTGCTTCAGCGAACCCGGGGTTGTGCGCCTCCCTGAGCACAGAGCCGGACGATGCAACGCGACTCCGTACCCCCGACTCCGGGGGTGCAGTCGACACCGGGAAAGACACCGGCGGCACGCAGATCACCTTTCGGTAACGACGTCTGTTGACCACTTCTGGACCCGCCGCAGCCGTGCGATAAAGGCTGCTTGAGCGTCGAGCCGGCGAGGACTGTCGAGGCGGCGGTTGGCGCACCGAACTGCGCGACGCGAGGAGACCACCGTGTCCCGAACCACCCTCAGGCGCACGGGACGGGTCGCAGCAGCGCTCCTCTCCGTCCTCGCCCTCGTCACCGTCGGTACCGCAGCGGCCGTACCCACCGACCGGGCCCATGCCCCAGCAGCTGCCTCGCCGGCGTCAGCAGGCAGGGCCGCGGCAGGCGCCGCGGGCGGGGGAGGGGACGGCTACATCAACTACGTCGCCCCGCAGGCGGAGCCGCAGATATCACCGGACACGAAACCGTCCGACCTGACCCGCAGGGCAGCACGCCGGACCCAGGCCCGTGCCGCAGCGATCGACCGGAAGTTCGCGGGCGGCAACCCGGTAGCGGCCCGCCAGCTCGCCAAGACCGAGGCACGCGCCGTCGCCACCAACAGGAACCCCGCCGCGTTCAAGGAGCGTGCCGCCACGCCCCAGACCGCGAAGCTGCTCACCCTGCTGGTCGAGTTCAACCCCGCAGCGAACGACGACTTCACCGACCTGCAGGTGCCGGCCACCGTGTTCGGGGACCGGACCTGTGTCCCCGGCACCATCCAGAACGGACCGGTACACAACCAGATCCTGAACCCGGCGACCTTTCCGGCCAAGGACAACAACACATTCTGGGTCCCCGACTTCAGCACCGCACACTTCAACAAGATGCTGTACTCCCGCCGCGGGATCACCGACCGGGTACGGACCGACCTGCCCGGACCCGACGGCCGACCCGGCATCGACATCAGCGGCTACACGATGCGCAACCACTACCTGGAGATGTCCAAGCGCAAGTACACCGTCGACGGCGCAGCCGTCGGCTGGCTGAAGGTCCCGCACTCCGAAGCGTGGTACGGCGCCAGCCCCTGCCTCCCGGCCGACGAGGACTTCCCGCAGAGCATGCAGGGACACCCCGACAACCCGCTCGGCGCTACACAGCTCAGCATTGACGCGGTCACCGCGCTCGCCGCGGCGCAGCCGGACTTCCCGTGGAGCGACTACGACCAAGAAGACCAAGGCGACGTCGACGGGGACCAGAACCTGACCGAGCCGGATGGGATCATCGACCACTTGGTCCTCGTGCACGCCGGCAAGGACAAGTCCGGCGGCGGCGGCGCGCAAGGCCCCTACGCGATCTGGGCGCACTCCTCCGCCCTGGCTACGCCGTTCACCGTGCCTGGGACCGGGGTGAAGATCCAGAACTACATCGTGCAACCAGAGGACTCCGGGGTTGGAGTGTTCTCCCACGAGTACGGCCACGACCTCGGACTGCCCGATCTGTACGACACCTCAGGTGCCGGAGCCTCCGACATCGACTTCTGGGACCTGATGAGCTCGGGTTCGCACACCGGCCCGATCTTCCAGTCGATGCCGACTCACATGGGCATCTGGGACAAGTGGGTGCTCGGCTGGGCGAACCCGAAGGTGTTCAAGCCGGGCGACCAGGCACGCACCGTCCGCCTGGGGCAGACCTCCCGCACCCCGGCCGGCACCCGGGACGGGATGATCGTCAACCTGCCCAGCAAGAAGGCGACCATCGGGCGACCGCACAGCGGTTCGAACATGTGGTGGTCGAACAATGACCAGGCGTGGGCCGACAACACACTGACCCGCACCGTCTCGGTGCCCACCGGAGCGACCGACGCGCGTCTGTGGATGTGGAACGACTACATCATCGAGGAGCTGTGGGACTACGGCTTCGTGGAGGCGTCCACGAACGGGACCGACTGGACCGAGCTCGTCGTCACCGACGCCGACGGCAACGTGGTCACCACCAGTGAGGACCCGAACGGCAACTTGGCCGCGTTCGGAGGTAAGAAGAACGGGCTCACCGGGTCCAGCGACGGCTGGCGCCACGACTACGTCGACTTGTCCGCCTACGCCGGTGAAGACGTCCAGGTGCGGCTGCATTACGCCACCGATGCCGCGTTCCAGGAGCGCGGCTGGCTCGCGGACGACTTCAGCCTCACCAACGGCGACACCACCGTGTGGAGCGACGACCTGGAGACCGGAGCCGACGGCTGGACCGCGCAGACCGGGTCGTGGACCAACGATCCGCTCGGCGGCGGCTGGATCCTGACCGACGGCACCTTGAACCGTCGACAGTTCTACCTCGCCGAGTGGCGCAACTTCGACGGATTCGACAACGGGCTGCGCTACGCCTACGACACCACCTACCAGCTGAACGGGCCGTGGAAGGTGGAGAAGATCCGCTACAACGCCCCGGGGATGCTGGTGTGGTACCGCGACCGCACCTACGGCACCGACAACCACGTCACCGCCACGACGGCCGACCTGCCCAGCCTCGGGTCGAAGGGCGGGCTGCTGCTGGTCGACTCGCACTTCAACCCGCTGCATCGCCGGGGGGCCGCCGCGGAGAAGGACCCAAGCATGCTGGACGACCTCCCGTCCCGGCCGCAGTCCTCGAACGTCGCGTTCGGGCACCACGCCACGTACCCGTTCCGGGAGTGCCTCGGTGAGGTCGAGGGTGAGCCGGTGTTCCGCAGCTACTGCAACAGCTACGGGCGGCGGGCACCGGTGTCCACATTCGACGACTGGCGCGGCTACTACCCCGGTCTGGAGTACCGGCCCGACCTGGACGCCGCAGACCCGTTGTTCCTCCGCGACGTCGACGCGTCCGCCGTCGTCCCCACTCGAGCCAACCGGCTGTACTCCACCCGGGTCGTGGACAAGCGCGGCCGGCTGCTGCCGAGCCGGTTCGGGATCGCGTTGGGCGGCGGGCACTACACCGGGACCGGCAACCCCGGAACCGAAGGAGCACAGTTCGGGGTCCGGGTCACCGTTGCGCCGCCGACCCGCCCCAGCCACAACACGTGGGCCCGGGTCCAGGTCCGGCCACCCAGAGCAGCGAGGTGATCCTGCCCCGACTGAACTGAGCGCCGTCATCTGGCGGGCGCAGCGACCCGGCCGGACGCGCAGCCGAAGCGTCCGCAGCAACCGCCGTCCCAGGCCCCTCCGTCACCTGACCCAGGTTCACCCGGCCGTCATGCCGCACCGCTCATGTGGCGGACGGTCACTGTTTGCAACCATGGAAACCCCCACTGATGCGGACAAGCCGCGGATGGGCATTGTCAGCGGAGCATGAGCCGGGATTATCAGCACCGCGCGGGCTCCGGCGCAGGTGACGATGTACATCGACTGTGTCAACGGGCAGGAACGCCACGGCCCCCTGGACAACGGCAAGCCGTGGACACTGGGTGGCATGCTCGGGCGCGGCCCCACGAGTCGGGTCAGCTCCTGAGGCCCGTCTCTCAACAGATGGGGCGCTAGGAGACCTTAGGTGCCCAGTCCAGGCCCTCGGGGCCGTCGTCGCCGTAGATCGGGCCGGTCATCGAGTAGCTGGACGACCCGTCGGGCAGGTAGCCGCGCACCTTGAAGCGCTCGTCGGTGTCCTCTTCGTTGGGCAGGTGGGTGGCATTGAACTGCAACGCCGCGATCTTCCTGCCGTCCGGGGACCAGGCGACGCCCATGTAGTAGAGCCCCTTCGGGAACGCGCGGTGACTGACCCGCACCGGCTCACCCAGGCCCGAGCGAGGCAGCGTGACCAGCTCCGCCTCGGCGCGGGGGTCCCCGCCAGCCGGAACGAAGCGGTCGGTGATGAACGCGATCTTGGTGCCGTCGGGCGACCAGTCGGGGTGGTTGTTGGCGCTCCCGCCGGCGGTGAAGGTGCGCAGCCCCGTCCCGTCCGGCCGGACCAGCTGGATCCTGGGCCCGGTCGTGAAGGCGATCCTGGTCCCGTCCGGCGACCATGCCGGGTCGCGCAGCGGCACGCCACCGGTGTAGATCGGGGCAGCAGCGCCCGTGGACACGGTGACTCGCAGCAGCTGGTTGCCGGACGCGACGACCAGGCTGGTGCCGTCGGGCGACCAGGCCAGACCGCTGACCGGCTGGGTGCCCACCTGCCTCTGCGTGCCGGAGCCCAGGGTCTTGACGATGATGCCGTAGCCGACGGCGCCGTTCGAGCTGGTGTAGGCGATGCGCCGACCGTCAGGTGAGTACTTCGCGTTGCTGCCCTCCGCCGCGAAGTGGTAGTCGCTCTCCAGCGGCGCCTGGGTCACCACGGCGGCGAACTCGGAGAAGGCCAGGTCACCGTTCACGACGGCTGGAGCGGCAGTCGCCAGGCCACCTCCGACGAGCACGGTGGTGGTGACGGCGCAGACAGCAGTGGCTGCGACAGCTGCACGGCGAAGCATGGACATGCTGAGTCTCCCAAGGCGGATGGCGGGACAACCTCGCGCCCCCGCGAGCCTGCCATGTCTCGTCGGTCATCCGGACACGACGACCGTCAGCCTACGGGCCTGACGGCCAACGCCGTATGGCCCAAATGGGCTATTTGTCCTATTTGTTCGAACCGGTGGTGGCTGGTTACCGCGTGAACAGGACGACGAGAACAGCGGTGATGATGAGTGACAGCAGCAGCGACCCGAGGCAGCCCAAGCGGTTGCTGAAGAAGAGGAACACTTGCAGCCGGTACCCCGACGCCCGGTTTCCACCCTCGTCGCGATGCTAGGCGGTTCGAGAGCCCACGTCGGTCTGGGGCAGCAGCCTGCTGTCGGTGAAGTCGACGCAGATGTCGTAGAGCTTGCGGTTCTGGCCCTGCGAGCAGCGGCGGAGGTAGTCGAAGGCCTCGTCGTGGTCGAAGGCGAAGCGTTCCATCAGCATCCCGATGGCGATGCCGATGGTGGTGCGGTGTTCCACCGCCTCAGTGAGCTGCTGGATGCGCAGACGGTCCGAATCCATGCACAAAGCATGACATCGTTCAGCCCATTTCCAACCTCGTCAGCTGCTCAGTTGCTGGCACCCCAGGTGAGCCGCCCCGACGGAGTTCTCGATGCCGGGGCGGCCCGTGAGTGACAAGGCACAACCCCTGTCTGCTCAAGGGTGACCTCTGAGTCACCCCCCTCGACGTGCCCGATCCGTCCCGCTCCCATGCGGGGGGCGCGCCCACGTGCTCAGCGGGTCAGCGCCTCGAGCAGGCGGGGCCAGTCGCCGCGCAGGCCCGGATGCAGACCCAGGGCCGGTACGTCGCCGAGGTCGACCCAGCGCGCACCGTCGGACTCCCATCCGCCGCCGGTCGTGACCACGGGGTCGTCCGGGCGGGGTGCCTCGGTCAGTACGTAGGTGTAGCTCCAGTCGGGATGCACGGTGCCCGGGAAGGTTCGCACGAGCCGCACGGCCTGCAGGTCGAGGCCCTCCTCCTCGTGGGCTTCGCGCAGCGCGGCCTCCAGCGGGGACTCACCGAGCTCGATGGCACCGCCCATCAGCGCCCAGGTCCGACCATGGTGCACGAGGGCCGAACGGCGCTGGAGGAGTACACCGGTCCGGTCGGCGTCGGTGAGCAGGAGGCCGGCGGCACCATGCCGCCCCCAGTGCCGCTGCCCGCAGGCGCAGTACACGTACACGCTCGCTCCCTCGACCTCGGCGATCCCCCCTGACCACCGTGCTGACGTGACTGAGCGCCCCTCACCGTCCGAGAAGACCGGTCAGGGGCGCCCAGGTGCAACGGTGTCCTGCGTGAGTCCACCGACTTTGCCCACATTACCTGTGCGGACCGGAATTGCTCCCCGCTCGACGCGGTGAGTTCTCGCTCCACCGGCAGGTAAGGGCGCCCTGCAGCGGCCGAGCCGATGCGGAGGACCCGCGCGGCTAGCTCGGGAGCCGGCTGATCAGCCGCATCGCGTCGTAGGGTGCGAAGCCCTTGATGTCGTTGTCGAAGTAGCCGAACACATCGAGGCCGTCCGCGAGCCACCCGTGGCACTTCGCCGCCCAGGCGTCCAGAGCCTTGTCGCTGTAGCCGCTCGCGTAGAGCTCCTTGTCACCATGCAGCCGCAGGTACATGAAGTCGCTGGTCACCTGCTCCACGCTGGGCCAGCGCCCCGCGGTGTCGGCGAGCACACAGGCGACCCCGTGCCGCCGCAGTACCTCGTAGGCCACTTCGGTGGCGAAGGTCGCGCTGCGGAACTCCAGGGCGTGCCGCAGGGGCACGTCGGCCGGCACGTCCGGCGCCAGGGTGGTCACGGTGAGACCCTCCTTCACCTTGTCGTCGTGGCGGGTCGCCAGCGCGGCGGCCGCGCCCGTCGTGCGCGGGAGGAGCGTGAAGAACGCCTCGAGCACGTCGGCGTCGAAGGTCAGCCGCTCCGGCAGCTGCCACAGCACCGGACCCAGCTTCGGTCCGAGCGCGAGCACCCCGGACGCGAAGAAGTTCGCCAACGCGGTCTCCACGCCCACCAGCCGCTTGAGGTGGGTGACGAACCGGGGACCCTTGACCGCGAACACGAAGTCGTCCGGCGTGGCCTCCCGCCAGGACGCGTACGACGTCGGCCGCTGCAGCGAGTAGAAGGAGCCGTTGACCTCGATCGAGGTCAGCCGCTGAGCGGCGTACTCCAGCTCGCGTCGCTGAGGCAGCCCCGGCGGGTAGAAGTCACCCCGCCAGCCGGCGTACCTCCATCCCGAGATGCCGATGCGCGCGCGTGGGTCCACGCACGACATGCTCGACCACCGACGTTGGGCCGGGTCAGGCGGGCTCCTGCAGATGCGCCGGGTGCTCGAGCAGCGGCACCTCGATCTCGACCACCCCGTCGACGTACGCCGACACGTGCGGCAGTCCGGCCCGCCGGACCGTGGGCAGCACCGACTCGTTGTCGGGGGCGACGCGACACACCAGGGAGCGGTAGCCGCGCTGGGCAGCCGTGGCGGCGAGGTCGCGCATGAGCCGGGTGCCCACGCCGGTGCCCTGGAAGGCGTCGTCCACGAGCAGGCCTATCTCGACCTGCTCGGGGGACGTCTCCGCGGCACAACCGTGACCAACGATCTCCTCGCCCTGCTCGGCCAGCATGCTCCAGCCCCGACGCGGGGTCACCAGCTCGCCGACCAGAGTAAGGGAGACCCTCCTCACCGGCACGTGGAACCTGTGCTCGAGGGTCTGCGGTGAACAGCGGTCATACAGCTCCTGCACGCCCGCGACGTCGTCGTCACGGGCATGTCTCGTCCTGACCAGTGAGGTCGTCATGGCCTCACGTCCTTCCTCCCAGATGTGTGCTCGTCCACCCTCGCGCGGCGATATGAACGAATCACCACCGACGTGTTTCGCGGACACGAAAAGTCTGACGGGAGGCGCGCCAGATCCGCAGCCCGTTTCCGCGTTTCGGCCTGTGGTGGTGCACACGTCCACCGCGAATCTGGCAGGTGGAACCGGTAAAGTTGGTGCAAGAGTGGCGCATGGGCCGTCCACTGCGTCACACTGAGGGCAGAACCGATTCGTGAGGGCACTCGACCTCTGGATCCGCGAGACCGCTGGGGAAGGCGTATCTCAACGCCGGATCTAGGAGGCCACGGTGACCACACGGACCACGACACGGGCATCGACGCGAGGCGTGCTGTACGTCCACTCGACGCCGTCTGCGTTGTGCCCGCACATCGAGTGGGCCGCTGGCGGCGCGCTCGGCACTGCCGTCAGCATGGCGTGGACACCCCAGGGCGCCCAGGCCGGGCACTACCGGGCCGAGCTCTCCTGGACCGGTGAGCCGGGCACCGCGGCGGCGATAGCGTCCGCGCTGCGGGGCTGGAACCACCTCCGCTTCGAGGTCACCGAGGAGCCGACGGCCTCGGGGCAGGGCGGCACCGAGGGCGCCCGGTTCTCCTACACCCCGTCGCTGGGCATCTTCCACGCCGTCACCGGCATCCACGGCGACATCATGATCCCCGAGGACCGCCTCAAGGCCGCGGTGGTCAAGGCCTCCCTCGGGGACACCACGCTGAACAACGAGATCGACAAGCTGCTCGGCAAGCCGTGGGACGACGAGCTGGAGACGTTCCGGCACGCCGGGGACGGGGCGCCGGTCCGCTGGCTGCACCAGGTGGTGTGACCACCCGCGGTGAGGCCTGCCGGCCTCAGAGCGGGATGTTCCCGTGCCGGCCGCGCTGCACGATCCCGGCGTCCACGATGGCCGAGGCGAGCGCCCTGCGCGTGGCGGACGGCGCGACGACCTCGTCGACGACTCCCAGCTCGACGGCCTTGTCGACGCCTCCCGCGATCCGCTCGTGCTCGGCGGCCAGCTCGGCCTCCACCTGCGGGCGGATCTCGGGTGCCACCTCCAGCAGCTTGCGGCGGTGCAGGACGCGGATCGCCGCGACGGCGCCCATCACGGCGATCTCGGCACCCGGCCAGGCGAACACCCTGGTGGCGCCCAGCGAGCGGGAGTTCATCGCGATGTAGGCGCCGCCGTACGTCTTGCGGGTCACCAAGGTGACCCGGGGAACGACGGCCTCACCGAACGCGTGCAGCAGCTTGGCTCCCCGACGGACGACGCCGTCCCACTCCTGCCCCACTCCGGGGAGGTAGCCCGGGACGTCGACGACCACCACGAGCGGCAGGCCGAACGCGTCGCACATCCGCACGAACCTCGACGCCTTCTCCGCGGAGAGCGAGTCCAGGCAGCCGCCGAGCCGCAGCGGGTTGTTGGCGATCACCCCCACCGACCGGCCACCGAAGCGACCCAGGGCGGTGACGATGTTGGGCGCCCACTTCGCGTGCACCTCCTGGGTGGTGACCTCGTCGAGGATCGCCTCGACGAGCGGGTGCACGTCGTACGCCCGCTTCTTGGACTCAGGCAGCATCGCGGACAGGTCGACGTCGTGGACCCGGTCGAGGTCGAGCGTGCCCTGTGCGCCGAGCAGGGTGGCGACACCGCGGGCGCGCTCGAGGGCCTCCTGCTCGGTCTCGGTCAGGATGTGGACGACGCCGGAGCGCCGACCGTGCGGCTCGGGACCGCCCAGCCGGAGCATGTCGACGTCCTCACCGGTCACCGACCGGACCACGTCCGGGCCGGTCACGAAGATCCGGCCCTGGGGTCCCAGGATGACGATGTCGGTGAGGGCCGGCCCGTACGCCGCGCCGCCGGCAGCCGGGCCGAGGACCACGGACACCTGCGGGATCTTGCCCGACGCCTGGGTCATGGCGTGGAAGATCTCTCCCACCGCGTGCAGGGACAGCACCCCCTCGGCGAGCCGGGCGCCTCCGGAGTGCCACAGGCCGACGATCGGTGCCTGGTCGGCCAGCGCTCGCTCGTAGGCGCGCACCACCACCTTGCAGCCGACCTCGCCCATCGCGCCGCCCATCACGGTCGCGTCGGAGCAGAACGCGACGACGTGCGTCCCGTCGACCTTGCCCACGGCCGCGAGCATCCCGCTCTCGTCGTCCGGAGTGATCAGCTCCAGAGTGCCGGGGTCGAAGAGCGCTGCCAGCCGGTGGTTCGGGTTGCGAGGGTCGTCCTCGCGGGCGAGCTTGGCCGGCCTGGCGGGCGTGGCCGCCCTGGTCTCGGTGGTCGTCACGCGTAGGAGCCGAACTCTGCGGCCACGTTGGCGCCGCCGAAGCCGAACGAGTTGTTCATCGCCGCGATGTCGCCCTGCGGGAGGTCACGGGGCTTGGTGGCGATGTCGAGGTCGACCTTGGGGTCCTGGTTGTCGAGGTTGATGGTCGGTGGGACGACGCGGTCACGCAGGGCCAGGATGGTGGCGATCGACTCGAGGGCGCCGGCCCCTCCGAGCAGGTGCCCGGTCATCGACTTGGTGCTCGTCACGACGACCCGGTCCGCGGCCGCCCCGAGGACTGCGTGGATCATCAGGCCCTCGGCGATGTCACCGAGCGGGGTGGAGGTGGCGTGCGCGTTGATGTGCACGATGTCGGACGGCTCGATGACCGACTCGCGCAGGGCGATGGTCATCGCCCGCGACCCACCCTGGCCGGACGGGTCCGGCTGGGCGATGTCGTGCGCGTCGGCGGTGATACCTGCGCCCAGCACCTCGGCGTAGATCGTGGCGCCGCGGGCCTTCGCGTGCTCCTCGGACTCCAGCACCAGGACGCTGGCGCCCTCGCCGAGCACGAAGCCGTCCCGCGCGGTGTCCCAGGGCCGGGAGACCGTGGTCGGGTCGGCGTCGTTCTTGGACAGCGCCATCATCTGGGCGAAGGCGGCCATCGGGAGCGGGTGGATCGCCGCCTCGGTGCCGCCGGCCAGCACCACGTCGGCGCGGCCGAGCCGGATCTGGTCGATGGCGAGAGCGATGCCCTCGTTGCCGGAAGCGCAGGCGGACACCGGCGTGGCCACGGCACCGCGGGCGCCGACGAGCAGGCTGATGTTCGCTGCGGCGGCGTTCGGCATCAGCATCGGAACCGACATGGGGGAGACCCGACGCGGGCCCTTGGTCTCCAGGATCGTGTGCTGGTCGAGCAGGGTCTGCACCCCGCCGATGCCGGTGGCCATCGCGACGCTGAGCCGCTCGGGCTCCACGCCGCCCTGGTCCAGCCCGCTGTCGGCCCAGGCCTCCATCGCTGCGACCAGCCCGAACTGCGCCGTGCGGTCCAGCCTGCGCGCCTTGACGCGCTCCAGCACCTCCGTCGGCTCGACCGCGACGCGGGCGGCGATCTTCACCGGCAGCTGCTCGGCCCAGTCCTCGGTGAGGGGGCGGACCCCGGACTGGCCGGCGAGCAGGGCGGCCCAGGTCGTGGGCACGTCACCGCCGACGGGTGAGGTCGTGCCGAGTCCGGTCACGACGACTCGAGTGGCGCTCATGGTTTCACCTCGTGGCTATCGCGGTGACGGTGCACCGCAGGGTTGTCGCTGTACTGGGGTTGGATCGCTGTGCGTGGAGGGTGCTGCGAGACCCGGCATCGGTGTCGAGGGCGGCCCCGGAGGCCACGCCTCGACAGCCGACGCGGGAGGCCGGTCAGCCGTTCTGGGCGCGCTCGATGAAGGCCACGGCGTCGCCGACGGTCTTGAGGTTCTTGACCTCCTCGTCGGGGATCTTGACGTCGAACTTCTCCTCGGCGGCCACGACGACCTCGACCATGGAGAGCGAGTCGACGTCGAGGTCGTCGACGAAGGACTTGTCGAGCTGGACGTCATCGGCGGGGATGCCGGCGACCTCGTTG
>Ga0190273_10000515_pt1 | contig 14409 bp, 18 predicted proteins | sample Popmic504IS_FD_134513 | JGI IMG/M metagenome (GOLD analysis project Ga0190273, IMG submission 134513) | Populus adjacent soil microbial communities from riparian zone of Shoshone River, Wyoming, USA - 504 IS | ecosystem: Environmental > Terrestrial > Soil > Riparian zone > Trees stand | place... | reverse complement strand
AGCTACGGCGCCGACGAGGTCTATACGCGAATGGCCTGGGACTCGCTCTCCGAGTGGCGCGCCCTCTCGGCGCGGGCCGAGCTGCCCTTGTTCCACCAGGCCGGGATCCTGTTCTTCTTCCCCTCCGCGCAGGATTATGTCCGGCAGACGGTGGAGGTGCATCGCCGCCTGAGGCTTCCGACCCGGCTGATGGAGCGGCAGGAGATGGCTCGGCGCTTCCCGATGATCGACTTCGATGGGGTCGAGCTCGGCCTTTGGGAGCCGGAATTCGGGGCCCTGATGGCGCGGCGGGCGGTCCAGACGATGGTCGCGGAGTTCGTCGCGGCGGGCGGTGAATATCGCCGCGGCGCGGTCGAGCCGCCGCGGAGAGGCGATGGTCCGCTGAAGCGCATAAACATGCAGGACGGCGAGAAACTGTCCGCCGCCCGCTATGTCTTCGCCTGCGGCCCCTGGCTTCCGAAGCTGTTCCCGGACCTGCTCGGCCGCCGGATCTTCCCGACCCGGCAGGAAGTGTTCTTCTTCCGGCCCCCGGCCGGCGACCGCCGCTTCGGGCCGGACTCACTGCCCGGCTGGGCCGACTTCAACGCCGGCGACATCTTCTACGGCTTTCCCGACCTCGAGGGCCGGGGCTTCAAGATCGCCCACGATCTGCACGGACCGCCGATGGATCCGGACCAGGGCGACCGCACCCCCTCCCCTGCCGCGCTCGCCGAGGCGCGAGCCTATCTGGAGCGTCGCTTTCCCGGCCTTCGCGGAGCACCGCTGAGCGAGGCTCGCGTCTGCCAATATGAGAACAGCGCCAATGGCGACCTGCTGATCGACTGGCACCCGAACCGTCCCAACGTCGCCCTCGTCGGGGCCGGCTCGGGCCACGGTTTCAAGCACGGACCCGCCGTCGGCGCCTATGCGGCGAAGCTGGTCACGGGCACCCTGGCCGCCCCCGAGCCCCGCTTCTCCCTCGCCGCCAAGGGCGAGCGGCAGGACCGGGCTGTGCATTGATTTCTTGCCTCCCCATGCGCAGCATGGGGAGGGGGACCACCCGAAGGGTGGTGGAGGGGTAACTGGAACAGGCCTCGCCATCTACCCCTCCACCATGCTTCGCATGGTCCCCCTCCCCATCGCTACGCGATAGGGAGGCAAAGGGCAGAATGGAGAGAGTGATGGAACAGCCGATCGACAGCTTCCGCTCCTCGACCTGGGGCTGGCTCCGCGGCACCCTCGCCGGCTGGGGAACGATGGCGCTGGTGCCCATCGGCATCCTTCTGACCGCGCCGGGCGAATGGGGACGCTGGCCTCTGCTGATCAGCGCGCTCGCCTTGCTGATCGTCCTGTGGAAGTGGTTCGAGAACATGGCGGCGCGCTACGACATCTGCCCCGACCGGCTGATCGTGCGCGAAGGCATCTTCATCAAGAGCCTCGATGAGGTCGAGCTCTATCGGGTCAAGGACGTCCGCCTCGACTTCAGCCTGATCAACCAGATGGCGGGCATCGGCACCATTACCGTCACCTCCAGCGACGAGACCACTCGCGGCGGCGCCCTCGTCCTTCGCCACGTCGAGCGCGCCGCCCACCGCCGCGAGGAATTGCGCCGGCTGGTCGAGGCGGCCCGGCAGAAGCGCCGGGTCCGCGAAATCGACATGATGCACGAGGATTATTGAGGGGGGACCACTGACTCTGGATTACTTCACGAAAAGCGCGTCATTGCGCCGCCGGGAGGAACCTCACCACGATCGCCATCAGCGCGCCCGAAGCAGCGAGAAGACCGACCGCTACGCTGAAAATAAATCCCTTCGTGGGAAAGTTTTTGGATCTTTCGTCGAACCTTCCGAAATCGATCCGTAGCTCTTCGATGCTCGTCCTGGCGCCGGCAACCGCCCCGTCCAGCTTATCCACGCCTTTCTTGACATGCTCCATATCTGATTCAAGACGGGCGATCCGAGCTTCCATACCGCCCGATGTGCCTCCTCCGCCGCTTTCTTTCAAGCGCTGCAGTTCGACACTGAGTCGCTGGTGTTGCGCCTGCAAAAGTCGCACATCCACGATTTTGTCAGCCATTTGCGGCCTCTCCTGCCTCGAGGAGCCTCCTTACGACCGCTACGATCTCATCGTCCGCCTTACCAATTTCCTCCAATGCTGCGGAGAACTCTGCTGCATTTCCGACCCGCGTAGCCAATTGCGCTTTTACGGTCCCAACGGTCAGCGCCCGGACCGCCGCCAATGCCTCCGCTAGTTCCCCCTTCGTAGCGGGCTTAGCAGCCTTACGGGCGTCCACCTTTATAGGTTGACCAGTCATTGCGGCCTTTCTGTCTCAGCATGAATTAGCAACTACGCATCAGTATTAATCACCCCTTCCGCGCCACCCCGACCAACGCCGGCCTCAGCAGCCGGTCCTTGATCATGTAGCCGGCCTGCATCTCCTGGACGATGGTGCCGGGCTCGGCGTCGTCGCTGGGGACCTCGAGCATCGCCTGGTGGCGGTGGGGATCGAGCGGCTGGCCGAGCGCTTCGACCCGGGTGATGCCGTTGCGCTGGAAGACGGTGTCGAGCTCGCGGCCGGTCGCCTCGATGCCGGCGATCAGGGCCTTCATTCGCTCGTCCTGACGAAGGTCTTCCGGGATCGCCGCAAGGGCGCGGTCGAGATTGTCCTTCACCGACAGGACGTCGCGGGCGAAGCCGGTCGCCGCATAGGTGGCGGCGGTCTGCTTCTCCTGCTCGAGCCGGCGGCGGACGTTCTGGGTTTCCGCCTGGGCGTAGAGGACGTGCTGGCGGACCTGCTCCAGCTCCTTGACCAGCTCGGAGAAATCCTGCTCGGGCGCCCGCTCCTCGGCGGCGCCGTCCTCGGCCTCGTTGGTCTCTTCGTGCAGTTCCTGGTCTTCGTTCATGCCATCAATCTCGATAGTGCCTGTGCCGTGAAATCCACCATGGGTACGACCCGCGCATAGTTCAACCGCGTCGGGCCGATCACCCCCACCACTCCGACCACCTTGCCGTCCCGCCCCCGATAAGGCGCGGCGATCACGGAAGATCCGGAAAGGGCGAACAATTTATTCTCCGAGCCGATGAAGATCTTCATCCCCTGCCCGGCCCGCGCGCTGTCGAGCAGCCGGACGATCTCCTCCTTGCCGTCCAGCTCCTCGAGCAGCTGGCGCACCCGTTCGAGATCGGCCGCGGCGCCGGGCTCGAGCAAATTGGCCTGGCCGCGGACGATCAGCACCGGCCGCTGCGCCCCGTCCTCCGACCAGAGCGCGAGGCCCCGGTCGATCAGCTGGCGGGCGGCGTCGTCGAGCGCGGCCTTGCCGGCCTGGATCTCCGCCGCAAGCCGCCGCTGCGCCTCCGGCAGGGTGAGGCCCGAAAGGCGCGCGCTCACGTAATTCCCGACCTCCGCGAGCGCGGAGGCGGAGATTCCGGGCGGAAGGTCGACGACCCGGTTCTCGACGCTGCCCTCGGCGCCGACCATCACCGCCAGCGCCTGGGTCGGCGACAGCTGGACGAAGCCGAGCTGCCGGAGCACCGGCTCGCGCTTTGGGACGAGGACGATTCCGGCGCAGGCCGAGAGGCCGGACAGAGCGGCGGTGGCGGCGGACAGCGCCTCCTCGATCGGGCCGCCCCGCTCCAGCCGAGCCTCGATCGTCGCGCGCTCCTCGGCGCTCGGCTCGGCCGCCTGCATCATGCCGTCGACGAACAGCCTGAGGCCGCTTTCGGTCGGGATCCGCCCGGCCGAAGTGTGGGGGTGGGCGAGCAGCCCCAGCTCTTCGAGATCCTGCATGACGTTGCGGATCGACGCCGGCGACAGGTTGAGGCCGGGAAGCCTGGAAATGGTCCGCGAGCCGACCGGGGCGCCCGAGCCGAGATAGGATTCGACCACCATCCGGAACACTTCCCGGGCGCGTTCGGTGAGCTCGCTGACGGGGGTGGCGGTCATGGTGCGAAGCTAGTGATCCAAGCGCGGGGCGCAAACCCTCTTTCGCCGCGATCCCGCCGTCCCGCCCGGCGATGACCGCCCGGTCTTCGAGGCGGCCGCCTTGCCGAAGCCATGTTACGAACTTAAGGTCGACAGCAGACCGATTCGTGTTTTGCGCGTTTGCCGCGCATAAATCGATCAGTCGCGGAATGGGGGTGCGAAGTGAACGTCCCGCCACATATTTCAGGGCCCGAATGATGGCGGTCCCTGTTCTGATATCCATGGCGCCAGTCGCGCTCGAGATCATGCGAGTCTTGCTGTCTGCCGACGAGAACGCGAAAAAGCACGAAATTGCGCGAGCCACTCTGGAGCTTGAGCGTATCCATGCCCAGTTGGAGGCTTCTCGCATTGCTTTGGACCGCGAGATATTGCAGGCGAAACTCTCGGCCTATTCCATGCTTCTGGAGGCGCTGAACTCTACATTCCAGTCGAAATCCGATATGGTTCAGATGATTACGGCAGTTGTCCTGTCCCAGCATGAAACCGACAAGGCCGCGCTTCGCAAGGAGCAGGCCAGGCTTCAAAAAGTTCTGCGCTCTTCGGGCCTGAAACCCGATCGCTACACCATGGCGAGGCTCGATCTGGCGCGGACGAACGAGCGGGTAACGGAGCTTGACGGTCGATTTGCCGATGTGATCGGGCAGCTCCAGGCTACGATATCGGCACTGGCCCCCGCCGATTTTGTGGCGCTCGACAGACTGCGTGGTCTTCTTGCCTAAACCGGTCGCCCTTGGTCTTTTGATGTTCCTGACCATGCTGGTCGCAGGCTGCAGCGCGTACGCCAACCCCAGCCTCGAAAGCCTCAACGAGCAAGCGACAATGGCGGACGTTCGCACCGTCGGCGAAGCGGATCTCGAGAGCAGGGATTGGAACGTCCCGGGCTGGTATCGGCGTTCAATACATGTCAGCCCCGAAATCAGATCCTGGCTGCTATCGAAAGGAAGGACGGGGAGCTATACATTTTATTATACCGGCCTAATCGCCGCTATCGGCCTATTTATAGTAATGTTTTTTATTTATGCGGCTTTCGTTGAAGGTTTTAGGTTTGAGTATTTCTGGGTCGTCACCGGGTTGTCGGTGACGGCCATTCCGGTGTTTTCCTTTGCATCGTCCGCACTATCTGGTCAGGGCGTACCTTGGCACTTTTCGATGTTTTGCGTCGTCATGCTTGGTGCGATCGCTCCCCCGCTGATTTCGGCGGGACGCGGCCTGCCGGCCTTCGCCGCTTCGATCTTCAATCCCGTCGCCGAAGCGAGCAGGCGAAGGGCAGACGATGCCGAACAGCGCCGCCGCAAGCGCGCGCAGGAACAGGCGGACCGCCAAGCGCGAGCCGAACAGATGCAGCGGGAAAAGCAGCGCAGTAAAAGCACCAAAGAAGCTTCGGTCCATGAAAAGCTTCGAAATGTCGAACTGGCGGTGGGGGAGTTGCACCTGTGTTCGGCAGATGAAAAGGCCGCGATGGAGCGGGCGCTGTTGCACACCGTCATGGAATTGACCGGCTACGAGAAGCTCATCAGGGCCGATGAGGACGCGATGTACAATGTCAGGAACGTGATCCTGATGTTGGACCGGCTGGGATACAGCAGGGACCAAATCTTCTATTTGAAGCTCGTTTCGATTGTCCGGTAGGCCTCAACCGGCAGGCTGAGCTTGTCGGCGGCCTCGGTCAAGAACGCTCTGCGGGTCCCGCCGAGGTCGTGGCTTTCGCCGGATGACGGGGCTTTCGCCGGAATGGCGGAGTGGGTACAGCCCCCGCATCTCAAGCGAAAGGAACCTCATGCGCCCGTCCGGCCGCGCCCCCGATCAAATGCGTGAGATCCTCATGGAGCCCGCCTTCACCCGCCATGCCGAGGGGAGCTGCCTCGTCTCGTTCGGCGACACCCGCGTGCTGTGCACGGCCTCGGTCGAGCAGAGCCTTCCCTCCTGGCTGCGCGGCAAGGGCAAGGGCTGGGTCACCGCCGAATATGGCATGCTCCCGCGCGCCACCCACACGCGGGGCCGCCGCGAGGCCGCTTCCGGCAAGCAGTCCGGCCGGACCCAGGAGATCCAGAGGCTGATCGGCCGTTCGCTTCGGGCCGTCGTCGATCTGCAGGCGCTGGGCGAGCGCCAGATCACCGTCGATTGCGACGTCATCCAGGCCGACGGCGGCACCCGCACGGCGGCGATCTCGGGCGGCTGGGTGGCGCTCAGGATCGCGGTCGACGGACTGCTCAGGCAGCAGCTCCTCGCCGCCGATCCGATCCGGCAGAAGGTCGCGGCGGTGAGCTGCGGGATCCATAACGGAGCGGCGGTGCTCGATCTCGATTACGAGGAGGATTCCAATGCCGGCGCGGACGGCAATTTCGTCCTGACCGGGGACGGCAACATCGTCGAGGCTCAGGTCACCGCCGAGGGCGAATGCTATGACGAGGAGGGGCTGCTTCGGCTGCTTCGCCTCGCCCGGATCGGCTGCGGCGAGATCTTCGCCGCCCAGGACCGGGCGACCGGGCGATGAGGAAGCTTCAGGCGGGTAGGCTGGTCATCGCCAGCCACAATGAAGGCAAGGTCCGCGAGATCCGCGAGCTTCTCGGCCCCTATGGCGTCGAGCCCGTCTCCGCGGCCGAGCTCGACCTGCCCGAGCCCGACGAGATCGGCACCACCTTCATCGACAATGCCGATTTGAAGGCGCGCGAGGCCGCCGACCTTTCGGGCCTTCCGGCGCTCGCCGACGACAGCGGGCTGTGCGTCGAGGCGCTCGAGGGAAGGCCGGGCATCTTCTCGGCCCGCTGGGCGCTGGCCGCCGATCCCCGGGTCGCTCCCGCCGCCGGACCCGGCGAGGTCGAGGGGCCGCGCGACTTCGGCCTGGCCATGCGCCGGGTGTGGGAGGAGCTGGAGGCGCTCGGACCCGAAGCCAGCCGCAACGCCCATTTCGTCTGCGCCCTCGCCGTCTGCTGGCCCGACGGGCGAAGCGAATGGTTCGAAGGAAGGGTCGAGGGGACTTTGGTGTGGCCGCCGCGCGGCGACCGGGGCTTCGGCTACGATCCGATGTTCGTCCCCGCCGGCCACGACATCAGCTTCGGCGAGATGGACCCGGCCGAGAAGCACCGGATCAGCCACCGGGCGGACGCCTTCCGCAAGCTGGTGGCGGCACTTTTGTGACCCTCGTCATGCCAGCGAAGGCTGGCATCCCCGGGGGTGAAAGGCGCTTGCATCCTTCACCCACCGGGGCCCCAGCCTGCGCTGGGGCGACGGCCCTCTACGTGCACTGGCCCTTCTGCGTCTCCAAATGCCCTTATTGCGACTTCAACAGCCATGTCCGCGAGTCGATCGACCAGGCGGGATGGCGCGACGCCCTGCTCAGGGACCTCGCCTGGGAAGCGGAGGCCTTTCCCGGGCTCGGCCTCGCCTCGATCTTCTTCGGCGGCGGCACGCCGTCGCTGATGGAGCCGGCGACGGTGGCGGCGCTGATCGAGGCCGCGGAGCGCCATTGGGGACTGGCGAAGGACGTCGAGATCACGCTGGAGGCCAACCCGTCGTCGGTCGAGGCGGCACGCTTCGCCGACCTCGCCGCCGCCGGAGTCAACCGGGTCTCGCTCGGGCTCCAGTCGCTCGACGATAAGGCCCTTCGCTTCCTCGGCCGCGCCCATGATTCCGCCGAGGGGCAAAGCGCGCTGGCGACGGCGCAAGCCTGCTTCGAGCGGGTCAGCTTCGACCTCATCTACGCCTTGCCCGGCCAAAGCGAGTCGGCCTGGGCGGCGGAGCTCGGCCGGGCGCTCGGCTTCGGCACCGGCCATCTCTCGCTCTACCAGCTGACGATCGAGCCCGGAACGCGCTTCGCCGCTTTGGCCGCCCGCGGCGAGCTGGCGGCGCGCGATCCCGACGAGGCCGCCGCGCTCTACGAGCTGACCCAGGCGATGACGGCGGCGGCCGGCCTGCCCGCCTACGAGATTTCGAACCACGCCCGCGCCGGCGAGGAGAGCCGCCACAACCTCGCTTACTGGCGCTACCGTCCCTATCTCGGAATCGGCCCGGGCGCGCACGGTCGGCGGGGCGGAACGGCGACCCGGCGCCATCGCAAGCCGGAGAACTGGCTGACGGCGCTTGAGCGCAACGGCCACGGGCTGGCCGAGGAGATCGTGCTGAGCCGGGACGAGCAGGCGACCGAGGCGCTGCTGATGGGGCTTCGGCTCGGCGAAGGCGTGGAGATGGAGGCGGTGGAAAGCCGGCTGGATCTCGCGGCGGTCGAGCGGCTGGAGGGACATGGGCTGCTGGTTCGGGAGGACGGGCGGTTGGTCGTGAGGCCGTCGGGGCGGCTCCTGCTCGACGCGATCCTGGCGGAGATCGTGCGTTAATTCCTCTCCCTGCAGGGGAGAGGGACAGCCGCGAAGCGGCAGGGTGAGGGCGTGACGCCCTGCCCTCACCCTCCCAAAGCTTCGCTTTGGGCCCCTCCCTCTCCCCTACAGGGAGAGGGGGTTCAGTCGAAGCTCCTGGGCGCCGGCGAGATGGTGATCGTGCCCGCCGCCGTCACTTCCCGCACCTCGAGCGAGCGCTCGGCGATCCCCGACGCGTTGAATCGGAAGGCGCCGTCCACTCCGGCGAAGCCGACGGGATCGCGAAGCTCGCGCTCCGGGAAGGCCCGGCCGAGGCGCCAGTTCTTGGCGATTCGGACGGTGAGCAGAACGGAATCGTAGCCGAGGCTGGCGAGCCGGTAGGGATTGGCGCCGTAGCGGGCCCGGTAGCGGCTTCGAAGCTGGTTGAACATCGAGTCGCCGACGCTGGCATACCAGGCGCCGCGCAGCGCCGGGGTTCGGCCGAGGCCCGTCTCGGTCGCCCACAATTCGGTGCCGAGCAGCCTCACGCGGGCGTTCGCGCCGCTCCTCAGGAGCGGCGCGGCCGTCGCCGCGCCGCGGCCTCCGTCGGCGACGAGGACGGCGTCGTAAGCGCCCTGGGCGTAGAGCCTGGCGACGGCGGCCCGGATTCCCGCCGTCCCTTCGTAGGTCTGCATGGCAAGCAGCCGTCCGCCCGAATCCTCGACCGCGTCGACCATCGCGTCCGAAGCCCGGCGCCCGTAGACCCCCGCCGGAGCGAGCACTCCGAAGCGCTCGAGCCCGGCGGCGCGGGCATGGGAGACGACCCGGGCGATCGACTGGCCGGGCGTGAAGCCCATCAGATAGACCCCGTTGCCGGCGACGCTGCTGTCGTTCGAGAAAGCGATGACCGGCACCCGGGCGCGGCGGGCGACCGGAGCGACCGCCCGGACGTCGTCGGCGAGGAGCGGGCCGAGGAACAGCCCGTTGCCTTCCGCCAGCGCCCGGTTCGCGGCCTCAGCGGCGCCGCCGCGGGCGGTGTCGTAGACGGTGATGCGGATGCGCTCGCCGCCCGCGTCGACCAAAGCGAGGTTGGCGGCGTTGGCGATCGACTGGCCGACTCCGGCATTGGCGCCCGAGGTCGGAACCAGCACGGCGACCCGGTTGAGGGTCTCCTCGGGCGGAAGCTGCGGGCCCGGCTCCTCCTCGGGCGGCCGCTCGACTTCGGGCGGCGCTTCCTCGGGCGGCAGATCGGGCCGTGGCTTGGGGACGAGCTGGCAGCCGGCGAGCGCCATGGCCAGCACGGCCGAGGCGCCGAGGCCGAGAACGTAGCGCCGCGCTTGCGACCCGGGGGAAAGCTCTGCCATGACCCTGTTCCTCATGAACGCGCTGCCCCCCGGCCTCTATATCGTTGCCACCCCCATCGGCAATCTTTCCGATCTGTCGCCCCGCGCGGCCGAGATACTGGCCGGGGCGGACCTGATCGCGGTCGAGGACAGCCGGGTCACCGCCAAGCTTCTTCGCCATATCGGAGTCAAGCGGCCGATGCTGCCCTATCACGACCATAATGCCGAGCGGGTCCGGCCGCAGCTTCTGGAGCGGATGCGCGAGGGCGCGGTGGCGCTCGTCTCGGACGCGGGGACCCCGCTCATCTCCGATCCTGGCTACAAATTGGTGCGCGACGCCCGGGCGGCCGGGATCCCGGTCACCACCCTCCCCGGTCCTTCCGCCGTGGTCGCGGCTCTGACCCTGGCCGGACTTCCGACCGACCGCTTCCTCTTCCTGGGCTTCCTCCCGCCGAAAGGCGGCGCCAAGGCGGCGGCGATCGCGGAGGTGGCGGCGGTTCGGGCGACGCTGGTCCTCTACGAGAGCGGCCCGCGGCTCGGCGCGACCCTGCAGGCGCTGGCCGAGGGGCTGGGCGAGCGCGAGGCGGCGGTGGCCCGGGAGATCAGCAAGAGGTTCGAGGAGACGGTGACCGGCACCCTCGCCGAGCTTGCCGAGCGCTATGCCGAGGCGCCGCCCAAAGGCGAGATCGTCGTCGTCGTCGGACCGCCGGGCGAGGCCGAAGCCGCCGGCGAGGAGGCGGTGGACGAGGCGCTTCGCGAGGCGATGGGCCGGCTTTCGGCTTCCCGGGCGGCGGCCGAGGTCGCGGAGAAGCTCAAAGTGCCGAGGCGGCAGGCGTACGAACGGGCGCTCAAGCTCAAATGAGCCGGCAGCGGGCGGAGCAAGGCGGCCGGCGGGCGGAGAGGCTCGCTTCGCTCTGGCTCCAGCTCAAGGGCTGGAAGATATTGGGCCGGAGGGTGCGAACGCCCGTCGGCGAGGTCGACCTCGTCGCCCGCCGCGGCCGGATCGTGGCCTTCGTCGAGGTCAAGGCGCGGTCGACCGCCGAGGAAGCCGGCCTCGCCCTCGACGAATGGCGGCTTCGGCGGGTGGCGGCCGCGGCCGAGGCGCTCGCCCGGCGCTATGCCCGGCCGGGCGACGATATCCGCCTCGACGCCGTCTTCATCGTCCCTCGGCGGCTGCCGAGGCACATGACCAACATCTGGCATGGATGACAGCGCTCCCCCGCCCCGCTAAGCGCTCGCCATGAGCCTTCGCGTCGCCGTCCAGATGGACCCCATCGAGGGGATCAACATCGAAGGGGATTCGACCTTCGCGATCATGCTCGGAGCGCAGCAGCGCGGCCATGCCTTGTTTTATTACCGGGCCGAGGATCTCAGCTATACGGAGGGCCGCCTCTGGACGATGGCCTGGCCGGCGACGGTGCAGCCGGTGCAGGGCAATCACTACGCGCTCGGCGGCCACGTCCTCCTCGACCTCGGCCGCGACGTCGACGTCGTGCTGATGCGCCAGGATCCGCCCTTCGACCTCGGCTACATCACCGCCACCCACCTGCTCGAGCGCATCCAGGGGGAGACGCTGGTCGTCAACGACCCCGCCTCGGTGCGCAACGCGCCGGAGAAGATCTGGGTGCTCGACTTCGCCCGCTACATGCCGCCGACCCTGCTCACGCGGTCCGTCGGCGCGGCCCGCCATTTCCTCGAGGCGCATGGCGAGATCGTCGTCAAGCCGCTGCACGGCAATGCCGGCAAGGCGGTGTTCAAGGTCGGCCGCGACGGCTCCAACCTCGCCTCGCTGATCGAGATGTTCAACGCCGCCTATCGCGAGCCGCACGTCGTCCAGGCCTTCGTCCCGGAGATCGCCCAGGGCGACAAGAGGATCGTCCTCGTCGACGGCGAGGTCGCCGGGGCGATCAACCGGATCCCCGGAGAGGGCGAGATCCGCTCGAACCTGGCCGTCGGCGGCTCGGCGGCGAAGACCGGGCTCAGCGCGACCGAGCTCGAGATCTGCGCGGCGCTCGCTCCCGAGCTCAAGGCGCGCGGGCTCCTGTTCGTCGGAATCGACGTGATCGGGGGCAGATGGCTGACCGAGATCAACGTCACCTCGCCCACGGGAATCGTCGCCATCGACAAGTACAACGGCACCGACACTCCGGGGATGATCTGGGACGCGATCGAAGCGAAGGTCGCGAGATGACCGCCCGTTCCCCGGCGAAGGCCGGGGCCCAGCCGTCGAAGGACGGAGCGCTCGATAACTGGACCCCGGCCTTCGCCGGGGAGCAGTGCTAGCAATGGGCGACTGGACGACACAGCTCATCGAGCAGACCGGCTATGTCGGCATCTTCCTGCTCATGTTCCTGGAGACGATCTTCCCGCCGATCCCGTCCGAGGTGATCATGCCGCTGGCCGGAGTCCAGGCCGCCCAGGGGCAGCTTTCGCTATGGGCGGTGATCGCCAGCGGAACCGCGGGCGCGATGCTCGGCAACCTGTTCTGGTACGCTCTCGCGCGGGTGATCGGGCTGATGCGCTTCAAGCCCTTCATCGTCCGCTACGGCCGCTGGCTGACCCTCGACTGGGACGATGTCGAGAAGTCGCAGACCCTGTTCGGCAGGTTCGGCGGGATCATCGTCTCGGGCGGGCGATTGCTTCCGACGATCCGGTCGGTCATCTCCATCCCCGCCGGACTGCTCAACATGCGGCTGAAGAGCTTCCTGCTCTGGTCGACCCTGGGCACCGCCGTCTGGACCGCCGCTCTGGCCACCGCCGGCTGGGGCCTGGGCAAGGCGTTCCGCGACATCGAGAAGGTGCTCGGCCCGCTGTCCACCGCGATCATCGTCCTCATCGTCGCCGCCTACATCTGGCGCCAGCTCACCTGGCGGCGGCGGCATCCCTGACTTGCCTCCCCATGCGGAAGCATGGGGAGGCAAATCAAGCCCGCGGGTGGGCGTTGCGGTAGACGTCGAGGAGGTGGGCGGCGTCGACGGCGGTGTAGATCTGGGTCGAGGAGAGGCTGGCGTGGCCGAGCAGCTCCTGGAGCGAGCGCAGGTCGGCGCCTCGCCCCAAAAGATGCGTGGCGAAGCTGTGGCGCAAGGCGTGGGGCGTGGTCCGGTCGGAGAGGCCGAGGGTGGCCCTGGCCTTGCGGACGACCCGGCGGATCATCTCGCCGTTGAGGGGCCCGCCGCGCGCGCCCCGGAACAGGGGCTCGTCGCGCGTCGGCGGCCAGGGGCAGAGCGAAAGATAATGTTCGATCGCCGAGCGCACCGGAGCGAGCAGCGGCACGATCCGGGTCTTGGCGCGCTTGCCGGTGACGCTGAGCGCCTCGCCGAGCGGAAGCGCCGCGCCGGTGAGGCCGAGCGCCTCGGCGACCCGAAGGCCGGAGCCGTAGAGGAGGAGCAGGACGGCCTCGTCGCGGGCCGCGATCCACTCGGCGCTCGCTTCCTCGCCCACCTCCTCGGCGAGCGCGACGACGTCGTCGGGAGCGACCGGCCGGGGCACGCTTCGCGGTCGCTTGGGGCCCTTCACCCGGGGCAGGCCCGGCTCCCCTCCCCGCTCCGCCGCGGCGAAGGCGAGGAAGGAGCGGATTGCGGAGAGCTCGCGCGCCGCCGAGCTGTTGCCGAGCCCCTGCCCCCGCCGGTGGGCGAGGAAGGCGCGCAGGTCCTTGGCTTCGAGAGCAGCCAGAGCGGGCCCGCCGACGGCGCCGCCGAGATGCCGGGCGAGGAAGTCGATCAGGCGATAAGCGGTGGCGACATAGGCGCGGACGGTGTGGGGGGAGCGGCGGCGGTCCTGGGCGAGATGCCGCTGCCAGCGCAGGACGATCTGCGCGGCCGGATGGCCGCTCAGGGGATCAGCCACCGGCCCATCGAGCGGGTGAGGACCCGGCCGAGGAACATCAGCAGCTCCGAGCCGTGGCGGGTCTCGAAGCCCTGGGCCTCGCGCTGGCCCAGAGCGAGCAGGCCGCTCGGCAACGGCGGCTCGCTGTCGAGCCGGACCAGGGCCTCGGCCCGGATCAGCTCGCAGGCCGGACCGAACAGGGGATGGCCCCTGCCCACCCCGCGAAGCACGACCCCGTCCAGCCCCTCGAGCGAGCGGCGGATGACCCGCGCGTCGACGAACTGCAGGCCCGAGGCGTCGGCGCGCACGCCCTTGTCGCCGGCGAACAGGGCGACGGCGACCGCGTCGAGGCCGAGGATCTGAGGCCACTCCTGGGTGACGATGTGGATGAGATGGTCGAAGCCCTCGGCCTCGATCGCCGCAAGCACCGCCTCGTGGATCGAGGCGACCGCCCCCGAATGGCCGCGGGCGAAGGCGATGAGATCCTGATTGGCCTCCTCCGCCGCCGCCACCCGGGCGCGAAGCTTGGCCACCGCCCGGTCCTCGAAGTTGATCACCTTTCCCATCGCCCAGGAAGCTAACCCGAACAAGGTTAAGAAGCGATGGTCAGTTTTTGCCTCGTCGCTCGGCAGGCCGCCTTGGTCGACCGGCCGGTCGCCGCCTTCGCGAAAGGGTATAGAGTCGAGCGCGCCTTAATCCCGGAGCCTCGACGAATGGCCGTCCGCCCAAGCCGCCTCCTTGCCATCGCCGCCGCATTCGTTCTGCCGTGGGCGTGCATCTCTTATGCCGGGGCGCCGCCGGACTCCTCGGCCGGAGAGCTGTCGGCGCGGGTGCCCAAGGCTTCCGCCGGCCCCGCCAGGACGGGGCTGCGGCGCCTTCGGCAGGAGGGCGCCCTGCTCTACGTGCCGAGCGGGTACCGGGCCGGGCAGGCGGCGCCGCTGCTGGTCATGCTCCATGGCGCCGGGGGCGATGCCGGCCAATCGATCGGGCT
>Ga0190273_10000514_pt1 | contig 14449 bp, 10 predicted proteins | sample Popmic504IS_FD_134513 | JGI IMG/M metagenome (GOLD analysis project Ga0190273, IMG submission 134513) | Populus adjacent soil microbial communities from riparian zone of Shoshone River, Wyoming, USA - 504 IS | ecosystem: Environmental > Terrestrial > Soil > Riparian zone > Trees stand | place... | reverse complement strand
TGTAATCATCGTCAACCTTGACGGCCAGCGCGTCCGCCTCGCTCGCCAGCTTGTTCGCATCCCTGAGCTGCGTATCCTCCGTGCGGCTAAAGTATTTGCAGCCGGGCATAAATTGTAAGAGCGCTATGAGCGGGACGATGTAAAGCAGCTTGCGAGTCTTTCGAGTCAGCATGATTATCACCTCTGTATGTGGCCGGTTAATATTTGAGAGCTTATGTCGACGATGAAGGTTCTGTGCATTCGGGCAGAAAAGCGTAGCCTCAACGGTTCGCTGTCTTTCGCGTAGAAAGTTCAGGCGCGTCTGCGCTCGTCTCACAAAAGTTGTCTGTCACTTGAAGGCGCTCCGGCGAGGTGTCGAAAACAATACGCCACTCGAACGTCACGGTCAATAGCATGCCTGCAAGAGGCGAAGTAGCAGGTCAGTACCGCCTGCGGTAGCGGGCGGTACTGACATATAGCCTTGCGTTCTCTTTTCAACTGCGGGGCTTCATCGGGATCAAACTGTCCAGCGATTTATAGATCTGCAAATACATCTGCGTCTCGCGCGGGATCAGCGTGCGCCAGGCGTTGCCGCCGCGATTGATATAACCGGGCAGGCGCGCAGGGTTCGAGTTATAACCGGCGGCCATCAATTCGGGCTGCGTGGCGAGCTTGGCCTTGAGCGCGTAATCAACGTCCGGGTGCGCAGAGAGAAGCTTCCAAGTATCGTTCATGTAAAGCAACATCGCTTCCAGGGCGTTGCCGTGATTGCGCATGCCGTAAACGAAATCCGGATTAAGACCGATGCCCGGATGCATACGCCTGAGCATCTGGTAGGTCGAAGGAATCATTTGCACCATCCCACCAGCCCCGGCAAAGCTCACAGCATAACGGTACGTATCAAGTTCGTTTAAGGCATAAAGAGCAAATATCTCTTCATAGAGCGCGATGCGATTCTCGCGACGGAAACGGTCGTGATCCGTATGCTCTACGATGCAGAGGCGCTCGGCTATGTCCAGAATATCTTTTGAGACGATCACGCCCTTCTCGCGCAGTCGCCTTGCGGCCAGATCAACCATCGTGCGGACGTACAACTGCCCGGCCTTGACGACATCCGTAGAGAGCAGCGCCGGATGCCCGGAGGTGTAATATGCCATCTCCTGAAATCTACCGCCGCGCTCAATCGGATACTCTACGAGCAGCGGGACAAGGCTTTGGCCCTTCTCGTCAAATATGGTGACGGCGGTATTGACGCCGTTCGCGCGAAGGATTCGTAACTGCGTGCGACTGCCGAGCGAGGTGGTGATAGATGCCTCCGCACCCTTGCTCAAGAACAACTCCTTCGGGAGCGATAACAAGTGAATTTTTCCGCTCTGTTGCTCAAGGGCCGCGAGCGTCACGAAATCCGTCGCCGGAGTAGTGAGCGCGGTCGGCACGGCACGCGACTTCAGCAGACGCTGCGCCTCTGTTTTGCGCGCACGGATTTTGTCCATCGACAGATGAACGGGGACGACGACGGCGGGCGGCTGCGCGTTAAGCGACGGTGTGGTCGTGGTCGTAACGGGTCGCGGCGGCGCAGGGGTTTGCTGCTGAGGCGCTGTCTGCGTCGTGCGCGTCGGCGTCGCCGAGGGCGTTCCTGTGGTCGCGCCGGGCGGAGACGGTTGCGGCTGCTGCGGATTGGTTGTAACTGTGCGCGGGCGCGTCTGCGTCGAGGGCGCAGGCGTCTGCGTTTGACTCTGAGCCTGCACAGAAGCAAAGACCAGCATAATAAGTAACAAAGAAGGGGTCGGGCCTCTTTTCATAATTAAATCTCACAAAGACAGTTAGGATTTGGGCCAATAAGTTAGGAGACGGCTCTCCCTAAGATTCCTGAACTACACACGGGGTTGTCAACCACGGACGGGTCGTGAGTATACCAAATTTCTCTTGCGGTCGGGATAATCAGTAAAATTGGCGACGGGTTTAATTTCAAATTGCGTAAATAGTAAGAACGGATTCACCACAGAGACACAGAGAACACGGGGATTACACAGAGAGTGGAATACTATTCAAACCTCCGTGCTTCCTCCGTGTCCTCTGTGTCTCTGTGGTGCGCCTCTATATACTTAACAGGCCACGTTCCAAAGACCAGAAGAGCCGCATACCTGTCTAATTCCCGGCGCGGCTCTTCTGGTTTTTACTTCTCGTTCTACCTCTGTCTTAAAGATTAATCAACAGCGAATCCGACGTTGACTACGGCGGTGATGTCCTTCTCAAGCGACGAAGTATCATTCATGCCGGAGTCGGAAACATCGTTGGAATCCGCAGGGGTGATCTGCATCACGCCCATGCGGGCCGTGCGTACGCTGCCGATGCTACTGCCTGTGCTCGACGCGATCTGCTGCGCGCGCACCTTGGCGTCCTTGGCAGCCTCTGCCAGCATCTCTATCTTCAGGTCGCCGAGCTTCGTGTAGAGATATTCCGGCGGACTTGATTCAAGCAGGATGCCCTGATTGATAAGCTCCGTCGCCTCGCGTGCGAGCTTATCAATCTTGTCTACATCGTTGGAGCGAACCATCAACTCCTGGCGGAGCGAATAGCCCGTGATCTGCCCCGTCTCTTCGCCGTCGCTATTCTTCTCATGCAGCGTCGTCGAAGAGATAGACGAGATGGTGATCTGATTCTCCTGTACGCCCTTCGAGATCAGATATTGTTTGACCTTGGGAACATTGTCCGACAGCGCTTTGTAAGCTTCGGATAATTGCGATGCCTGGTACGAGACGCCTGCGCGCCAGACGACCAGATCGGACTTGATGCGTTTACGTGCCGAACCCGTCACAGTGATCGTCTGCTCGCCGTTCTTGACGTGCGTGTAGGCCCACGCGCCGACAATTGAAGAGAGCACAAGCGCCACGGCTACAGCGAACCCGGCGTTAAAAATATGTCCATTTCTTTCGATACTCATTTGATGTGGCACCTCCTATGCCGCCCATTAGACGCAAGCCGTCCGGGTCTTTGCATAGCGCGGCACACGCTCCCCCACTGTGGCTAGCCACAGTGTGAATGAAGCCCCGTGGGGGTGATAGAACGTAGCCCAAGGCGCGAGCCCTGGGCGATAGTATGAGACAAAAATTTGAAGGGCCGCGTGAGTGGCGAAAGAAATTCAACGTTGAATTTCTTTCGCCACTCACGCGGCTCTGGTTCTTCATTCGACTGCTGGCCCATGATGTCAGTCATGGGCTAAAATCTGCTGCCCCTTTCAGGGGCTTTTTCAACTCGCTCTTAGATTTCGCGCAGGCTTCCGGCCAGAGCGCCGACGGCTGACTCGGCCAGGTCGCTCAGCGCACTTTGTTTCTGCATGAGGCGAAAACGCGTGCTAATCATGTGGCCGATGCTGAAGCCGAGCGCGCCGTCCAACGCGCAGAGCTCTTCCGCGAGGGCTCGCTGCGAGACACGCTCGAAGGCATGCTGTAGCTCGTTGATCGCGGCATTGACGCCCTCGACCAGAAGCACTTCGACTTCGCTTCCGCCGCGAGCACGACGGCGCGCGTGCTCGCGCAGGCGTATCCGTGCCTCGTCCTGAATCTTGCCCGTGGCGACGACGACCAGGTGCGGGGCTTCCGTCTCGACCTGCTTTTCCAGCGCGCGGCGCGCGTGCGCTGCCGTCATGTCGCCGTCTCTTAAGACAAAAAGGAAAGCTTCGCCGCTGACATCGGCCATCATGTGCGTCTCGCCATCGCTCGAAGACGGGCCGACGGCGATCCTCGATTCCGGAATCCCCAGGCTGCGCAGCACGGAATAGAGTCGCGTCGAGAGCCATGAGCCGTTTTCCAGCAGCGTCGAGGCGGCCTCCGTGGGCACGATCAGCTCGTCTACCTTCTCGTCGGCGATTTTCGCGCCGCACTCGCTACAGGTGGCATTGCTTGCGGTGATGACGCCCAGCGCATCCGGGGAAGGAAGGCGAAAGAGCGAGCGTCCGACTTTGCGGCAACTGACGACGACCTCGCGACGAAGGAGACCAGCGTCGGAGAGCTTGCCGACGAGCGCCTCCGTTCCGGCTTCCGTTTCCGCGTCCTGCGCATCAGCGCCGCCGCTGCTTCCGGTGGCCTGCGATTCCCTGATGCGCCACAGATAACGGCGCGCGCCGGCATCTTCCAACAGCTCGACGGCGCGCTGCCGCTCCATATTCGTCTCTTTACGAGCGTCGGAAGCCTCTCCTGTGCGCCCTTCTGTAAAACGCGCCAGGTGATCTCCGACGCCGTGCGGCTTAACCTCGCGCCAGGTTATATCCTCCGCCTGGGCCTTACCGTTTTCACCGGCACTGCTGCCGTTGCTATTGCTGCTGCTCGTGCGCGTTGCTTCCAGCGCGTCGCGCACGTTCCGGCAAAAGGAGTCGAGCGAGAGCAAGGGCGCTGCCGTCTCCGCTTCATAAACGATCCCGGCACGCAGGCCCTGATCGTTACGGTCTTCGTCGCCGAAGATCAGGTAGAGCACAATATCTTCGAAGCAGAAGACATCTCCGCGTACGTAGAGCGCGCCCTCTTCCGTTTCAGTTCGCGCGGAGATGGCCCGCTCCATCTCCTTGACACGATCAGGACTGAGCAGCGCCTGTTCAAAGCAGTGCAGGCGCGCCGAACGAATAAGCGGGGTCAATCCCTTCTCTTGCAGCTTCTCAAGCATAAGGATACGCATAGCGCCGTCGGCGCTCATTTGTGCGGTTCTTGTCTCGATGAAAAGCATTTTAGAGTCTCCTCTGTGCGTCTGCGCCGTTTTGTGCGTTGATAAGTGACTGAAGCCAGAATAACGTTGACGAGTTTATACATCTAATTGCGTATGGCTGCCTGTTCCACACGACGCTGAAGGGCTGCGAACCTCTGATCCGAACGCAGGCTATCGAGCATCGGCTCGGTTTGCAGCCAGATCATCCCCTCGTTTCGATCTTCAAAGGTCTTGTCGAGCCATTCAAACGCCCTGTTCTTGTCGCCCAGCCCAGTGTAAACGGTGGCGATGAAATAAGGCGAGACATAACGCTCGCGAGAGAGATTTAACAACTCGTTGAGTATCTTGTTCGCTTCCGCTTTCTTACCGCTGACTGCAAGGGCATGTGCGAGCGCTGCCAGCGCTTCCAGATCATCCGGCGACGCGTGCGCCTTCTGAAACTCACTGATGGCCTGCTCATACATTTTCTTCTGCTCAAAAGCGCGTCCAAGGTAAAGGTGCGCCGTGGTGAAGTTCTGGTCTTTCTCGATGATCTGTTGAAGCTGGCTGATTGCTTCATCGTACTGGCGCGCGAAATAATATGTGCCGCCCATGCTCGTCGCGATAATCAGAGAACGTTGATCCTGCGCCTGCGCGACTTTGATCTCTTCGAGGGCCTCATCGAAGCGACCCATCGCGCGCAAAGAGAATGAATACCACTGATGGGCGGTCGGATAGATGGGTTTAAGCTCAATCGCCCGCTTGAACTCCACTTCTGCGCCCGGCCTGTCCCAATCATACTTCATCTTCGCGAATGCCAGCGAGGCATGAGCTTCTGCGAGCGTGTTGTCCTGTTCGAGTTCGAGGGCTTTGCGCGCCGCCGCCTTGGCCTTCGGCATAGCCTCTTTCGATGACATCGTATTACCGGCGAGCAGCACGTAGCAATCCGCCAGGCCGATATACGCCGGAGCATAAGCAGGCTCTTTCTCAATCACCTGATTGAAATAGTCTATAGCTCTCTTGAGGTCTTCCTGTGATCGTTTGTTCCAGAAGAAACGGCCTTGCAGATAGGCCTGATAAACTTCCGTATTCTCCGTATAGCTTTTAAGTAGCCGCTTGCGGTCTTCGCCCGTCAGCTTGAGCCGCAAATTTTCCGAGATCGCCAGCGAGATTCTTCCAGGAAGATTGTCGTTGAGCTTCTCAGTATATTGCTCGCTCCAGATTTGGCTGTTGTCGCTGACGTTGATTAGCTCCGCCGTGATCGAGAGCGTATCGCCGCGCTGAGTGATGCGACCTGTGAGCACCGCCTGCACGCCCAACTCGCGACCGATGGCAATCGCATCCATGTTGCTTTTCTTGTAACGGAAGACGGAAGAGACCGGAGTGACCTTCATGTTGGGCAACTGTGACAATTTGCCTATGATGAGTTCCGTAATTCGGTCCGGAATATAATCCGTGGCCGTGGCTGTAGTGACATTCGTAAAGGGCAAGGCGGGAATCGTTTCGATCTTCGTCGCTCTTCTCAAGATAATGATGGTCACGGCACACGCGATGATAAAGCAGGCGGCCAGCGCCAGGCCCACGATCAGTAATTTTTTGCGCCTGCGCTCAGCCTGAACTTTTTCAGGCAGTTGCTGTAGCCCGAGCGTGCCGTTTGATAGATTGAACAGGTGAACGTAGACATCATGCTTGACTTTGACTTTTCCCAGGTCATGCAACTGCCCAGCCCAGTTATCCTTGTCGAATGCGATCAGGTAATCGGCGACGCTGTTTGAGAGCAGGATGTGGCCCGCGTCTCCGCGATCCATCACGCGCTGCGCCATATTTATGCCTGCCCCGCTGACATCCGGTTCGTTATTGATGTTTTCCAGACGATAAACCGGCCCACTGTGAATGCCTATGCGAAGATTCAGTGGCGTTGCGCTCTTTTGAAGAGCGCTGCAAATCTGTTGCGCACACTTAACGGCGGCCATCGGAGTGCGCGTGAAGAAAACGAGAGCCATCCCATCGCCGGTCGGCAGACAAATCAACTGATCCTTTGCCTCGGCCCGACGAAACTCCTCCGTGGCGCGGACAATCCCGTTCAGTTTTCGTATCGCTTCGTTCTGCCTATGCGTCGGCAGCAGCGAAAAGCCCACGATGTCCATAAACAACACGTGGGCTGTTTCGGGCTCCGGTTCTAAAGATTGATCCGGAAGGGAAGCGGCTGCATCTGCCTTTAGTATTGGCGGCTCAAGGTTCGTCTTCTCTGAAGGCTTTGACCCGGCGGCATCTTCGGAGGAGGCTTCGGACACTGTGGGGACTTCCGTGTGCTCCATAGGATAGTTTTGATCTTGCTCTTCAACCATGAAACACCTTCGAGAAAAGTGGGGCTGACTATTTATCATAGTCTTCGATGCACACGGCGCAGGAATCAGCGGACAAACTTTTCCACCCCTTCAGCGATAGCGCGCGCCATCTGTTGCTGACCGTCTTCCGTCTTAATGAACTCTGCATCCTGTTTGTCGCTGAGCACGACCATCTCGACTGTGATAATCGGAACATTGGAGAAGATAGAGCCCGTCAGCGCGCCCTGCTTTGAACCGACCAGCGTCTTTGAATCGCCCATGATGCCGCGATCTTTCAGCACGCCATTGAGGACGCGCGCCATCTCTGTGTGCAACACCGTCGCCGCCTTCTGACTACGCTCGATGACTTCCTTTGATGGCCCTGTCGTCCCCTCTTTCGTTCCCTGCCTGTCCGGGTAATAAATGGCAAATCCTCTTCCGGCGAAGGCATCGCAATGCAGCCGAATGGTCAGCGCAGCGTTCGCGCGGTTGGCGATCAGAGCCCGCTCTTTGTTCCTGACCAGTTGGTTTTCTTCTGCTTTGGTCAGGACAACCTGATAGCCCTTCGCCTCCAAGAGTTTTTGTAGCTTCAAGGCCGTGACCCAGGCGATATGAACTTCGCTCGTGCCGTTCTGGACAGTCTTCCCGTCGTTGACCTCCGAGGGATGGCCCGGATCGATACAGATAACCTTTGACTGAACAGCACTGGATGGACTCTCCGGAGTGGCGTTCGTGAGTTGAGGCGAAGGTAGATTGAACGACTGATGAACAACCAGCAGGACGGCGAAGACGAACACGGTGAATGCAAGGAAGTATTTCATCTATTAATCGCTGGAAGCAAAGAGCGAGCCAGTGAACGTATATTCCCCTATTTGCTGCGCAGGGCCTTTCCGGTAGAAGTAACCTTGTTCGGACTGATTTCCGCGCAATCCTGCAAACGAGAATATCTACCAAAGCGGTGAAAGCTTGAGCCTTCAGCAATATTCATCGCAGCCGCAGGTAATGTCAAGCAGTATGACCGGCTAGAATGGCCGCAAACCGAACAAGACCTGCTGCCCTTCTTGCATGTATGCAAACAAAACTGCTATCCGTCATGTTGCCTGACCCTTCAAAGCCCATGTCCCCCTTTGATTCACAGCACTGCCCAATATCGCCATTAGGCAGCATCTTTACAACTAATCGTCCCAGAGTCAGACACACACGGTCAAATTGCTGGTTGAAAGAGTCTATCCGATTGGATAGACTCCAAATTGGCTTGCATCCTTCTGGCAGGTCGTAAATTAATAATAAGGACAGTTTGATTGAGCATAAGTCCCCTATCCCTCGTGGACTGTGCTTACGCCAAGCGCCACGCACCCCTAGCAGTATTTTTGCGTCGCAAGCTTGCCGGGAAAGGTTAAATGATAGAAAAAACGTCTGTGCGGTTCCCCATCCCCATTTATACTGAGCGCCAATCCAGCACCCATTTATATCGGAATCATCTTACAAAATCGCTCTTCTTTGCACTCGTCGCTCTCTGTCTGGGTTTGAGCACGCCTTCAGCACACGCGCAGGCGAATGCCGGAAGCGAAGCGAGCACACCCGAAGAGCGCCAGCGTCGCGTTGAAAATCAGCAGGCGCATGGGCCAAACGAAGATAGTCAGAGACCCGCCAGCAATACCAACAGGGCTGCGACCACACCCACCGTCAAGAAGACAGTCATGATCTACACTCCGCCCGCAGACGGACGGGGCGCGCCTCGCACTGCGCTGGTCGACGATATTGTGATTATCTCGCGCGCAGATGATCCAGCGCCCGCTTCCAGACCCTTAGTGCGCCCGACCTCTATGATCAGAAGCATGGGAGCAACCGCCAACATGCCTTCGATCTGGCCCGTCTCAGGCATCATCACCAGCTACTACGGCACGCGCGGCAATCCCTTCGGCGGTATGTCCTCAGAGTTCCACAAGGGACAGGACATCGCCGCTCCCATCGGAACAGGCGTCATCGCAACGGCTGACGGTGTGGTCGTGATCGCCGGATGGCAGAGAGGATACGGGCGCGTCGTGTACCTGGATCACGGTAACGGAATCAGCACACGATATGGACATCTCTCGCGTATAGATGTCGCCGAAGGTCAGACGATCAAGCGCGGCGAACAACTCGGCCTCGTGGGCTCTTCGGGTCGCTCGACCGGCCCGCATCTGCATTACGAAGTGCGCGTCAATGGATCAGCAGTGAATCCCGGAACGTATCTTCCGACTATCGTTCCGACAACGACAACTACTAATCCTGTTGTTCCTGTTGCTCCTGCTCCTCCTGCCGTCGTGCTGCCGCAAAAATAGATTTCAAAGCCATCGAGCAAATAAATTGGGCCAACGCCTCCATCAAGTGGAAACGTTGGCCCAATCGCTTTTCGCGTGAGTTCGAAGCAGGGGATCGCTCGCTCGTCCCGGACTCACGCGTTGCTATTTACGACCCGTATATAGATTCGACGAGCAAACGCTTCAAAGCCGGAAAGGGTCTCGCCCGTGGGCGAGTCTCTTTCATCTCGCTCTCTCGAACGCGTCGGACTAAAACGGCTTAACGGTTATTGATCGCGCCGGAGACGAAGCCCGCGCGATGCTCAGAGTCGCGCGCCTCCCAGACGACGGCGATCTTGTCTATCGCCACATAGCACATCAGTTGATCGTCGTCCCTGAGGTGAAGAACGCCGCCCTCTACCTTGACCACCTCACCGCGCAGGCTCGATGCCCCGCCGCAAAAGATGTCTATCTTGCGCCCGATCATCCTTGAAAGAAATTCCTGCATCTTTCCAACCTCCGATAGCAAATTGATGAACCAGTACGATCTTCAAGGCCGCTTAAGCCTTATGACCGTTACCCCACTCGTAGATTCTCTCGCTGCTGTCTGCATCCGAGACCACTTTTTTAGTGACCTTGCGGAAGGTGATTTGTACCAGCGGCAGCACATCCACATCGTCCTGCTGGCGTCGCTCGAACTGTAAGACATCATAATAGACGCAGCGCGTGCGGTCAGGGTATTCGCGACACACCTGCGGGCGACCGTGATAAATTCCGCATCCGCGCGTCTCAGGGTTGAGGAACTGGCACGCCTGTCCAAAGATCGGGTCTTTCTTGCGGCGCAGCACGCGCTCGCCGCTATGCATCTTCGTGTAACGTTTCTCTGCCGTCTCGACCGGCACATTGAAATACTTCGCCAGTCGATTAAGATCGCGCTTGGTCACTTGCACACGCTCGTAAATCGAGCAACAGAACGCAGGGCATTTCGAGCAGTCGTAATGAATCTTCGGCTGCTCGTCCGTGATTGTTCTCCCCATCTCTCCCCTTTCGAGTCATCCTATAAAATTATGATTCCCAGACCACAGAATTTTTACCACATCGGGCGCAAGATAAAACAGCCCCCTAGCCGTCGGGATGGGCCAACCTGCAAACGATAACGCTTCACTTGCCTTATCGCCGTTTAGATTTTTTGTATTCCGCGCGCAGCAGGGCCATAAACTCTGCGCGCCGCTCGTAGAGACGCTTGGGCTCGCGCACTTCGTGTCTGGCGAGAGCATACGCTGTAATGATGGGCAGTGCCACCGTCGAATCGACATAACAGACGACGGCATCCGGCAGGCGTTCAGGATCGACCTTGCCCCAGGAGACTGCCTCGCCGGGCGTCGCGCCTGACAGTCCGCCGGTGTCTGGGCGTGCGTCCGTGATCTGAAGAAAATAGTCGTGGCCGCGCTCATCTATCCCTAAGACTTCCTGAATCTGCGGCTCTGTCTGAAGCATAAAATTCTTAGGGCTGCCGCCGCCAAGGATAAAGACTGCGCTCTTCCCGCCGTGCTTCGTGCCACGGTCTCCGCGTCCATGAATCGCGCCGCGCTTTCCTGCCAGCACGATCGCCGCCGTTTCGTTCACGTCGAGCGAAGGATCAAAGGCCAGCTTATTACCCTGTAGCGCCTTGGCCGCGACGTTCATGCCGATGGAGGAATCGCCCGGACTCGAAGTATAGATCGGCACACTGTATTCGTACGCGGCTGCGAGCAGCGACTTGTTCTTAATCCCAAGCTGTCGCTCGCGCTCATGCACATAACGCCCGCACAGATAGTGAAACTCTGCCGTGGACATAGGCTTTTGAAACTCTTCCGCTTCGATGATCTGGCGAAAGAAAGCGTCCGTGTCGAGCAGTACGGAGTAGTCGAAGAAAATATCATAGATGCGCACGACCTCCTCTTCGCGCAGCACTATGTCGGAGACCTGCGCGTTGCCCTGATGCATCGCGAGCGCAAGACCAAAGTGCGTATCGTGATAGAGGTTTGCGCCCGTTGAAATTATCCAGTCGACGAAACCCGCCTGAATGAGCGGGATCAAGGCGGAGATGCCTAGGCCCGCTGGCGTGAGCGCGCCCGTCAGCGAAAGCCCGACAGTGACATCCGGCTCAAGCATCTTCTGCGTAAAGAGCTGGCAGGCTTCGCGAAGGCGTGCGGCGTTGTAAGCCTGAAAGGATTCGTCCACGAGGTCTGCTAGACTGATCTCAGGCGTGATCGGACGGGGATCAATGCGCTTGCCCTGTAAAAATTTACTTCTCTTTTTTGCCATTCTCTTTCCTCTTTTTCGCTTTCTCTTCCAATGTTCTTAGAGCTGCGCGCGCGGCGCTGCGAATAGTATGAATCGCCTCTCGCTCGTCCACCGCGCGAAGCGCAGCAGCGGCGCGCTCGTCGTCCAGGACTGCGAGCGCCTTGACTGCGCCGAGCCGCACGCGAAAGGCTTTATCTTCGAGCAGCTCTATCAATCTGTGATAGACACGCTCGCGCTCGTCAGAGTATTCCTTGCCGAGCGCGGCCAGCGCCATCACTGCCGCGACGCGCACAGAAGGTTGCACGCCGTACGCCGTATGGTCAAGAGAGAGAGAGACGCCGCGCCTGTCCTTCGCAATCGCCAGCGAGTCGAAAACGGTCGCGCGCAGCACATCCTGATAAGAATCGCGACCAAGCATCCCCGTTAGAGTCTCGTAAGCTTCGACGCCCGCCGCATGGGCCAACGCGCGCATCGCAAAGGCCGAGACGAAATAACTTTCGTCCTGTTCAGTTACGCGCGTAAGCGCCGAGATGGCCTCTTTATCCCCGCGAAAACGGCCCAGGCCCCAGCAGGCTGCGCGACGCACGCGCGCCTCAGTGTTCTTCTTCAGGCCAAGGATTAGCGCCTCGCGCGCGTCTTTCGATCCCGTTTCGCCGAGCGCGATGGCCGCAGCCATACGCACGCCGCCGTGCTCATCCTGTAGCAGCGCGCGGCGCAAGGCTTGTGTGACCTCGTCTTCAACGCTAAAGGCTGACAGGTCGCGCGCCGCGCGCATGCGCGCCGTAAACGAGCGTGCGTGGCGCAGTTGATAGAGAAGCTCCTGCCTGGATTTCTCGTGCCGTAAAGTTTTCAGCACTGAATCTTCCGCGTCGAAGAGCACGCAGAGCGGTCTCTCTGCGGCGGCGAAGTAATACTCCTGCTCACGTTTTTCCGGAGTGACGCGAAAACTTTTAGTCCCGGCCTTGCCCATCACTTCGATCTCGAGGGGTACTCTGAACAGCGGCGTGTGATCGTCAGTGTCTTGTACCTGCCGGATGGTGACGCGCAGTTGTTTATTGGCGGCGTCGTACGCGTGGCCGACTTCAAATTCAGGATACCCGGCACTGTAGAGCCATTGGTCGAAGAACCAGTCCAGATTCTGGCCTGTTACCTCTTCAATCGCGACTTTAAGATCGTTGGTCTCGACGCTCTGCCATTCATGCTTGTGCGCGTAGCGGCGAAGCACAAGGAAGAACTCGTCTGGGCCCAGCACCTCGCGCAGCATCCTGAGCACGAGCGCGCCCTTCTGGTACGCGTGGCGATCAAAGATTTCGACGGGAAATTCGTAACGGTCGTCGACGATGGGGCGGCGATAACGGTCGCGGTCTTCCCCCAGATAGAGATTGAGTTCCTGGATCATCAAATAACGAGCTTCGTCTAATCCTTCGGCGTGCTCAAGCCATAACGTCTCCGCATAGGTCGCAAAGCTCTCCTTGAGCCAGGTGTGCTTCCATGATTTCGGCGTCAATAAATCACCCCACCATTGATGGGCCAATTCGTGTGCGACCACATCGTGGCAGTTAAAGTCCAGCTCTGTGCGCTCGTCGTGTAGAAACCTGTCGGAGTGAGTAGTGGCGGACGTGTTTTCCATCGCGCCGTAGATAAAGTCGTCGACGACCACCTGCGCGTACTTCGGAAAGGGATACGGGTAGCCAAAGATTTTGGAGAAATGGCGAATCATCTCGGGCGTACGGCCCATCAAACGTCGGGCCTCGCGCTCAGTGCCGGGATAAGTGTAATAAGTGATGGGCACTTGGCCCACAGCACGCGCCTTGATCTCCGTAAATTCGCCGACGACGATGGAGACCAGATAGGCCGGATGCGGCTCGTCCTGCCGCCAGTGAAATGTTCTCTCTCTATGTTTGGTATTTCGCTTTTCAGAAATGAGCGTGCCGTTGGATAGAACCGTGAAGCGTTCTGGAACGGTGATGATCGTTTCCGTAGTCTGTCGCTCGTTCGGCGAGTCCGTACAGGGAAACCAGGCGCGGCTGTCTTCGGCCTCGCCCTGCGACCAGACTTGCAAGGGCTTGTCCGTATAGCTTTCGTCCGGCTTGACGAAATGCAGACCGCGACGCGGGCGCGCGCTGTAGTTGATCTGTAAGGTCAAAGACTGGCCGCGCCGCAGCGGGCCGGGGAGCGCAACGATCAGCTTGTCAGTAAAGCTTTCAAAATCGAGACGGCGCTTGCCCTCTCTGACCTCGCGTATGCTCAACGCGGAAGCATCGAATTCCAGCGCGTCCAGTTGGTCGCGAAGAGCCCTGAGACGAATCCTCGCAGTGCCTTCGATATATCTTTCCGATGGATCGACGTTGAGCGCAAGTCTTATGTGAAGGATGTCAAAGTTGCGGCTGCGCGTTTCGTTTGATTGTGCTTCGGTAGGCTTCTGCACAGGCGGCGGCGTCTCGTCATAAGGATTAAGCGCCGCCATAAAGCGCGGGTCTAGAAAGACCGGATGAAAGAGCGCATCAAGGTGTCGTGCCAAACTTTTCTCCGTGATTAGAAACTATTATTGCGTGTTGTCAGTGGAATCCTTAAACGGCTCTCTTATTCCGTTTGCGCCTGGCTCTCTGTGGCGTCGGCGCGGCGCAAGCGCAGGCGCGAGATGCGACGGTTATCTGCTTCAAGAACTTCAACGTCCAGGCCGCGAAAGGTGAGCCTTTCGCCTGCGTGCGGCACGTACCCCGATTCCGAGATTACCAGACCGGCGATGGTCGTGAAATCGTCATCCTCGATCTCCATGTCGAACAGCCGCTCGATCTTCCCGATCTCCGTCGAGCCGAGCACGTCGTAATAACCGTCGTCCGATTCGACGATCTCCACGATATCCTCGCCCTCCGTGTCTTCGTCTTCGATCTCGCC
>Ga0190273_10000513_pt1 | contig 14451 bp, 12 predicted proteins | sample Popmic504IS_FD_134513 | JGI IMG/M metagenome (GOLD analysis project Ga0190273, IMG submission 134513) | Populus adjacent soil microbial communities from riparian zone of Shoshone River, Wyoming, USA - 504 IS | ecosystem: Environmental > Terrestrial > Soil > Riparian zone > Trees stand | place... | reverse complement strand
GCTCCGGTCGCGCTCACCCGAGGGCTGCTGCCGGCTCTCCTTGCGTCTCCTGGGTCGCACATCGTCAACGTGTCGAGCCTGTTCGGCCTCATCGGCCCGGCCGGTCAGTCGGCGTACTCCTCCAGCAAGTTCGCGATCCGCGGGTTCAGCGAGGTGCTCCGCCACGAGCTGGCCCCGCAGGGCATCGGTGTCACGACGGTGCACCCCGGCGGCATCCGCACCCGCATCGCGGAGACCGCGCGCGTGGCGGCCAGCGTCTCCGCCGGTGACAAGGCGCGAGGCAAGGGGTCGTTCAGCAAGCTCCTGACCTACCCGGCCGACAAGGCGGCCACCCAGATCATCGAGGGGATCGAACGACGCAAAGGACGCGTGCTGATCGCCTACTCCGCCGTCGTCCCGGACCTCCTGGCCCGACTGTTCCCCACCCACTACGGCGTCGCGATGGACGTGCTCCAGTCAGCGCTCGCCCGCACCAGTTCCCGCGGCACCTCGTAGTACGTGGTGGTGACGCGTGTATCGAACGGTCTGCTGTAGGCCGCTCCTGCCGCTTCTCGTGACTGTGGCGGGAGAGTCGGTCGCAGTCAGATACCTGTTCCCGCGCCCGACCCAAGTCGTTATGGTCCGAGCAGTGCTGGAATGCGTCGAGAGCGACTACTCTCCTGCCGGGTGGTAACGAATGATGATCTGCGAAACAGCGGCAGGGCGCTCTTGGCCACGGATCTCGATCGTGCAGGCAAAGTAGGCGTTGACGGCCGCGCCCACATCGGTGAGCTTGTCCAGCGTCATCGACAGTCTTACCTGGGAGTCGACCGGTACGGGCGCTGTCAGACGCGCGCGCTCGATTCCGTAGTTCAACGTCGTACCCACTGGATCGATGCGGTAGATCTGTTGCATCAGTCCACCGATCAGCGAAAGCGAGTAGTAGCCGTGCGCGATAGTGCTCTGCATGCCGCTTGCGACCGCTCTCGCCGGGTCCATGTGAATCCAGTGGCGGTCGTGGGTGACGTCTCCGAACGTGTCGATGACGTCTTGCGTCACGTCGATCCATTCGCTGTAGCCAAGATGTTCACCAACTAGGTCGCGTAGACCATCCAGGCCGTCAATGATTCTGGGACTCATCATGTTCCTCTCGAGGGTCAGTTGCGCATCGCGCAGCGCCCGTAGGTTCGTTCTTCCGAGTGCCTAGCGCGGCGCGCTGCTGGGGGAGACGATCGAAGTCCGGATCTGAACGCGGTTCGCCTTGCCGTTGGCGAGCAGAGGCAGGTCGCGGTACTCGTGGAAGACCTTGGGGATCTTGTAGGAGGCGAGGCGTTCCTGCAGGTGGGCGCGCAGGTCCTTCTCGACCACCCGGCTGCCGGAGGCTGCGACCCAGCTGACATGGGCGGCTTCGCCGAACTCATCGTCCGGTACGCCGACCACGATGGCCATCGCAACACCGGGATGTGACTCCAGGGCGATCTCGATCTCGAACGGCGACAGGTTGTATCCGCCAGATCGGACCAGGAGCTTCGACCGGCCGTCGATGACCAGGTTGCCATCACCATCCCAGTGGCCGAGGTCACCGGTTCGAAACCAGCCGTCATCGTCGACGGCTTCTGCGGTCTCCACGGGGCGGTTCCAGTAGCCGAGGAACATGCCAGTCCGTCGGAGGAACACCTCCTGCGATGCCGCGGCGCCCGAACTCGAGTCCAAGGAGTTCGGCATCGGTTCGAGCCGTACCTCGATGTCGGCGAGCGGGACGCCCACCGTGCCGATATGCACGCCGAGCGGGTCCGAGGGCCGTGTCATGGTGATGCTCGCGAGCTCTGTCATGCCGTAGGACGCACCGACCTCGTCGGCGAACTCGAGGATCTTTGCTCCGACACGCTCGGGTAGCTGGCCAGCCCACCACACGCGCTGCAGGCTGGACAGGTCGAACGAGTCGAGGTCGTCCAGAGCGACCAAACGAGTGAGCATCGTCGGGATGGCGCCCTGCCAGATGGTGACCCGGTGGGCCTGAATCGTCTCGGCCACGTCCCGGGCGTCGAATCGCGGTAGCTGAACCAGCGTGCCTCCGGTGAGGAGCGCGGCCATCAGCTCGTTCCCGAGATAACCGATGTGATCGATTGGCATGACGGACAGTAGTCGCGGTTGGTCGGCAGGCGCGATGGTGAAGAGATGTCGGATATTGATCAGGCCGCGGTGGCTGATGACGGCGCCTTTGGGGCGACCGGTCGTGCCCGAGGTGTAGATGATCGCGACAGCGTCTGAGCTGTCAATCTGCGCAAGCGGGACGGACGCGGTGCTGTCGAGGAACGCCGAGAACTCTGGCGCCAAGGAACCGTCTTTCCCGACCGTCATCAAGACCGGTTGCGGCATCCCCGCCGCCGCGGCTGCTGCGAGCACATCGTCGCTGTACTGACGTCCCTCGAACTCGCGCAACGAGAAGATGAACGACGGCGAGGCATCCTCGCAGACGAAGGTCAGCTCACGCGCGTGGACCCTGGTGCCGAGGCCGAGGTAGACGGCGCCGAGCCGTGCGCAGGCGAGGAACACGATGGTCGCCTCCGGACGGGTGGCGCACAAGATGGCAACCCTGTCTCCGTGGGATACGCCGACCGCGGCGAGCGCTGCTGCGCACCTGGCCACGAGCTCGTCGGTCTGCGCATAGGTGAGAACCAGGGCGCGGTGTACGAGGAACTGGCGATCTGGACTGCTGCGAGCTTGCTGCGTGAAGATGTCATCGACGCCCAAGCGGTCGATCTCAACGGGCGGCGGCGCTGACATTGACGTTCCCTTTCGTCCTGTGGGGTTTGACCGGCAGGCGCGCGAATCTGGCCACGCGAACTGCCCCGTCTACGACTTTGATGGACGGACGTGACGTGGGCAACGTAGGAACTGGCCGACATGTGGGGTGACTGTCGTACCATCCATCCATGGAACAGGTAGTCAAAGACGTTGATCTTCTTGCGGCCTTTCGCGGCGTGTTGTCAGCCGATGGCCCAGAAGCGGTCATCCGTGAGACCTTGCACGCGATACGCGAACTGATGTCGGTGGACACCGCATTCTGGTCTGTCTGGGAAAACGACGGACTGCGCATGCAGAGCCTCATAGGGCTGGGAAGTCCAGAGCTTCACCAGCGATCGTTTGTGCCGGCGGGGCAGGGCGTAGGCGGCCGGGTCATCGAGACCGGCGAACCTGTGACTGTCGTCGACTATGCACAGTTCGCGGGCCAGGTGCCCGAGCTGCGCATCCTTCTGGACCAGGAAGAGTTGGTGTCGGTTGCAGCAGTCCCGGTCCGTTCCGAGTCCGGCGTCGTGGCGGTCCTCTACGTGCTGAGCCGTGATCGGCGCGCGTTCAGCGACAGCGAGCTACGCCTCATGATGGGCATGGCGAGTCTCGCCAGGACGATCCAGGAGCAGGTCAGGGAACACCAGGACATGGCCACGCGGATCCATCTGCTCGAACTCGAGGTCACACAGAGTGAGCGCGAGCGGGCAGCGGTCAACGAGTTGGGAACGGCGATCCTCCGCGGAGATGACGTCGGCCGGGCGGTAGCCCTGGCCGGCGACGCCCTGGGAACTCAATTGACGCTGAGACATGTCCAGGAGAGCACCATGCCCGGGCCGAGCACCGACGCACAGGTGAGCGAGCCGGACGGGGACGTGATGGTGGAATTGCCACGAGAGCTGCCGATCCCGGGCAACCGAAACACCTCCTTGGTGGTGGGCCGCGATAGCGAGGTCGCTGAGACGTCGCTGCAGGCGGTATGTGTCTTGATCGGCCTGCATTTCGCCCGCCAGCGCTCGTCGGTTGAGACGGAGATTCGTCTGACTGAGTCGCTGATCCGGGCATCACTGGAAGGCTCGCGGGAGGAGCTGCAGGCGATCTGGCGGCAGGCGGCCTTGGTGGGTATCGACCTCGCGACCCCGCGGGCCGTTATCGTCCTCGGCTCCGACCGCCGGTTGGATCGCGAACTTGTCGACCGCGTCGCGCGTGAGGTGCGCGCGCGCTCACGCCACGGCCAGGTGACCACGTTCGAGGGCGATGTGATCGTGCTGTGGCCCGTCGCCGGCCATGCGTCCCTCCAGAAGCTTCGCCGCGACGTCGAGGACCTCATCCGCTCCTGCCGACCGCGTGTGCTGGTAGCTGGCATCGGCCCGGTCTGCACGACGGCCGACGACTACCCTGCAGCGGTGCGCGAAGCGAGGTTTGCGCGCCAGGTCGCCGAGCACAGCACCCTGGACCGTGACGTCGCCACGAGTGACGACCTGGGCATGTACCGGATCTTTGCGCACGTCGTCGGCGTTGACTCCCTGCGCAAGTCGATCGGAGAGACTCTGGGGCCCCTGCTCGAGGACGGCAATCGCGACAGTGCCCAGTTGCTGTACACGTTGCGTGTCTACTTGGAACGAGACCGGCGTCTGGCCGAGGCCGCTCGCACCCTTCACGTCCACGTCAACACCTTGCGCTACCGGATCGAGCGGATCAGCAAGGTGCTGCACATTGACCTGGACGACCCCGAAGCGCGATTCTTCACCCTCCTGGCCCTTCGCCTGTCGAACGTGGTCGACCCGTTGAGGACGGCGCGGGCGCCGTCGGTGAACGACTCCGGTCGCTGAGGGGGATTCTCCTTGCCCGGCGCTCCCGGCCGTCAGAAGTGTCAGAAGCGCGAACGTGGCGAGACCGGCTCTGATGGCCCCATGGGACCGCGGTCGAACCATCGCCCGATCCGGTCGGAGCGCGGAGCCAACACCGCCGCGACCCGTTGCTGCACCTTGCGCCAGGGTGTTGCGGCCTCCATCCTGGCCAGCGCGTTCGATGCGGCATCCCGATTCTTCAGGCCGGCCTGACGGCGTTCGTTCGCCACGTCACGGATGATCCGTGTTGCGTCTTCGGGATGCGCCAATGCCGCGGCAATGGCCTCGACGGAGAAGATCGCATCGGCGATCCCGGAATTGAGGCCGCGACCGCCCCCGAACGGCGGGAACAGGTGACAGGCCTCTCCCGCCAGGAGGACACGGGCGTTCGGGTCGGTATAGCTGGTGGCGACCGAACGGTTGAATCGGTAGGTCGAGACCCACTGGACGCGTTCCGGGAACGAAGGATCGCCCACGGCGGCGATCCACCGGCTGAGCTCCGGCTCGTTCTGCCACTGTGTGACGTCCTCACCGGGAAAGCACTCCAGGTCCAGTCGCCAGCCCCCGCCGAACGGCACGACCAAGACATTGCGACCCCCGACCGCAGGGTGCCTGTAGTGAAAGGTCCGCTCCCGGTTCACGAGGTCGGACTCGTTGTCGGCCACGTCCACGATGACGAAATAGGACGATGACCGTGTGCCGTCCAGCGTGATCCCAAGGGACGAGCGGACGGCCGACCGTGCTCCGTCCGCGCCGATGACGTAGGAGGCGCGTATGGACGTGCCGTCAGTCAGCGACAGATCGACCCCCTCGGAATCGGTCGTGGCCTTCTCGACCCCTGCACCCCAGCGGAACAGCACTCCCTCGTCGTGGCAGCACTTCAGATAGACCTGCTCCTGATCCTTCTGGGAGACGCTCACTCCAAATGCCCCCGGCACCGATGGAGGGAACTCGCGCCGGTAGACCTCCTTGCCTGCCCACGTCGACGAGATGACGTTCCACGGACCGCTCAGTTCGACAAGTGACGCCGGCACGGTGGGTGCGACGACCTCGAGCAGGTCAAGGGTCTCCTTGAACAGGTAGGTCGCGCGGCTTCCGGGCCGCACCCGGTCCTCGGGCTCCGCCTCGATGACGACCACGGGCAGGCCCTGACGGCGGGCAGCAAGGGCCGCGACCAGACCGACGGCCCCGCCGCCGACGACGACAAGAGGGAGGGTCGGGAATGGGTTCTCCGCGGACTTGGTGCTCGGACTCATGCTGGATTCTCCGGTCCTGATCGAGACGCGTGACGCGTTGTGCGCGGCTTGGGTGCCAGTGGGCGTCGAATGGTGCGCCTCCATGTTTGCGTCCGCGCGTCGATCGGCCCATGTGTGGAAGGCACCAAGATCCATTGAGATGCCGTCGAGATCGGACAAGCGCTGGAGCGGTCGCGGCTGGTTGACTCGCCGTTGAAGCTGCCGTCAGGAGACGCCGTGCCACTACGAAGCGGTATGCCCGCCAGCGATGAACAGCTGGTGCGCCAACGCGTGGGACGTGTCGAGCTGGTGATGATGAACCGGCCCGAACAGCTGAACGCGCTCAATCTCGGCCTCGACAAGGCGTTGAGCTCGGCGTTCACCGAACTCGCTGATGACGACGAGGTCGATGTCGTGGTGCTGACTGGCGCGGGGACGCGCGCCTTCTGTGCTGGCGCGGACCTCACCGATCTGTCGCACCGCGGCACCCTCCGCGAACCGCACAGTGGCTTGAGCGTGGTGCCGATGATGCGCCACAGGTTCGTGAAGCCGGTCGTCGCGGCCGTCAACGGCTTGGCTTTCGGCGGGGGTTGTGAACTCGCTCTGTGGAGCGATCTGATCGTGAGCGTCGAGCACGCCCGCTTTGCCTTGCCGGAGATTCGCTGGGGGCTCCTGGCCGCCGCCGGAGGCATTATCCGTTCGGGATCGCAACTACCACCGAGCATGGCGAGGAGCCTCCTGCTGAGCGCCGAGCCGATCTCTGCCTCGCGGGCATATGCCGTCGGGATGATTCATCAGCTTGTCCCGCAGGACGAACTGATGGACCGGGCGCTCGACCTGGCGGCGAAGATCGCCTCACATCCCTCGACGGCAGTGAAAGCGACACGAGACGTTCTCAACGAGCTCGAGCGGGCCGTGACGGCCACCGCGTGGACGGTGAACGATCGCGGTCTCGAACAGGTTCTGGCAGCGTCGGATCTCGAGGAGCGGGTGACGGCGTTCCAACGCCGACAATCCGAGCGTTCGAACCCATGAGCGGAGCTCGCGTTCCACCTCGGCTGCTGTCCGGGATCGACCTCGCTCCTGGTTAAACGGGACAACGCTGCTACCGAAGGGACACCGCAGCGCCGAGTCGGTCAGCGATGATCGACTCGGCGTTGCGGACGATGTCGTCGATCAATGCCGAGCAGCTCGGTATGTCGTTGATGAGTCCCTGGGCCTGACTCGCCCACCACACGCCGTCATCGACCGCTCCGTCGCCCAGTACGCGCGTCCGCCCGCGTTCGCCGGCGGCCAGGTCGGCGACGTCAGCGAACAGGCTCCCGGGGCGGGACTCGATCTCGGCGATCGCGGTCGACACGGCGTTCTTCGCGACCCTGGCGGTGTTGCGGAACGGGCGGAAGATCAACTGGGTCGAACGTTCGTCGTTCGCGACGATCTGCTGCTTGACCTTCTCGTGCACGGACGACTCGCGCGTGGCCACAAAACGTGTGCCCATGTTGATGGCCTCGGCGCCGAGCGCGAGTGCGGCCACCAGGCCACGGCCGTCGGCGAGTCCGCCACTGGCGATGACGGGGATGTCCAATGCTCGCGTGGCCGCAGGTATCAGGACCAGGCCCCCGATATCGTCCTCGCCGGGATGTCCTGCACACTCGAAACCGTCGATGCTCACCGCATCCACGCCGATCCGCTGCGCGGTGAGCGCATGGCGTACGGCAACCGCCTTGTGGATCACCTTCACACCGGCGGACTTGAGCTGTGGGAGGTACGGCTCAGGGTTACGTCCCGCCGTCTCCACCACTGTTATCCCGCTGCCGATGATGGCGTCGATGTAGGCGTCGTATGGCACCGGCTTGATAGTGGGAAGCATCGTGATGTTGACGCCGAACGGCTTGTCGGTCAGGTCACGGCACCGTGCGATCTCCTCTGCGAGGTCCTCCGGAGTAGGTTGCGTCAGGGCGGAGAGGAAGCCCAAGGCGCCCGCCTCGGCCACCGCGGCGATCAGCGGTGCCCGACCCACGGCGACCATGCCACCGCAGACGATCGGGTGCTCGACTCCGAAAAGCTCGGTGAACCGAGTGCTGATGGTCACGAGACGCCGTCCCGAGGCTCTGGGACGACGCTCGAGTGGTCTGGCGTCATGTCTGTTGCTCCCTGGGATAAGGCATCCGTTCCCGGGACGCCGCGGACGCGAGATTGTCTCGTCCAGCGTGTGTCAACGCTGGCCGGCGGGCAATGGTGCCTTGCCACGAACTGCGAGCGGCGGTTTGTAGCAATCGCGGGTAGTCAGTGTCGCCGCAGGTCCAGCACAGTGGAGGCAGGCTCGTACGCGCAGGTCAGGACCGGCCACGAAGCCGCCCGCTCGTCATGGTGCGGGAGAGCCTCGTCAGTCAAACGGTGCGCGAAAGACGTGGCCGGACGCGGCTCCCTAGGAGAGAACATGGCCAGGAAAGTCAGCGAGATCCCAGGTCTGCGTTCGGTGGATCGTCGCCCGCTCGGTATCGAGTGAAAGCCCTGTTGATCGGCGGGACCGGGCCGACCGGACCGCACATCATCAACGGGCTGCTCGTGCGCGAGTACGACGTCACCCTCCTGCACCGGGGCGTGCACGAACCGGATGGGTTGCCGCAGGTCGAACACATACACGCCGATCCCCACTTCCCCGAGACGTTGAGGGAAGCCGTGGCCGGTCGTGACTTCGACGTCGTAGTCGCCAGCTACGGCAGGCTTCGCCAGATCGCCGAGGTGTTTCGCGGCCGGTGCCGCCAGTTGGTCGGTATCGGCGGCACCCCCGTCTACGGGGGATTCGTGGAACCTGAGAACGCCACACCGTATGGGAGTCGGCTGCTGGTGCGTGAGGATGGTCCGCTGGCCGACGCGTCTTCACCGCCCTCCGACTTCGCGATGAAGCTGTTGTCCGCCGAACGGAGCCTGCTCGACGCGGCGCAGTCCGGTGCGTATCAAGGCACGATCGTTCGCTACCCGCAGATCTACGGTCCGCGCAACGTCATCCCCTGGGAGTGGGGGGTGATCAAGCGAGTCATCGACGGCCGCACCAGGATAATTCTCCCGGACCACGGCTTGTGGATCCAGACGCGGTGCGCCGCGGCCAATGCGGCGCAGGCAGTGCTTGCCGTCGTCGACTCGCCGGAACTGGCTGATGGTCGGGCGTTCAACTGCGCCGACCGGGACCAGTTCACGTTGCGTCAGTGGGCTGAGCTGATCGTCTCGATGCTGGGAAGACAGGTCGAGTTCGTGGGGATCCCCTCCGACCTCGCGCCCTCGGCGTTCATGGAACTGTTGGCGCCACAGGCCCGCCCGCACATGTTGGTCGACGCCCACGCCATCCGCGACGTCCTGGGCTGTGAGGAGGTCATCGGCGCACGTGAAGCGTTGGAGGAGACTGTCGCCTGGCTGGTCGAGCATCCTGTGAGCCCGGAGGAGTATCCGGCGTACCCTGCTCGCTTCGACTATCCGGCCGAGGACCGCCTGATGGATGTCTACGCACGAGCACAGCAACAGGTCCGCGAGCTTGCCCCAGACGCCCCCCTCGAGATGGTGCATGCCATGGCCCACCCGAAGAAACCGGGACTTGGCGTCGACGATCGAGGGCGCTGAGCACCAGCTGTCAGCCAGAGCAAGCCGGTCATTGCGGAGCGGGCAAGGACCGTGTACGAAGATGCTCGCGCAGCGAGAAAGCGGGCGCACGCGCCTGTTCTGGAGTCACGACCGTGGCGTCGGCCAACCATTCTCGCGCCGCGACGTGATCCGTCGGACGATCGACCGACTCCACCCCGACCAGCTGGCCGTCCTCGAAGCACAGGACGTTGAATGCGTCAGTCGCCCACGGTAGCCGCCCGCCCGCCGTGGCTTCTTGGCCGTGTGTGGTGCCCCGAGAATCTCGGGACACCACACACATGATCAGCTCGAAGGTTTCAGGGACGCGGCAGCATCGCTGGTGTATCCCTTCGACTCCACTCTCAAGAACCCTGGTGCCGTGTCGTCGACGACGGCGACGTCGACCGCGCGCGACGGCGGTTCCGCGCTGGCTGTGCCGTACGTGGGGTTGCTGGCCAATCCGGCGAGGTCGACCTCGCCGAGTGACTGCTTGGCCTTGAGTATCCCCTCGCGGCTGAGATCGCCATCGGCGATGGCCTTCTCCACGATCGCGGTGTAGATCTTCCCCAGCGACCAGCCGTAGGTGAAGTTCGCGTTGATCGGGGTCTTCGGCCGGAACTTCTTGTGGGCCGCCTCCACATCAGCGAATCCAGGAGCAGGGCTGCTGGCATCGTAGGGGGTGGTGTACGTGGATGCGTAGCTGTGTCCAACGATGAGTGGTGCAACGGCAGTCTTTTTGCCCGTCGCCGTGCCGTCGTCGGTGATGAGGACGGGATCGAAGAGCGGCGCAGCAAATAGCCAGGTCGGCTCATATCCCAACGAACCAGCCGTGCCGATGAGGCTGGCCGCGTTGGGGCTGATGGCGCCGATCACGACATAGTCAGCGCCAGAAGCCTTCAACTTGGCGGCCTGGGCGCTGAAATCGGTGTCGCCAGGCTTGTAGTTGACCTCGGAGACGCTGTTCAGATCGAGGGTCTTGGCAGCCGATTCATATCCCGCCAGGTTGGCCTGCCCGAAAGCGTCGTTCTGGTAGAAGATGCCGTACTTCGAGTCTTTGCCCGCCTTCTCGGTCGCCACGTACGTGACGAGATCGGCCACGGCTGGAGCGTAGGGCGTGCCCAACAACGCGAGCTGTGGGTCGTCGGACCAGTCGATTCCAGCGCCTCCGGTGACGAGCTTCTGCTCGTCGATCAGCGGGCGGATGGCGGCCGTGGTCGGTGTGCCGAAGGAATTCAGCAGCGTCACGTTGTCTTTGAGCTCGTTGAACAGCTGGACAGTCTTCTGCGGGTTGTAGGCGCTGTCCCTGGCGTCGAGCTTGATCTTCCATCCGTCGACGCCACCGTTGTCATTGAACCACTTGAGGTAGGTCTCGAGGCCGTCGTGGACGGGAATTCCGACGCTCTCAGCCGGGCCGGACAGAGCTGAGATCTCGCCGATCGTGATCGTCTTGGCGGACGAGTCCACTCCTGGACCCTTCAGACCACCTTCTGACGTCGTGTCGGCGTCCGTGGTGCCGCAGGCACCGAGGATGAGTGCCACAGCTACACCGAGTACGGCGGCGGGTGCGAATGTGCGGGGGCGAACCTTCATGGATGTTGACTCCTTCCGAGCCGAGGGGCGAGAACTGCAGGAGGTTCGGCGGGCAGCCCGCCGTCTCCGGCAGAGGGGGGAAGCTTGTTGGGTGTGCTGATCCTGCGTGTGAAGGTGTCGACCAGGCCGATCAGGCCGCGCGGCATCTTCAACAGCACCGCGATGATCACGACGGCGTAGATGATGGCCGCGACGTTGGCGGGTGCGACGCCGGTGTCGTGGAGGAACGGCAGTTTCTCGATCACGGCCGGGAGCGCGAACACCACGATCGCGCCGAGGACCGGTCCGAACACGGTTGCACTGCCGCCGATGATGACGGCTGCGACATATTCGACCGAAAGAATCAGCGACCACTGGTCGGGTTGCACGTACGAGAGGTAGGAACCGTAGAGCGCCCCGGCGATACCGGCGAAAAAGGCTGAGAGAGCGAACGCCACGACCTTCACGCGGGTCGTATTCACACCGAGGACGGCTGCACCCAGCTCGCCTTCGTTGATGGCCAGCATGGCGCGACCCACGCGGCTTCGGCCCAGGTTTCGTACGTAGAGGCACACGAGGACCAACAGGACGAGCGTGACGTAGTAATAGAGCTGGTCTCTGCCAAGCTGCCACGGACCGACCTGCAGCTCACGACCCGGCGACAGGTCGAGTGTGCCGATCCGGAAGGCGGGGATGGAGCGACCTGCCGCGCCACCTGTGAGGCCGTCAAGATTGACGAACAGGTACTGCCCCACCAGGACCAGTGCGATGGTGACGATCGACAGGTAGAGGCCGCGGAGGCGCACCGCTGTCGGCGCGATGAGCGCGCCGATCACCGCCGCGACGATGCCCGCGGCGGGGACCCAGATGAGTGCGCTGAGTCCGTGATCCCCGCCGAGGACACCGGCGGTGTAGGCGCCGATGGCGAGGAAGAACGCGTGCCCGAAGGACAGCTGGCCGGCGTAGCCGGTCACCACATTGACACCCTGGGCGCCGATCGCGGCGATCAGGACGAAGACACAGACCGAGACGAAGCCTGGTGACATGACGATCGGAGTTGCCAAGCATGCGACCAGCAGCAACGCGCTGAAGCATCGGACCGGGGTCACTTGAGTCATATCCGCTCCGCGGGTCGGGTACCGAGCAGTCCGTAGGGCCGCACCAGCAGGATCACGATCATGACGGCGTACGGGGCGACAGTGTCGAAGTTGTCGCCAAGCCAGGTGGGCTGATAGGTGCCGGCCAGCACTTGAACGATGCCGATGACCACCCCGCCGAGCAGCGCTCCCGACGGGGAGTCCAGCCCGCCGAGGATGAGCGCCGGGAATGCTGCGAGTGCTGCGCTCGAGACAGTGGGCGTCACGCTGCTCGGGTAGGCGGTCAGGAAGACGCCGCCGATGACGGCGAGGACGCCCGCGATCGCCCAGGTGAGGCTGCGAACCCGCCATACAGGAACCCCGACTGCCAGGGCTGCCTCTTCGTCGGAGGCAGATGCGCGCATGGCCAGACCGAAACGTGTCCCCCGATCGAGCAGCACGAAAGCGGCCGCTACGAGTATCGAGATGCCGATGCCCCAGACCCGCGAGGCAGGCAGCGAAACTGCGCCGACGCTGACGGTGTCCGCACCCCAGGGATCGCCCAGTTCACGTTGCGTTGTGCCGAAGCAGATCTCGATCACGGCTGCCAGTCCGATGCTGAGCGCGAGGGTGATGATCACGCTGGAGTTGATGTCCTTGGCCGTCAGGCGCCGCAGGATCGTCGCATCGAAGAGCATCCCCCCGGTGGCAACGACGGCGATCGCTAGAACAATCGCTGCAATGAACGGGACACCGTGATCGAGCGCAAGCCACGAGACCAGGTAGGCGCCGGCCAACACCATCGCGCCCTGTGCGAAGTTGATGACTCGACTGCCCCGATAGACCACGCTGAAGCCGAGTGCGACGAGTGCGTAGGTCGACCCGATCGACAATCCGGACACGAGCGCCTGCAGGAGGGTGTTCACGACGCGGCCTTCCCGAGGTACGCGTTGACAACGGCGGGGTCGGCCTGGATCTCGGGTGGTGTGCCGAGCGCAATCACCTTGCCGAAGTCGAGAACCATGACCCGGTCAGCGGCCGACATCACCATGTTCATGTCGTGCTCGACCAGCAGGATCGTGACGCCGGAACTGCGGTGGACATCGCGGATGACCTGGGCCATCGCGGCCCGTTCCTGGCTTGCGACGCCTGCGACGGGCTCGTCCAGAAGCAAGACGGACGGTTCCATCGTGATGGCCCGGGCCAGCTCGACCCTCTTCTGCTGGCCGTACGGCAGCGCGGAGACGGGGGTGTCAGCGAGATCGGCGATACGAAGCAGTTCGAGCGCCTCCTGCGCCTTGAACCCGTGCTCGCGCTCCTCGCGCCGTGTCCTGCCGAACCAAGCACCTGCAGCGAGGGGCCCGCTTCGCATCAGGTGGTGCCGCCCCACCAACACGTTCTCGAGAACTGACATGTGCGCGAAGAGGGAGAGGTTCTGAAAGGTCCGAGCGACGCCGAGTGCGGCGAGGTCGCGAGGCCGCGACCTCAACAGGTCCCGCCCTTCGAGGCGCAGGGTGCCGGTCTGAGGCTGATAGACGCGGGACAACGTGTTGAACAGGGAGGTCTTCCCTGCACCGTTGGGGCCGATGATGGCAAAGATCTCGCCCGCGTCCACCGAGAAGCTGACACCTTCGAACGGCACGACTTTCCCGAAGGCCAAGCTGAGGTTCTCGGCTTCGAACGTGGCACTCATCGAGCGGTCTCCGATCCGAGTCCCAAGTAGCTCTCGAGAACACTGCCGTCGGCGAGCAGGTCGGCCGTCAGGCCAGTGCGTCGAACGCAACCGGTCTCGATCAGGTAGGCACGGTCCGTGACGGCTGCCGGCAGAACCGTTGTCTGGTCGACGAGCAGGATCGAGGTGCCGTCGTGGCGGATGCGGCGCAGGATCGCGCCGATCTCTGCCACGACGAGTGGGGCCAGGCCAAGAGACGGCTCATCGAGCAGGAGCAGTCGTGGGGCCGACATCAGGGCTCGCGCGATAGCGAGCATCTGCTGCTCGCCGCCTGACAGCAGTGCGCCGCGTGACTGCTCGCGGTCCTGCAGCCGCGGAAACAGCTCCATCATCTGGTCGTATCGTGCGTTGGCGCCGGAGCGTGACCGACGTGTGTGCGCGCCCAGGCGCAGATTGTCGCGGACCGTGAGATCGGCGAAGATGTGGCGACCCTCCAGGCACTGGCCCACACCTGCCTCCACCAGCTGCGCTGGGGTTTGGTTGCGCAGTGGACGTCCGTCGAGGAGTATCTCGCCCTCGGTCACCTGGCCACCATGAAACCTCAGCAGTCGGCCCACAGCACGCAAGATGGTGGTCTTTCCGGCACCGTTCGCACCGAGAAG
>Ga0190273_10000512_pt1 | contig 14498 bp, 14 predicted proteins | sample Popmic504IS_FD_134513 | JGI IMG/M metagenome (GOLD analysis project Ga0190273, IMG submission 134513) | Populus adjacent soil microbial communities from riparian zone of Shoshone River, Wyoming, USA - 504 IS | ecosystem: Environmental > Terrestrial > Soil > Riparian zone > Trees stand | place... | reverse complement strand
GTCCTCATCCTCCTCGCGCGACGGATTGCGGTCGATCAGGGTCCAGATCGAATTGCCGATCAGCTCCGAGCGGAAATAGCCGTAGGCCTCCTCGGCGGAGCGGTTGAATTCGAGGATGTCGCCTTTCTCGTCGAGCAGCAGGAGGCAGTTCAGCGAGGAGCTGATGACGCTCGCGACGACGCAGGCAATCTCGCCCCCTTCCACTCTCTTCATCCCCCCGGATTCGGCCAGCGGGCGCCCTTATAGCCGCGCCGCCCGCCCGCAGAAACCGCCTTTCTGTAACAATTGACACAATTTTCCGCGCCGCGCGGAATAGCCCGGACAAGAGTCGGGACCAGAAGGGCGAGGTCGCGGCGTTGGTTGCCGCGTCGATTTTGGAGACACGAAATGACCGCCATCAACGCCCGGAAAAGCCGCCTGCAGCTTGTGCTGCTCGCCGCGGCCGCGCTTGGATCTTCCTCCGCCGTCCTCAGCGGCGCGGTGACCGTCCTTGCCATGCAGCAGCCCGCCCACGTCTCGACGCTCGCCTGAGCGGCGCGACTTGGAAGGGATGTAAAGTGTACCATGCTTTCAACTTCAGCGACGTCCTCGCCAGCTCGGCCAAAGCGGCCTGGCAGGTCGAGGACGTCCTACCCGCCGGCGCACAGCTCGACTTCACGCGCCGCTTCATGCCCGAAGCCCTCGCGCGCACCGACGGACTTGCCTTCCTGAGCGACGACGAGAAGCGCGTCCTCAACCAGATCCGCGGCCACGAATATCTGGCCCTGTTCGGCCTCGTGGAGGAATTCATCCTCCCCTTCGTGCTCGACCATGCCCGCCCGCAGCTGAACGGCGACGACCTCAGGGTCCGCGCCCTGCTCAACTTCGCGAGCGAGGAGGCCAAGCACATCCACCTCTTCCGCCTTTTCCACCAGCGCTTCACCGAGGCCTTCGGAACGCCCTGCGAGGCGATCGGCCCGGCCGAGGCGATCGCCGCCGAAGTGCTCCGCCACGATCCTTTGTCGGTGGCGCTCGTCATCCTCCAGATCGAGTGGATGACCCAGAGCCATTATGTCGACTCGGTCCGCGACGACGGCGAGCTCGATCCTTTGTTCAAGAGCCTCCTCAAGCATCACTGGATGGAGGAGGCGCAGCACGCCAAGCTCGACACGTTGATGGTCGAGGCGCTGGCCGACGGCCGCGACGAGGCCGGGATCCAGGCCGCGATCGACGGTTATCTCGAGATCGGCGCCTTCCTCGACGGCGGCTTCGCAGCCCAGACCGGGCTCAATCTGGACGCGTTCGAGAAGGCGACCGGCCGCAGGCTCGGCGCCCAGCGGCGCGAGCATCTTCAGGCGCAGCAGCACCAGGCCCTGCGCTGGACCTATCTCGGCTCGGGGATGGTCCACCCCAAGTTCACGGCGACCCTCGCCGCTCTCTCCCCGGCTGCGCGCGACCGCATTTCCGCCGTCGCGCCGGCCTTCGCCTGATCATTCAAGGAGTTCACTTAATGCTCGACATGCCCATCCACCCGCCGGTCAACGGCCTCGACCTCGCCGCCCTCGACGACACCGTCGCCGCCATCACCGAAAATCCCGCCCTCGGCCAAGTCGCCTTCCGGGTGAAGACCGAGTGGAAAGGCCAGACCAAGTCCGAATCGACCGTCGATTCCTACACGCTCGCCGGCGAGGTCGTCCCGCGCAGCTTCACCATCGTCGCCGACGAGCCGCACGAGCTGCTCGGCACCAACGCCGCCCCCAACCCGCAGGAGCTGCTGATGTCGGCGGTCAACGCCTGCATGATGGTCGGCTACGTCGCCCAGGCCTCGGTGCGCGGGATCAATCTCGACGCCTGCCGGATCGAGACCGAGGGCGAGCTCGACCTGCGCGGCTTCCTCGGCATCGATGAGAGCGTGCCCGCCGGCTACCGCCGGATCGCCTATACCGTCTTCCTCGAGGGCGACGGCACCCGCGAGCAATATGAGGACATCCACCAGGCGGTGATGGCCACCTCGCCCAACTATTTCAACATGGCGCAGCCGATCCAGATGGTCGGTCGGCTGGCCTGACGCGTCCCCTGACCCCTAGGGAGACTGCCCCCGGCGGTGCGAACCGCCGGGGTTTTTTTTGCGAAAATCCTCCCTGCCGCGAAGCGGTGGGGAGGGGGACCACACGAAGTGTGGTGGAGGGGTTGCGGCGCAGGCCCATGCGATCTCGCGCCTTAGCCTCTTAATTCGAGGCTTCTACCCCTCCACCATGCTTCGCATGGTCGCCCTCCCCATCTCCGATGGGGAGGATTTCCCCCCTGAAACAATTGAAACCAATTTCAACTTGGTGTGGCATTCGGCTGACACAGCGGGCCGCCAGAAGGGTCTCACCAGCCGGGGAGGCTGGAGCCAGTCAGGAGACGGTTTGTGTATCTGTACCGTAGGGCGTTGTTTTGCTCATCCTGCCTGGCGCCTTCCTCCCCGGCTGCGCCGCCGGCTCCCCTAGCGGAGGGCTGACGGCGAACCGGCCGGGCGTCCGCCCAGATCCGGAGAAAAGCTCAACCAACCAACGAAAAGTCTCCGCCCGGCCGTTGCCGGAGCGGTCAGGGAGTAGAATGAAATGAAGACCACTCTGTATGCGTTGGCCTCCGTGGCCGTCCTCGCCGCCGCCGCCGCCCCGGCTTCGGCTGAAGGTTTCCGCGCCGAGATCCACGGCGGCTGGGACCATGTCCGCGCCGACGGGCCGGGCGTCAACAACAACGACAGCGACAGCGGCATCGTCTACGGCATCGGCGCCGGCTACGACTTCCGGATCGCTCCGAAGGTCGAGCTCGGCCTCGACCTCAGCGCCGACCTGAGCACGATGGAAGAGTGCGAGACCAGCGTCGTCGTCGCCAACGACCGCGCCTGCCTCGACGCCGGCCGCGACCTCGCCGCCGCGGTCCGCCTCGGCTACAAGGTCTCGCCGAAGGGCACGATCTACGCGCTCGCCGGCTACACCAACGCCCGCTTCCGCTTCGACTACACGACCCCGGCGGGCGTGACGACGCGGGACGGCCGCAACCTCGACGGCTTCCGCCTCGGCGCCGGCTACCAGCACGACTTCGGCAAGAACATGTACGGCAAGGTCGAGTATCGCTACTCGAACTACGAGGCCGACGTGACCCGCCACCAGGCGCTGATCGGCGTCGGAGTGAAGTTCTAAGTCTCCCCTTCGCCCCTCGGGAGACCCGGCCCCGGCGGTTCGTCCCACCGCCGGGGCCTTCCTTGTCCTCCCCATCGAAGATGGGGAGGGGGACCACATGAAATGTGGTGGAGGGGTAAATGGCGCAGGAAGCAGAGGGTCCAGAGGGAACCTCCCGAGTCCACGCCGCTACCCCTCCACCATGCTTCGCATGGTCCCCCTCCCCATCTCACGATGGGGAGGATCAAGGCCTCGCCAGTATCTCTTCCGCCACCCGGTGGGTGCGCTCATTGTCGACGTCGATGGCGAGGCGGCCGTCCTTCGCCACAAGCGGTCGGATGCGTACTCCGAAGCGGCGCGAGAAGTGGCGGAACATGCCATCCAGGGTGACCAGCCGGGAGGCGTAGAGGAGCAAGGCGGTCAACCCCAACGCCCGGACCGCGTCGGACTTGCGCTTGGCGAACTGGCCGCCGTAGCGGAAGCTCTCGATCGCGTCGAAAGCATGGGCGCTGGTCAGCCAGAACAGGTTGCAATTGGAATAAGCGCCGCCGCGAAAAGCGTAGAAGCGGCGCTGGCCGTCCGGATGGGCGGCCATAATGTCCTTTTTCTCCGCCATCATCACGATCCCGTCGACCCCGGGCTCGGATCCGGCCTCGGCGATGGCGCGGAAGCCCTCGACGCTCATCAGCACATTGTCGGCGGTGCTGAGGATGAGCGGGAAGCCGGTGGTCCGGCTCGCCTCGACGACGCTGTCGACGATATGGTGCTCCGCCCCGACCGGGGTCAGCCGGCCCTCGGCGTGGAGGCGGGCGACGGTCGGCTCGGCGGCGATGATCGCGAAATCCTCCACCGAGACGAACAATGGCGAATTCGGGAAGGCCTCGGCGGCGGTGCGCAGCACGCGTCCCACCATCGCCTCGCCGGCGACCGGCACGAGCGCCTTGTGGCTGACCCCGAGCTTGGCCGCGAGCGGATCGAGCGAAGCGGATCGGCGGCCGGCGAGGACGAGGATGCGGGGCGTGGTCATGGGAAGGAAGAAATACCTCTGGCGGCGGAAGCCGATCGCCTCCCGGTGGAGATGGGAGCTTCAGGGTCGACGCGGTTGCGCTTACCGCGCCGCCGAGGCCGGCGCAATGTCGCGAGGTTCAGCCGCCCCGGCCTTTCGCACGCCACAGCCGCTTCGCTCTGTCGGCCGAAAAGGGGATTCGGGTCATTTCGTAGAAGAACGCTCGGGCCCCGCATTGAAAATAGGCATTATATTCCCGAGGCTGGCCCTCGCTATAGAGTTCGGCCTTGTCTCCCCAAAGCCGAAGCACGGGGAGAAAGGGCCCGCTCCACACGCCGCTCTCCTGCAAGGGGCCCCGGCCCGGCCCGATATACCAGCCGGTGGCCCGGTCGAGCCGGAGCGGAGGGCCGGAAACGCTGCACCAATGGTCGTTGGCTCCCAACGCATCGCCCTCGACCCTGACCGAGCCCTTCCGGCCGACCTCGACATGAATCCAGGAGCTGGCCCCGGAAACGATCGCCGGCATCAGGCGCCGGTAGAGCGCGCTGGCCCGCGCTTCGCGGTCGAACTCCAGCCGGAGCGCGACGAACACCGCCGAGCGGCCGGGCCTCATCCAGCGCCCCGGTGGCGGCCGCCTGGGCACGTCCGTGCCGGAGGGATCCTTCCTGGCAATGTGCCGCAGGAGAAAGGCGACTTCACGGGGCGACAGGCTCACCTTCGCCGAATATTCGCGGACGATCAGCGATCCCTCCACCCTGGCCCTGGCCACAGCGGGGAGCTGGGAGAGGCTTATCTGGGAGCTTGCCAGCCGCGCGCCCGTCCAGTCCGCGTCGCCCCAGAAACGATCCACCCGCGCCCGACGCAGATCCGCGCCCCGGAAGCTGACCCGGCGGTAATAGGCGACGCACTGGTCTCCCTGATTATTGCCGCAATCGAAGCTGAAGCCCTGGAGGTTCGCCCGGTCGAGGCGGAGACCCTCCCAGCTTCCCATCGCGTTGCCCGAGAGCGTTCCGCCGGAGAAGTCCGCGCCCCTCGCATCGACACGCTCCAGTTGCGGGTAGTCGATCCGGATCCGCGGCATCCGGGCGCGTTGCAGCTTCGCGCCGGTCAGATCGGCGTAGATGAAGCCAATCCCCCGGGCCCGGACGTCCCGCCAGTCGCTGCCGGCGAAGTGGCTGCCGACGAAACAGATATTGTGAAGCCGGGCGCCGCGCAGGTCGGCACCGGCAAAGTCGCCGCCCCTGACGACGATGAGGGCGTCGCCCCAGGCCCGGCGCAGCCCGCGCAGGCCTTCCGCGCCCTCGACCAGCTTGCCGTTCACCTGGCCCGGTAGGCGGTCGATCGAACCGTAATAGGGCGCGGCCGACTGGCAGGTACGGGCCGGCGGCAGAATTGCAGGCGGCTCCGGCGACCCGCCTTCGATCGGGATGGGAACAAGGGATTCCGGGATCAGGAGCGCGGGCTGCGCCACCGGTGCGGGCGATGGCTTGGCCGGCGGCGGTGGGGGCGGGGCTTCGCGGAGCAGGAACAGCGGCAGCAGCGCCAAGCCCAGGGGCCAGCGCGCGCGGCCGATCACGCCGCCCGCCCCTCCATCGCCTTCTGGCGGCGGCGCTGGACGGAGGAGCCCAGCCCGATCGCCTCGCGATATTTGGCGACGGTTCGGCGGGCGATGTCGAAGCCTTTGGCTCGAAGCAGGTCGACGAGCTGGTCGTCGGAGAGGATGGCGTTCGAATCCTCGGCGGCGATCAGCGCCTTGATGTGGCTCTTCACCGCCTCGGCCGAGACGGCGTCGCCGCCGTCGTTGGACTGGATGCCGCTGGTGAAGAAATATTTGAGCTCGTAGAGGCCGCGGTCGCAGGACAGATATTTGTTCGAGGTGACCCGGCTCACCGTCGATTCGTGCATTCCGATCGCCTCCGCGACCTGGCGAAGGGTGAGCGGCCGGAGCTGGGCGACCCCGTGGCGGAAGAAGCCGTCCTGCTGCTTGACGATCTCGCTGCACACCCTGACGATGGTCCGGGCGCGCTGGTCGAGCGCCTTCATCAGCCAGTTGGCGCTGGCCAGGCATTCGCTCAGCCACGCCTTGGAGCGGCGGTCGGCGCCGTCGGTGAGCTCGGTATAATAACGCCGGTTGACGAGCAGGCGAGGCAGGGTCGCCGAGTTCAATTCGATCGCCCAGCCGAAGCCGCGGCGGGCGACGAACACGTCGGGCACCGCCGCCTCGACCCGCTCGCTGCCGGCGGCGAAGCGGCAGCCGGGTTTGGGATCGTAGGCGCGAAGCTCGCGGACCATGTCGCCCAGATCCTCGTCGTCGACCCCGCAAATCCGTTTCAGGGCCGAGAAATTGCCCTTGGCCAGATAGTCGAGATTGTCGATCAGCCGGGCCATGGCCGGGTCGTAGCGATCCGCCTCCTTCGCCTGGAGGGCGAGGCACTCGGCGAGGGAGCGCGCGGCGACCCCGGTCGGATCGAAGGTCTGGACGATGGCGAGCACCCGCTCGACCTCGGCCAAGGGTGCGCCGAGGCGGTTGGCAAGTTCCAGGGTGGTGGCGAGCAGGTAGCCGGTCTCGTCCACCTGCTCGATGATCTGGCCGGCGATGACCAGGTCCGGGCCCGACAGGCGCTCGCCGGCCTGGGCGAGCAGATGGGCGTGGAGCGAGACGTCGTCCGAGGCGAAGCTGTCGAAATCCGGGCCTTCGCCCTCGTACCCGCCGCCGCCAAGCCCCTCCATCCCGAGGCCCCCGTCGAGGGCCCGGTCGGAGGCGCTGTCCTGGTGGAGATTCTCGTCGTTGACGTCGAGGTCGAGCGGCGCTTCGCTCGATCCGAACGTGTCCGCCCCGGGCGCTTCCTCCGGGATTTCGGCCGGCGCCTCGACGGCCGGCGCTTCCTCCCCGCCTCCCGCCTCGAGCAGCGGATTGCGCTCGATCTCCTCGGTGATGAAGCTTTCGACCTCGAGGTTGGATAACGCCAGCAGCCTTATCGCCTGCTGGAGCTGCGGGGTCATCACCAGCGACTGGCTCTGGCGCAGGTCGAGGCGGGGACCGATGCTCATCGCCGTTCGCCCTGATGGTCAGGTCGCCATGCCCCCGGCATGGCTGCGGATTGCCGGGGGCAATCCGCACCTGACCATTGTCGAAGGGCCTTCCTTCCATCTTGCGGTGGCGGAGAAGTGGAGGGCTTCGACAGGCTCAGCCCGAACGGTTGTGCCTGCCACATCGCTACAGCTCGAAGCTCTCGCCGAGATAGAGCCGGCGGACCTCGGGGTCGGCGACGAGCTCGGCCGGGCTTCCGGCGAACAGCACCTGGCCGTCGTAGATGATGCAGGCGCGGTCGACGATGTCCAGGGTCTCGCGGACATTATGGTCGGTGATCAGGACGCCGATGTCGCGCTTCTTCAATTCGATGACGAGGTCGCGGATGTCGGAGATGGAGATGGGGTCGATTCCGGCGAAGGGCTCGTCGAGAAGCATGATCGACGGGTGGGCGGCGAGCGAGCGGGCGATCTCGCAGCGCCTCCGCTCGCCGCCGGAAAGCGCCATCGCCGGGGCGTCGCGCAGATGGGCGATGTGGAACTCGCCGAGCAATTGCTCGAGCCGCTCGCGGCGCACCGCCCGGTCCGGTTCGGCCACTTCGAGCACGGCCATGATGTTCTGGGCGACCGTCAGGCCGCGAAAGATCGACGTCTCCTGCGGCAGATAGCCGAGGCCGAGGACGGCGCGGCGGTACATGGGCAGTCCGGTAATGTCCTGGCCGTCGAGGCAGATCCGGCCGGCGTCGGGCTTCACCAGCCCCATGATCGAATAGAAGCAGGTCGTCTTGCCGGCGCCGTTGGGCCCGAGCAGACCGACCACCTCGCCTCGGGCGACGTGAAGCGACACGTCCCTGAGCACGGTCTTGCGATCGTAGGATTTGGCGATCGAGACCACCGACAGGCCGCGCCCGAGCTCGGCGAAGACCTCGGCTTCCTGCGCTCGGGGAAGGTTGGCGGCGTCGTTCATCTCGCCGGCAGGCTTAAGCCATGAGGGTTAAGGGGTAAACTGGCAGGCTTCGTGCATGATTGAAAAAAGCGGGGCATCCCTCCCTTCCAGCGAGGGGAGAGGGCTCAGCCGCCCTTGCGGGGCGGCACGGTGAAGGTGCCGGTCACCCGCCCGCCCTGACGGGACGTGCCCGGCGGGCCGCCGCCGTCCATGACGGCGCGGCCGCTGTCGAGATCGATGACCAAGCGGCCGCCATTAACCCTGGCATCCTTCTGGACCAGGCGGACGTCGCCGATCAGGGTAATGATTCGCGCCTCGGTATCGTAGATGCCGACGTTGCCGCTCGCCGTTTCCGACGGGCTTCGGACGGTCACTCCACCGGAGGCGTCGATCCGGCGCAGCTGGACTCCGCCGCCGCTCGAATAGGCGACGGTGAGGCGCGGTGCCGTCAGGGTAAGCTCACCCTGGCGGACGACGACATTGCCCGAGAAGATCGCCCGGTCGGCGCGGTCCTGGACCTCGATGCGGTCGGCGGCGACGTCCACCGGCGCGTCGGAATTGTGTCCCTTCAGAGCCGAAACCTGGCCGAAGGCCGCCGAGGGTCCGAGGGCCGCCAGAAGCAGGAGGGGAACGAGGCGCTTCATGCCACTCATCTGATGGCCCCCTGCACAATATGCAAGCGGGGACGGCCGGTCAGGACCACCCGCCGCTGCGGCAGATCCACCGTCATCCCGCCCGCGGTGAAGCGGCCGAGCCGCATTTGCCCTTCGACCCCGCCGCCGCTGACCGCGACATGCTTGTTGAGGTCGAGGATCACGTCTCTCGTCTCGAGCCGGTAGCCGTCGGCGGCGGTGAACAGGATCGGGCCGAGCACGTCGACCTTCTGCGTGTCCATATTGTAGCGCGCCTTGTCCGCGGTGATCGTGGCCGGGCCTTCCTGAAGCTGGATCTGGGCCGACATCCCGCCGATATCTACGATCGGGACCGAGGATTTGGCCTGGACCGCCTGCGCGGCCTGGATGGAGAAGGCCCGGCCCTGGTCGTCGAGGCCGCGATATTCCGCCTTCTGGGTCTTCAGCCGCTCGCGCGCGGTGTCGACCTTGTTCTTGTCGAGCAGGAAGCTGATCTCCTTCTCCTTGGAGAGGGGCGACAGCAGCAGATAGGCGAGAAGAAGCCCGACTCCGGCCGGAAGCACAACCTTGAGGAAGCGCATCAGCCAGTCGTGAAGACCGCCCGGCGCCGCCCAGCCGCGCTTCGCCCTGCGCCGGTCCTCGGCAAGCTCAGACGCGAGTTCAGACATGGGCGAAGATGTCGACCTCCGCCCAACCGGCGAGATCGAGCAGGGCCCGGTGCGGAAGGAAATCGAAGCAGGCCTGAGCCAGCGGCATCCGGCCTTCGCGGCGCAGCCGCTCGTCCAGCTTCTCCTTCATCTGGTGGAGGTAGCGGACGTCCGAGGCGGCATAATCCTTCTGGGCGTCGCTCAGCTCGGGCGCCCCCCAGTCCGAGGTCTGCTGCTGCTTGGAGATGTCGATTTGGAGAAGCTCCTTGATCAGCTCCTTCAAGCCGTGCCGGTCGGTATAGGTGCGGATGAGGCGCGAGGCGGTCTTGGTGCAATAGACCGGCCCCGCCATCACTCCGAGATAGGCCTGCATGATGGCGAGGTCGAAGCGGGCGAAATGGTAGAGCTTGAGCCTCGCCGGATCGGCGAGCACCGCCTTCAAATGGGGCGCGGCATAGTCGCTGCCCGGGCCGAAGCGGACGAGATGCTCGTCGCCGCCGCCGTCGGAGATCTGGACGAGGCAGAGCCGGTCGCGGCCCGGCAGCAGGCCCATCGCTTCGGTATCGACGGCGACCGGACCGGCCGCGAGCACGCCTTCGGGCAGGTCTTCTTCGTGGAAATGGACTGTCATGCCTCCGCATAGGCCGAAGCGCCTTAACGCTCAATCTCCCGCCGCTTTAAGCTGTTGTGCAGCGCTCGACTCGGATTTCAAGAGAAGGCCTGAGACGCAAAAAGTCCGGAGCGACAGCCGCAGTCCACGGCCCCCGGGATCGCCGGGTACCATGATTTACCCCGAGCGAGTTAAAGACACCATCGAACGCTGAAGCCGTTCAATCCTCGCTTCGTGCATTTGTGTCTCTATGCCTTCTCTCGACTCATTGAGCAGTACGATCTGCAGGACAGCAGGTTCAGCGAAAAGACAAGAGTTACTAAGGTGATCCGAAGCCGTAGCTTTTGTCTCAGTCAAGCCGATTGGCGCCCCTGCGTTGCCGGAAAGCCAAAGCAGCGATTTTCAATCCGGGCCTTTTAGGTCATGATCCTCTCATGGAGGATATTCAGTCAACCGCAGCGGCAACGTCAGAACAGCAAAGGTCGGCGCAACCGGCGGGGTCGCGTGCTTGGCGCGCCTTCCGCGAAGGCTTGGTAGCCACCGTCCTCGCAATGGCTGTTACCTTTTTGGTTTATCTATCGGGCCTAAGCTACTCTGGCGCCGATTTGTCTCAACGAATCCTCCTTGGCCTAGGCCAATCGCCTCTCAGCTACGTACACCATAGCGGGACAAAGGAGCCCGCATCGTGGATTCTTTTGGACATTGAACTCGCTGAGTGCCGCGACCCAGATGGCTGCGGGGGCAGCCGCTTTCGCCCCGAAGTCTTAGTCGGGCTTCTCCAGCGTGTGCGAGCTGCTGGACCAAGAGTCATCGTGCTTGATGTGCTCACCGCAGGTGGCCTCACCGACAAAAGGGAGGTCGCGGCACCCCTCCTGGCCCAGTTAAACACGCCTGGTCCCCCAACTCTGCTCGCATGGGCGCCCAAGTCATCGTGGTATGATGGAGCGACGGGTACAGTTGCACTCTCAGAGCTCGACGCCATTCTCCTGGGTGCGACGGGCACGAACCGCGCCCGATATCTACCGGCAGCGATTGAGGGCCGGCCCACCGCTCGGTTGCTCACTCCGACGATCTGCGCGCAGGCCGCCGATGGTGCTGCGCACACTATACCAACGATCGGCTATGCGGCAGCACTGATCGCGTCGGAACCTGGCACGGGTTACGCCGCCCTGAATCGGGTGTACCAAATGGTCGACCCAACTGGATGTTCGAGAGGCGCGTCAAGCGACCTCCGCCAGTGGGCGAGGACGGAACGCGTATTTTCCGCTGGAAGCCTATTTGAGCGCAATGCGCCCGGTGAAGCCCGGTTCTGGCCAACAGCAGGCCATTGGCTTCATTTCACTGTCGCCGCAGATCCCGCAGCGGATCTACCTTCGGCGGCAGCGCTAAAAGACGCCGTCGTGTTGGTTGGAAGCGCAGACCCCGACTCCGAGGACGTCCACTGGACTTCAACAGGCGATCTCGCGGGAAGCGAAATCGTGCTAAACGACATGCGGCAATATCTATCGGGGACGGCGGCGCCCCAGCCGCCGCCATGGCGGAAGACCCTTAAAGAGTGGCCTTTCTTTCTCGCGGGTTTTCTCGCCGTTATACTTGCCCACCTGTTTCTGCCGCATCATCGCGCCCTCCTCGCTGACGGGAAGCCACGTCTTCTCGATTATCCGGCAGTGCGTGTGCCGCTCAATTTCACCATCGCCATCGGCCTGACATTCCTGTTTTTCATTGGCGTTCTCATTGTGATGTCAGGGCATTTGGGATCTCCACCTGACTTTGTTACGCCGTTCATAGCCCTCAGCGCGGAAGCCATTGTTGAAGTGCTCTACCACTTCATCGCCTTATTGCGTAAACTGCTGCACCTCGACAACCATGGACAAGAGCCATGATCTCAGCGTTGACGCTACTTGCTACTCTCGCTGAACCGCCCCCGGCGGAAACGCCTTGCCCGACGGGAGATGTCGTAGGCTGGGTCGTCACAATCTCACAAACCACGCGGAGTCGCGTCCGAGGCGATCCGCCCTTCGTGACCCGAACGAGGGGGACGAGGTCATTGCTGCAGTCGGCAGACCTTCTCTGCGAGGGCGATCTAGTCCGCAACCCTTCGAACTCCTTAGTATTGGTCAAGCTTCGCATTGGAGGACGAGCCTCGGAAGTTCGTGCCGGCGCACCTCCGTTTCGCGTCGAGCGGCCTGGCTGGGTAGAATGGATCGGCGATCGCGCGGATAGTTTGGAGGAAGCTATCCGGCGCTACAATCAAAGCCGCCGCCGGCTGTCGCCAACGGGTGTTCGCGGCGCTGGCTTCCCAGTAGGCGAGTGTATCACTTCGCCTTTAGCTGCCGAGGGTGCAGAGAATTTCGTGGCAACCGATTTAAAAGTACGACTGGGCTGGATGTGTTCCAAGCCGTCCGCCGGCTACGTTGTAACGATTAAGTCTGGCGGCTTCACAAAACAACAATTCACCGTAGAACCACTGTTTAGCTTCGATCCGGCGCTCCAGTGCACAAAGGGTTGTACGGTTAGCGTTTCGCCTGCGAACGCCCCAGACACGGTAATCTTCGACGCGCCGATTTCCGTCCGATTCCGCTTGCAAGGGGTAGTTCGGGATGCTCGGTCAGGCGGCGATGACGAAGCGATCAGCGCGGGAGTCCGGTTAATCGAACGGGGGTCCGGTTACGGGCTTTTGGGCGCATCGCTGCTCTGGGATAGGGGCTGTACGGTACCGGCTGCGGCCGTTGCCACGAGTGAGCTGTACAACCTCAAGAGCCCAGAATTAGTGTGTGGCGCGGATGCCAACCAGCTTCCCCGCACTATACCAGTGCGGGCGCGCGCGCGACGCAATTAATCCCACGAGCCTCGGCCGCGGAGGGGAGCGGTGGCCTAATCGTGTTTCCCTGGATTTTCTCATCACTCACTTGAATCTTTGATCGCCCCACCCCCGCTGGGAAGCTTATCAAATAACCGTCGACATCGTACGACTGCCATTCCTCGCTACTGAATGGCAAGGCGATCGGAGGAGCGGGGGCTGCGGCTTGAAAAAGAAGGGCCCCGCCGACAAGAGGGCCCGCAAGATGCATGGGCCCAAGTAAACGGAAGCCTCGGCTCTCCCCGACGCAGGCGGTGTCCACCATGCGACTTGATCGTTTCGCTCCGCCCCGCCAGAGGACCGTCCGTCAACGGGAGCTCCACACTCATGCCCTCCGGTCTCGCCGCACTGCTCGACGACGTCGCGGCGATCGCCAAGCTCGCCGCGGCCTCGATCGACGATGTCGGCGCCGCCGCCGGCCGCGCCGGGGCGAAGGCGGCGGGCGTGGTGATCGACGATACCGCGGTGACCCCGCGCTACGTCACCGGCTTCACCCCCGACCGCGAGCTTCCGATCATCGCCCGGATCGCCAAGGGATCGCTGAAGAACAAGCTCCTCATCCTCCTTCCCGCCGCCTTGGCGCTGAGCGCCTTGCTGCCCTGGGCGATCATGCCCCTGCTCATGCTCGGTGCCGCCTATCTCTGCTTCGAGGGCGCCGAAAAGGTGTGGGAGGCCCTGTCCGAACCCGACCACAGCCTGGCCGAGGACGCCGCCGAGCTGGGCAGCGCCGATCACGAGCGCGAGATGGTGTCCGGAGCGATCCGGACCGACTTCATCCTCTCGGCCGAGATCATGGCGATCGCTCTCGCCGAAGTGGCGGACCAGCCCCTCCTGACCCGGGCGATGATCCTCGCCGTCGTCGCCATCGCCATCACGATCGGGGTCTACGGGCTCGTCGGCCTGATCGTGAAGATGGACGATATCGGCCTTCACCTCGCGGAGCGGCGCGCCCGCTTCACCCGGGCGCTGGGACGGGGACTGGTCCACGCCATGCCGAAAGTGATGGCGGCGCTCTCGGCCATCGGGATCGCCGCGATGATCTGGGTCGGCGGCGGGATCGTTGTGCACGGGCTCGATGAGTTCGGCTTTACCGCGCCCGCCCACTTGCTCCACGACGCCGGCGCCGCGGCGGGCCATGCCGTGCCGGCTGTTGCCGGAGCGATCGAATGGGCGGTCGGGGCCGCCGGCTCGGGCCTGATCGGACTCGCTCTCGGAACGCTCATCGTCGCGGTGCATCGCAAAGTCGCCCGAAAGCATTGACGGCCGCGCTCTTGCGCCCCTGTGGAAAAGCGCTCGCGGCTGGGAATAATTTGAGTTATATGAGTCGGCGGTGCGCCATTTTCGGGGGCGCATGAGACCGTTGGCGCGACAGCCCCGCGCGGTGGTTTGCACGTGAAGGCAGGGGCGCGGAAAGTATTGACGGGCATGGGTTTCGACAGAGGGCGCCGCGGTGAGCGCGGCGGGCGCGGCAGAGACAAGCGCGACGGTGTCGGCGACGAGAGTTTCGGTGGATTTGAGGATCGCGGCGGCGGTGGCGGCGGCGGTTACGGCGGCGGCGGCGGCGGGTTCCGCGGCGGCGGCGACCGATTCGGCGGCGGCGGCGGCAGCAGCTACGGCG
>Ga0190273_10000511_pt1 | contig 14502 bp, 17 predicted proteins | sample Popmic504IS_FD_134513 | JGI IMG/M metagenome (GOLD analysis project Ga0190273, IMG submission 134513) | Populus adjacent soil microbial communities from riparian zone of Shoshone River, Wyoming, USA - 504 IS | ecosystem: Environmental > Terrestrial > Soil > Riparian zone > Trees stand | place... | reverse complement strand
GCTAAGCTTTCCCAAAACCTGCTGAAAGGCGAAGAGCTTACCGCTTTTGTAAAAAGAAGCTTTGAATTGATCAAATAGACATTTAGATGATAGATGTGAGATATAGACCCGTGGCGAGAGCTGCGGGTTTTTTTTTAGTATTTAAGGTAGTAGCAACTCAGTAGGGCGGCAATTATGAGAGTAGAACAGCCCAGGAATCCCTCATGCAGTTTAGGGAAAAATAAGTAATACAGCGAAATTAGGGAAGCGACAATCAGGAATAAATAGAAAGGCAGGTAGTGCATTAATGAGATGTTATAAAAAACTTTATAAGAATCTTTTTTTTCAAGTGCCAAGTTTTTACCAAACCAGTAGGTTTTATAAAGATTTAGGGCCTCTCCCGGAATAAAACTATGTGCCACAGCATGATCTACGACATATATATCTTCGCCATTTCTAAACGAAATATAACTTACCCAACCTTTTGTACCTTCGTCATCAACCACACTAAGCGTATGGGTGTCAGACACTATTCGCTTTTCAATACAGGCGGGTAGTGCAGTATCTAAAAACGACACTGCCACCAACATTACATTTGCTAACGCTATAATTTGCAATCCTGACAATCGTATTTTCACGTTCATAGCAATTTAATCGTTTGTAAATCTAACCATTAAATGTAGAACATACAATCGCGGATAGAGAGTCAGGCGACAGCAAGCCTGAAAAAAGTAAAAGCCCCCTCTCGGGAGCTTTACCAGGAACTATATAAAATAAATCTACGGGGCTATATTTCCTTCTATGGAATCATCATAGGTTTTACCCACCACAGCGCCATACGCCCTTTTTGCGAGTGCTACAGCCATTCCGTGCTTGGTGTCCCAATAGTAACCGTCACTTGGTGAAAATTTAATTACCGTTATCCTCGGGTCATCTTTGCCTTCGGTGAACCACGTTTTCATCATTGGGTCCCACAGCTCATCGATCTTTTGCTTATCGGTACTTACAGTCGCTCTGCCATAGAGCGATAAGAAATCACTGTACCCCGATCCCTGGAACAGCAACTGTGCTGCCGGGTCCTGCTGCAGCTCCTCGTTCTTGTGGGAGTCATTGGCGCTCAGGAACCAGAAGTTCCCATCATCATCTATATGCTCTGCCGACATTGGCCTGGTATCAAAGGGCTGCCCCGTAACAATTTGCGTACAGAAAAAACAGGAGCCTGCCTTTTTAGCCAGTGCCTTGATCTTATCCAGCGCTTCCTGGCCTACTAGATCTTTAAAATTATCTTCCGGTTGGTTTTGGTTAATTGAATCCATTGCTGCTATGTTTAAATGAAAATTAAAGTTAATCCATTTATGTTTAAACAGTTGTTAGCGCAGTCTTAAATTCATTTACATTAGTTCCCTCAAACTTTGTATCTTGCAGGTTAACATATGGAACCATCAACCATCAACCATCAACCAATACCACCCATGACCCTCTCCATAGAAACCCCTGCCCTGCTCTTTTCGGCCACGTCATTAATCTTGTTGGCCTACACCAACCGCTTCCTGACTATTGCAGCCATTGTGCGCGGCCTCAAAAAGAACTACGAGGAAAACCAAAACAAAAGCATCCTCCTGGAGATCAAGAACCTTAACCTGCGCCTCACGCTCATTCGTCACATGCAAATGTATGGCGTGCTCAGCCTGTTCTTCTCGGTGTTTGCAATGACGATGCTGTTTATAGGCTATCAAACATGGGGAGCATGGCTGTTTGGACTGAGCCTGCTGTTGCTGTTAGGTTCGCTGGCGGTTTCGTTTTGGGAAATTAGCATATCGGTCCACGCGCTGCGTGTGCATTTGAGCGACCTGATAGAAGAGACAAAGCATCCGAAGCCATAATATTACTGAACGATCCAAAGCAGGACAGGCTTATCGGCCTTTTGCAGTTTTTCATCGAGCACCTTCATAAAATTATCAGATACTGCGGGGCAGCCCCAGCTTAGCGGGCAATAATTGGGGTATATCTCCTTATCGGCAACTGCGGTCCACGAGTGCAGCACTACAATACGGTCGCGGGCATTGCTGTTGGATTCCTCCAGCCCCTCAAGCCAGTATTTTACTTTAATACCCCACGAACTGTAATCACGCCTGCCTATTTTATATTTACCTATTGCGGAGCAATGGCTGTCCAGCCGGTTGCTGCACTTCGCAATTTCATACTTGTTATCGTTTTCTTCAAAGGCATCGCAGGCCCCGTGGGTCACAAGGTTTTGGTGGGTCACTTTCTTCTGCGCGAAATCGTAAACATAAAACCTGTTTTTTCCGGAATGCACGCTAAGGTCTACGAGGAAATAATACCCTTCATTAAACTTTTCCTTTTTACAGAAAGCAAGCGCTTCGGCATGTTTTGAGGTATAATCCTTTGCAGGCTCTTCAAATGGAGAGTCAGTAGAGGTGCAGCTGATCATCTGGAACAGCAGGACAATAGCAAGTTTGATCATAGGGTCAGGCGTAAGGTATTACCTATAACTATAAAAATAGTTGCTTTAGTATGAAGCCCTTAATTATTCGCCCCAGAAATGGTATACTGAAAGCTCCCGCCCATCCTTGCTGATTAAAATATAACCATTCTCCCAGGTCTTTTCATCCATCGCATCAATCGCACAATTGCCTGTGATAAATCTATACAAGATAACATCTGTAGTAATCCATCTTTTAAAGGGATGGATAAGATCTATGTCCTCAAACGTTCCATCATAGGTAAACGGAAATGCGGGCTGGCTGCCGTTTTTCCAATTACTCAATCGCTCGGCGGGAATCGTTACAGTATCCTTTAGTTCCCAATCGTTATCCTCTGCGTAAGCGATGACTTCACTTCGTGTAAAACCGTGGCCACCATCTGCCTTCCAGTACATCTCACGTTTTCCGCCCCACGGGCCCTGGTCACTCTCGTTCTCTCTCAAATCATCTTCCCTGAAATCACTCCAGAAAGCGCCTGTCGTACAGCCGGTGCAAAGGATAAGGATAAACAGGAGTGTCAGGATGTTTTTCAACGGTCGTATTTTTTAGCTAAATATATGAAAAAGTATGCCCCCGAATAAACTATATAATATCTTTGCCCGCTTTTTCAATTATAACATGACACAAAAAAACATACTAAAGGGTGTGATATTAGTTAGCCTGGGCGCTACCAGCTACGGCATGCTTGCAACCTTTGTAAAGCTTGCTTACAACGAGGGCTATACCACAGCGGAGGTCACCACTTCGCAAATACTATTGGGGCTTCTCGGCGTATTCATTATTAATATCTTTCAAAAGGCAAGACGTGGCCCGGAAGCTAAATTGGCGTCTAAAAAAAGCATTACCCAATTAATTGTGGCCGGGACTTCAATGGGTTTTACCAGCGTATTTTACTATCTGGCTGTGCGGTACATCCCGGTATCCATAGGCATTGTACTGCTGATGCAGACCGTCTGGATGGGTGTCCTTCTGGAAGCGCTGCTTGGACGTAAAATGCCCGCAGGAAGAAAGATCATTGCTGTTACTATCGTGTTAATCGGTACCGTGCTGGCAACAAATCTCATCCAAAAAAATATTGCGTTAGACTGGCGCGGAATCATGTGGGGACTACTGGCCGCCGCTTCTTTTACCGCCACCATGTTCACTTCAAATAGCATTGCTATACATTTATCACCTGCACAGCGCAGCCTGTTCATGCTTATGGGAGGCGCGGTAATTGTTCTCGCTTTTGCGGCCTGGACCTGGACAGGAAACTTTAATACCGATATTTTTCTGCGGTGGGGTATTGTCCTGGCCCTTTTCGGAACCATCATTCCTCCCATGCTATTGAATGCAGGCTTTCCGCATACCGGCATCGGCCTGGGGAGTATCGTTTCATCCCTGGAGCTTCCTGTATCTGTTATGATGGCTTATGTATTCCTGGATGAAGAAGTAAACGCCCTTCAATGGATGGGCATTGCCCTGATCATTACTGCCATAATAATTATGAACCTCAAAAACAAAGAGCAGGGCCAAATGCATTAACTTTGGGTAACTTAATTTTACAAGATGGCATTACCCTGGCACCTTTACCTTATGGCGGCGCTCTACATCGCAGCGGGAATTAACCATTTTCGCGTCCCGCGCATTTATACACGGATGATACCCCCTTTCCTTCCGGCTCCTAAAACGCTTAACATCATTAGTGGCCTCGCAGAGATCGTGTTTGGTATATTATTATGCATCCCGCAATTTAGCGCCTATGGTGCATGGGGAATTATCGCACTCCTCATTGCGGTCTTCCCTTCAAATGTATATATGTATACCCATGAAAAAGCCTCGCTTGGCCTTCCTAAATGGATGCGGCTGCTACGGCTGCCATTGCAATTAATGCTCATCTACTGGGCGTGGCTGTATACCTAATTTGCAAATCGCCAACAAGTTACACTTTCAAAAAGCCTTTATATTATTGTTGTACGCCACTTTTTATTGAACATTATTCAATTATCTGTAACCAAATGCGCTCCTTTTCTAAAAACCCGTAAAAAACCCGATGCGACTGAATTGAATGTTTTTTTTTAGTAATATTGATTAATGGATATTAAACATTAAAACTTTTACTTGAATTAAATTTTTTGTGGATGAAAAGGGGTACGCACGTAGAATTAGACCGGGAAACAATTGACAGGATTGTTATACTGGCACAGGAAGAAAAAAAACCTTTCGAGGAAATAAAAAAGGTATTTGGCTTAGCCGAAAAAGAAGTGATAGAAATTATGCGCAAACGCTTATCTCCCGACAACTTTGACCTGTGGAAGAAAAAGACGGCTGCAAAGAAACCCAAACCCAAGCCGCAGGTTTATGATGTTTTTGACGACGACCTGGATTCAAAATATTACTTTAAAAATAAGTTTGATTAATCTGCCCCATATGGGGCATTTTTTATTTACCATTTCTGTATTTGCCTTACATTAGCAAAAACAAAATCAATGAAAAATTGTCTTTCCCTTTTATTCATTTTAAGTGCTTTCAGTTTATTTGCCCAGGACATAACCGGAACCTGGAACGGCCTTCTTAAGGCTCCGGGTGCGCAGGTGCCGCTGGCGATACATATCGTAAAGAGCGGGGCGACGTATACCGGTACAATGGACAGCCCTACACAGGGCGCTACAGGCATCCCTTTAAAAACTATGGCCTTTGCTAACGGCAACCTTATCTTCACTCTTCCCGAAGCGGGTATACAATATGTAGGCGCTTTTGAAAATAATGCATTTAAAGGGATTTTTTCACAAGGTGGCAACACGCTTCCCCTTGACTTTTCCCGTAATGAGCAAAAAGTGGAAAAACCCTTAAGGCCCCAAGAACCTGTAAAGCCATATCCCTACCATGAGGAGGAGGTGACATTTAAAAATGATGCCGCGGGTATTACACTGGCCGGCACGTTGACACTGCCTAAAAAAGAAGGGGTTTTCCCTGTGGTAATACTCGTTACAGGTAGCGGGCCACAAGACCGTAACGAAGAACTTTTAGGCCATAAACCGTTCCTGGTACTAGCCGATCATTTAGTGCGCAACGGAATAGCAGTCCTGCGTTATGACGACCGGGGTGTTGGGAAATCAACAGGTGACTTCAGCACTGCTACATCAGGCGATTTTGCATCCGATGCCGGGGCTGCTTTTAGTTACCTGAAAACAAGGAAAGAGATCAACAAAAAGAAGATAGGCCTGATGGGGCACAGCGAGGGCGGAATCATTGCGCCAATGGTTGCAGAAAAAAATGCAGATGCTGCCTTTGTGGTGATGCTGGCAGGCCCCGGCATTCCCGGAACAGAACAGATGGTACTCCAGAATTATCTTATGGGCAAAGCGGACGGCATGCCCGAAGAAGAACTTACCAAACTGGGTACCATTAACAGGAAACTTTATGATGCGGCCATCTCAGGCAGCGACCCCAAAGCTGCAAAGGCGGCGGTAAGGGATATCCTCAACCTTGAGATGGGGCCACTGTTTGCCTCCAAAGGGATTCCCCAGTCAGAGATCAACAACAGCTTAGAGATGCAGGCCGCAGGGTTAACTTCTCCCTGGTATATCTATTTCCTCAAACATAATCCGGCAGCAGTGATCGAAAAATTAAAATGTCCCATCCTGGCATTGAATGGAGAAAAGGACCTGCAGGTAGCTCCTACCGCAAATCTGGAAGCCATAAAAAGGGCAGCAGAAAAAGGGGGCAATAAGAGAGTGACGGTTAAACAGCTTCCCGGTTTAAACCACCTGTTCCAGGAATGCACCACCTGCTTAATTTCCGAATACGGTACGCTGGAACAGACGTTCTCACCGGCCGCCCTTAATGAAATATCAGGCTGGATCAGCAAGCAGGTTAAATAAGTAATTCATATGCATGTTAATTTTTATATTTACATGTAACAATTTTGCCCTGTAATCTACTTATAGGGAAACGGATACATTAAAAATGAAAAAATTAATTTGCACCCTTGTTTTGTCCATGTTAGCCATTACTATGGCAACAGCTCAGAAAAAAGGCGAGAGTAACGGGGTTGGGGTCTTAATTGACCTGAAGAATGTAGTGGATGATAAAGTCATGGTTACCGTGACGCCACCTGCTTTTTCAGCAGAGACAACTACCTATTTTATACCTAAAATTGTTCCCGGAACCTATTCTGAAGATAATTACGGAAAGTTTGTCGAAAATTTTAAAGCTTACGATAAAAAAGGAAAAGAGCTGGCTGTTACTAAAGCCGACGACAATTCCTGGAAAATAGCAGGTGCAAAATCACTGGCTAAAGTAACTTATTTTGTAAATGATACCTATGACATCGAAGGTTCAGGCACCCATGAGATATTTTCGCCGGCAGGCACCAACATTGCAGCCAATGAAAATTTCATGATCAACACGCACGGTTTTGTGGGCTATTTTGATGGCAGGGGCGAAATTCCGTATAATGTCGTTATTTCCCATCCCGCACAGCTATGGGGCGCTACCTCAATGGTTGATGCCGATGCTTCTGCAGAAAATGACGTGTTTGTGTCGCCGCGCTATGCCGACCTTGTAGACCACCCTATCATGTATTCCAAACCGGACTACACTACCTTTACGGTAGACGGCATGGAAATACTCATCAGCGTCTATTCGCCCAAAGGAATAGTGACTGCCAAAGCGCTGACTCCCGAAATGGAAACGATGATGCGTGCCCAAAAGAAATTCTTAGGCCCAATAAACAGCACTAAAAAGTACAGTGTCCTCATTTACCTGTCTGATATGGAGAAGCAGGATGCAAAAGGATTTGGCGCACTGGAGCACACCTCATCAACCACGGTGGTTATGCCGGAGGCGATGCCCATCGACCAGCTGCTATCTACCTTAAAAGACGTGGTTTCGCATGAATTCTTCCATATTGTAACGCCGCTTAGCGTCCATTCCAAAGAGATACATTTCTTTAATTACAATACCCCTAAAATGTCTGAACACCTGTGGATGTACGAGGGTGTAACCGAATATTTTGCCAACCTTTTCCAGGTTAACCAGGGACTGATAAGCGAAGATGACTTTTACCTGAGGATTGCAGAGAAGATCGCATCATCGCACAAATTTGACGACACGATGCAGTTTACCAATATGAGTAAAAACATCCTGCAGGAGCCTTACAAAGGGGCATACTACAACGTTTATTTAAAAGGGGCCCTCATAGCAATGTGCATTGACATACAAATGAGGGAAAGCAGCAATGGCGAGAGAGGGATTTTAGACCTTATGCAGGACCTGTCCCGTGAGTATGGCAGCAACAAACCGTTTAATGATGAGGATCTTTTTGCTAAGATTACGGCGCTCAGCTACCCGGAGGTAGGGCAGTTCCTTGCTACTTATGTATCGGGTACCACGCCCATTCCCTATGAAACGTACTTTGCAAAAGTGGGGGTAACAAAATCAATGATGAAGAAACCGGGGAACCCTTTTCTGAAAAATGAGGAAGTCCCTTACATAACTGTAAATCCTGCAAGGGAAATTGTTATCCTTCCCAATATGGAGCTCAATGTATTCATGACAAATCTGGGACTTAAAGGCGGTGACGTTATCATGGCTATAAACGACACAAAATACAACCTTGATAACATCTATGATATGATCATGAACAGCACCGGCTGGAAAGATGGTGATGTTATAACGGTCAGGATCAAGAGGGATGGCAGCGAGCAGACAATAAAAGGAACTGTAAAGATGCCAACCGAAGATATAGAAGGCTACCATGCTACCGATGCTTCTAAAGTGAAGATAAAAGAAGCATGGCTTAAGGGATAATATTAAAATACAGGCTGCTTTCGGGCGGCTTCACTACAAAAACCAACATTTATGAAACAATTACTATTCATCTTTCTTTTGGCATGTAGCGCAACTGCAATGGCCAACAACACCGACCCCGCACCGCAGGAAAAGCGTGTTGCCACTGTAGTCGTAGCAAAAGAAACTTCAAAAGCAGCTAAACTGCATGCCGCATTGCCCGCCATTAAAACACGGGTGACAAGGGAAGACAATTCTGTGGCCACTAACATGTCGGGAGACGGTTCACGATTTGGAGTTGGCGCTTATATTGTAGACTTCATAAACCGCAATAACATTAAGATTGTAAGAAAGTTTCTCGAAGATTAAGACAGAAAAATATAGTTTATACAAGAGCTGCATTTGCAGCTTTTTTTATTGTCCTGCTACAACAATTACCTGGCCTTCCAAAATAATCTTACAAATTTTACGCAACCAATTTAAAATCAGTGTATCTTAGTGGTAACCAACTACTACATTATGAAAAAATATTTACTTTCAATTTTATTGCTTATTTCTGCAGGCCTTACGGCTCAAAATAATGCCACTACTTGTGCCGAGGCAAATTCGCTATGCGGCGCACTCGGAGAGCCTTTCATAAATACCATAGATGCTTCGCCAGCTTTCCCTAATTACGATAGTTTTGGTTGTCTGGGAAGTGAACCAAATCCTTATTTCTTTTACTTACCTGTAAGCCAAAGCGGAGAACTTTTTTTCTTAATCGAGCAGCATAATCTTTCCGGAGCGCTTATTGATGTAGACTTTGCATGTATGGGGCCCTTTACTGATCTTACAGAAGCTTGTGAAATCCAGGACGGGTCTCTTATAGTTGGTTGCAGCTTTTCAGCTTCTGCGACCGAATATTTACATATCCCAAATGCACAGGTAGGTGAGTATTATCTTTTAATGGTTACAAACTTTTCTAACCAGCCCGGTTATATAACAATTTTACCGGGCGATGGTAGCACCGGCGCTATTGACTGCTCTGGCATAAACCTTAACGCTTTCCTTGACAGCAATGCCAACGGTACGCAGGACACAGGTGAAATGGGTTTTCCTGCAGGCAGTTTTATTTATGAAGCTACAGGAAGCGGCAACCCTCATGTTGTTACGTCCTCAGATGGGGGCTATACGATCTACGATGAAAATTTAACCAACACCTATGATGTTTCTTTTGCCGTGGCCCCGGAAGTTACAGCTTTCTACAGTGTAGCAACACCTTCATATTCAAGTGTCCCTGTGGCATCAGGATCGGCCATTGCGACCTATAATTTTCCTGTAACTATAACCCAGGCTTATGAAGATGTAGCGGTTTATGTAATACCTACTTCCCCTCCTATCCCCGGATTCAATTATACCAATGTTCTGGTATACAGCAATATTGGCAACCAGCCAATAGTGTCGGGTACGGTAAGCTTTATAAAAGACCCTCTATCAAATATTGTTTCAGTTTCAGACCCTGCTGCCGTAACGACCACAACCGGGTTTGATATCAGCTTCACTAATCTTCAGCCTTTCGAAACCCATATGGTAACAGTAACCATGGACGTTCCGGTCATACCTACCGTTAACCTGGATGACACCCTTGCTACTTCGGCGACTATTACACCTTTGGCGAATGATCTTACCCCGGATAATAATGCCTCATCAAATGTACAGATAGTTGTGGGCTCTTACGACCCTAACGATAAAATGGAATCCAGGGGCAGGTACATTCCGATAAATGAATTTTCAAACGAAGATTACCTATACTATACGGTCCGGTTCCAGAATACAGGGACAGCGCCCGCCTTTAACGTAAGGATAGAAGACCTGCTGGACAGCCAGCTGGATCCTGAAAGCATTCAGATGATACGTGCAAGCCATGACTTTACATTAGAAAAAACAGGCAACCAGCTCGTATGGAAATTTGACGATATCATGCTCCCACAGGATGAAGCTGATGAACCCGGAAGCCATGGCTTTGTGTATTTCCGCGTTAAGCCGATGCCCGGTTTTGCGGTAGGTGATATCATTCCTAACACAGCTGACATTTATTTCGATTTTAACCCTGCAATCGTGACCAATACCTTTACAACCGAATTCGTAAGCCAGTTAGGCACACCGGAGTTTGCGCCAGCAGGGTTCGTGATGTATCCTAACCCTGCAAACAGCAGCGTTACGCTAACTATGCAGGACAATGGGGAGAATATAAAATCGGTTAAGGTATATGATATTACCGGCAAAGTGATCTTTAACAGGACTGACCTGGCTGCCAATACTATGACGCTCGATGTCACTCCTTTTGGAGTAGGCGCTTACTTTGTAGAACTGGTTAATAATCTTAATATAAAAGTGGTAAAAAAGCTACTTGTAAAATAACGCATCATTGTTACAGGAAAGGCTGCCATAGTTGGGCAGCCTTTTTTATTTGTGCCAACTATAGAAACATAAATTTTCATTACTTTGCGTCAAATTTAAAACGCCCGCCGACTAACTTATGAAAAGATTAATCCCCGCCCTCTTTGCCCTTGTACTTCTGGCCTCATGTAATAAAACTGACCATGGCGATACCAACCTGCACATTACCGGAAAAGTAAAAGGGCTCAACCAGGGCACACTATATATCCAAAAAATTGTAGACACATCGCTTGTTGCGCTTGACACGATAGTAATAAACGGAAAGTCAGATTTTGAGAGCCATTTGAAAATTGAGTCGCCTGAGATGCTCTACCTTTTCCTTGACAGGGGGCAAACCAACTCTGTAGATAACAATCTACCCTTCTTTGCTGAACCGGGTACTATGACGATCGAAACCAATAATGAGGAGTTCTTTTCCAGGGCAAAGATAACCGGGTCTGAAAACCACAAGATCTATGAGGAGTACCTGAAAATGAAAAGCCGTTTTAACAACCAGAACCTCGATTTGCTGGAGAAAAATATCGACGCGTCAAAGAACAGCAATGTGGCGCAATTGGACAGCATCGGAAAGCAATCGGACATGCTAACCAAGCGACGCTACCTTTATACGGCAAACTTCGCACTGAACAATGCGAAACATGAAATAGCACCATACCTTGCGCTATCAGAGATATATGATATGAACATCAAATACCTTGACACCATTCGCAAGAGCATGTCGCCTAAGGTCGCAAAATCTCATTATGGCAAGATGCTGACAAAGTTTGTGGAGGACAGGAAAAGGGATGACGCGGCAATGGCGCAATAAAATGAATTTGCCTTCCCTACAGCATAGGCCTCACATCTATTTCTCGATCACATCACTGATTATACTACTCCACGGCATGGCTGAGGCGGCAGTAAGTGAATCTGATATGACAGGTATAAATATAGGCGATACATACTATGTGATTGCCACATGGCATGCAGCGCTGTTTTGTATAACATTCTACTTGTTCAACGGAGTGGCTTATTGGTTTGCCACCAGATTTCTAAAGTTCAGGCTTAACAGGATATTGACTGTCATACATACCGGTATATCTGTTGGCGGGTACCTTGCCTTTGTGCTTTTTACGGTTTACATTTACTTACGCTATACTCCATTTAATATATTTGACAACAAAGATGAAGTGCAGAATATCGGTGTCTTTATCTTACTGTCTGCCATTTTGTTGGTGCAGCCACTATTTCTAATCAATTTGAGTATAGGCGGATCTAGAAGATCACATCAGAAATAAATCCTCTAGCTTTATACAACAAAGTCCTTTGCCGGCGTTTGTATTCATAGTAGTTGTAAAAGCCCTCGTTAGAACAGCCTATTAATTTCTGTACAATATGAAAAACTACTTCATTATACTGACTTTGCTGTGCTATTACAGTGCCCATTCGCAGCTAAAGGGATATTATGAATCCGGCAGCACGAGCCTCAGTATAGATACTGTGCGCGGAATGTATAATGGCAAATGCATATTGTGGGATAAGAACGGCAGGAAAAGGATTGAAGGTCATTATACAAATAATCAAAAGAGTGGCAACTGGACAGCTTGGGATACACTCGGCAATGTCTTGATGCGGGCAAAATTTCAGAATTCCTACCAGTTTACTAACCTCGAACTCTACAATCTTGACGGCCTGAAAATGAAGAGGCTGAGCGACACTGATTTTCTTCAAAAGATATATAACGACAGTATTGCAAAAGAACGGAGAAGACGGGAATGGAGTACTGTGACCATGGAACAAATAATGGCTGAAAAACGTGAAAGGGAGGCAAGGAGGCCAAACGATAGTTTTGGCTACATAGAGTACTTGCTTGAGAGGGATAGCTCCGGAGTAAAACCTATCCATATGTTGATGATGATGATGTTGCCGTCGGAGCGCTTATTTTCAGATTTATTGAGCCTTCAGAAACCAATGCATATCTATTCGATAAAAATAATCTTTTTGAAGGCATTAAGAGGTACATCAAGTCAGAACCCACGACCGAAGTTTATACTTCGTTCGAATTTGTAACCAAAATGGAGACTTCAGAGGTACTTTCACAGCTTGAAAAAACGCAAGCTATTGCAGGATACAAGATCAAAGAATATTATTATTTTGATAAAGGGCATCTGGGGAGCAGCATTAGAATATTAGGGATTTGTCCTTTAGTACTGAATACTGTAAGCCAAACCTATGACGAATTGTTTTGGGTATTTTATCCTGCTATGCGGGAAACCCTTGCAATATTAAAAATAGAATTTAAAGGAAATCCCGAAATCCAAACACTCGAAGACATCTTACATTTCCGGATATTTAACGGGTTTATATACTTCAGGGAACATGTAACAGAAAAGGAAACGGAAATTAATCTTTACCGCGATTATGAAAGGCTTAAAAAAGACAGCATCAAATATGATGAGATCCTGTTGTATTTTGACTGGATTGGCTGGACGACGATTTCCCTGTGGGATTAAAAAACAAAAACCGCTCTCTTTCGAATGCGGTTTTTTATTGAGCCGATAGAGGGACTCGAACCCACGACCTGCTGATTACAAATCAGCTGCTCTAGCCAGCTGAGCTACATCGGCGTCTTCAATACGGGTGCAAATATAATTGCAGAATTTTAATTTCCAAACAAAATCCGCACCTTTTTTGTACTGTTATATTACTTCAGGTTGTTGATTTTCGCAACAAGTTGGCCCGCAGTCTCTTCTAATTGTTTGTTGATTTGCTTAAAGTGCTCTTTTTTGTTCTCAACTTTCTTCTGGTTGATCTTTTTAGTCAACTCGTCAAAAACAAGTATAGCCTCATCAATAAGAGCTTCTGATTCTTTTGTTGGTTTTCCCGGTGTAGCCAGTTCCCACAGGTATACTGCCTCAATAATATCTCCTAAAACGAAATTGATATCCTTCTTTAAATTTTTAACGCTTGCCATTTCTTATGATTTTTTAAAATTCTGACTGCAAAATTACAATTATTCTTTTACTTATGCCTTATGAAATGTAGATTTCCAACAAAGTAGCTGTCCCTGAGAGCTCAAAGTTGCTCAACGCTGCCGGTAAAAGCACAGTATCTCCTGCTTTGAAGCTGTACTGCGACCCATTTACTTCAATAGTATATGAACCTTCGGTACAGATATAAACCGTGAACGAACTGCCGTCTTTACTAATGGTGCTGCTTCCTTCCAGCGGAAGGAAGTTAGTGGTGAAATAAGGACAGTCAACCATTGTGTTGCTTTTATTGGCTTCAGCGCTGTATTGTTTTTGTGTATCTGTCGTGCTGTAATTCATAGCATCAAGCGCTTCCTCAACATGCAATTGGCGTGATTTTCCTTCGGCATCCACCCTGTCCCAGTCATAAATACGGTACGTGATATCGCTCGTCTGTTGTATCTCGGCAATTACGATCCCTGCACCTATGGCGTGTATTGTACCGGTCTCGAGGAAAAATACATCACCTCTCTTAGCTTTCACCTCATTTAGTATCTCAATAAGGTTCTTGTTTTTAAGGTGCTCTAAATATTGCTCCGGACTCGATTTATCTTTAAAGCCTACGATTATGCGCGAACCTTCATCGGCCTGCATCACGTACCACATTTCCGTCTTACCAAAAGAATTATGGCGTTTCTTAGCGAGCTCGTCATTAGGGTGTACCTGTATAGACAAGTCATCCCTCGCATCAAGAAATTTGAAAAGCAGCGGAAATTGCGTCCCAAATTGCTTGTGTACTTTCTCACCTAAGATTTCCTTTGGAAATTGCTCAAGTAACGTTGTAAGGGGGCTGCCTTTGT
>Ga0190273_10000510_pt1 | contig 14513 bp, 10 predicted proteins | sample Popmic504IS_FD_134513 | JGI IMG/M metagenome (GOLD analysis project Ga0190273, IMG submission 134513) | Populus adjacent soil microbial communities from riparian zone of Shoshone River, Wyoming, USA - 504 IS | ecosystem: Environmental > Terrestrial > Soil > Riparian zone > Trees stand | place... | reverse complement strand
TCGCGCGGCTGGATCTCGATCTCCGGCGTCGTCAACACCCACTTCATCGGCTCCTACCTGCTGATGAAGTTCGGCACCGACGAGCAGAAGGAGTACTTCCTGCCGAAGATGGCGACCGGGGAGATCCGCGCCGCCTTCTCGCTCTCAGAGCCCGAGGTCGGCTCCGACGTCCAGGGCATCAAGGCCACCGCCAAGAAGGGCGAGGACGGCAATTGGGAGCTGAACGGCCAGAAGATGTGGGTCACCAACGGCCTCGGCTCCGCCGTCGTCTTCGTGCTGATGAAGAGCGACACCCAGGCCGATCCGCCCTACAAGGGGATGACCTGCTTCATCACCGAGAAGGAGGCCTGGAAGGAAACCAACGAGGGCGACTTCAAAGGCCTCAACGTTCCGCCCAAGATCAAGAAGATGGGCTACAAGGGCGTCGAGTCGACCGAGCTCGTCTATGACGGCTACAAGTGCCCGCCGGAGCGCATCCTCGGCGGCGAGGAGGCCGGCGTCGGCCAGGGCTTCGTGCAGATGATGGACGCGCTCGAGGTCGGCCGCGTCAACGTTGCCGCCCGCGGCGTCGGCATCGGCCAGCGCGCCCTCGAGCTCGGCCTTCGCTACAGCCAGGAACGGAAAACCTTCGGCAAGCCGATCGCCGCCCACCAGGCGATCCAGTTCAAGCTCGCCGACATGGCGACCAAGCTCGAGGCCGCCCGCCTGGTAACCCGCAAAGCGGCGCGGATGAAGGACGCCGGCGAGCGCTCAGACCTCGAGGCCGGGATGGCCAAGCTCCTGGCCTCGGAGACCGGCAAGTACTGCGTCGAAGAAAGCTTCCGCATCCACGGCGGCTACGGCTACTCGAAGGAGTACGAGATCGAGCGGCTCTACCGCGACGCGCCGCTGCTGCTGATCGGCGAGGGGACCTCGGAGATCCAGCGGATGGTTATCGGCAAGAAGCTGCTGCAGCGCCACAAGATCTAACCGTCGTCGCAGTTGAAGAGGCCCGAGAGGGGTCCCCCAGACACATCTCGCTATGGCTCGATGTTGAGTGTCTGGGGGACCCCTCTCGGGCCTCTTTGTGACGGTTAGGAGCCGGTTCGGGTCCGGGTTTGGCCGGTTTGTTCGCCGGTTTGGCCTTGGGTGCGGGTGTCGTTGTCGTTGGTGGTGCCGCGGGTTGAGTGGGCGTTGTTGCTGGTGTCGTCGGTGCCCAGTTTGGTGTGCGTGTCGTCGTCGTTCGTGGTGCCGCGGGTGGAGTGACCGCTGGCGCTGGTGTTGTCCGTCTTCGCGGTGGCTTCGCTGTCGTCGTCATCGTCCCCGCCGGAGCCGGGGCCCGAGGAGTCGTCGTCCTCGTCGCCGCCGCCGGGGCCGCTGTTGCCGTGGGCGACGGCGGCGGGGGTGTCAGCGATCACGCCCGCCGCGAAGGCGGCGAAGAAGAGCGGGGTGGTTGCGAAGACGAGGAGCGCGAGGAAGATGGCGCCCGTCTGGCGTAGCGCCGAGACGCCTCCGGGGCTGAGGGCGTCCTCCGCCTGCAGGTCGCCGAAGACGCGGGCCGCCGCCGGCACCCCTCGACTGCCGCTGGATTGGTGAGACATGGTTTCCCTCCTGATCTGTGTCTGGTCCCGGCTACCCAGGGCCTTTCCCTTAGAACACGAGGGCTGGACGAAAATCACGGGCGAATCTGGAGCGGGGGGGCTCTACCGGCCGAGCGAGCCGCGGCGCGAGAGCGTCATCTTCCGCGGCAGCTCGGCGACGAGCGGCTGCAGGCGCTCTACGACCTCCGCGCAGGAGGGGCGGCGGTCGGCATCGCGGTCGAGCATTTCGAAGATCAGCTGGGACAGCTCTCCGGGGATCCACTCCGGCAGCGGCTGCGGGTCCTCGACCAGCTGCGGAAAGCGGGCCGCTCCGTCGTTGCCGGTGCCGCCGGGAAACGGCTTCTCGCCGCTGATCGCATGGAACAGGGTGGCGCCGAGGCCCCATACGTCGGTCGCCGGCCCGATCGGGTGCCGCGTTTCCTCGCGGGGGACGCACTGCTCCGGCGCCATATAGGGGTCGGTCCCGAGCGGGCCGTCGGTCCGGCCCGCCCGCTCCAGGGTTCGAGCGATGCTGAGGTCGAGCAGGCGCGGCGGCAGGCCCATGACGATGTTGTCGGGCTTGACGTCGAGATGGACGTATCCGGCCTGCGCCATGTACTGGAGCGCGCCCGCCACATGCGCGGCGAGTGGCAGCAGCTGCTCGATCGCGAGCGCGCCATCGCGCTTGATCAGCCGCCGCAGCGAGGGGCCCTCGAGGTGCTCGATCAGGACGTGGGGGCGGGGGCCGTCGAGGACTGCGTCGAAGCTCCGCACCAGGGTGGGGTGCGCCAGGGCGCCCAGCGCCTCCACCTCGTGGCGGAGATCTCGCAGGGCCTTCTCGTCCTCCGCCTGATCGGGCCGCAGCACCTTGGCGACTCCGAGCGCGTAGAGCGCCTCGTCCCAGACCAAGCAGACCTCGTAGCGGTTGCCGCCACCGATCGGCTTCAGCATCACCCGGCCGGGGTGGATCTCCTCGCCCTCCTCGAACTGCCAGCTCGCGTAGTCGCCCATCGTCCTAAGGGTAGGAACACCGGGCGTGGGCTAGCATCACGCTCGATGGCCTCCACTTCCGAGCTGATCCGGACCGCCGTCGAGCGGTTCCAGGCCGAAGTCCCCGCTCTTGGGAAGCTGAAGCTGGTCTTCGGACTGCAGCTGAAAGCCAAACACGACGTCCAGCTCTACCGGGTCGAGCTACCCGGGCCGAAGATCAGCAAGGACCTGGCTCAGGACGAGCGGGTGCTGGTGGAAATCGACCGCCCGCAGTTCAACGAGCTGGCCGAGAAAGGGACGCTGAGGAGCTACCGACGGGCTGTCGAGACCGGCCACATCAAGGCCACTGGCGACTCAAACGTGGTCAAGCTGATCGCCCAGGTCGTGGAAAAGCAAGAGGAAAGAGCGCGCCTCAAAAAAGTGCACTGACTCCGAGATTCGACCCGCTATAGCGAGGTCAAGTTCGGAGTCGTTAGAGGCGGACCAGGTTCTCCGCCTCGATGCCGCGGGTGACGCCGCGGAAGTCGACCACCAGTGGCGCCGCCGCGACGACGGCCTCGAAGTCGACGCCGGGGTGGGCGGTGACGATCGCCGCCAGGTCGCACTCGCCGAGCGCCCGCTCGAGCTCGACCGAGGAGAGGCCGTGACCCGGCAGCTCCGGCACGAATGCGTCGTGGTAGGAGACCTCGGCGCCGAGGTCCTGGAGGCGGCCGATGATCTTCAGCGCCGGCGATTCGCGAGTGTCGCCGACGCCGCCCTTGTAGCTGACCCCGAGGACGAGGACGCGGGAGCCGTTGACCGGCTTGCGCACCCCGTTCAGGGCGCGCTCGATCCGTTCCACGCAGAAGCCGGGCTGGGCCTGATTCACTTTTCCGGCCAGCTCGATGAACTCGGGGTAGAAGTCGAGCTGCCGCGCCCGGAAGGCGAGGTAGAAGGGGTCGACCGGCAGGCAGTGGCCGCCCATCCCCGGCCCCGGGTCGAAGCGCATGAACCCGAACGGCTTGCTGGAGGCGGCCTCGATCACCTCCCAGACGTCGACCTCGAGCCGGTCGCAGAGCTGGGCCAGCTCGTTGACGAGGGCGATGTTGACCGAGCGGAAGATGTTCTCCAGCAGCTTCGAGAGCTCGGCTGCCTCGGGGCTGGAGAGGACAATTACGGTGTCGCAGATCTCCGCGTAGAGCTCGCGAGCGCGCTCGGTCGAGTCCTCGGTGACGCCGCCGACCAGCTTCGGCGTGGTGCGGACGGTGTAGTCGGTGCGGCCGGGGTCGATCCGCTCCGGCGAGAAGGCGAGGTGGAAGTCGCTGCCCGCGGTCAGCCCTGACTCCTCGAGGATGGGGAGGAGGCGTTCGCGGGTGGTGCCGGGATAGGTAGTCGACTCGAGCACGACGAGATGGCCGGAGCGCAGCACCTGCGCCAGCGCCCGTCCCGCGTCGACCAGGTAGGTGAGGTCGGGCTCGCGCGAATCGCTGAGCGGGGTGGGGACGCAGAGGATGACCGCGTCGCACTCGGCGAGGTCGCCGTAGTCGCCCGTCGCCCGCAGCTTCTCCGCCAGCGGCGACAGCGCCGCGTCCGGCACGTCCTCGATGTAGCTGCGCCCCGCGTTCAGCGCCTCGACCTTCGCCCCGTCGACGTCGAGGCCGACGACATCGCAGCCGGACTCGGCAAAGGCGACGGCAAGCGGCAACCCAACGTAGCCCAGGCCGATGATCCCTATCCGCATTACCGGCATAATCCCATGCTTGGCCGACGCGATCCGCCGTGGGCGCCTCCTCTGGCTTCTGGTCCCCCTCCTGCTGGGGACCGCTGTCGCGCCCGCCGCGGCGTACGTCCTGCCGCCCGGGTTCCAGGCGCGGGTGCTGCCGCTGCCGAAAGCGACCTCGCCCACCTACGTCAATGGGCTGCAGAAACCGAGCACGCTCGACTTCGCCCCCGACGGGACGATGTTCGTCGCCGAGCGCAACGGCCGGGTGCTGGCCTTCGATTCGATCGAAGACTCGACCCCGACCCTGGTCGCCAACATCCTCGACGAGGTCCACTCAGCGGGAGATCGCGGAATCCTCGGGATGAAGCTCCACCCGGAATATCCGGACGAGCCCTACCTCTACCTCAGCTATACCTACGAGGCGCCGATCGGCGGCGACTCCGACGACTCCACCTTTGTCCACAACGCCGACGGCAGCGATGGCTGCAACACCAGCAGCGACTCGGGTTGCCTGGTCAGCGGCCGCCTGGCGCGGATCGAGATCAACCCGACGACCGACGTCGCCGTGGGTGGGGCGGAAGAGCCGCCCCAGGAGGTGCTGATCAACAGCTGGTGCCAGCAGAAGCTCAGCCACTCGATCGGCGACATCGAGTTCGACAGCAGCGGCGCGCTGCTGATGACCGGCGGCGACGGGGCGAGCTACAGCTTGCCCGACTACGGGCAGCTGGAAAACCCCTGCGGGGACCCGACCAACGAGGGAGGCGCGCTGCGCGCCCAGGACGTTCGGACCCCCGCGACGGCAAGCGACCCAACCGACTACAGCGGCTCGCTGATCCGGATCGACCGAGAGACGGCGCTGGCCCTGCCCGAGAACCCCTTCGTCGTCGCTCCCCTCTTCAACGCCGCGAACCAGGAAGACGTCGCCGCCCGACGGATCGTCGCCTACGGGATGCGCAACCCGTTCCGCTTCGCGGTGCAGCCCGGCAGCGACCGGGTCTACATCGGCGACGTCGGCTGGGAGCTCTGGGAGGAGATCAACGAGCTGCGCTCGCCCCCGCCTTCCGGTCAGGGCGCGGTCAACTTCGGCTGGCCCTGCTACGAGGGCGGCCCCAGCGGCAGCCTCGTGCAGCAGCGCTACGACAAAACCGACAAGCCCCTCTGCGAGAGCCTCTATGCCAGCGCGGGCGGCGTGAAGGCGCCGCTCTTCGCCTACCCGCATCCCAACAACCTCGGAGAAGGCGGCCAGCTCTTCCCCGGCGACGCCTGCAACCCCAAAGACGGCTCCGCGGTCGCCGGTCTCGCTTTCTACGACGGCACCGGCGTCGACCCCTCGGTTGCCTTCCCGGACAAGTACGACGGCGCCCTCTTCTTCACCGACGCCTCCCGCGGCTGCATCTTCACGATGGAAGAGGGAGCCGACGGCCGCCCCGACCCCTCCACCGTCGAGAACTTCTGGGTGAAGCAGAGCGGCGACAGCCTCTTCACCCCGGTCGAGGTCGTGCAGGGGCCAGACGACGCCCTCTACGTACCGAACTTCTACTTCGACCAGATCGTCCGGATCCGCTACTTCCCGGGCAACCAGGCGCCGACGGTCAAATTGACGGCGGACAAGACTTTCGGGCCGCTCAACCTGACGGTGAAATTCGACGCCACCGGCTCCAGCGACCCCGACGTCGGCAGCGGCGACAAACTGAACTTCGCCTGGGACCTCGACGGCGACGGCCAGTTCGACGACGGCATCCAGGCCAAAGCCGAATACACCTACACGGAAGCGAAAAACGTCACCGCGAAAGTCCGCGTCAGCGATAACTTCAATCACGTCGAGGTGGCATCGGTGACGATCTACCCCGGCGACAAAGGTCCGCCGAGCGTTTCGATCACCAAGCCGACCGCCTCGCACGAATGGACGATCGGCGAAGCACTCGAATTCGCCGCCACGGCGACCGACCCCGACGGCGAGGTCTTTGGGACCGGCCCGGGGAAGATGACCCCGCACTGGGAATTCACCCTCGAACACTGCCCCTCCGGCTGTCACGACCACTCCCTGACCAGCGCCGACACCGCCACCGGCACCTTTGTCGTCCCGGAGCACGAGTACCCCGCTAAATTGCGGCTCGCCTTCACCGCCACCGACTCTCGCGGGCTCAGCGACACGGAGTCGGTCGAGGTGTCTCCGCGGCTAATTCAGGTCGGCGTTCACTCCGACCCCGCTGGGATCCCACTGGAACTCAACGACGTCACCTCGGATCAGCCGTTCAGTGCGACCGCCATCGCCGGCAGCACCGTCACGGTCTCGGCGCCGGATAGCGTGACGGTGGACGGGGAGACCCTGTACTTCTCCAAATGGTCCGACGGCGGTCCGCGGCTCCACGAAGTCACCAGCTTCGACTCGGCCGACCTCGTCGCCTACTACGTGCCGAAACCCGCCCCGGAAGAAAAAGAACCCGAGCCGGAAACGAAACCCCAGCCGACCTCCCCGTCAGGGAGCGGCGGTGGGTCCGGAGCGACCGCGCCATCGGCCGGGACGACGCCGCCACCCCCGACCACGCCCGCTCTCGCGCAGCTTCGATTCGCCTCGCGTCCGCCGGGAGTGCGTCTCCGCCTCGGCGACGTCAGCGCACTTGCGCCCTTCTCGGCTGAGCTTGGCCTCGGCAGCAAGACCTCTCTGCTGGCGCCGCGGTCGATCCGCCGCGGCGGCTACCTGCTGCGCTTCCGGCGCTGGCTCGGACCGGGCATCGCCTCCAGGGGCCTGCGGCGCCAAGCCCTGACCGTGGGCGGCGACGCCCGCTACGTCGCGGTCTACGGGCGGCGCTGAGCGGCCGGCGCAGATAGCATCCCGCGCCGCCAACACGATAGGAGCTAACCCACCGATGACTGATCAGAAGTACGAGTTGACGACCGACCAGGCGGAGCGCGAGGCCTCCGGCGCCCACAGCTACGGCCGCTACCTGGAGGAGTTCGAGGTCGGCGCCGTCTACAAGCACTGGCCCGCCAAGACCGTGACCGAGGCCGACGACCACCTCTTCTGCCTGATCACGATGAACCACCACCCGCTGCACATCAACGACGTCTACGCCGGCAAGTCGCAGCAGGGCCGCAACGTCGTCGTCGGGCCGCTGGTCTACTCGCTGGCGCTGGGGATGTCTGTCTCCGACGTCTCGGGCAAGGCGATCGCCAACCTGGCGACCGAAGAGCTGAGCCACCCGAACCCGGTCTTCCACGGCGACACCCTCTTCTGCGAGACCGAGGTGCTCGACGTCAAGCCGTCGAAATCGAAGCCCGACCGTGGCATCGTCAAGGTCCACACCCGGGTGCTGAACCAGGACGGCGTCCTCGTCGCCGAGTTCAAGCGCCTGGTGCTGGTGCCGCGGAAAGAACCCGGCCAGGCCGCCTAAGCCGCCGCCGGGGCGGGGAGCGCGAAGGCGCGGCAGGCGAGATCAGCCGGCCGCGCCAGCGGCGTCCCCGCGGTGCTCCCGCGCAGCCAGTCGGCGTCGTCGGGACGGATCGGCTTGACCAGCGCTCCGACTACGACGAAGCTGGCGGCCGCGGCCACCGCCCCGAGCAGAACCCCGGGGACGCCGCCGACCGCTTCGGCCGCGAGCCAGCCGAGCAGGCCGGCCGCCGCCGAGGCCGCCAGGGTGGCGAGGAGCGTGCGCGAGTGGATGCCGCGGCGCCCGAGCAGGCTGTCGGCGTAGGAGATCGTGATCGCCCCGGCGACCAGCTGGCTGCCGAGGTTCGCCAACGCCGCCCCGCGGGCCCCCTGCGACGGGATCAGGGCAAAGGCGAGGGCGATGTTGCAGGCGGCGGCGACCCCCGTGGTGACGAGCATCGGCTTGACCTTGCCGAGGCCGCCGAGAAAGGCCCTGGCGAGACCCATCAGCGCCAGCATCGGGATCCCCAGGGCCATGATCTGCACCAGCTCGCCGCTTTCGGAGTACTCGCTGCCGTAGACGAGCGAGAGCAGCTGCGGGCCGAGGGCGATCGCCGCCGCGGTCAGCGGCAGCGAGAAGAGGATCAGCAGCCGCTGCCCGCGCTCGAAGCCGAGCCGGATCCGCTCGTTGGCGCCGCCGCCGAAGAGGGTCGCGAAGGCCGGCATCACCGTGTTCCCGAGCGCTTCGGTGAGGGCGGTGATCGCGAAGACCGAGGCGAAGGCGATCGAGTAGATCGCGATCGCCGCGTCGTCGGCGTAGTGCTGGAGGAAGAAGAACTCGGAGCGTTTGAAGACGACGGTGGCGAGGACGATCGAGATCGTCGTCAGCCCCGCGAAGCTCCAGGCCCGGCGCTCCAGCGCGCGGTCGTGGCTGACCTCGGGGCCGAGGTCCCGGAGGGCGCGCCGGCAGAGGATCTCCGACCAGAGCAGGTTGGCGCCGATCGCCACCGTCTCGACCGCGAAGAAGCCGGTGATCCCGCCGCCGGCCGCCAGCACCGCGATCGTCGCCGGCACGGCAAGGGCGCCGGTGGTGAGGCCGACGATCGAGGTCTGCCGCCAGCGCAGGGTGCCGCTGAGGATCGAGTTCGGCAGCGCCTGCGCGATCGCCAGGCCGCAGCCGACCCCGGCGAGGGCCCAGGCCGCGGCCGGCTCGGCTCCGAGCAGCGCGGCGGCGATCAGCGCCAGCGCTCCGGCCGCGGCGCCGAGCAGCCCGACGCGGTAGGTGGAGGCGATCAGGCCGCGGGTCTGCCCGCCCCGTTCGGCGCCCACGCCCTCGCCCACGTAGCGGGTAAGCATCTGGGCGATGCCGCCGCTGAAGATCGCCGCCACCGAGAGGGCGACGAAGGCGATGAAGCTCTGGCGCCCCATGTCGTCGGGGCCGAGGAAGCGGGCCGCCGCGACCGAGACGACGAGGACGAAGAGCTGTGGGCCGACGATGCGCGCGGCGCTCCAGGTGCTGCCCTGCAGCACCGCCTTCCCGGTCGCGCCGGAGACTGCCTGGCTTCCCTCAGTAGTGGGCAAGCCAGGCCCTGAGCTCGTCATCCCCCTCCCAGAGCTCCAAACCTTCCTCGACCCAGCGCCGCCGCGCTCGCCAGTGCTTGCGCGCGTGGCGGAGGATCTCGCCTTTGTGGCGGCGGGTGAGGAGGTTCCTGCGCAGCACCTGCAGGGCGCCGGCGCGGTCGCCCGCGGAGGTACAGGCGGTGAAGGAGTTGCAGAGGACGACTCCGAGCCGGGCGGACGCGCATGGCTTCAGCCGCGGGTCCTCGTCTGCCAGCGCCAGATAGGCCTCGACTTCCCGCGCGGCCATCAGCGGCGAATGGCGGTTCCCGCCGTGGACGCGGTAGACCGCGGTGAGGAAGGGGACGAAGACCGGGTCGGACAGCTGCGCCAGTCGCAGCCAGAAGTAGTGGTCCTCGGCGAATGTGGTGTTTTCCGGATAGCCGCCGATGCTGCGGACGGCCTCGGTCCGGGCCACCGTCCCCACCGAGGGGACGAAGTTGCGGATGAAGAGCGACCGCAGCGGCGACTCCATCTCCTCCGGGTCGACGGTCATCAGCCCGGTCGCCGACCAGCGGCCGTCGGCCTTCTTCGCCGTCAGGCAGCGGCCGAAGGCGAACGAGGCGCCGGGCGCCTCTGCGAGAGCGCCCTCGAGGCGTCGCACGGCGCCGGGCAGGAGCAGGTCGTCGGAGTCGAGGAAGGCGACGAACTCCGAGTCGGTCCGCCGGAAGCCCTCGTTGCGCGCCCGCCCGGGCCCCCAGCCGCCCTTTTCGTTGCGCAGCACGGAGACGTCGACCGACTCCAGATAGTCGAGGGTGTCGTCGGTGGAGCCGTCGTCGACGACGAGGATCTCGCGGGGCTTCGGGTCCTGGGCGAAAACCGTGTCCAGCGTCTGGGCCAGCAGCTCGGCCCGGTTGTAGGTCGGGATGACGACCGTCACCCGGCTCTCCTGCGGGCGGGTGCTTGCGGCGGAGCTTTGAGACGGGTCGGAGATCGCCAGGATGCGGAAGACTCTAGGCAATGTCCTCGGCCCGACTCCTCGTCGTCTGCCCGGTGCTGCCGTATCCGCCGATCGACGGGGGCCGCAAGCGGACGCTGCGCCTGCTCGAGGCCGCCGACGCCGCCGGCTTCGTCCCGCACATCCTCACCACCGACGGCGAGGACCCCGACCTGGTGGCGGCCCTGCGGGAGCGTGGCTGGACGGTGGAGATCCTGGCGCCGCCGCCGGCAACCGTCCCGCACCGGCTGCACCAGCACCTGAAGCGCCTGCCGAGCCCGTTCATCCCCTCGGTGGAGGCGCGCCTCCGCGAGTTCGCCCACCAGCCCGACACGGTGGTCCAGATCGAGCACACGCAGAGCGCCTACTACGACCGCGCGCTCGCCGGGATCCCCTGGGTGTTGTCGCTGCACAACGTCGACTCCGACCTGCTGCGGACGATCGCCCGCACCAAGCGACGGGGCAGCGTCGAGTGGATGCGGGCCTGGAGCCAGTGGCAGGCGATGCGGACGGTCGAGCGCCGCGAGGTGAAGCGGGCGACCGCGACCCTCGTCGTCTCGGAGTCCGATCGCGAGGAGCTGGAAGCTCCCGGGGCGGAGCTGATCGTCTCCCCGAACGGGATCGACGACGACTTCTTCGAGATCCCGATCGAGGGCGCCGAGCCCGACCGCGTCCTCTTCTTCGGCCGCCACGACTACCCGCCCAACGAGCACGGCTTGGCGCGCTTCCTGCGCGAGGGCTGGCCGCATGTGACCGCCGCCAGGCCGGAGGCGCGGCTGCGGATCGCCGGCAGCGGCGCCACCGAGGAGGTGCGCGAGCTGGCCGCGGCGACCCCGGGGGTCGAGTTCCTCGGCTTCGTCGACGACCTCACAGCGGAGATCGCCGCCTCGGTGCTGACCGTCGTGCCGCTCTGGGCGGGAGGGGGGACCCGGCTCAAGGTGGTCGAGGGGATGGCCTCCTCGCGCCCGATCGTCGGTACCGCGCTGGGCGTGGAAGGCGTCGGCTTCGAGTCGGGGCGCCACGGCATCGTCGCCGAGTCGCCGCGCGAGCTGGCCGCCGGCGTCGTCGATCTCCTCGGCGATCCGGCAAGAGCGGCCGAGCTCGGCCTCATCGCCCGCGAGCACGCCGAGCGCTATCGCTGGCGCCACACGACCGCTCCCGCGGTCGAGCTCTACCGGCGCCTGCTGCCGCGGAAGCCGGAGCACTCCGGCAGCGGGGCCTTCACCGCCTCCTAAATTAGGTAGGGCAGGCGTCCAAGATTTCTTGCAGTTGCTCGGCTTTTCCTTTCTGGCGCCGATCTCTATTGCAGCAAGAGGCCGCACCCAGATAAGCGGCTACCTCGAAAAGGCAAACCCGTCGCGAGGCGGGGGCGCAAAGCCAGGGGTCTCACCGAGACCGCCCAGCTACCGAAAGGAGGCGGTGTCCGGTGGGCGTCGCGCGTCTCAAGAACGTCTTTGCACTCTTCTTTGCGACTGCGGCTCTGATGCTGACCATGGTTGGCCTCGCCCAGGCAGGTCCCGTCAGCTACACCCGCGCCGCCTACGACAGCGCCGCCTCGGCCGCCGACTGGTCCCAGACCCCGAACCGGCAGTCCTACGTCGTCCTCCAGTCCTGGGAAACCAAGCGGATGCAGGAACTGAAGGCGAAGAACCCTTCGGTCAAGGTCCTCGTCTACAAGAACTTCAGCTTCGCCGCCGAAAAGAAGACGACCTCGACCTCGACCGGCGTCTCCAAGCAGGAGGCCGAAGCCAACCCGGACTGGTTCCTGAAGAACACGGCAGGCGAATCGATCTCCTCCGACGGCTACAAGTGGCTGTGGGCGATGGACGTCGGCAACCCGGCCTACCAGCAGCGCTGGGCCGACAATGTGATCGCCGAAGTCCAGGCGGCCGGGTGGGACGGCGTCTTCCTCGACGACGTCAACCCGACGATGAAGTACTCCACCGACGAGACGCAGGTCGCGAAGTACCCGACCGACGCCGCCTACACCGCGGCGACCGAGTCGGCCCTCTCCTACATCGGCCCGCGGATCCAGGCCAGCGGCAAGCTGGCGATCGCCAACTTCGCCACCTGGGTCGAGTACAGCAGCACCCAGAACAACTGGCTCAAGTACGTGAGCGGCGCCCTCGACGAGATGTTCGTCAAGTGGGGCCGTAACGCCGGCGAAGGCTACCGCTCCGAGAGCCAGTGGACCCGGCAGCTGGAAGAGGTCAAGTACGCCGCTTCCCAGGGCAAGCAGTTCATCGGCTTCACCCAGGGCAGCGCCGGCGAGACCCAGGCCGCGCGCTTCGGGTTCGGCACCGTGCTGCTGGGTACGAGCGGCACCGCTTCCTACGCCTTCACCCCGGACTACACCGGCGAACAGTGGCTGCCCGAATACGACTACGACCTCGGGGCGCCGACCGCCGCCGAGACGCGCGACAGCAACGGCGTCCACCGCCGCACCTTCGAGAAGGGCCTGGTCCTGGTCAACCCGACCAGCTCGACCCAGACCGTCAGCTTCGGCGGCAGCTACTCGGGCTCCGGCTTGACCAACGCGACCGGCGCGACGATGGCGCCGAAGACGGCACTGATCCTCACCGGATCCCAGGAAGCCGCGCCGCTGCCGCCCAAGCCGACCAAGCCGAAAAAGCGCACGGTTGCGATCAAGGTCCACGGCGTCGTCACCGCCGAGAAAGTGGCGTTGAAGTGGACCCCGATCGGAGCGAAGCAGAGCGAGGTCGAGGTCCGCGTCTACAAAGTGGTCCGCGACCATCGCCCGCTCGCCCGCACCTCGCGCAAGCACCGGGTCGACCACCGTGTCTACAAAGGCCGCGCCTACCGCTACCGGATCTTCGGCTTCGACAGCAAGGGCAAGGTCGTCGCCCGCTCCCGGTCGATCAAGGTCCGCCCGGGCAAGCACCCGCGCAAGATCCGCCGCTAGGCATTGGCTGATCAACATGGGCAGTTCACACCTCTAAAGCGGAAGGGTCGTTTTATTCCCTAAAAAAAGAGAGCCGTTCGCTGATATACGGTCCCCCCTTGGTGTTACTCCGGTACGGATAGAAACCTCGGAGTCAATAACGAGTCGGGAGAGATCGGTGCCATCAACTGAGCAGGCGAAGTGCGTGAGGCGTCATGAGGGTGGAGCCTGCTTGCGCCGCCGCGTCCGTTCTTCGACGTTCTTCGTCGTGCTTCTTCTCGGCATGCTGAGCTCGACCGGCGCTTTCGCCACCCCTCCGAGCACTGCCTTCCGCTTCTTCCACGATGCCGACGGTCGCCTGAAGGCGGCCATCGACCCGGAAGGGGACACCGCGGTCTACAACTGGGACGCCGCGGGCAACCTGCTCTCGATCACCCGCCACTCGTCATCGAAACTCGCGATCGTCCAGCTGAGTCCCGCACGAGGGCAGGTGGGGGCGACGGTGAGGATCGAAGGGACGGGCTTCTCGACGACGGCGAGCTCCAACGTCGTCAAATTCAACGGGACGACGGCAAGCGTGAGCGCTGCAACGGCCAGCTCGCTGACGGTCAAAGTTCCGAGCGGCGCCACTTCAGGGCCGGTCTCTATATCTACCCCGGAAGAAGGACCCGTCATGAGCGCCGGGAGCTTCACGGTCCTGGAATCCCTTGCCCCCAACATCTCGTCGATCTCGCCTTCCCTTGCGGCGAGCGGTGAAGAAGTGACTATCTCAGGGTCGAACTTCGAGTCGAGCATCGCCGCCAACAACCTCGTCCTCAATCAGGTCCGGCCCGAAGTAACTGCGGCCTCCTCGGGCGCGCTCAAATTCAAGGTTCCGCCAGGAACCCTCGGCGGTCCAGTATCGGTAAGCACCCCGGAGGGATCCAGCGCCGGCCCCGATCTCTTCATCCCGCCGAACGGCCTGGCGACGTCGAAAGTCGGATGGACCGGGAGGCTCTCTCTCGGCGGATCGAAAACCGTCGGATTCGCGGGGTCTGAAAAAGCCTCGCTGTTGCTGTTCGAGGGAGTGGCGGGCCGGCGGGTCTTGATGTCGTTCTCGGAAAGCACGATCACCAGCGGCACCGTCTCGGTCTGGAGCCCGTCGGGGGTCCAGGTCGCCTCGACGACCTTCTCCCAGAGCAGTGGTGGGTATCTCGAGGAGACTGTGCCCCTGCCGATGTCTGGCACCTATACCGTTTTGCTGACGCCATCGGGATCTGCTGCGGGCTCGGTGAAAGTCACCTCTTACGACTTCCCCGGCGTCCTCGGTTCCATCACCCCCGCCGCCACCGCCGAAGGCACCACCCAGCACGTCGAAACCTCCTTCCCCGGCCAGGTCGCCCACTACGCGGTGACGATCAGCGCGGGGGAGAGGATCGCTCTCAAAACCAACAACT
>Ga0190273_10000509_pt1 | contig 14564 bp, 8 predicted proteins | sample Popmic504IS_FD_134513 | JGI IMG/M metagenome (GOLD analysis project Ga0190273, IMG submission 134513) | Populus adjacent soil microbial communities from riparian zone of Shoshone River, Wyoming, USA - 504 IS | ecosystem: Environmental > Terrestrial > Soil > Riparian zone > Trees stand | place... | reverse complement strand
TACACGCTGCAACTGTGGCTGCGCGACGAGGCCGGCAACGACACTCCGAGCTCGGCGGTGACGGTGCCGCTGCGGCTCGACGACCTCAAACCGGAGGTCGCCTTCTCGACCGCGGAGCCGGAGAGCCAGGTGATGGCCGACGTCGCCGATGAACACTCCGGGCCCGCCGCCGGCCAGCTCCTCTACCGGCGTGTCGACGCCCCGGAGTGGACGGAGCTGCCGACCAGGCTAGTGCCCGCCGACGCGCCGGGCAAAGCGCACCTGGTGGCGCCGATGCCCGAGCTCGGTTACGGCACCTTCGTCTTTCGCGCCGACGCCGCCGACGCCGCCGGCAACACCGCTTCCACGAGCCTTCGCGCCGACGGCACGCAGATGGCGATTCGCAAGGAGCCGCCGCCTCCGCTGGCGAAGGCGGTCCCGCTGCCGAAGGCGAAGCCGCAGCCGAAGGGCAAGGCGAGGCTGTTCGCCCGGCTCCGCGGCGGCCACGGACGCGGCGACTCCCTCACCGTTCCCTTCGGTGCCCCCGCCCTCCTCAGCGGCCGCCTTACCCGCGCCGACGGCGCCGCGCTGGCCGCTCGCGAACTGCGCGTCGTCTCGCACCCCTCCCACGGGGCGCTGACCCCGATCGCCGTGCAGACGGTGAAGACCGGTGAGCAGGGCGGCTTCGAGACCAGGTTGCCGGCGGGGCCGTCGCGACGGGTCACCGTGATCTTCACCGGCGACGACGGACTCGAGCCGGCGCGCCGTCCGGCGCTGGAGCTGCGGGTGCGTTCCGGTCTCTCCCTGCGAGCGGTGCCGGAGCGCCTGCGCACCGGGCAGGCGGTTCGCCTCAGCGGCAAGGTCAGGAACGCCGGGGCGCCGATCCCGCGGCGCGGCAAGCTGGTCGCGATCCAGTACTTGGAGCAGGCGACCCACCGCTGGCGCCCGGTCCTCGTCACCCGCACCGACCACCACGGCCGCTACCGCGCCCACTACCGCTTCCGCTACGTCAGCGGCAGCGCCGCGATCCGCTTGCGGGCGACGGCGCTGGCGGAGGAGCGCTGGCCTTACGCGCCCGGTTTCTCACCCCCGGTCACCGTCCAGGTCCGGGGGTGAGGGAAATGGATCGAGACTCGGAACTCTCGCTAGGGTGAGGCCCATGTCGCAAGCGACCCTTCACACCAGCGCCGGGGCGATCGTGCTCGAGCTTCACGACGAGGACGCGCCGAAAACCGTCGAGAACTTCCGCAAACTCTCCGCCGAAGGTTTCTACGACCAGCTCGTCTTCCATCGGGTGATCCCGGACTTCATGATCCAGGGCGGCTGTCCGGAAGGCACCGGCCGCGGCGGCCCGGGCTACACCTTCGAGGACGAGATCAACGACCACAAGATCGTCCGTGGCGCGCTGGCGATGGCCAACGCCGGGCCGAACACCAACGGCTCGCAGTTCTTCATCGTCACCACCGGGGCGGCGCCCTGGCTCGACGGTAAGCACACCGTCTTCGGCGAGGTGATCGACGGCATGGACGTCGTCGACGCGATCGAGTCGACCCCGACCGACGCCGGCGACAAGCCGCGCGAGCCGCAGACGATCGAACGCGTCGAGCTCGACGAGAGCTAGGCGGTAGGAGATTCGCCGGAGGCGCGTCGCTCGTGACGTGCCTCCTGCCGTCGCCTGATTCCTTCGCCCGGTCGCCAGAGGCTGACCAGGCCGGCGACCAGGGTGACGAGGAAGATCTGGCCGATCATCATCTCCAGGCCGGAGATCATCCGGCCCGGCTGGCCGCCGGGCACGAGGTTGCCGTAACCGGTGGTGGTCAGGGTCGTGTAGCTGAAGAAGAGGAAGTCGCCGCCGGCCGGGTGGGGGTGGCCTTCGAAGAAGGGCCCGCTCTGGGCCCGCTCGACGAAGCCGTAGACGAAGGTGAAGAGGATGCCGAGGACGGCGTAGACGCTGAGCGCGCCGAGGATAGTCCGCGAGCCGACCCGTTCGGAGGTGACCACGCGCTGGAGGACGGCCCCCATCGCCACGGTCAGGAGAGCGACCTGGACCACGGTGGCGACGTTGAGCCAGAGCCTGTCGCCGCTGACCGCTCCGATCGCCGCCAGCAGGATCGTCGCCGCCGATAGATAGAGCGCCGTGCGGACCAGCCGCGGCCGCGCGTGCGCGCTGGTCAGCGCGATCAGGGAGGTGGCGCTGGTCGCGATGCAGAGAATCACCGCACCCCAGCCCTTGTTGGCGAGCAGCGAGGCGAGCACGTAGGTGAGCAGGACCGAGGCCAGGACCAGGCCGAAGGCGTCGCGGACGCGTTCGACGCGCTCGACCCAAGACTCGCGGCGGCGCTCGCGCCTGGCGGGATCCATCCAAACCTCGTTCGGCCACGGCAGCGTCATTCCTGCCATGGCCCTCGCGGGCGGTGTCAGTCCGCGGGTATCTCGAAGAGCATCTGGGTGCTGCGCCCGGTGAGGCCTTTCTCGCCCGAGGCCCGCAGCCTTTTCGCGCTTTCGACTTGGACCCTCTGCGAGGCGATCGCCGCGGCTCGGTGGATGTCTCCGAGTTCGCGCCACCCCTGCTCGTCGACCGTGAGCCCGATACGGGTCAGATGCATGTCGAGTCGGCGGATGAGGGTCCCGCTCTCGACGGCCAGCTTCACGTCCTGATCGACCAGGCCAAGGATCTGGCTAGTCGCCTCTTCGCGTTCGGCCGGGCTCAGGCGTTCCCACTCCTCGATTTCGATGACGCGCATCATCGAGTGCATCCGCCACTTGACAGGACCATCGGCCGGTTTCCGCTCGGCCGGCTCGATGCTTCCTTCGGCCTCGAGGTCTTCGACGTAGCCCTGGATCTTCTCCGGCGGGGCCTCGAGGTCGCGGGCGAGCTCCGCAACGCTTGCAGCCCGGAGAGCGAGGATGGCGAGCACGCTCCACTTCGTCGGCTGGACAGCGAGGATGGCGCCGATCCCCTCCTGCTCGAAGGGGTTCAGGGCACGAATGCGGCCATCGCTGTTGGCCACCTCGGTTGCGCGGGAGGCTCCGAGGAAGGGGGCGAGGGCAAGGTAGGTGCAGATCGGCGCCAGCGTCGGCAGGGAATCGGGGCCCTCCCGCCTGATCCGCCGGTAGACCAGCGCTCCGATTCCACCGGCGATCGCCTCGGTCGCCACTCCAGGAACTTCGGGCGCCAGCCGGTAGCCCTCATCGAGGAGCACCCCGAGGGGGCTCAGCGCCCGTGCCCGGCGGGCAAGAGCCCGAATCCCTCCGGCATAGGCTTCGACGGCGAGCAGGTGCGCCATCGCCGGCCGCGAGGCGAGGAAGTTGAGCATGCTGCCGATCGCTGCCCGGACTCCCAGCGACCACTCCGGGCTGCGCTGGAACGGGGTCATGGCGGCGGTGACGAGCTGCGCCCCGACGCTGTCGATCGCCGCCAGCAGCGCGTCCTCCTTGTCGCGGAAGTTCGCGTAGAAGGTGGCGGGGGACATCGATCCGCGGCGGGCCACCTCGTGGATGGTCGTGCCGGTGAAGCCGCGCTCGGCGACGACGACCGCAAACGCCCTGAGGACGCGCTCGGCGTCGTCATGGGCCTCGAGGCTTTCCGGGCCGAAGGTCGGAGGCCGGGTCGCCAGCCGCAGCGGCGCCGCGGGCGGGCGGTAGGAGAGCATCACCTGCGCCAGGTCGGGTACCAGCGCCGCTACCCGCTCCGGCTTGCCCTGCCGGAGGCTGGTCCGCGCGATCTCCTGCAGGGCGCCGACATAGGCGTCCGCCATCTCGGCAGGCATCGCCGCGCGCTCAGGCGCTTTGGTCAGACGTGCTCTCGTCAGCTCGCCGAACCTCTGGAGGGCGGCATCCAGTGGCTCCCGGGCATCGGGGCCGGCGGCGTAGGCCTCGATTAGGACGAGCTTCGCCGCGGCGGGTTGGGCCGCGAGCATCGCCGCCAGGGCGCCATAGCTGTCCTGCACACTGCGCTCCCAGTCGGGATTCGCCGCCTCGGCTGCTTCGAGAGACTCGGAGACCCTGGCGGCGATCGCTTCGAAGGTGGCGACGAAGCAGGCCTCCTTGTTGGGAAAGAGGTCGTAGAAGGAGCGGCTGGAGACGCCTGAGACCTCGACCAGGTCGGCGACCCGCGTCGCCGCGTATCCCCGCTGGGAGACGCACGCCACCATCGCGCCGAAGAGGCGGTCGCGCTGGTTCTTCGCCACCTCCTCCGAGGAGGCCCCCGGCCCGGGCGGCAGCCTGCGGTCGCGCAGCGAATCCGACTCACCCCAGGGCGTGGCGACCATCGTGCCGCCGGACCCTAGTCGCAGTTTTTCGGCCCCGATCATATGAGCAAAGGAAGTTCGTGCAAACTTCTATTTAGGGTAGCGCTACCAAGGCTGCAAAGCCAATAGAGATGCGGAATTAATCCTTAAATCGAAGAGATGGCAACAGGTTAGACATACCGGTTTCTTGACAAGAGTTAGCTAGCATGTCTATCTTTCCGGCAGCCGCCCATGGGTGGCTGCAAATCGCCGAAGCCGCAGGGGGCGGCACAGGCGCCAGGGACGAGGGAGAGCGACTTATGGGGAATGCGATGGGTTCGGCGGACGGCTGGCTGCACGTGGGTCCGCGTGGGTCGGGGGCGAGCGGCAGCGAGCACAGCGGGTTTCCCCGGCCCCTGTTCTCGGCCGCTCGCCGCCGCTCCACTGCCGTCTTGGCGATCTGGCTGCCGGCCCTCTGCGCCCTCTGGTTGCTGCTCGGCGCCGGATTTGCGACCGCCGCCCCGAGCGTCGACTCGTCCTTCGTCTACTCGCACTCGTTCGCTGACGAAGGGCAGGTGACCAGTACGGGCGGCACGACCGGGATCGCGGTCGAACCGGGATCGGGCAACGTCCTCGTCGCCGACGTGTTCAGCGGCGTCAAGGTCTTCGCCCCGGACTCGGCACCGTCGGATCCGCCTCTGACCACGTTCTCCGCCGGCGCCTCCGGCTTCATCGCGATCGACCAGGCGAGCGGCGCGATCTACCTGCTCGACCAGTACAACGGCACCCTCACCCGCTGGGCCTCCGACGGGGCCCCCGTGCCCACCTACACCCAGGACATGAGCTTCGTGCCGCAGCTGCCCGAGTACAACGGCGGCATAGCGGTCGATCCGACCACGGGCGACCTGCTCGTCGCCGTGCAGTCGACGCACGAAATCGTCCGCTTCGACTCCTCCGGCGCGCGCGTCTCATCGTTTGACGTGCCCCCCGATCCGCTTGCGTTCTCCTTCCCCTACGGGGTCACGGTCGGGCCCGACGGCAAGGTCTACGTCGTCGACGAATTCGCCCCCAGGGACGTCGTCACCGTGTTCACTCCTGCCGGCGAGGATCTGGGGAGGCTGCCCGTGCCCGGCGTCTCCCAGTCCGTCACCTTCGACCCCGTGCTCGGGGCAATCGTCGTGGTCGCCGAGCGTACGCCCGGCGTTCTCTGGATCGAAGCCTACGACCCCGCAGGGGAAAGAATCCTCGAAGTTCCCTACCCGGAAGCGCTCGGGGAAAGGCACGTTCGCGGCGTCGCCGTCGACGGCGAAACCGGCCGCCTCTACGTCCTCTCCGGCGGCATCGGCGAAGACGCCGGGGTCCAGGTCTTCGAATCGGTACAGGGCACCGGCGCCGAAGCGCCCCACGTGTCCGCGATCTCCACCACGAGCGTCCATCTCAGCGCCGAAGTCGAACCGGGCGCCGGACCGCCGGCGGGCAGCTTCGCCTACTTCGAGTACTCCGGCGACGGTGGCGATGCCTGGACCGCCACTCCGACTGAGGAACTCACCGGGGCGGGGACGGTTGGAGCCGATCTCACCGGGCTCGAGCCGAACTTCGACTACCTGGTCCGGCTCGTGGTCGGCAACGAAACGAGCCGTCATATGACGATCTCGACGCCGTTCACCACTCTGCCCGTCGCACCGATCACGGCAACCGGCGCCGCCACCGACGTCAGCGAAACCAGCGCCGTCATCAACGGCACGATCAACCCGGCGGGGCTGCAGACCACCTACCACTTCGAGTACGGCCTGACGGATGCCTACGGCAGCCGTACCCCGGCGGCGATCGAGGCGGTGGCCGGCAACGGCCACGCCCCCCGCATCTTCAGCCGCACGCTGAGGGGGCTGGAGCCCGGGACCACCTACCACTACCGCTTGGTCGCCGAGAACTCGCAGGGGGTCAGCGAGGGGGAGGACCGGACCTTCACCACGCTGACGCCCGGGGCGATCCCCGCCAGGGCCTATGAGCAGGTGACCCCGGTGGACAAGCTCGGTGCGACGGTGGACTCCAAGTACGGCATGCAAGCCGCACCGGACGGATCGGCCATCTCCTACGTCACCCGCAATCCCGTCGGCGTCAACTCCTCGCCGCAGTTCGCCCGCTTCATGAGCTACCGCGGCAGCGACGACTGGCAGGCCGGCCTGCCGACCGACCCGCCGCTGAACACGGCGCGCAGCACGGTGTTCACGACGACGACCGCCATCTCAGACGACTTCGCCCATGCCTTCGTCGTCAGCAACCGCGACCTCTTGGGCAACGGGGTCGAAAACGGCGCCAACCTCTACCGGCAGGATCTGCGGACCGGCCAGTACACCCTGATCGCCAGCACGGCCGGAGCCGGCGCCTTCAACCTCTTCACCTCGCTGCAGACCCAGAACGAGTTCATGTGGGGAAACGCGGACTACAGCGAAGTGGTCTTCCTCTCCCAGGTCCCGCTGATGAGCGGAGTCAGCTCCGCCGCGCTCTACCGCTGGAGCGACGGCGGCGGCTTGGAGCTCGAATCGGTCCTGCCAGGCGGAACCACGCTCAGCGGCGAAGCGGTGCTCCCCAGCGCCTCGGGTGATTCCCGCTACGTCTCCGAGGACGGACGGCGGGCCTACTTCACGATCACCGGAGGTGCCGACGCGGGCGTCTACCTGAGCGAAGACGGTCAGACCCGAGCGATTTCGGTATCGCGCCGCGACGGTGACCCGGTCACGCCCCAGGAAGGCCTCTTCCTCGCCGCCGGCGACGACGGCCGCTATGCCTACTTCTTCACCTCCACCGCCCAGCTGACGGACGATGCGCCCGCCAAGCAGGGCGACATCTACCGCTACGACGCGGCAGAAGACAAGCTGGAGTACATCGGCAGTCAGGCCGGTCCCGGGCTAGGACCGTCGAACGTAGCGGCCATCGGGACCAGCGACGACGGCGAGACTTTCTACTTCGCCGGCCCCGGCGGGATCGAAGTCTTCCGGGAAGGCACCGTCCGCCTAGTCGCGCCGAGCGACACCGGGCTTGGCGGAGGGTTCGTCAGTCCCAGCGGCCGCTACCTCGCCTACGGCGAGGAGCTATCCCAAGCGGTCTTCTTCTACGACGCAGTGACCGAAGAAGTGACCTGCGCCTCATGCCTGAGCGACGGCAGCAATCCCCGTGGCGCCTTCTTGCCGCTGGCCGAACGCTCGGCCAGCAACCAGATCCCCGACGCGGTCACCGAGAGTGGCGAGTTGTTCTTCGACACCAGCAGCCGGCTGGTCGCCGCCGACGTCAACGGCGAGTACGACGTCTACGTCTTCGAGGACGGGAAGGTGCGCCTGATCAGCCCCGGCGACGCGCCCTTCCCTGCCCACTACGGCGACATCTCCGCGGACGGCAGGGACGTCTTCTTCACCACCGCGCAGGGTCTGGTGGGACGCGACAGCGACCAGTCGATCGACATCTACGACGCCCGGATCGGCGGTGGTCTCCCGAAGCAGAGCCCGCCGCCGCCGAAAGTCTGCCTGCGCGACGACTGCAAGGCGACGCCGAACGCCGGCCCTGAACTGCCCTTCGGCGGCTCCGAAGCGATCAACGGGTCGGCGAACGTCAACCCGAAGAAGGCTCACAAGCGCTGCGGCAAGGGCCGGCACCTGCGCAAGGTGAAAGGCAAGAAGCGCTGCGTGAAGACCCGCCACGAGAAAGCGCACAACAAGAAAGCCAACAGCAACCGGAGGCAGGCCCGATGACCCGTACCCGACGACTCCTTCCCAAGCTCCTGGTCGCACTGGTCGGCGCCCTCGCGCTGGCGACGCTGTCGGCTTCCGGCGCTAGCGCGAACCTCGAATTCACCGAAATCGGCGTGCAGCTGCGGGAACCGAACGGGACCTACTCACGGCAGGCTGGAGCCCATCCGGATTTCGACTTCAACTTCGCCTTTCCGGTGGACAAAGACACCGAACACGACGGCTCCAACCTCGAAGGCCCGGTCGAGGCGGCCAAGGACGTCGACCTCGAACTGCCGAAGGGGATGTACGGCAACCCGCAGCCGTTCCTCACCTGCACTCCGCAGCAGCTGTCCAACCCGGAAGCCTTCGCGCCGGCCTGTCCGGTCGCGTCGCAGATCGGCACCGTCACCCTCAGCCTGGTCGGCGGTCCCGGCGCCGGCGTGCAGAAAACGGCGCTCTACAACATCAGCCACGGCCCCGACGTTCCCGCCCGGTTCGGGTTCAAGTTCATCTTCGCGGTGGTGACGATCACGCCGCGGGTGCGGCCCGGCGACTACGGCATCTCCGCGGGCAGCTTCGACATCACCCAGACGCTTGCCCTGCAGAAAGCGCGCCTGCACTTCTGGGGCGTCCCGGCTGACGAATCGCACGACACCGAACGGCAGGCTCCCGGCAGCTACCTGATCACCGGGCAGCCGGTCGACACCGAGTCGCCGCTCGTCCCCTTCTTCACCAATCCCTCCGCCTGCCCCGACAGCCCCTCCACCTTCGCCGCCCGCGGCGACTCCTGGGAGCACCCCGGGATCTTCGACGAAAGGCTCCTGCCGACCGACGAGGAAGGAACGCCGTTCGTCTGGGAAGGGTGCGAAAACATGCCCTTCAAACCGAAGTTCGCGGCGGCGCCGGGAACCCATCGCGCCCATTCCCCGGCCGGTCTGGACGTGCACCTCGACGTTCCCTCCAACGACGGCCCCAGCGGTTACTCGAGCGCCAACGTCAAGCGAACCGTGATCGAGTTCCCGGAGGGGATGACGGTCTCGCCCTCGGCGGTCGCCGGCCTCGGCGCCTGCTCCGAAGCGCAGGTCGGACTCGGCAACAACGATCCCCCGACCTGTCCCGACAACGCCAAGCTGGGGAACGTCTCGGTTTCCACCCAGCTGCTTCCCGAGCCGCTCCAGGGCGAAGTGGTGCTGGCCACCCAGAACGCCAACCCCTTCGGGTCGACGTACGCGATCTACCTCCTGGCGAAGGGGCCGAGCTTCTACCTGAAGCTGCCGGGCGAGCTCAACCTCGACCCGCGGAGCGGTCGGCTTCGGGTGATCTTCGACGATCTGCCGCAGCTGCCCTTCGAACACGTCGACCTCGACTTCCGCGGCGGTCCGACCGCGCCGCTGGTGACGCCGAACACCTGCGGCGACTACTCGATCCGCACCGAAGTGTTCTCGTGGGCCAGGCCCACCGAACCAGTGGTCGGCTCGGTGCCGATGCCGATCGACGAAGACTGCTCCGGCGGGGGTGCGTTCGACCCGAGTCTGCAGGCAGGCGTCGAAAACCCGATCGCCGGGATCAGGTCGCCGCTGACGATCCGGGTCCGCCGCCAGGACGGCGAACAGAACCTCTCGCGGATCGAAGTGACCCTGCCCGAGGGGGAGCTCGCGAGCCTCAAGGGCGTCGCCGTATGCCCCGACGCGCAGGCGCCCTCGGGCAACTGCCCGCAGGGAAGCCAGGTCGGGATCGCGACCACGGCGATCGGCACCGGCGCCTTCCCGCTCTTCGTGCCGCAGACGGGCAAGGAGCCGACCGCTCTCTACCTCGCCGGTCCGTACAAAGGCGCTCCCTACTCGCTGATCACCAAGGTTCCGGCGCAGGCCGGCCCCTTCGACTTCGGCGACATCGTCGTCCGCACCGCGATCGACCTGAACCCGGTCACCGCCCAGGTGATCGCCAAATCCGATCCGCTGCCGCAGATCCTGGAAGGGGTGCCGATCGCCTACCGCGACGTCCGCATCGAAGTCAAGAAACCCGACTTCACCGTCAACCCGACCAGCTGCGAGAAGCGCGCGATCACCTCGACGATCACCTCGGTAGACGGCGCGGTTGCCCATCCCTCGGTTCCGACCAGGGTCGCCGACTGCGGCGCCCTCGGCTTCGGGCCGAAATTGCGCTTCAAGCTCAAGGGCGGGACGCACCGCGGCGACTATCCGGCGCTGACGGCGACCCTGACCACGGGCAGGAAAGAAGCGAACATCTCCCGGGTCGCGGTGACGCTGCCGCACTCCGAGTTCCTCGAACAGAGCCACATCGGCACCGTCTGCACGCGCGTGCAGTTTGCCGCCGGCAAGTGCCCGCCGGACTCCGTCTACGGCAAGGCGATGGCGATCACGCCACTGCTCGACAAGCCGCTCGAAGGCCCCGTCTACATGCGCTCGTCGAACAACCCACTACCGGCCCTGGTCGCCGATCTGAAGGGCCAGTTCGACATCGAGCTGGCCGGGCGGATCGACTCCCAGAACGGCGGGATCAGGAACACGTTCGACGTCGTCCCCGACGCCCCGGTGTCGAAGTTCGTGCTGAAGATGAAGGGCGGCAAGAAGAGCCTCCTCGTCAACAGCCGCAACCTCTGCAAGGGAGTCTCTCGCGCGGAGGTGCGAATGATCGGCCAGAACGGCAAGCGCCACCGCGAACGCCCGATCGTCCAAAACCGCTGCGGCAAGAAGGCGAAGAAGGCGAAGAGGTAGCGGGTGGCGTTGGCGAGGATGCGGGGAGCCGCGGCCTTTGCGGCGGCCCTCTACCTCTTCTGTACGGCCGGGCTTGCGTCTGCCGAGGTCACTCAGGAAGGCAACCTGCGCGTCTCCTTCACCGGCGGCATCGCGCCCCACACGCTGCCCCGAAAGGGTGCGGCCCCGGTGAAGGTCACGTTCGGGGGCGAGATCAAGACCACCGACGGGCAAGCGCCGCCGCAGCTGCGGACGATCACGCTGGCGCTGAACCGCAACGGTCGCCTCGACTACCGGGGCCTTCCCGCCTGCCACTACCACCAGATTCACCCCGCCTCGACCCGGGAAGCGATCGAGACCTGCCCCGACTCGGTGATCGGCACCGGCACCTTCAGCGCCAACGTCCTGCTGCCCGAACAGTCGCCGTTCCCGTCCTCAGGGGCGATCACCGCCTTCAACGGCCTCTTCCACGGTCGCCACGTCGTCTTTGCCCACGTCTTCGGGACGAGTCCGCTGCCGCAGTCCCAGGTGCTGGTCTTCGAGCTCGGTCGGCGCTCCGGCACCTTCCGCACCACCCTTACCGCCCAGCTACCCCGGGTCGCGGCCGAATGGGGTTACGTGTCCGGAGTCTCCCTCACCCTCAGCCGTGTCTTCAGGTACAAGGGTCGTCAGCGTTCTTTCATCTCCGCCGGCTGCCCTGCCCCGTCTGACTTCCCCGGCGCCATCTTCTCCTTCGCGCGGGCCGGCTTCGGCTTCGAAGATGGGCGCACGCTGCAGGTGACGATGACGCGCAGCTGTCGGGCCGAAGACGGGGGCTGACACAGGGGAGCGGAGGGGGTGGGATTCGAACCCACGAGACGCCTTTCGACGCCCAACGGTTTTCAAGACCGCCGCATTCAACCGCTCTGCCACCCCTCCGGAACGCTCTGGCAATGCTAGAGCGAAGACGGGTGCGGTTGGCGTACCTGATTGGATTCTCTGGTGCGCCGCCTGCTGATTCTCGCGTCGGCGATGATCTTCATAGACGTCGCCTTCTTCGCCGCGATCGCTCCGCTTTTGCCGGAGTACGTCGACGACCTCGGGCTCAGCAAGGCGGAGGCAGGGGTGCTCTCGGCCTCCTATGCAGCCGGGACGCTGCTCGGGTCCCTCCCGGCCGGCTATGTCGCCAGCCGCATGGGCCCGCGCAAGACGGTGATTCACGGCTTGCTGCTGCTGGGGTTGGCGAGCCTGGTCTTCGGCTTCGCCGAGCAGATCCTCCTGCTCGATGCCGCCAGGTTCATCCAGGGGATCGCCGGAGCGCTGATCTGGTCCGGGGCGCTGACCTGGCTGATCACCACCGCGCCGGAGGAGAAGCGGGGCTCGATCATCGGCACCGCACTCGGGACGGCCGTGGCCGGGGCGTTGCTGGGGCCGGCGCTGGGGGCGATCGCCGGTTCGATCGGGACCGAGCCGGTGTTCAGCTCGGTGCTGGTGATCACGATCCTGCTCGCGCTCGCCGCCTCGAGGCTGCCGGAGACGCGGGCGCCGGAGACGCAGACGCTGCGCGAAGTCTGGGCGTCTCTGGTCAGCCGACCAGTCCTGGAGGCCGCCGCCTTCGTCGCCGTGCCGTCGGTGATGTTCGGGGCGATCGAGGTCCTGGTGCCGCTGCGGATCGACTCCTTCGGCGGCAGCCACGGCGTGATCGCCGCCGGGTTCATCGTCGGCGCCGCGCTGGAGGCCTGCCTCGCCCCCCTCGCCGGGCGGATCTCCGACCGGGTCGGGCGGCGGTTGCCATACGTGTCGGGGCTGGCGGTCTGTGTGCTGGCGATGATCACGATCGCCGTCGCGGGAACGCTCGGGGTGGTGCTCGGCGGTCTCATCCTCACTTCCATGGGCGCTGGTCTCTGTTTCGCCCCGGCGCTGACGCTGATCTCCGACGTCGCCGAGGAGAGCAACCTCCACCAGGGCTTTGCCGCCGGCCTCTCGAACATGGCCTGGGCCTCAGGGCAGGTGGTCGGCGGAGTCGGCGGCGGCGTTGTCGCCAGCGTCACCGGCAACGCCGAGCCGAGCCTGGCGATCGCGCTGCTGCTGGCGGCGACCGTCGTCTACGCGTTCCGCGCGATGGATCCAGGTGCCGAGCCGCGGCCGGCCTCGGGTTAGGCTCGCGGCGTGACGCGGAAGACGCGGGTGGCGACGGGCGAGTGGGTCAACTGGGCCGGCGACCAGTCCTGTCGGCCGGGTCGGATCCTCCGCCCGCGCAGTCGCGACGAGCTGGCGGAGGCGGTCGCCGCCGCCGCGGCTGGCGGCGCAAAGGTGCGGGTGGCGGGCTCGGGTCACTCCTTTACCGAGGCGGCGCTGACGGAGGGGACGATGCTCCGGCTCGAGGCGTTGAGCGGCGTGCTCGACGCCGATCGCGGCTCGGGCCTGGTGCGGGTCGGCGGCGGCACCGTCCTCGCCGATCTCAACGAGCAGCTGGCCGGGCTCGGCCTGGCGATGGAGAACCTCGGCGACATCGACCGCCAGACGGTCGCCGGGGCGATCTCGACCGGCACCCACGGGACCGGCTCCCGGCTGCGCAACATCTCCGCGCAGGTGGAGGGGCTGGAGCTGGTCCTCGGCGACGGCAGCGTCCGCCACCTGGGCGCCGCGACCGACCCCGAGCTGCTGCGGGCGGCGCGGGTGGGGGTGGGGGCGCTGGGGGCGATCTCGGCCGTGACCCTGCGCTGCGTGCCCGCTTTCGCCTTGTTGCGGGTCGACGCGCCGCACCCGCGCGAGGAGGTGCTCGACTCCTTCGCCGAGCGGGCCGGCGCGCACGAGCACTTCGAGCTCTTCACCTTCCCCTACTCGGACCTGGCGCTGGTGCTGGAGCGCAACCGCACCGAGGAGCCCCCACGGCCGCGCGGGCGCACGGCCGCCTACCTCAACGACGTCGTCCTCGAGAACTGGGCGCTGGAGGCGCTGGCGGCGAGCGGCAAGGCGATCCCGCGCCTGATCCCGGCGCTCTCCCGTCTCGCCGGCCGGCTCGCCTCGGGCAGCCGCACCAGCGACCGCAGCGACCGCGTCTTCGTCAACGAGCGGCGCGTCCGCTTCACCGAGATGGAGTACGCGCTGCCGCGCGAGCACGGTCCGGAGGCGGCGCGGCGGGTGGTCGAGTGGGTGCGCTCGCACCGCTACCCGGTCTTCTTCCCGATCGAGATGCGCGTCTCCGCCGGCGACGACGCCTCCCTCAGCCCCGCCCATGAACGCGACACCGCCTACATCGCCGTCCACCAGTACCGGGGGATGCGGTGGCGCCCGTACTTCGAGGCCGTCGAGACGATCATGGACGACTACGGCGGCCGGCCCCACTGGGGCAAGCGCCACTTCCAAACGGCGGCGACCCTGGCTCCGCGCTACCCGGCGTGGGAGGAGTTCCAGCGAGCCCGCGACACCCTCGACCCCGGCCGCACCTTCGCCAACGAGTACACGGACCGCGTCCTCGGCGGCTAGAGGAACGCTTTGCCTTCGCCGCGGTAGGTGGGGACCTCGTCGACGATCTGGTCGCCTTCGACGAGGTAGAGGGTGTCGAAGCGCTCGCAGAGCTCGCCGGCTTTGGCGTGACGGAGGTAGACGCGGTCGCCGACGCTGAGCGATCCGGCCGGTTCGCCGAGCAGCGGCGTCTGTACCTCGCCCGCGCCCTCCTCCTCGTCGAACCGCAGTCCCTCCGGCAGCCAGGGGGCGGGCAGGCGACCGGGATTGCCGGGGCCCGAGGCGAGGTAGCCGCCGCCCAGGGCCGTCGCCACCCACTCGGAGGGCTTGCGCGTGACCGGCAAGGCGAAGCCGGCCGCCGGAGTGAGGCGGAAGCGGCTGTAGTGGTCGAAGAGGACCGGGGCGTAGAAGCCCGAGCCGGCGGTCACCTCGGTCACCGCCTCCTCGGCGGCGGTGAATTCGAGGCT
>Ga0190273_10000508_pt1 | contig 14590 bp, 12 predicted proteins | sample Popmic504IS_FD_134513 | JGI IMG/M metagenome (GOLD analysis project Ga0190273, IMG submission 134513) | Populus adjacent soil microbial communities from riparian zone of Shoshone River, Wyoming, USA - 504 IS | ecosystem: Environmental > Terrestrial > Soil > Riparian zone > Trees stand | place... | reverse complement strand
GGCGCGCCAGCAAGGCATAGGTCGTGAGCATCGCCAGCAGGACGCTCGCGGGCAGCAGCTCTATGCTCAGGAGCGGGAGCAGGAAAACGACATAACGCGCGACCAGACGAGCGCTGGCACCCGTCGCGGCGATAAAGCGCCACAACTCGAAGAGCGTAAAGATCAGAAAGATCGCCACCAGCGCCGAGAAAGCGTACAAGAAGCTGTAGAAAAGCATCCTCAGGACGTTGATGTCGAGCAGACTGGGGAAGCCCAGACGCCTTCTCTCGCCGCTTGTCTCGTCAGCCATAGGGTCTGTCCCACTATACGCGACGCCCTCTACTACAAAAGCGCTCTCTTCCCTGCCCGCGCGCCTGGCGCTCCATATCCAGCCCAACCTGCTGCGCCGCAAAAGCATCGTCAGGCTAAAACAGACGGTTAGTGTCGTCGCCATCCAGGCCCCTGGCCATAAGGGGATAGTGCCCGCGCGCGCCAGCTGCTCGCCGATCAATGAGAGCAGGTAATAGGCCACAAGGGCTCCCAGGGAGAGCAGCACGCCCATCCCGCGGCCACCCTTTCTGACGTGTAGCCCGAGCGCAGCCCCCAGCAGCGCGAAAACCATTGGGGAGACAGACAGGGTCAGTCTTTTGTGCAGCATCAGAAGTGCGTCACGTCGCTCTGCGCCGCTCCTGCCGGCGGCGTACGCCTGTAGGGCTTGCCAGTTCATCTCTTCCGGCTGCGGCTCGTCACGCCTGAGTTTATCCAATACCGCCTGCCTGCCGGTATTAAAGACTATGCGCAACTGCGCCAGGCGCTCCGTGACATATTCGCGCCCGCCCTGCTGCGCCGTTGTCAAGAGAGGGGCGGCAGACGGCAGCTTGGTGGCGACGGCATCGTTTAGGAGCAACTCCGATTGCTCTGCTGCCGCATCTATGCGACCGTGCCGCGCCGTCACCAGATGCGTCGAGCCGTCCTGATCCCTGGAATAGATAAAGACTCTGCCCCAGCGTCCCTGCTCCTTATCGCCGTCGCGTACGTAGACGACGTAGCCCGGTATTTCGGCGTTAAAGGAGCGCGGCTCTATGGGCGAGTCCAGCTTAAAGAGCGCCGCGCGCAAGCCTGTACGACGCAGTGTGCGCGCCCCGTCGGGCATGAGATTAAAAACGATCAGGAGCGTCGCAAAGGAGAGCAGCGCCCCCAGCAGCAGGACCGGCCACACCAGTCGCCAGGTGCCTGCGCCTGCGGCGCGTAAAGCCACCAACTCGCTATCGCTGCCCATGCGGCTGTAGCCGATCATAGTGCCTGCCAGCATGGCCATAGGCACTGTGAAGGAGAGGACGTTGGGGATCAGGGCCGCGAGTATCTCCCAGATGAGCGCGACGGGAACACCCGCGCCCACCAGCAGCTCGCCGAAGCGACTAGCCTGCTGACCCATCAACGTGGCCGTTAAAAGCAGCAGCGCCAGCAGCAGATAGGGCATCAGGGCCCCCAGCACGTATCGCTCTATCAGTCTGCCGTTGAAAAACATTTAGTAGAAGAGTTTTTGTGTGCGTATCTCTTAGCGCGCGTGGCGCTTTAAGGTGTTTAGCCGCCAGCGGGGGCTTGCACACGCGTCTCGCGCTCCAGAATACGCTCTATCAGCCTTTTGGTGATGTGCGCGGTCTCTGCCGTCGCCGTCGCCTGGCGCGCGTAGTCTGAGGGCGAGAGCCGCTGTGTGGCCTCTATCTGCCTGTGCGCTTCCACGGAGAGGGGAGTTCCCTGCCCGCTGCTGCAGGGGCCGCAACGCGCTTTGCCTTCGACGTTTAAGTAGACGCCCCCGGCAACGCCCTCCAAGCGTCTGCCGCAGTCCGCGCAGGCCTTTAAGTTAGGGAGGAAGCCCGCCAGTTTGAGCAGCCAGACCTCGAAATACCGTGTGACGGCCTGCACCCCGGAAGGGGTTTGCGCAAGGGCCTCCAGGCAGGCGCTGACCATCCTGTAGAGCTTTTCATTGGGCTCGTGCGGGGGCGCGAACTGTAGCAACAGCTCGCCCATGTAGGCCAGCGCCGCCATCGTCTCTGCGTTCGCAGAGAGATGAAAATAGGAGCGTACGATCTCCGCTTCGCGTATGGAGACAAGTTCCCTGCCCTCTTTCTCGTAAAAGCTGAGCGCGAGCAGGGTGTAGGGCTCAAGCCCCGCCCCGTACCTGCTCTTGAGGCGGCGAGCCCCACGCGCCACGGCACGCACCAGCCCGGCCTTGCGTGTCAGACAGATGACGATCTTATCTGCCTCCGCCAGATTGTATGTGCGCAATACTATCGCTTCGCTTTCGACCAGCCCCATGCTTGCCCCGTTCTTTATTCTTCTTCTTTGTGGATCGAATGATATGAGAGTCTGGATAACAGACTTGAATCATTATCGGACGCAGGCGCAGCGGTGTACGCCCGTCACGCCTGAACTTTTAGATGGGCAAAAAATAGAGCAGCCAGGCCAGGGCCAGACCTATCCCCAGAAATTCGGCGAAGATTTTTAGCCCGTAGAGGCTGCGCTCCCTGAGCGTATCGCGCCCCACGATGCCGAATACGACGGCGACCAGCGCAGCAAACAGCACCATCATCAAAAAATGTATCAAGACTTCCTCCCGACCGCTATATCAAAGGCATCCAGCATCGCCAGGTAGTTCAAAAGTCCAGCCACCAATAAAAAGGTGTTGCCGTATTCGAAGGTCATACGCGCGGCCTGCTCAGCCCCCTCCGCAAACCCAGTGTTCGTCGCCCAGCAATACAGATACAGTATCCCTGTGCCCAGATTGGCGATCATAGGCGGGACACGCAGCAAAGCGCTCGTTCCCTCCTCCTGCCCGCCAAGACTAAACAGATGGCCACCCAGGATGAGCCCCGTCAGGAACATAGCCCAGACTGCGCCGCCCAGCAGCAGCGCACGCCCCCAGCGTCCCTGCAACATGTGGCCCGCTCCGGGCACTGCCCAGGCCGCCAGCCCTGCCAGCCAGGCCCCCATCGTCGCCTCCTCCGGCACATTCACTTGCTCCTCTTTACGTCTATCCCTGTTCGCCAAAAAATTCCTCCTTGAGCCCGAAAGGCACAGGCCTGTGCGTTGTTTATGGCCCTCAATCGACAGTGTAGCCCCTGCGCGAGGCCACTTCATAGCCGCCAGGCGCGACGAGTACGCGTATCACACGCCAAGTTCCCGCTTGTGCTTTAGGGCGCGGTCTATAGGTGATGATGTACTGCGTACGCAACTCCAAAGCGATAGCACTGTAGGCCGGCGAGAGTTCCTCATCCTTGATCGGCAGAAAAATGCGTCCACCTGTCTGCTCCGCCAATCCCGTCAAAAGTTTTTCCGCACCATTTATCAAAGAGAGATAACGCGAGACCTGCCGCGGATCATAGCCCCTTGCAAGGATGCGCCCAAGACCGCCTCCTCCCGTGCGCTTCTCCAGTAGCGCGCGCAGGCTGGCTGTCAGACTCACCACGTAAACGGTCGCCTCCGCGCTGCGTACGGCATTCAAGGCGTCCTTATAACTGGCGTGCCGACTGTCTATACTATCTATGCCGTCCGTCAGGACGATGATTAGACGGCGACCCTCCACCTTGCTCAACTGATCGTGCGCCGCCAGATAAAGACCATCATAAAATGCAGTGCTCTCTCCAGGGCGATAGCGCCAGTCTACTGCCTTGAGCAACGTCGCCGTATCTGTAGCGCTCGTCCAGTCCTGCAAGAGTTCCACCTTATCCGCGAACTGCATCACGGATACTTTGTCCTCGGCATCCAGCCCCTGTATAAAACCCTTCGCGGCCTCGCGTATAAAACGCATCTGGCTAAACACACTGCCCGAAGCGTCCAGCAGCAGCACTATGTGAGCAGGGATACGACGGCGATTAAAACTCTCTATCTCCTGGCGCACCCCGTTGTCGTAGATAAAAAAGCTCTCTTCGCTGAGCCCGCCCACAGGAAGCCCAAAGGTATCACGCACGGAGACGGGCAGCAGCACCTCCTCCGTTCGCACGCGCAGCACATCCTCTTCCCCTTCGGTCACACCGCCCTGTGGCTGCTGCTGTGCGGCCCTCTCCTCCGATAAAGGTTTACGCCCGCTCTGCCCCAGCGCCCGCGTGTCCCGCAGAGACAACAGCAGAGAACAGAGCATCGCCAGACAAAGCGCCAACCGCAGACCACGCAACAGCCTTCCGCTCACAGAGCTATGCTTCTTCCTCTTCATACGGATTTTACCGAAAACATTTACCCGTCAGCTCCTACCGGCGTTATCGGACGCGAGGGGCGGTTGTGCTGTCTGGAGTTCAAGGCTCACGTTTGCATCGACGAATACAAAGTCCTCCGCGAAGTCTGTTAGTTGCCGCTGCTATGCGCAGACGTTGGCCGCGCCCGGCATGCTCGCACGGCAACACACGCTCATTCACACAGCCCCTCTCCAAACCCATTCCTTATACACAAAAATCACCGGCAGGGTTTTCTCTTCCGTGGACTTTTATTCTATACGCTCGTAATAGCCGCCTAAGGCGCACGGGCGACACAGCACCTCCAGGTTTGCGCCCAACTCCTCACGTCCATCGTTGATGCCCTCCAGGCACCTTGTGCAGCGCACGCGCGAGCGCGGACGGCCAGGCCTGTCCATCTCTCCCAAAACCACAGAGACGCGCTCTAGCTTGAACACTTCCCTTGCTGTCGCCTCCCTGTAGGCGCGAAACTGTCGCTCACCACGGCTCTCTATCAAAGGATAACGCTCGTCTGCCAGCGCCCTGGACTCGTCCAGCGCCGCGACACGCACGGCCTCCCCCGTCGAAGTATTCAGAAAGGTGGCCGCCACCTTGCCGTAATCCATAAACTTCAAACTGCGTTTGCCCAGCCGCGCGCCCGTCACTGCGCCGACGGCATCCGCCATGCAGCGGTCTATCTCCACCCACACGATAAAACTCTTTCGATCAGCCCCGCGCGGGTCAAGGATTCCTACGAGTTCACACCCCAGCAAAGCCATACGCACGCCCAAAAGCTGCCCCGCGCACAGGTGGCCGTGTATGCGCTCACATTCCTTTAAATGCTCATCTACAGTCCCGCTCATAGCTCCTCTGCATTTGCGGCGCGACCTCAGGTATTACCTCAACGGTCGGCGCGCCGCCCGACTTCATGTAAAATCTTTCGCCAGCGCACCTATACTTTTCTAATAAAGAAGATATTTGGAGCGCACAGACTTGAACTCGGCGAGCCCTGCGGCCCAGGATTCCTGTATCGCCGCCAGGCTTGCGCGGCCTTCTATCTGCGCGCGCAGCTTCGTCGTCCCGGCGATCACGTCGAAGGGATTTTTATCGTAGACGTACTCGTAGGGCGGCTCCTTCCAGCGAAAATCCGCCTCATAAAGATCGTAAGCCGTCTTGATGGTCGCAACACCTGCGATCACAGGCTCGAATCTTTCGCGATCCGTCACGTGAAGCTGTACGCCGCCGCAAGTCTGGCCTGCGTGCTTCTGGAAAGTCGGCTGAAAACCGCTCGGGCGAAAATGTACCCCCTCCAGGCCCAGAGCCTTCAGGGAGCGCGCATATTCCTCCGCCACAATATAGGGAGCGCCGACCAGTTCGAACGGGCGAGTCGTCCCGCGCCCCTCCGAGAGCTGCGTTCCCTCCAGGTAGACCGTGCCCGGAAAGACCGTCGCCGTCTCAAGGGTCGGCATATTCGGCGAAGGCATTACCCAGGGCGCGTCCGTCAAATCCATCCACAACTCGCGTCCCCACCCGGACATCTGCACGACCTCCAGCTCGCAATCGATCCCGAACTCATCTCTGAACATCAGCGCCAACTCGCACACGGTCATGCCGTGGCGCGTCGGCATAGGGAACTGCCCGACGAAAGAGGTGTGTTCCGGCTCCAGCATATTCCCTGCGACATGTTCTCCTGTGATCGGATTCGGGCGGTCGCACACGATCACGCGTTTGCCGGTGCGTGCGGCAGCGCGCATGCAATTGGCCAGCGTATAGATAAAGGTGTAGATACGACACCCCACGTCCTGCATGTCGAAGACCAGCACGTCTAATCCGGAGAGCATCTCTTCTGTCGGCTCGCGCGTCTCGCTGTAGAGCGAGTAGATGGGCAGACCCGTCTGGCGATCGATCATGTGGGCAGTCTCGACCATATTATCCTGCACGTCGCCGCGTATGCCGTGCTGCGGGCCAAAGAGCGTCGTCAGCTTAAAACCCTTCTGCTCATAAAAAAGGTCTGCCGCGTGCCGCAAGTTATGATCCACGGAGGCCTGATTACAGATCAACCCTACGCGCGCGCCGCTCAGCAGGTCTCGTCTCTCTTCGAGTAGATTCTCAAGTCCCAGCACCGTCCGCCGCCCTGTTCGTCCAGACTTTTCCCCTCCCCCGACAGCCTCTCGCCCGACCGACGGCGTCGCGGAGGTCTCGGCCATGACACGCTCCGCTTCCTGCGTCTCACCTTCTGGTTGGCCCTCGCTATAAAAGCGTTTGAGACGATCGGCGATCCCCAGCAAACCTTCGCCATGCGAGCGTATCTCACCTATCAACTCGGCGGGGGGCAAAGGCTCTGCTTCCGTCTGAGCGCCTGTCTGTCCGGTGATCTCATCGCGGACGGCGTTGAGGCGCAAGCCTCTCTCGTAGAGAATCTCTGCGGCCATCGAGCGGTCTTCTCTGAGCAAGCCCAAAAGCAGGTGCTCCGTGCCGATGTGACGATGTTGTAAGCGATCTGATTCCTCATGAGCGTAGGCCAGCACGCGCTTGGTCTCGGGCGCGAGCGGCAATTCCACGCTCGTTGAAATCTTTTCTCTTAGAAGCGTGCGGCCTTCGATCTCTTTGCGTATGGCCTCTATGGAGACCTGCGCGCGTGGAAAGAAACGGCCGGTCAGCGTCTTGTCCTCGCGCATCAATCCGAGAAGCAGGTGCTCCGGCTCGATGGCGGGTGCGCCGAACTGGCTGGCTTCGTAACGGGCAAAGAAGATTACTCTTCGCGCTTTCTCTGTGTAGCGTTCGAACATTTGGGCCTTATACCGCCGAAGGACTTGTCAGTATGATTGCTCGTGATCGGAGGGAGAGGGGTCGCCCTCACAAGCTCCGCACCACCCGTCCGCATTATAACCTAATGATAGCAAAGGCAGAAGAGGCGTGACGGAAAAGAATTTCCAGCGCCCCCGTCAGGCCGGATCAGGGGAGCGCGTGGAGCTTCCCACAACTGAAGTCCTGAAAATCCCCTGCGCTTCGCGAAGGACTACGTAAGAGCAGCGGCGCTCTTAGTTCTATTCGAGCGTAAAGGAGGCCAGAAACTTCTCTACGTTCTCAGCGGAAAGCGTGGCCTTCGCGCTCTCGACGGCTACCACGTAGACGCTGTGCTCCGTCACAACGACACGCATGGTGCAGGTATAATCCGTCGAATCCATCTTGTACTGGCGTCCCGGATAATCGTTGACAGTGATCGAGCGTTGAGAGCTCAGCTTGTAGTTGCGGCCAGCATATTCGGCGGAGCGCATCATAGCGCTCGGCAGCATCTCGAAGTATTTCGCCATAAAGTCCGGGCTTTGCAGCAACTGCGCGGGAAAATTAAGCAGGACACCGACGACATATTCCGCCCCGCCCGTTTTCACGCGGTACTCGTTGAGATTGGCGGCACCCGGCCCCAACTCTTTAGAACGCTCGTCGGGCAGACCCGGCATCATCACGGAAAAACCTGCTCCCTCAGGCGCGAATTTGTGCCAGGAAGAAGACGCGAGGCTGCGGCCTGTCGACGGCAAAGAGAGATTGTCCAGACCGCCTGATGATCGACGACGCTGCTGCTGACCAAACGCGCTCACGGACAGCACGGCCAGACACACCACCAGCAGGGTGGCAGAGAAAAGCTTCTGATTCACTTTCTGTAACTCCTTCTGAGGATTTTTTTGTGGAAGACCTTCGGGTGGTGAGAATCGCAGGGCCGGAAAGTTCGTTGGAGGACGCTCTAATAAAGCGACCCCTTTAACTTTATAACATGCGCCGGAGGAGTAAGGATAGACTTAAATTTTTCCGGCCGGTCGTGATTTAAAGAGGCTCAATGCGCACTCGACTGCTCTTGCAGGCGGCCACGGGAGAGAATCAGTCTGCGGTCGCAGAGACTGGCCAGTCGCTCGTTGTGCGTCGCGAGGAGTACGGCGCTGCCTTCGTCGCGACAAAAGGAAGCGAGCAGTTCTCCGACCTGATCGCCGGCGCTTACGTCCAGATTTCCCGTCGGTTCGTCTGCGAGGATCAATGCGGGCCTTGTGATGCAGGCGCGCGCGATGGCGACGCGCTGTTGCTCGCCCCCGGATAAAAGACCTATTCGCTGCGAGCTGTAATCCTTAAGGCCGACGCGCTCAAGCATCAAAAGGGCGCGCGCCGTCGCATCTTGTCGCGGGATGCGATTTATCAGGAGCGGCATCGAGACATTCTCCGCCGCCGTCAGATCAGGCAGGAGATGATGAAACTGAAAGACGAACCCGACCTGCGAATTACGAAAACCGGCCAGTTTCGCTCCGCGCGCGCGCGCAATATCGAATTCGCCCAGCTTGATCTCTCCGCCGTCCGCCGTATCCAGGCCGCCGACGAGATGAAGCAAAGTCGATTTGCCGGAGCCCGATGGGCCCAGGACACAGACCATCTCTCCGGCGCGAACCGTCAATGAAATGTCGCGCAACACTTCAAGCGCCGCGCCCGCCGGTGTGCGAAACGCTTTGCGCAGACCCTCCACGACTAACACATTTTGGATTTTAGATTTTGGATTTTGGATTGGTCGATACTCCCGATTGAGTGCTGCAACTTCCATTTGCGTTCCGCTTGTTGCTGACTTTTTACGACTAACTTACAGATAACCTGAAGAGGCCGCAAACAGCATTGTCCGTCGCTAATCCAAAATCTAAAATCTAAAATTCCCTTAGTGCTTCCGCCGGTCGCACGCGCGCCGCCGCACGCGCAGGATAGAGCGTCGCGAGCAGGCTTAGGATGAAAGCGACCGTGGCAGAGAGCGCCACGTCGATTGCGCGCGTATGAAACGGGACGTAGCTGAGCGAGTAAATATCTGCGGGCAGACTGACCAGACGGTAACGGTCGCCGACAAAACAGACCAGTAGGCCAAGCGCGACGCCGAGCGTTGCTCCTATCAACCCTACGCCCGCGCCCTCTGCCATAAAGATAAACATAATGCTTCGCGCGCGTGCGCCCATCGCGCCGAGGATTGCTATGTCTGAGCGCCGCTCGACGACGACCAGCACAAGCATGGTCGTGATGTTGAGCGTCGCCATCAGGATGATGAGCGCGAGGATGGCCAGACCCATGCGCCTTTCGAGCGCGAGCGCGGCGAACAGCGGTCGGTTCGCCTCCTGCCAATCGAGCGTCGTGTACTCTTCGCCGACTGCGGCGCGCAAGCGCTCGGCCACCTGCCCGACCGCGTAGATGTCCGCGACTTCTATGCTGATAACGGAAGCGCTCGGTTCTGCCTGACCACTGAAATCGGCAGCCACAGGAAGCGAGAGATAAATCCAGGTCGAGTCGTATTCATAGAGGCCGGAGCGAAAAACACCGCCGATGCGCACGCGGCGATAGCGCGGGGCGAGACCGAGCGGCGTCAGCGTCGCCTGGCCGGAGACCAGTTGGGCCACATCTCCCACATTCAGACCCGTGCGCGCCGCAAGCTCCGCGCCGATGATGACGCCGGGCATTGCGGCCTCGCTCGGCACTTCGTCAAAAGATGTAATGGCAGGGATTTCTCGGTTCGCATCTACTTGACCCGTCGAGGGAGAATGCTTTGGCGTTGGTGTCGGCTGGTTCTCCGGCGCTGCTCGCAGCAAAGGCTCTATTGTGCCCGCGATGAGCGTGCGTCGAACTTCTGCCAGGGTGCGCTCCGATTCAACGTCTACGCCGCGCAGCACGACATAGGCAGAGCCGTTCGCGCCGCTCAGAAGCGCGCTGTCATAAGTCGTCGCCGTGGCATCGCTTACGCCCTCAACCTCGCGCACGCGCGTGACGAGTGCGCGCCGATCCGCTAGAGGCTGGCCGTCCCTGCGCATCAGAGTGATATGCGCCGTGCCGCGCAGGATTTTGTCGCGCATCTCATCGCGAAATCCGTTGGCGAGCGAAAGCGCGACGATCAGCGCTGCGACACCCAGAGCGACGCCCGCCACAGCCGAGAGCGCCGTGACACGCGCCAGCGCCCTGCGTCGGCGCGAATAAAGATAACGAAGCGCAAGAAATATTTCGTAAGGCATTGACAAAGGCAAGGGATGAGGGATGAGGGATGAGGGATGAAAGGAATGCTTTCCTGTCTTGAAGGCTTTCTCTTCATCCCTCATCCCTCATCCTTCATCCCTTATCCATCTCCTTGCTCTTGTGCATTTCTTCGTATCAAGGGGTCTGTACTCAGGCAGCAGGCTTTGCAGGTCGGGTTGATCGTTGGCCGTCGCGTCTTCTCTTGGTCTGATCTCGAAGATGGTCTCGGAGACGCGACGGAAACGGAAGCGCGATTCAAGCCCGCTGATGGCGCGCGTCTCTTCGAGCGGCCAGCCGCACACAGACCACCAGCGCGCGTCCGCGTCTAAAAAGACTCGACGGCCCTGCTGCAAATATCTTTCGATCAAAGGCACGAGCGCGGGGCCGGGCCAGCCGCCGCCCGTTCCGATCACTTCCCAACGACCCGCGCCGATGCCGCGATAATAGGTGACGGCCACAGTCTGTCCGCCCGCGATCAAGACCGCATCCCCCGGCACAAGCGCGAGCCGCGCGCTGTAATCCCTGGTCAAGCGGCGCATCTCTGCAAACTCGCGGCTCATGATCTGCGCATAAATACCAAGCGCGACGGTCGAGAGCATAAGCGCCAACACGATCTGCATAAAAGCGCGACGCCGATCATGACTAAGCCTCTCTGCGCGCCAGCCCAGCAGCCACGCGCCCGCAAGCGGAGCGAGCACCGGTAGTCCCGTCAAAAAATAACGCCAGTTAACCACAGTGCTGTAGTTAAAGATCAGCAGAAAGTTGGCCCACAACCCAAGCGCTCCCATCATCAGCAAACAGGAGAAGCCTCTACGCTCTCTACACTCCTTAAAAAATGCGAAGGGCAGAGAGAGAAAGACGTGCGGCGCTGCGAGAAAGAAATATAGCAGGAAGGGCAAAACGTTGGCTGGCCTGACGGGATGACGGGCGGACTCCATCAGCATAGACTCGCGCCAGCCATACCAGGACGCACGAAAGCCGTAGGCGTTTGTCCAGAACCAAAGAAGAAACGGGCCAAACGCAAATACTGAAAAGATCAGGCACGGCGCGATGAGTGAAACAAATTTTTGCCTCTGCTCCACCTTTGGCCCACACACGAAGGGCGCGATCAACAGCCACGGAGCATAAAACGCCAAGGGCTCGCGCACGTTGACGCCAAGCCCTAGCAGTGCCGCCCCCGCGAGCATCATCCACACGCGCCCCGTGCGAAGTCCGCGCAGGTGCAGTATGAGCGCCAGCGCCGTGAGCAGAAGCGACGGAATCTCCGTCATTACCTGGCCGCTGTAAACGACATAGGCCGGGGAGGTGGCGACCAGCAGCGCCGCGATGGTCGCCGCTTGAAGTGAGCGCGTCAGGTCTCGCGCCAGCGTCCAGCAAGCAATGATCGCGAGCGGACATTGAAGGATAACGGCGTACTTGAAAAGCAGGTAAGCGTTTTCAGCAGGAAGCTGGAAGAGCGCGTGGGCTGCGCGCCACAACGCGTGATTAAAGAAGATAAAGAGGGAACGCCCAAGCGCCATAGAGGACGGCTGGCCGTTGATCGAAAGCACTGTGTAATCGAGCGCGTCCCAGTCGCCTATGAACGGGTCACGAAAGATGAGTGCGAGTGTGACGGAGAGCGCTGCGGGCCCAAGCCACCAGCGCCATGCGGCGAGGAAGCTTTGCTTTTGAAATCGGTCAGTGCTGCTTGCGATGATTGTTGTTGTCGTCGTCGTCTTTGTCGAGCGCTTCGATCAAGTCCGCGTCGAGCGAGTCTTCCGGACGTTTGACCATCGTCAGGCGATTGCCGCGCGCATTGTACTCGACCTTGTCCATGATGTTGTAGATCAGGAGCACGCCCCTGCCCGAAGACTTAAAGAGATTCTCGGGATCGCGCGGGTCTGGAATCTGATCGACATCAAAGCCCTCGCCTTCATCCTCGACCGTAAAGCGCGCTTCCTTGGCAGAAAGTTCGGCGGTGATTCTCACGAGCTTGGTGGGATCATTCTTGTTGCCGTGCTTGACGGCGTTGACGAATGCTTCGTCGAGCGCGATGAAGAGGTTGGAACGCTCAGGCTTGATGACGCCAAGTTTGGCGACCCGCTCGATCAGGTATTGAAGCACGCCGTTCATCAGAGAGACATCACTTGGAAGCTCGAACTCTATCTTCTCGTGCACGTAGGGCAGGACTTTGAGATCATCCACAAAGCGCAGCTTGTAGGCCAGAGTCTTTTCGACGATGCTGCACAACTCTTCTTTGTCGTAGGGGGAGCGCAGGTAATTGACCGCGCCCATCTTGAAGGCTTTGACGACGCCGGGTTGCTGCGCCTGATCCGAGGAGACGACCACGGGAACCATCAAACGCTTGCGCTTGATCTCGCTCAGGAGTTGAACGCCGGAATCCTCGTCGTCCGTGAGGTCGCTGATAATGAGGTCGAAATCCTCCAGGTCTTCGCGTGCGAGCGCCTCATTGCGATCACCGATGGCGACGACTTCATGACCCAGTTCGCGCAGCGCCTGCTCAAGCACGGCGCGCAGTTCATCATTGTCATCCACGATAAGGATACTTCGTTTATCCATTCAGCCTACCGATGACTCAGAAACCTTATATGTACGAGGAAAGGGAAGAGATAGCGTTTCCGCCTGCGCTATACGAAAAGGGCGGGCGAAACGTTTCAAATAATATCGGATGAGGGCGCTAAGTCCAAAGCCCACAGGCGTGCAAGTCACGGTAATCTTTACCCTTCGCCTTTTCTTTTTCCCGTTTTCCTTTTACCCTTGTGCCTTTCGAGATGCAGGCTTCCCTGGAACAACATGAACAATCGAAGGCGCGGCGCTCAGGCGCGGGAGCGCAGGGCGTGGAGCGTGCCTACACGTTCAGAGACCTCTCGGCCTACCCTTTGAAAAAGCGTCTGTTGATTCGCGCCGCCGATCTGGTCTTCTTTATTCTCATCAAGCTGATAGGCCGCACCATACGCTTTGAAACGGAAGGCTGGGAGCACTGGGAGGCCGCATCAACTGACGGAAGACTTCCCATTTACACCTTCTGGCACAATCGCGTCTTTCTCTCGACCTATTTCTGGCAGCGCCGTCGCATCGTCGTCATGACTTCACAGAGCTTCGACGGCGAATACATCGCGCGCTTTATACAGCGCTTCGGATACGGTGCGGCGCGCGGCTCTTCGACGCGCGGAGGCGTCGGCGCTGTCGTCGAGATGGTCAGACTAATGCGCGCTGGTTGTCCGACGGCCTTTACGATCGACGGGCCCAAGGGGCCGCGCTACGTCGCCAAGATGGGCGCAGTGCTGCTGGCGAAAAAGACAGGCGCGCCCGTGTTGCCCTTTACGATCACCTGCAAAAGTTTCTGGCAGGTCAAAAGCTGGGATGCTTTCCAAATCCCTAAGCCCTTCACGCGCGCGCGTGTAGAGATTGCGCCGCCAATATTCGTTCCCCCGGATGCGGACGAGGCCGTGCTCGAAGCACGGCGCGACGAGCTGCAACATGCGCTCGATGAAATCAACCGGCGCGGCGAAGAGTGGAAACGAAGGGATGAAGGATGAGGGATGAGGGATGAAAGGAATGCTGATTCAACTTGATTGCTTTGCTTTTCATCCCTCATCCCTAAAGCCCTCATCCCTTCGTTACCTCCTTCATCCTTACTTGTAGTAGGATTGCTCGAAATCAATCATCGTCACGCGCGGAACGAAAAGTTTTATTGCTTTCGTCCTGATCGCTTGCAACTTCAAAATGTCTGCGGAGGACAAATGATTAATCAGGAGCGTATCAAAAATCTTCTTCTCGAACTGGTACAGATCGACAGCCACTCGCGTAAAGAGCGCAATGTGGCCGAGCGCATCAAAAAGTATTGCGAGGAGATGGGCGCGGAGGTCGAAATAGACGGCGCCGGAGAAAAGGTCGGCGGAAACTCCGGCAATGTCATCGCGCGCTTTCGCGGCACGATCCCCGACGCCGAGCCGATCATGATGAGCGCCCACATGGACACTGTCGTCCCAGGCGAGGGAGTCAAGCCCATCATCGACGGCGACATTATACGCACGGACGGCACGACCGTTCTCGGCGGCGACGACAAATCCGGCTGCGCCGTTATCATTGAGACCATACGCTGCCTGAAAGAACAAAACATCGCGCACACGGACATCGAAGCGGTCTTTTCGATCTGCGAAGAGGTCGGCCTGCTCGGCGCAAAGCATCTGGATGTATCAAAGATCAGATCGCGTTACGGCATCGTCTTCGATTCGGACGACCCCGGCTTTCTCTTTACGCGCGGCCCTTCGTCGAACCATCTTGAGATCAAGGTGCACGGCCTGGAGTCACACGCAGGAGTCGCGCCCGAAGACGGTATCTCTGCCATACGCATCGCCGCCGAGGCGATCAGCGCGATG